>Ga0316628_100001897_pt1 | contig 15102 bp, 13 predicted proteins | sample OWC_Aug_M2_C1_D5_FD_207648 | JGI IMG/M metagenome (GOLD analysis project Ga0316628, IMG submission 207648) | Wetland soil microbial communities from Old Woman Creek delta, Ohio, United States - OWC_Aug_M2_C1_D5_C | ecosystem: Environmental > Terrestrial > Soil > Wetlands | place: USA: Ohio... | reverse complement strand
GACCTTCAAGCCTACCGACAAAGAACTGAAGGACTTCGAGGAGAAGAGCCAGCCGGTGTGGGCCTGGTGGAAGAAGCAAGTCGGGGAAGAGATCGGGCAGAAAGCCATCAACCTGGCGTTGGGACGGGCATGAACCAGAGCGAGAAAAAATCAACGGGATCTGTCGGCCGCTTGAACCAGGGTTTCGGGATGATCGGCCAGGCGGGCATGGTCTTCATGGTGGCCAGCATCACCTATGATGTAATCCTCCGCTATGTCTTCATCGCCCCCACCCACTGGGCCCTGGAGGTCAACACCTTCCTCCTCGCCTTCCTGTGCGTGATTCCGGCGGGGGACGTCCTCCGGGTGGGCAGCCAGATCCGCATCACCTTCCTCTACGATCGCCTTAGGCCTGCCGTGAAGGCCCGCCTGGACATCCTGCGGGGCGCGGCAGGCCTTTTCTTCTGCTCCATCATGATCTGGAAGGGGGCGGACATGGCCTGGAAGGCCTGGCTGCACAACGACCGCATGTCCACCTCCCTGGGAACGCCCATGGTGATCCCCTATCTTTTCCTGCCCCTGGGCTTTTTGCTTCTGGCCCTTCAATATTTCTCTAATATGGCGAGTACTTTGAGAAAAGCCCCTGCCGCCCCCGCGGCGCAGCCCCCTTCCGCAAAGCAGCCTGAAGTGGAACAGCAGATCTGAGTCGATTCCGAACGCCCCCGAGGAAAAATCCTCTTTATTCTTTCCTGAAAATCCTATAAGGGTTTTAGAGGAAAGGTCTGCCCGGAATTCAAAGGTGAAAAGGGAAAGGAGAAGGACATGGCTTACGACTATAGGCTGATCCTTTGCGAGAAGAGAAAAGGGGCCCTGAAGGTCACCCTGAACCAGCCCGATACCCTCAATGCCCTGACCCCGGACCTGGAGCGGGAGCTTCACGCCGCCCTCCAGGAAGGGGACAACGATCCCGACGTTTTCTGCCTGGTGATCTGCGGCGCGGGCCGGGCTTTTTGCTCCGGATATGCCATGGGAGCGGTTCCCGGAAGAAAGGGGAGCCTCACGGATCCGGCTATCTACGGCAGCATCGGGGAATTTCTGGGGGTGGTCCAGGTTCACGATTACCAAAATGTCCAGCATCGGCAGCTGGACCTCTGGCGTCTGAAGAAGCCGGTCATTGCCGCGGTTCACGGTTACTGCATGGGCGGGGGCATGTGGCTGGCCATGGCCTGCGACATGTGCTACTGCTCCGAAGATACAGTGTTCGGTCAACCGGAAGTCAGGCACAATGCCAACAGTACTTTCCTGATCCCGGCCCTGGCCGGGTGGCACCGGGCCGCCCGTTACTTATACACCGGGGACCATTTTGACGGGAAAGAGGCGGAGCGGATCGGGCTGGTGAACGAGTGCCTTTCCAAGGAAAAGCTCATGCCCACGGTCATGGCCCTGGCTGAAAGGATCGCCATGGTTCCACCCGACTCGGTGCGCATCATGAAGCGGCTGATTCTGTCCGGGTACATGGCCTATGGGATCGGGGCGGCCATGGAGGTATGCGCCCCTTATTCCACGCTGGCCCACTGTTCCCACGGGCCGGAGCGCCAGGCCATGTTCGACGCACAGAAAGAGAGGGGAATGAAGGGATTCCTGGAGGAAAGGGATGGAAAGTTTCTGCCCGAGCCCTTCGGGCCGAAATCAAAGATCAAAAAATAATATTGGGACACGGATGAACACGGATACACACGGATCATTCCTGAAGAAAAAACAGGAACGCAAAGATAGCCCTATTGCCCAGTAACCCCCTGGTCCATAAGACAGATTCTTACAGCCAGGCAATCCCAGAGATCCCCCCTTCGCCCCCCTTTTCTAAAGGGGGGTTGGGGGGGATTTCAGAGAGGCGTTTCCTTCAAGCGCCAATATCTTTTCCCTCTCACCCCTCACTCCTCACCCTTCACGGCTTTTTTAAGGACGCGGATGAACGCGGATCAGGTTCATGGCGCCCTAAACCAGGGGTAAGGCCTGGGCGGCGGAAAGAATCAGGTTGCCCATGAAAAAGACCCCAAAGATGATCAAAGTCGAAGCAATCAGCTGACTGACCGGACTGCGGGCGGTCCTGGGTACGACCAACAAGACCAGAGGAGCCATCAGGCCCAAGACCACGGGGATGAAGAGGTCGACGACGGAGAGTTTTCCTTCGGTCATCAGTTTGAGGACGTGATCAAAGAGCTCGGGAGTCAGACCCAGTTTCATGAGATAGAAGAGGATCAGGGCCAAATCGGCGAAGATCAGGACGTACAGCCCTTCTCCCAAGTGGTGGAAGATCATCCGTTCCCTGGCCTGGGCCTCGGGGGAACGCCGCAGGGTGGAATAGTACCGCACCGTGTCCAGGATTACGACCAGGGCCAGGCCCGAGAGGGCGGCGCTGACCAGGAAAAAGACCGGGGTGATCGAAGTGGTCCAGAGGATGCGGGCCGTGGAAAAACTCAACACGAAGCCCACAAACCCATGGGAGCCCAAAGCAATGGGCAGGCCGAAAAGTCCCCAGAACTTGGCCTTTTGGATTTCATTGTGGAAGAGATACCAGATGTACACCGAGCCCAGAAAGGGATAGATCGTAAGAATCAACGTGCCCCAAGCCATGGGGGACTCGGGCTGGAAATAGACAAAGAGATGCCAGAAGAGAAGGGGCTGGCCGATGTCCAGAAAGAGAAGAATAGGAGCCACCGCCCAAAGAAGAATGACCGCCAGGGCCGATAATTTGGCCAGGGGTAAGTATTCCTTTCTACCCAGATGGGCAAAAACCACCGACGCCAGGTAGGCTCCCGCGTTCAGGCCGGTTACGGCGATGAACAGGACAATCAAGGGACCGAATGGGGCCGCGTGATGAATATCGTAGGTTATCAGAATGTCGCTCATGGCTGGATTCCTCCTGCTCAACTCCAGGAGCAATACTCATGCCAGCCTGAAAATGAATCCCCGACAACGCTTGATTTTCCCGCCGGACTCCCTAAAATGAGATTGGTTTTGAAGACTTGGCGGATACTTAAGATGAAGGGAAAACAAGCAACCCCGGGATGGAAGGGGGAGATCCGCAAGGATGGCCCTGGGTGAAAAGACCCAGGGGTGGGGGGAATCCCCCACCCTTAGGTCCAGTTGAATTTCTTCATCCGGTAGCGAAGGGCATCCCGGCTTATTCCCAGGAGCTTGGCTGCCCGCACCTGGTTCCCCGAGGATACTTCCAGGGCCTGGCGGATCAAATCCTCCTCGAGGCTTTCCAGATGGACCCCCTCCGGAGGAAGGCGGAAGAGAGATTCTCCCGGTTTGGGAGGAGGGGTCATCGGGGCGGTCAGTTCAGGAGGCAGGTGCGCGGGCTCGATCCTGTCTCCCTCGCAGAGAATGAAGGCCCGCTCCAGGACATTTCTCAATTCCCGGACGTTCCCCGGCCAGGGGTAGCCGGCCAGGACTTTTTCCGCCTCCGGAGAGAGACCCAGGATCTTCTTTTTGAATTCTCTTTGGAGCTCAGCAAGGAAAAAGTCAACGAGCTGGGGAAGGTCGGACAACCTTTCCCGAAGCGGGGGAAGATGAATGGAAAAGACTTTGAGACGATAATAGAGGTCATTCCGAAAGCCGCCCTTTTCCACGGCCGAAGCCAGGTTCCGGTTCGTCGCGGCGATGAAGCGCACATCCACGGACAGATCCTTCACTCCTCCCAGCCTGCGGAACCTCTTGTTCTCGATCATGCTGAGCAGCTTGGACTGCAGGGCGGGGTTCATGTCTCCGATCTCGTCCAGGTACAGGGTTCCCCGGTTGGCGGTCTCGAGGAGGCCGGCCTTCCGGGTTTTCGCATCGGTGAATGCCCCTCGCTCATGACCGAAGAGCTCACTCTCGATGAGCGTCTCGGGAAGGGCGGCGCAGTTGACCTCGATGAACGGTTGGTTCGCCCGGGCGCTCTCGGTATGGATGGTGCGGGCCACCAAATCCTTTCCCGTCCCGCTTTCCCCTTCCAGCAGGACCGTGGACGCTTCGCTCTGGGCGATCTGCCTGACCCACCGGCCTACTTCCTTCATCGCCGGGCTTTGGCCGATGATCCGATGGAGGCCGGACCGGATCGTCTCCTGGGACCGGAAATAGGTGACTTCTTTCTTCAGGCGGGAGGCCTCCAGGGCCTGGTTGATGGAAAGGAAGAGGGCTTCCAGGTCGAAAGGCTTGGTGATGTAATCGTAAGCTCCCGCCCGGATGGCCTGAATGGCCGTGTCGATGCTGCCGTAAGCCGTGATGACCAGGACCGGCATATCTTTTTCCAGTTCGCGCAGGCCCTTGAGAACTTCAATCCCGTTGAGGTCCGGCAGCTTGAGGTCCAGCACGATCAGGTCCAGAGATTCTTCTTCCGCCAGGCGAAGGGCGGTTTTCCCATCCTCCGCGGCAAATACCGCATAACCCTGGCCGGCGAGCCCTTTTTCCAAAGACTGGCGGATCAGCCGTTCATCATCCACGACCAGGATCTTCTCCTTCATACGGACTCTCCTTTGGGAGGCTGCGGAGGAATGGGAAGAAGCAGATAAAATGTGGTTCCCGCACCTGCCCGGCTCTGAGCAAAGATCTGTCCTTGATGCTGCTCCACGACCCTTTGAACGAGGGAGAGGCCCAGACCCGTGCCCTTTGCCTTCGTGGTGAAGAAGGGCCGAAAGATCTCGCCCAAAACCTCGGGGGGAATCCCTTCCCCCGTGTCCGTCAGGGCAACCTCAGCCCAACCTCCTTCCGGGGCTGGGTGGTCGGAGAAACCCTCCTGGCGGCGATACCCGGATTCCCGCCGTTTCGTTTGGACGGTCATGATTCCTCCCTGCGGCATGGCCTGCAGGGCATTCAGGAAGAGGTTCAGGAAGACTCCCTCCATCTGCCGGGGGTCGAGGGGCAGGAGGGGAAGAGTCGGGTCAAAGGACTTTTCCACCCGGACTCCTTTGATCTGAGCTTCTTCTTTGACCGAGAAAAGAGCCGCCTCGATGACTTCGTGCAGATTGGAGGGTTTCAAGGCCGGCGGGGAAATGCGGGAGTAGGAGAGGAGATCCGTGATGGTCTTGTCCAGTCGATCGATGGAACGGGCGATCTCCCGGATCGTTTCCCGCTGGCTGTCCGCCACCCCGGGTTCCTTGGCCAGGACCTGGATGGCCAGCTTGATTCCAGCCAGGGGGTTCTTCACCTCGTGGGCCACGCTGGCGGCCAGCTCCCCCAGGGAAGCCAGGTGCTTGACCTGGAGCATCTGCTCCTGCTGCTGCCTTTCCAGTTCTTTTTGGGCCACAGAAAGTCTCTTCACCATGGAGCTGAAGCTCCGGCCCAGGTGCCCGAGCTCGTCCCGGGTGCTCAGGTTCACTTCCACGTTGAGATTCCCTTGCTCCACCCGGGACATGGTCTCAATGAGCAGAGCGACCGGCTTTTTGACCAGGCGGGAGAGGAGAAAATTGATCGCCGCGGCCATCAGCAGAAGAGTAATGGCGGTCGAGGCGATGAGCAGGTTGCGGTTGAAAGAGATGGACCGGTAAATCATTTCCATGGGTAAAGCCACATTCAGCAGGCCCAAGATTTTTTTGTCCTTCCCGTGACAGGAATGGCAGCTGGGTTGATTCTCGAGAGCCTGGAGGGAGCTGAAAAAGGGCCGCCCCTGGATCTTTTGCTCGCGAACCACCGGGGTTGTCCCGGAGAGATCCAGGTGCCCGGCGAGCAGATAAGCCATGGAAATCCCCTTTTCATTCCTTTGAGAGGAAAGCAGGACGGCTCCTGCGGGGTCGAGGATGCGCAACTCCAGCCGGTCCTCCCGTACCCGGAAGGGGCCGAAGAAATTGTGAAAATCCTGGGCCCTTCCTTCCAGCATGAAGTTGGTGATCCAGTTCGAAACCAGGGTGGAGAGGATTTCGATTTCTTTCCTTTTGGTGTCGAGGAGATGTTCCTTCTGATTTTCTATGAGGAAGTAAGCAAAGGAGGCCAGGGTGAGGGTAATGACCAACCCCACGGAGAGACTCACCTTCAGGAAGAGGCTGCGAAACAAGAGGGGTTCACCGTTCCGGGGAAGAGGGACATGGGCTTTTCTTCCCCTTCCTCTCTATCGAGGGGACTCCTTCAGGTCAAAGACGGGAAAGATCCTGCTGAGCACCCAGAACAGGACAAAGGGCAATCCCAGGATGAAGAGCGCGCCCGTGAGGCCCTCTTTGAAGGTATTTAAATCCCGGGGGATCAGCGGCAGATGGTAATGCATGTATCCGGAAAAGGTGAGGGAAAAAGACTGCCCGCCGATGACCACATTCCACCTCATCATGAAGACTCCAAAGATGACCAGAACAAGAGCACCGACGACCCGGCGGATGGTGAGCCGGGGGATCAAGAGGAGGATGAAGGGAAAAAGGTTTCCGAGAGTGTATTGGAGCAGGAAGATATTGATGAAATCCTTTCCATAGATGACGCTCCTTAGAATATCCCACGATTTGACCGCCGTGTAGCCCCGGAAGACCAGATCCAGCAATTCCAGGCTGAGGGAGAAGATCATGAAAAAGAGGAGGTACTTCGAGGTGATTCCGATCTCATACTTTTCCTCCCCTCTAATCTCTTCCAGGGTTGGATGCTCGAAAGGAGGCCTCTTCCGGGAGGCCATGATTTTTTTGATCTCCATGGCCATAATATAGGTAAGCATGCAGAGGGCCACGCCCGAGACAACCGCCGACATGATAAAAATGACCGGCATGAGGGGGGTCATCCACAAAGCGTTCGCTTTCACCGAGCCGAAAATAAAACCTGCATAGCCGTGGAGAAAACAGGCTATCGGGACTCCCACCCCCGCAAGGATCTTAACGGCCCTCTCATCCTGCCGGAGGGTGGCTTCGCTGATGTCGAAGGCGCCCAGCGTCAGGACCGTGGATACCCCGTACCTGATTTTTTCGGCCGGGGTCTTGTTCAGCTGGTTTTTCAGTTTTGAGGAAGTCTCCACCAGGTGTTTCCGGTAGAGAAACCACAGCTCGGAGGCGACGATGGACCCGTAGACAAAGAGGACGACCCCGAAGGCGGCGATGGCCGAGCTGAAGTGCGGGGTCATGAAGATGTAGAAATTCCTCTCCGGCTTCAAGAGATGAAAGAGCAGCGGCAAGGGGGCGACCATCAGGAGGGCGAAGGAAAAGACCAGCGAAAAGCGGGCAATTTCTTTGAGCTGTCGAATGCCGAAGAGATGGTACAAAGAGGAGAGGACAAAGGCGCCGGCCACCAGCCCGGTCATGAAGGGGTACATGACGATCTGTATGCTCCAGTAGATATATTCGTTGGGGTAAACGAAAAGTTCCTTTACCGTCCAGGCTTCTTCCAGGACCGTCATCTATCTTACCTCCTCGCTGAGCCCGAGGTAATAGACCTGGGGATTGGTTCCATATTCCGGCTTGTGGACCGATACCCGCTGGGTCATGATGGTATTGGCTACCGAATCCCCCGGATCTTTGATATTCCCGATTCGCCTCGCGCCCACCGGACAGGCCAGCACACAGGCCGGCTTCATCTTCTGGGCGATGCGGTGATAGCAGAAATTGCACTTTTCCGCCACATGGTGCACGGGGTGGAAAAACCTCATCCCGTAGGGGCAGGCCATGATGCAATAGCCGCACCCGATGCACCACTTTCGGTCCACAAGGACAACTCCCTCGGCGGTTTGATAGGTCGCGCCGACCGGACAGACCTGGACACAGGGCGGCTTTTCACACTGGTTGCAGAGCTTGGGCACAAAAAAGGCCTTATCGATCATGTCCCGGGAGATGTCTTTGTGCCTTCCCTGTCCGAGTTCGACCCGGCTGGTGGTGAACCCATACCGGGCTTCCTTAGGGGTGTCGGCGAATACCCATCCTTCCTTGGTGACAACGTAGCGTTCAACCCAGGTGCGGGAGACAGCGGCATCAAAGGGGATTTCATTTTCGAGCTTACACGCCTTGACACAGAAGCCGCAGCCGATGCACTTGTAGGTATCCACCAAAAATACCCAGCGGACGGGCCTCGAAGCGGCATGCAGGGCAACAGGCCGGAAGATTTCGTTCAGCCCGTGGGTCAAAGCCAGAGCGGCCGATCCTCCGAGAGCCAACTTCAAAAAATCCCTCCTCCTCACCTGCTCCTCCTATTTAGGCTTGGATGCCTGATGCGGATTATGGCAATCCGCGCATTCTCCACCAGGGTTGTGCTGGTCCGGTTGGATCCCTTTGATTTCGGACCTCTTGCTCGTGGGGTAAGGCAGATAAGTATGACACCGGAGGCAGAGTTCGCGGCTCCGGTCCAGGGTCAGCTTCTGCGGGTCGTCGGGATGCCCCCGTGCCGGGCCATGGCAGTTTTCGCATTCGATGAGGTTATGACGGGAGGAACGGACCTGTTTTTCCTGCTCCCCATGGCAGTCCCGGCAGTACTCCTGGCCTTGATATTTGGGCTTAAGGGCTCTCCACTCCCCTTCGTTGGCCTTCCGGTACCAGCCATACATGTACCCGCTTTCCTGGATGCCGAAATCCTCGGGCACGAAGAAGGTCCTGGCGATTAGAATAATCCCCGCGATGGCTAAAACGACGTAGAGCGGCCTTAAGACGTGCATCCCAACCCACCTCTGCGGTTCGATCCTACTTCCACTTTTCAATTCGTCCGGAACTCTTTACTCTCCGGCGGGACAGTTAGGAAGCCGAAAAATATCTTTAAAAAGCCTTTTCCGATTGCTGCCGGACAGAAAAACAGAGGCTCGGATAAAATAATAATGATCCCCTCACAAATTCTCTTCAGGTGACTGGCTCAATTCACCTTACAAATAATCGGGGGATAGAAGAATAGGGTAAATTGCCTATTTTGGGGGGAAAAAACCAGTATTTTGAAGAGGAACGGTCATCGAGGTGACAGGCAACGCCCCGGACATTCTAGCGTTCATTAGAAAACAAATTCTTGACAAAGAGAAACGCCGGGTCTTAATATAAAATATAGCAGGGGAGGATGGACTTCATGGATCAGGTAGCGATTCAGGTCTGGATGCTTGGTGTATTGCTGTTGTGCCTTGCCCTTAGGCCCGGCCCGCTGCCTGAACTTTCCGCTTGAGCCTCAAATGAAATAAGACGATTCAGGCCGCGGGCGAGACCCGCGGCTGGCGTATAACGGGGCCGTGGGGAGTTACCCTCACGGCCTTTTCGTTATTTCCGGACACTGGGTCCTGGAGAGGGGATACCCTCCGTCCAGCATCCAGAATCCAGTACCTGTTGTAAGGAAACGGAATGAAGACTCGAATCACCGAACTGCTCGGAATCAAGTATCCGATCATCCAGGGGGCCATGACCTGGGTATCCTTTCCCCCCCTGGTGACCGCCGTATCGAATGCCGGAGGCCTGGGAATCCTGGGCGCGGCTTTCATGACCCCTGACCAGCTCCGGGACAACATCCGCCGGATCAAAGACATGACGGATAAACCCTTCGGGGTCAATTTCATGCCCGACAACCCCATCGTGGATCAGCTTCTGGATGTGATTCTCGAGGAAAGAGTCCCCGTAGCCAGTTACGGCCGGGGAAATCCCAAAAGAATCATCGAGCGGGTGAAGCCCTATGAAATCATCGCTCTTCCCACCTTGGGCTCCTTGAAGCACGCCCTCCGGGCCGAGCAGGACGGAGCCGATGCGGTCATCGTCCAGGGAACCGAGGGGGGAGGCCACACCGGGCACATCGCCACCATGGTTCTGACTCCTCTGGTGGCCAGCCGGTTGAAAATCCCGGTCATCGCCGCGGGGGGAATCGGCAACGGCCGAGGATTGGCAGCTGCCCTGGCGCTCGGCGCGGAAGGGATCTCCATGGGAAGCCGGTTTATCGTAACCAAGGAAGCGCCGGTCCCCGAGCACGTGAAGAGATACCTGATCGACAAATCGGAGGAAGACACGATTGTGACCGACAACCTCACCGGAGTGCGCTGCCGGGTCATCAAGAATGACTTCGCCAAAAGAATCATGGATATGGCTAAGAACAAAGTAGATCCCTGGGAGATGATGCAGTACGGCGTGGGCCGGATCCGTAAAGCCTACGTGGAGGGGGACCTGGAATGGGGGTCCATGGCCTTCAGCCAGGCCTGTGGACTGATCGACGATATCCCCTCCTGCCAGGAGCTGCTCGATTGCATCGTGGCCGAAGCCGAAGAGATCATGAAAACCCTGGGAAAGAGAGTCAATCATTCCTGAGCCCTTCCCCCCCTATTTTCTGCCCGGCTGCACCAGAACCTCACTTTCTTCCCGCCGCTTTTTGGCTGCCAGGATCCGCTAATTTTTTCCGTTCTCCCATTTTCATTGGTTGATCCTTCCAAAAATAGAAAACCTTCCTGATAGAAATCAGCTACAATGAACCCATGGGGGAAGGAGCCTCGTTCGGGAAAGGGGCAGCGCCGGCCGGAACGGCGCGGGGAAGAGAACAACCCAGGGCCGGGCAAGGCGGCCGAAGGAAGCCAGGAAATGAAATGGTTCGGGAAGAGGACCGGCGAGTTTGGGGGGGTTGAACTTTTCAAATACCTCGGGCCGGGCTTCCTGGTCACCGTGGGCTTCATCGACCCGGGCAATTGGGCGGCCAACGTGGCCGCGGGGTCCAATTACGGGTATTCCCTCCTGTGGATGGTAAGCCTTTCCACCCTCATGCTCATCCTCCTCCAGCATAACGCCGCCCATATGGGGATCGTCACCGGCCTCTGTCTCTCCGAGGCCTGCTCCAAATACTTTGGGCGCGGGGTCAGCGGAGTGATCCTGGGCAGTGCCGTGGGGGCGTCCGTCTCCACGGCTCTGGCAGAAGTTCTTGGAACGGCCATCGGATTGAACATGCTCTTCGGTCTTCCCTTGGCCGCGGGGGCCGTCCTTTCCAGCGGGCTCGTCCTTTATCTGCTCTTTTCCAACAGCTATCCCCGGCTGGAAAAGTGGATCCTGGGTTTCGTCTCCCTCATCGGGATCGCGTTCCTGCTGGAAATGAGCATGGTCAAGATCCCCTGGTCCGAAGCGGCTCGGGCCTGGGTGGTTCCTTCCTTCCCCGCCGGTTCCATCCCCATCGTGATGAGCGTCCTGGGCGCCGTAGTGATGCCCCACAACATCTTTTTACATTCCGAGGTCATTCAGAGCCGGCAGTGGAATACGCAGGGGGAAGAGGTCATCCAGAAGCAGTTGAAATTTGAGTTTGCGGACACCCTGTCGGCCATGATCGTGGGGTGGGCCATCAACAGCGCCATGATTCTGGTGGCGGCCGCGGTTTTCCATACTCATGGGGTCGTGGTCACGGAACTCCCCCAGGCCCAGGCGACCCTGAAGCCTCTTGTGGGAAGTGCGGCGGCAGTCATCTTTGCCCTGGCCCTGCTCTTCTCCGGCTTTTCCTCTTCCATCACCGCGGGGATGGCCGGGGGAAGCATTTTTGCCGGGATTTTCCAGAAGCCCTTCGACAGTTCAGAGCGGCATTCGCGGATTGGAATCTACGTGACTCTATTCAGCGCTCTGGGGATTATCCTTTTCCTCCAGGATCCTTTCCAGGGACTCCTCTGGAGCCAGATTATCTTGAGCATTCAGCTTCCGCTGACAATTGTCCCACTGATCCTCCTGACCTCCTCCTCCAGGGTGATGGGCCAATACGCCAACACGCCGGGGAATCAAATTCTTCTCTGGACCGTGGCTGCGGTGGTTGTTTTCTTGAATGTCATGCTCCTCGTGCAGCTCTGGTAAGGCCTCGCCCACCTGGGTTTGAGACCGAAACGGGCTTACATTTTTCAGGTGCTCTTGGGGAGAGACTAGGGGGGTTGATAAGGGGGGGTTCCGAAGAGAGCTAACAGGCACTGCGGCAAAAAGTGGGTTGGGGAAACTGCAGAATTAAAGTAAAATAAAAGGAAACGGATAGGCAGTCAAGAGAGGTACGCAAATGCTTAAACCCCGGGCAAGGGAAAAAACGAAACTGCTTTTCTTCTTCTTCTTTTTTCTACTGACCTCGACCTCCCAGGCCGGTCTCGGGGAGCAGGTTTTTGAGACCAACCTTTCCAACGGCCTGAAGGTGATTCTCCTGGAAAATCACAAGGCGCCCCTGGTCACTTTTCACATCTGGTACCGGGCCGGGTCGCGGAATGAGGAGTGGGGGAAGACCGGCCTCTCCCATATGCTCGAACACATGATGTTCAAAGGCACGAAGAAGTACGGGCCCGAGGATTATTCCCGGATCATCCAGGAGAACGGCGGGGAGACCAACGCCTTCACCTCCCGGGACTATACCGGCTACTTTGCCACCCTCAGATCCGACCGGGTGCAGGTGGTCATGGACCTGGAAGCGGACCGGATGCAGAACCTGAACCTCCGGCAAGAAGACTTCGCCACCGAAAGAATGGTGGTGATGGAAGAGCGAAGAATGCGCACCGAAGACGACCCCCAGTCCTTCCTGATGGAGCAGCTGGAAGCGACTGCCTTCCAGGAGCAGCCCTACCACTGGCCGATCATCGGCTGGATGGAAGACCTCATGCGGATCAACCTGGAGGACCTGAAGAAGTATTATCATACTTCCTACAACCCAAAGAATGCGTTCCTGGTGGCGGTGGGGGATTTCAAAAGGGGTGAGATGCTGGCGGGAATCGAGAGAACCTTCGGGGGTGTTCCCCAAGGCATTTCACCCGGGCAGGAAAAACCCAAAGACCCGCCGCAGGCCGGGGAGAGGAGGATTAGCGTAAGAAAAGAGGCTCAACTTCCCTTCCTGGTCATGGGGTACCGGATTCCCAACCTGAACCACCCGGATGCCTACGTGCTGGAAGTCATCAACGCCATCCTTTCCGGGGGGAAAAGCTCCAGGCTCTACCAGAAACTGGTCCTGGAAAAGCAGCTCGCCCTTGAGGCGGATTCGGAAAACGCTCTCCTCTCCAAGGACCCGGCCCTGTTCTACGTTTATGCTACTCCCCTTCCGGGGAAGCAGGTGGGGGAGGTGGAAAAGGCCCTCGAAGAGGAGATCGAGCGGCTGCAGAAAGAACCGATGGAGAAGCGGGAATTGGAAAAAGTGAAAAACCAATTGGAATCTTCCTTTATCTACAGCCAGGACTCCCTCTTCTTCCAGGCCATGATCCTGGCCCGGTATGAAATCGCGCAGAGCTGGAAAGTCGTCGATCAGTACTTGCCCCTGATTCAGAGGGTGACTCCGGAGGATATCCAGCGCGTCGCCCGGCAATACCTGATTCCCGATAACCGGACCGTGGGAACCCTCACTCCCCTGCCGCCTAAACCGGGCCAGGAACCGCCCGTGGGGTCTACCGGCAGGGACCGCATAATTCGATAGGGGAGGTTTCGGAATGATCAGGCTCATTCGTTTCTTAAAGGTCAAATTGTACGCCAGATGGCAGCAAACCTTCCAAGGAAAGGGGCTGATTCCAAATTTGAAGCACGAATTTCGAAGTTCAACAGTCGGATTTCGGTTTTTTCAATTCCTTAGACCTGTTTTTTTCCGGCCTGGCCGGGTTAGGTACTCCGCCGTCTTGGGGTTCTTCTTGCTCAGCTTTGCATTGACTGAGGGAACCCTCCTGGCCATCCCGCCCATCCAGCGGATGACTCTCTCCAACCAAATGGTCCTTTTGACCTCCCAGGAACGTTCCCTTCCTTTTGTCACCCTTCAGCTCCTGATCGATGCCGGGTCCCGGAGGGACTCAACGGGGGAGGAAGGGGAGGCTTATTTGACGGCCAAAGGGCTCCTTCTGGGAACGGCCAAACGGGGCGAAAAGACGATGAATGAAGAACTGGATTTCATGGGGGCCTCGCTCAACTCCTCGTCGGGACGGGACTACGCTACCCTCACCCTCCGGGTTTTGAAAAAGGACCTGGGAAAAGGATTCGACCTTTTCATGGAGGTGCTCACCCAGCCCACCTTCCCGCAGGAGGAAGTGAAACGGGAGGTCCAAAAGACCCTGGCCGCCATCCAGGCCGCTGAAGATCAGCCGGATGATGTGGCCGAAAAGGCCTTTCAGGAGAACCTGTTCCTCAGCGGCCCCTACCGCCACCCGGTCGAGGGGACGAAAAAGTCCCTTCCCTCGATAACCCGGGAAACCCTGGACCGCTTTTATAAGAATTACTACCATCCCAACCATTGCATCCTGGCGGTTGCGGGGGACATGACCCTGGAAGAAGTGAAAATTAACCTGGTTCCACGGCTCGAGAAGTGGCCCAAGGGAAAGATCTCCGAGGCACCGTTCCAGAACGTCTTCACCAAAGGACCCAAGACAGTGAAAATCGACCGGATGCTGACCCAGGCCAGTATCATCCTGGGTCATGCCGGGGTCAGGCGGGATAACCCGGACTTCTACGCCCTCACGGTGATGAATTATATCCTGGGCGGGGGCGGTTTTTCCTCCCGCCTCATGGAGGAAGTCCGCAACAAGAGAGGGCTGGCGTATTCGGTGTACAGTTTCTTGGACCCCGGCAAACTTCCCGGTTCATTCCAGGTTGCTCTTCAGACTAAGAACGTCTCCGCCCGGGAAGCCATCTCCCTTGCCCGGGAGGAGATGAAGCGAATCCAGAAGGAGCCCGTTTCGGAGAAGGAGATCGAAGGGGCCAGGAAATACCTCATCGGCAGCTTTCCCATGCGGATGGATACGCAGGGAAAACTGGTAAATTTTCTCCTCCAGGTGGAGTATTATGGCCTGGGGTTGGATTATCCGGAGAAATATCCCCGGCTCATCCAGTCTGTTACCCGGGAAGAGGTGCTCCGGGTCGCCCGGAAATATCTCCAGCCGGAGAATTGTATTCTCGTGGTGGTGGCCAACCAGAAGATGGCGGATATCGAATAGCTCCTAGCTTAAAGGGGTTTTCCGGACCGGTGAGCTTAGAGACCTTCGTCGAAATCTATGGATATCCTGCTCTCCTGGTGGGGACCTTTTTCGAGGGAGAAACCTTTCTGGTCCTGGCCGGGTTTGCCGCCTCCCTGGGATACCTCGATATTCTCTGGGTGATTCTGGTGGCCTTTGCCGGGACGCTGTCCAGCGACCAGGTGTTTTTTTACCTGGGCCGCAGGCACAGCCCCATGGTCCAGTCCTTCCTGACCTATTATCCTGCCTGGCAAAACCGGGTCGAGCGGGTGCAAAGCCTCATCGAACGGCACCAAGCCGCCCTGGTTTTTGTC
>Ga0316628_100001896_pt1 | contig 15103 bp, 10 predicted proteins | sample OWC_Aug_M2_C1_D5_FD_207648 | JGI IMG/M metagenome (GOLD analysis project Ga0316628, IMG submission 207648) | Wetland soil microbial communities from Old Woman Creek delta, Ohio, United States - OWC_Aug_M2_C1_D5_C | ecosystem: Environmental > Terrestrial > Soil > Wetlands | place: USA: Ohio... | reverse complement strand
GGCGTTAGCCCTCAGCATCGGGAATACGAAATCTCGTACGAACTCCTCCCTGAGATCGTCGATGTATATCTTGGACGCGCCTGTCTTGATTGCTTTTTCCTTGAGCGGAGAGAGTTCCTCGCCCTGGCCGAGATCTGCGGCGAACGCGATAACCTCGCAGCCGTAGACTTCTATGAGCCACTTGATTATCACAGAGGTATCAAGACCGCCAGAATAGGCCAGAACGACTTTTTTAACTGAATCCATGAGGACCTTTCGAAAAACCGCCACCTTTCTTGAAAGTAAGGTGCGCGCCAAAGAACTTTATAGTTGGCTTTCTTTTGGTACTTTTCTTTCTCCCGAAAGAAAAGTACGGTTTACCTCGCCCATCCGGGAGGCGCGCCGGCCTTCCTGGCTTCGTCCGGCAGGACCTCTTCGAGCATCCTCCTGGCCTCGTCCATGTCTGCCTGTGCCTGGTCCATCGCTACCCTGGCGGCGCCGCGGAGGTCCTGGTATTGGGTAGCCTGAAAATCAGAAACGGACGGGTTGGCCGTGGTACCTGCAGGCACGGTGCTTACAAGGCCGTTATATTTGTTCCAGTCATCTTGCGCCTTTGCATATCTTTCCTGGGCCTCAGCCAGCTTCTTTTTCCATTCGGTCACACGGTCCTTCCACCAAAGCTGAGTATGCCCATTGTCATCCGCGGGTACGGGAGGTTCGGCATGGGGCGGCGGCGCGGGGCGGCTTGGTACAGGCTCGCCCTGCCGGGTCGTAGATGATTTTGCGCCTTGCTTGTCCTCCGGCAGTTTTATTATCTTCTGGATGTTCGCCTCATCCTCGCCCTTTATTTCCTCTATCTTCGAGATCATCGACCTGTCCAGGGACATGAAACCGGAAGGCAGTACCATCTTTACCTTGCCGTTCTCGTAGGTGTAGTTGCTGGTCTCCACGGACCCGCCGTCTTTCAGGTGTATTATGAATTTATTCTTGACCGGTGGAGTTTCTTGCTCCTGTTTCTCAGGAGTATTCTTCTGTTGCGGCTTGTTTTCCGCGAACGCCACAATGGACGCTAAAATCATGAATAAGGACAGAAGCACAATCAGCCTTTTCATGGACACCCCCTTTAGTGTTTGATCAGGATATCAAGGACCGCTTTCTGCACGTGCAGCCGGTTTTCGGCCTGGTCGAAGACAACGGACCTGGGCCCTTCCATCACTTCGTCGGTTATCTCTTCTCCTCTGTGCGCGGGCAGGCAGTGCATGACGAGCACGTCCGGCCTTGCCACTTCCAGGAGCCTGGCATTAATCTGATAGTCCTGGAAGTCCTTCGCACGGGTCTTTTTTTCGCTCTCCTGGCCCATGCTTGCCCAGACGTCGGTATAAAGGACGTTTGCGCCAGCAGCCGCCTCGAAGGGATCGCTCACCACTTCAACCCTGCTGCGCTGCTCCCTGTTAAGGTGCGCCCTGTTCTCCTCAAGTATCTTCTGGTCAGGGCTGTAACCATCCGGGCAGGCGAGCATGATGTTCATACCGGCCTTTACCGCGCCCTCTATCAGCGAGTTTGCCATATTGTTGCCGTCGCCTATATACGCCAACTTCAGGCCCTTGAGGGCCCCAAGCTTTTCCTGTACGGTGAAAAGGTCCGCAATCACCTGACATGGATGGTGAAGGTCGGTCAGGCCGTTTATTACCGGAACCGACGCATATTCGGCCATTTCCTCAACCGTCTCCTGGGCGAACGTGCGTACCATAATGGCGTCCACGTAGCGTGACAGTACCCTCGCGGTATCCTTTACCTCCTCTCCTCTCGATATCTGGGTGTCCGATGGCGAAAGGAAGAGCGAGTGGCCTCCAAGCTGGTACATCCCGACCTCAAAGGAAACACGGGTGCGGGTGGACGATTTCTCGAAAATCATCGCAAGGGTCTTGCCTGCGAGCGGCTTGTACACCGCGCCTTTTTCGAACTTCCTTTTGAGGTCCCTCGCCCTGTCAATTATCTGCCAGAAATCCTCTTCCGTTAACTGTCCAATAGTAAGAAGGTCTTTTTTCATGCCGAGTACCTCTTGTCAAAGATACGTTCCAGTGTATCAAGCAGCCCGTCTATCTCCTCCTCGGTAACTATAAGGGGGGGCACGAACCTGAGAACCCTTTGCATTGTATAATTGATTATATAGCCCTCCTTGAGGGCCTCCTTTACGATATCGCCGGCGTCGAATTCCAGTTCCACGCCTATAATCAGACCCTTGCCCCTGATATCTTTTATGAACGGGTACTTCTTCTGGAGGTCGGCCAGGCCCTTCCTGAAATAATCACCCATACGCTGGCAGGAGCTCAGCAGCCAGCCGTCCTCGAGTATAGCCTCAAGCGATGCGATGCCGGCTGCGCAGGCAAGAGGGTTTCCCCCAAATGTTGAGGCGTGATCGCCCGGGGAAAAAGATTCCGCCACCTTCTTCGTAGCGAGCATGGCCCCTATCGGCATGCCGCCCCCGAGCGCCTTGGCAAGCGTCATTATATCCGGCTCGATTCCGTAATGCTCGTAGGCGAACAGTTTACCGGTCCTGCCCATCCCGGTCTGCACTTCGTCCAATATAAGCAGGAGCCCCTTGTCCGCAAGGAGCGCCTTGAGCTCCCTGAAGTAGCCCTCCGGCGGCAGGTTAACCCCGCCCTCGGCCTGTATCGGCTCCATCATCACGGCGCATGTCTTGTCCGATATCGCGGCCGCAACGGCCCCGATATCGCCGAATGGCACGTACTTGAATCCCGGCAGAAGCGGCGTGAAGGCCTTCTGGAACTTCTCCTGACCGGTCGCGGTGATGGTCGCCATCGTACGGCCGTGAAATGAGTTGAGTGCAGTTATTATCTCATACTTGTCCTCGCCCAGGTTCTCCTTCGCATACTTTCTGGCAAGCTTTATGGCGGCCTCGTTAGCCTCGGCCCCGGAGTTGCAGAAGAACGCCTGGTCCGCAAACGAGTTCTGACAGAGCATCTTGCCAAGTTTTATCTGTGGTTCTATATGGAAATAATTTGATACGTGTATGAGCTTCTGGGCCTGCTTCTGGAGCGCCACCACCACCTTCGGGTGGCAGTGGCCCAGGTTGTTGACCGCGATCCCACCAAGGAAATCAATATATTCCTTACCGTCGGAATCGTAGAGCTTCATCCCCCTGCCCCTCACGAACACAACCGGGAAACGGTTATATGTGTTCATCAGGTAGGTCCTTGACTCTTCTATAAGCTTATCTGTGGACATCGAAACCTTTAATTAAGCGATATTAATGAAAAAACGAGTGTAAAAAATAATTGTTACCATAGAGGGCAATAAAAATCAATGGAAAAAACAAACAACATACACGGTGACGGCCCCCGGAAAAGGAAAATACGGTGTCGCATCAAAAGAGTCAGGGGCAAGTCACGGCCTTTCGCCCCGCCTTTACAATTTTCCAGCTGCCTGCTATATTATTTTAATAACCAGTCCGCAACCTGCAGGGATGGTTTCCGGCCGCGGCCATAAGGTCTTGCCCATAGTGGCAGATCCCGCGGATAGTGGCTGTCCCTGCAGTCTTTTTTTCCTTCCTGCATTAAAATAAAAACCCCGGAGGTGCAAAATGATAGCAGAATTCAGCATCTGGCCTATTGGCGAGGGCGCTTCTACCAGTGAGCAGGTTGCGAAGGTTTTGAACCTGGTGGACGAATCCGGCCTGCCTTATAAACTGAACGCGATGGGCACGGTGGTTGAGGGCGACTACGACAAGGTGATGGATCTGATAGGCAGGTGCCACAGGCTGCTTGCGGACCAGATGGAGCGCGTCGTCACAAACATCACCATAGACGACCGCAAAGGGCGCACCGACAGGATTACCAAGAAGGTGGAATCCATTGAAAAAAAACTCGGTAAAACCTTAAACAAATAAAAGTCAAGTTTTTCTTGGACAATCTTGACTTTTTCGATTAGAATTATTATATGTTAATGAGAATGACGGTTTAGCCTTATAATCACTGAAAAGGAGCTATAAGATGGGCAGGATATACGTGGACAATAACGCCACGACCCCGGTAAGGCCAGAGGTGGGTGAGGCCATGGCCGGGCTTCTAAGGGGCTGCTACGGGAACCCATCCACACTTTACTGCATAGGTCATGAGGCTCACGTGGAGATGGAACTGGCCCGCGACACCATGGCAGGCATACTTGGCGCCGACCGCGAGGAGATAATCTTCACGAGCGGCGGCACCGAGAGCGACAACATGGCGATATTCGGGGTGGCCAGGGCCCTGAAAAAAAAGGGCAACCACATCATTACCTCGAAGGTGGAACACCATGCTGTCTTAAACAGCTGCAAGGCACTTGAGCGGGAGGGCTGGAGCGTAACCTATCTGCCAACCGACGAGTACGGGATGGTTGCCTCTGCCGATGTGGAAAAGGCGATCACACCCCAGACCGTCCTTATAAGTATAATGCATGCAAACAACGAAGTCGGCACGATCGAGCCGATAGCCGAGATAGGCAGGGTTGCAAAGGCGCACAAGGTCACCTTCCATACAGACGCCGTCCAAAGCTTCGGGAAGCTGCCCATTAACGTAAATGAGATGGGCATCGACCTACTGTCCGCATCGGCCCACAAGATTTATGGCACAAAAGGCGTGGGGCTGCTGTATGTACGGAAGGGCACCAAGATACTGCCCATCCTGTTCGGTGGCCACCAGGAACGTTCGCTCCGGCCCGGCACCGAGAATGTGCCAGGCATTGTCGGCTTTGGCAAGGCGGCGGAACTCCTTGTCGCCGAGCGCGAAGTTGAAGAGGCGAGGCTCGCCCGGATGCGCGACAGGCTGTGGGATGGGATTCAAAAGAATATCCCGCACATCCGCCTTCACGGCCACCCCACGATGAGGCTTGCAGGAACCCTGAACGTGGGGTTCGACTTCGTCGAGGGAGAGTCGATTATACTGAGCCTCGACGAACACGGTATATGCGCTGCTTCCGGCTCCGCCTGCACGTCAGACGCACTGGAGCCCTCACATGTGCTATCCGCTATGGGTATACCCCCTGAGAGGTCACATGGGGCTATAAGGTTCTCGTTGGGACGCGAAAATACGGAAAAGGACATAGACAAGCTGCTTGAGGTTCTGCCTAAGGTGGTAGAAAACCTCCGGAGTTTCAGCCCTATATATAAAGAGTTCTTGAGAGAGCAAAAGACGGCCTCCTAAAGTAACAAGAAAGGACTGACATGGCATACTCAGAGAAGGTGATGGACCATTTCCGCCACCCCAGGAACGTAGGCGAGATGGAGTCTCCGGACGGCATAGGCAAGGTCGGAAACCCCGTCTGCGGTGACATAATGGAACTCTATATCAAAGTGGACGGCGACACGATAGTCGACGCTAAATTCCAAACTTTGGGATGCGGTGCGGCTATTGCCACAAGCTCAATGGTAACGGAGATGGTGAAGGGCAAGAAGATCGACGAAGCCCTGACCATCTCGAACGCGATGGTAGCCGAGGCGCTTGGGGGGCTGCCGTCCCAGAAGATGCACTGCTCGGTCCTGGCCGAGGAGGCCCTGAAAAGCGCGATAGACGATTACCACAAAAAACAACAGGGCTAAACGCCTGCGTCTTATGCCCGCAAGAACCTCCCGCAGGACCAAATATGCTCTCGTCCTGGTACTTTTCGCCGGACTGGCGTCCGCCATATTATACGCCAACATGCGTGCGGCCCGTCTCGTGTCCGACGCCCTTACACGTAGCTTGGGACAGCAGTCCAGTGTCGGCCGCATAGCCATAAGCCCGGTTTCCGGGTTTACGCTGTACAATTTCCGCATCGGCGGTGCTCCTCTTTCAGGCTCCAAAGAGCTTCTAGCCGTAAAATCAATAAGCATAATACCTGACTACCGCGAACTTGCCCATAGACGGATTGTCATCTCCGCAATATACATTTATTCACCGGCCGTTAACCTGTCCAGGGACAAGGCCGGCGAGTGGAACTTCAAGCCCCTGATGGACAAATTAGGAAAACCGGGCGGAGTTGGACGTAAATTCTCGATTAAAAACATCCGGATAATTGACGGCTCCGTGACCGCACCAGACGGTATCGGCCTCAAAGAGATAGACGCGACAGTTACAGGCCTGTCTTCTATAAATCCCGGCCCGGCATCCTTCAACATCAAGGCCGGGGACAGACTCGGGAACTCCATCACGGCCGAGGGCAGCGCGGACATCCTTGGCGGCCATAGGGAGACCGATGCCAGAATTTCCTTGACCGCAAACAACCTTTCCAGGTACCTGCCCAAAAAAACAGTCATTGAAGGCCTCAAGGTCACGGCAGTTGTTAATACACATTTCAAGGGCGGCGAACTGGCAGTACGGGTCAGCGGTATTGCTGACGGCATACGACCATTCAAGGACAAGCCCCCCTACGCAGCTGGCTTCAATACTGGCCTGTCTTATTCCCTATCAAAAGATGTCCTTACAATCCGTGATGCCTCAACAGATGTAAAAGGTTTGACCGGCCTGACGGGGTCGGGTACTGTAACCGGCCTGAAAAAAAACGCAGACATAGACCTTGCAGCGAAAATAGAGCCAGTCGATCTTTCCCGCCTTGCCGGATACCTTCCGAAGGGTACGAAGCTTGCCGGCCTCATTACACCCGGGAATATCAAGGTCAAGGGAAGCCTGAAGCCGCTTGTTCTGGCAGCCACTTGCAAGGCGTCCATATCCGGCGTCAGCGCGTCCCATAAGGGAACGGGTATCTCCGGCATCGACGGCCTGGCCGAGCTGTCCCTTTCACCTGACAAGGCCGTGAATGCCCGTTTTAACGTTACGGCGTCGGGCGGAAGACTTACCGGCACGGCATACTATAGGGGAGCGGGCACATTTGACCTCAAGGCTGAAAATATCGATATCGGCTCCATCGACAAGGGGGTGTCCGGGTTTGTAAACACTGAGATAAAAGGCTCTTTCGGCAGTTCCCTGAGAGATATTCACGCGGAATACCGGTTAAAGGTGTCTCATCTCGCCTACAAGGGCTCGGCAGCATCAGGGAACGCGTCTGTCGAGGGCACATTCGCAAAAAATGCAGGCGGGATTATATTTTCAGGAGTTATCGCAGGTGATGGGGCATTTCAGGAGAAACCTCTAAAGCTTAAAAGCTCCTATTCATATTCTGGCGGAGGCCTGCGACTTGCCGGAATCTCTTTCACCGGCCTTGACGGAGTCTCCCTAACCGTGCCTGCAATGGACGCCACCGTAAAAGATGGCGCTGTTTCGGTATCACTCAAGGAGTGTTCCGTAAAGTGGAAGGACTCGGTCGTATTTAACGGCCTCAGAGCGGATGCAAGGACCACATTAAAAAAAGAAGGCGGGGCAGATTTATCAGGCAGTTTGTCAGCATCATCCGGTACCGCATACGGCCTGCCCGTTAATTTCGTTGCGGACTACAGCCTCCTTGGTGGGAAAGTGTCTTTCTCAACTAAGGCGGGAATCTCGGACAACCCCCTGGCAATCCGGGGAGAAGCAGTATTTTCTACTGACAAGGGCTTGATAAAACCTGCGGTGTCTGGTAATCTTAAGGTTCATAACCTCAGTTTTATTAATCCTTTACTTGAAGAAAAAGGTCTGCCCTACTCTCTAACAGCAGGTACGGCAGAGGCTGTCTTCAACCTTGACGGACCGGACATCAAAGGTATCGGGGGGACAGCGGCCATCAGGGCTGAACATATTGCAGTCGGCAAGGGCGATATCCCGGTGCTCCAGGAGGTTTCGACCGAACTACACCCGGTCTACAGGGAAGGCAAACTGGAGCTTCCTGAAAGTGTCGTCAAGATAGGGGAGCGGCTTTCCATACGGGTGTCGGGGGATGCGCGAAACGCCAAGGAAGGCTGGGCCGTTAACTCCCGGACCACAATACCCGAAGTTGGAATCGCGACACTCCAGGAGGAGCTTCTCGAATTCCTGCCTCCTGCTGTAAAATGGGCGGACACCAGTGGGACTCTCAGCCTGAAAGCCGGCTTCGCTTCCTCACCCGGTCAGACCGGAAAGATATTTGGCGAGCTCAAATTGAGCGGCGTGACACTCAGCATGCCGGACAAAAAGATAGAGGTAGGGCCGGTGGACGGCATGGTACCCATATCATACTCCACCGGCAAAAGAAACGGTTCGACCCGGACAGGCAGTCTAGACGTATTCGACAGGGCCAATTACCCGGCCCTGCTCGCAAGATATTCATCGACCCCGACCCGTAATGACGGGCTCAGGATAAAGAGGGCATATTTTGGCCTTATAGGCCTTGACGACATAAGCATCTCCCTTGAGCCGGGTGACAACCTGTACAGAATCGAGGGACTGAAAGCAACGGGTTTCGGGGGCAGCTATTATGGCAACGGCCTGGCGGATTTTTCGGGGAAGACGCCGGTATACACGGTTTCGCTTTTAATCAGCGACACGAGCCTCTCCGAGATATGCCGCAGGATACCGCCGATTACCGGCTATATATCAGGCAGGGTTGACGGGCTTGTAAGGATTAAACTGTCCGGCGGGGGACTGGAAGGTGTCACCGGCGCGGGCCTGATATGGGCCAAGGATTCCCCGCTTGAAAAACGGGAAATAAGCAAGGAACTACTTAAAAAGATAGCAGGGAAGTCGCTCAAGAATTACATGCTGCTGTTCGGCGGCAGAAGCTTCGATACGGGCGAGATAGACGTGGTTTTCTCCGGGGGCGACATGGTATTCAACAGGCTTCTTATCTCGAACAGGAACCTTCTGGGATACCAGGACCTGTACATAACCGTCGCGCCGGTATCAAACAAGATATCGCTTGAACACCTTCTCGACGTCATAAAGAATGTGAGCGAGAGGGCTGCAGGCACTAGCCCTGCAATTGCGCATTAAGTATCTTCCGCAACGGCATTTTTACGAGAAGGGGGCTTACAATGAGGAAGGGCATATTTTACATTCTGGTGGTAGGCCTTTCGGTAGTGCTTTATTCCTGCTTTAGCATAACGGTAAACGTCTACTTCCCGGCGGGGGACGTAAAGAGCGCGTTCAAGACGCTGGAACATGATTTGATGAAAGGCGAATCACCTGCAGAAACCCCGCAGGCCCCGGACCAGAATGTCCCCGGCAAGCCGGAACCTAAGCCGCAAAGCATGATGAGATTTGATATCGGTGTGAGTACTGCATACGCACAGAACGCTGGAGAGCTGTCCGAGTCCCTTTCCGAGTACCTGAGACAGGACCCGGACGTCGTGAAGGCTTACGGGGAGATGGGTGGCCGACTCGACTACATCAACCGGTTAAGGGGCCAGGGCACTGTCGGGGAAGGTAACGACGGCCTCTTGAAGCCAAGGGGCGACCTTGGAAAGAAGGAGACCGCAGCCGTAAGCGAAGAGAACGCGAACAGGAAGGCAATAATAAGGGCGATGGCAAGGGCTATCGTGTTAATAAACGGCCAGACGGTGACCAATGCAGCCATAGACCAGGTACTGGACAAGGCCGCCGGGCAGTTCGCTGCCGTCAGGGCGGATTCCGCGAAGCCGGGTTGGTGGGTGCAGAAGGCGGACGGTTCATGGGTGAAGAAGTAGCCAGGCCGAAAGAAGCCATACTCGTCATTGATATGCTGAACGACTTCTGCCGCGAGGGAGCCCCTCTGGATGTGCCTGCAACCCGAGCGGTAATACCCAACATAGCCCGAGAGATTAGACGTGTGCGTAGCGAAGACGGTAAGGTGGTCTACATATGCGACGCACACGCTCCCGACGATATCGAGTTCAGGAACTGGCCGGCGCATGCCGTGGCTGGCACTGTGGGCGCGCAGGTGGTTACTGAGCTTGCGCCACTGCCAGGCGATGCAATTGTTGAGAAGGACACACTCCTGTGTTTTCACCGGACGAGCCTGGACCAGGTGCTTGAAAAATCCCGGGTGAATACCCTTACCATAACCGGGTGCGTGACTAACATATGCGTCATGTATTCCGCGACCGAGGCTGTGGTGCGGGGATATAAGGTGCGGGTGCCAAGGGACTGTGTCGCTGGGCTTGACCCGGAGATGCACGAGTTCGCGCTCCGGCAGATAAAAGAAGTATTAAAAGCAGAAATAGTTTAGAAGGCAAATCACGGCTTTCTTTTGGTATCTTTTCTTTCACCTGAAAGTAAAGTACGCTTATGGGGCAATTATGGGTTTTCATACTGCGGACCCGGAAGATATAAAGGCCGGCAGGATAACGGATGTCTACTTTGCCAGGACGATGCAGGTCCTAAAGGCAAAGGGTATAGACAAACGGGTCCGGGCGGAGTTTATTGCAAAGAGCCTGCCTGATGGCTGGGCATGGGCGGTTTTTGCCGGACTTGAGGAGGCCGCACACCTGCTTGAAGGACTGAATATAAACGTGCGCGCCATGCAGGAGGGCGAGATATTCTATCCATACCAGCCGGTAATGGAGATAGAGGGCAACTATACTGATTTCTGCGTGTATGAAACCGCTCTGTTAGGGCTTATCTGCCAGGCCTCTGGGATTGCCACACGGGCGGCAAGGCTTCGGATTCTCGCCGGGCACAGGCAGGTGATAAGCTTCGGGGCCAGGCGCATGCACCCGGTGCTTGCGCCGATGATAGAAAGGAACGCTTTCATAGGCGGCTGCGACGGCGTGTCGGTAATAAAAAGCGCCGAGCTCATCGAGGCCGGGCCCATGGGCACTATGCCCCATGCCCTTATCATCGTGCTGGGCGACACGGTTACCGCAACGCGCGCCTTTGACGAGGTAGTTGAGAAGGCTGTCAGGCGCACTTCTCTCATCGACACCTTCAACGACGAGAAGTTCGAGGCCGTGAGGGTTGCAGAGGCATTAGGCGAAAAACTCTATGCCGTCAGGCTCGACACCCCTGCTTCCAGGCGCGGAAATTTCCGCCGTATACTGGAGGAGGTCCGCTGGGAGCTTGACATAAGGGGGTTCAATAGAGTAAAACTGTTCGTGAGCGGCGGGATTAAGGAAGAAGACATACCCGGCCTGAACGAATTCGTGGACGCATACGGCATAGGCACCACCATATCGAACGCCCCGGTTGTCGACTTCGCGATGGACATCGTGGAGGTTGAAGGCCGGCCTTTCGCAAAGAGGGGGAAATGGTCCGGATCCAAGAGCGTGCTGCGCTGCCCGGACTGCGGCGGCCCTGGCGTAATAGTCCCGAGGACGGACAAGCCGGAACCATGCACGTGCGGAGGGAACAAGGCGGATATACTGGCCCCGTTCATGCAAAGCGGAAGGCTCGAGTATCAGCTTCCAGCACCGGCGGCACTAAGAGAACGGATTCTGGAGCACCTGAAAAAACTGCCACTTTAACTTTGATGTATTATCTTTAAATGAACTTTCAAGGAGGCATGTATAATGAAGGCTGGAACTATCACCGGTATCGATATCGGCTCCATAAGCGTCAAGATGGTAGAAGTCGGAGCCGACGGGTCCATATTATCATCCAAATACACAAGGCATCACGGGCAGCCGTTACAGACGGCCATAAGCTTCCTTGAAGACGTGAAACCCGGCCAGCCTGTCGTATTCACAGGCTCCGCAGGTAAGCTCGCGGCAACCATACTGGGCCTTCTTCATATCAACGAGGTGGTGGCTCTAGCAGCAGCCGTCGCAAAATACCACCCCGAGGTCAAGACGGTTATAGAGATGGGCGGCGAAGATTCAAAGCTCGTCGTGATGGAGAACGGCCGCCTCAAGGACTTCTCCATGAACTCCGCCTGCGCGGCTGGCACCGGCTCATTCCTGGACCAGCAGGCCGACCGCCTCAATATAAGCATCGACACAGAATTCGGAGAACTCGCCCTCAAATCAAAGAACCCTCCAAGGATCGCGGGCCGTTGCAGCGTCTTCGCCAAATCCGACATGATCCACCTTCAACAGCTTGCCACACCCGACTACGATATCGTGGCGGGGCTCTGCTTCGCCGTGGCCAGAAACTTCAAAAGCACCATAGGCCGCGGCAAGAAGATGGAGCCGCCGATGCTTTTTGCGGGCGGTGTTGCGGCAAACGCTGGCATGGTGCGCGCGTTCGGAGAGGTCATGGAAGCACAGGAAGACGGTTTCATAGTACCAGAGCATTTCTCGGTACTCCCCGCCGCCGGCGCCGCACTCCTCACCTTTGAGAAGGGGGCCTTGTCCGTCTATCCGGGAATTGAAAAACTCAAGACGCACATGGACCTCACCCGCTACCAGGGACAGGGGCTGGCCCCCCTGCTTGCGGACGACGATTTCCTTGTTCGCTGTTCCCCTCTCTCCGAGGTACGCCAGATTAATGAGGGCGAAAAGGTGGATGCATACCTCGGAGTGGATATCGGGTCCATAAGCACCAACGTAGTAGTGATGGACAAGGACAAAAAAGTGCTGTCCAAGCGTTACCTGATGACAGCAGGCAGGCCGATCGAGGCCGTGAGGCGCGGCCTTCGCGAAGTCGGAGCGGAGGTGGGCGGGAAGGTAAACATCCTGGGCGTCGGCACGACCGGCTCCGGCCGCTATATGATAGCCGACTTCATAGGCGCGGACATTGTAAAAAATGAGATAACCGCACAGGCGACCGCTGCCGCTGACATAGACCCGACAGTGGACACGATTTTTGAAATAGGCGGCCAGGACTCCAAATACATAAGCCTCAAAAACGGCGTCGTGGTGGACTTCGAGATGAACAAGGTATGCGCTGCCGGCACGGGGTCTTTCCTCGAGGAGCAGGCAGACAAACTGGACATAAGCATCAAGGGGCAGTTCGGCGAGATGTCGCTCAATTCAACATGCCCCATAAGCCTTGGCGAGAGGTGCACAGTTTTCATGGAGTCCGCGCTGGTGTCGCATCAGCAGAAAGGCGCGCCTAAAGAGGACCTGGTCGCAGGTCTTGGCTACTCCATCGTCTACAACTACCTTAACCGTGTAGTCGGTGACAGGCTTGTCGGGGACCGCATCTTCTTCCAGGGCGGGGTCGCATTCAACAGGGGCGTCGCTGCCGCCTTCGAGCGGGTCACGGGCAAGAAAATCAATGTACCTGCCCACCATGACGTTACAGGCGCGATAGGCATGGCCCTTATTGCAAAGAAACACGTCGAGCAGACCGGCCTTGCAAAAAGCAGCTTCAAGGGCTTCGACCTTGGTGACCGCAAGTACACCGTTAAGTCCTTCGACTGCAAGAGCTGCTCGAACCAGTGCGAGATAAGGCAGGTGACGATCGAGGGCGAGGAGGGCAAACTCTTCTACGGCTCGCGCTGTGAGAAATACGACGTGAAGAGAAAGGCCGCAAAGGAACAGAACACCCTTCCGATGCTGTTCGCGGAACGCGAGAAAATGCTCATGGACGGGTACGATCCGGAAAAAGTTTCCGGCCCACGCATAGGCATACCCTACGTGCTCTTTTTCCACGAGCAGTTCCCGTTCTGGCGTGCGTTCTTCGAAAAGCTCGGCTTTACAGTCGTCCTTTCAGGCAAGAGCACGAAAAACACCATCAGGCGCGGGCTCGAGGCCGTTGTCGCGGAGTCCTGTTTCCCCATAAAGATGGCGCACGGCCATATCCTTGACCTCGTCGACGCTGGAGTCGACAAGATATTCCTGCCCAGCTTTATAAGCCTCACCAAGGACAGCGAGGGCAAGGGCGTAGCCTGCCCGTATGTTCAGACGATGCCGTACCTCGCAAATGCCGCGATAAATGGCTTGAAACTCATCGCACCGTCGATTGACTTCAGCCGTGGAATGGATAACGTCGCCAAGGAAATGAAGGAAGAGCTGAAGGACTACGGTATAAGGATGGGCAGGATAAAGACCGCCCTCGAGGCCGGTTCCGCGGCACAAAGCGCGTTCTATAAGAAAATGCTTGTTCGTGGCGAGGAGTTCTTGGCGGCCCTGCCAGAGGACGACCACGCGATCGTACTTATCAGCCGTCCTTACAACGGCTGCGACCCAGGGCTAAACCTCGACCTCCCCGACAAGCTCCGGGACTTGGGCGTTACCGCCATCCCGATTGACTTCCTGCCGCTTGGCCAGGTGGACATAACCGGTGACTGGCCTAACATGTACTGGCGGAGCGGCCAGAGGATAATGCAGGCAGCCGAACTCGTAAGGCGCGACGGCAGGCTGAACGCGCTGTACATAACCAATTACGGTTGCGGGCCGGACTCCTTCCTCACAAAATACTTCAGGGAGACGATGGGCGAGAAGCCGTACCTGCAGCTCGAGGTGGACGAGCACTCCGCCGATGCGGGCGCTATCACAAGGTGCGAGGCATTCCTTGACAGCCTGGAGAACGTCGGCAGGCTTTCCGCCCAGCCCAAGAAGTTCAGGACGGTAGACTTCAGTAAGTCAAGCGGCCAGAAAAGGAAGATCTATATCCCGCGCATGTGCGACCACGCCTTCGCGCTGGCAGCTGCATTCAGGAGGCACGGCGTCGATGCCGAGCCGACACCGCCGGCGGACGAGCTTACCCTGAGTCTGGGAAGGAAGTACACCAGCGGCAAGGAGTGCTACCCCTGCACCATCACGACCGGTGACATGATGAAGATAGTCACCTCTAAGGGGTTTGACCCGGACAAGTCTGCCTTCTTCATGCCGTCCGGCTCCGGCCCATGCAGGTTCGGTCAGTACAACATGCTGCACCGCCTGGTGCTGGATGAAGCCGGTTTCAAGGACATTCCAATTTATGCCCCCAACCAGGACGACGGTCTTTACCAGGACCTGGGACTGGTGGGCAGCAGCTTCGTGAGGTCGGCATGGGACGGCATCGCCGCAACCGACATCCTGATTAAATGTCTCCACGAGACCAGGCCCTATGAGAAGGAGAAGGGCCGTTCGGAAGCGATCTATCAGGAGTTTTTAGAGAAGATATCTGGCGCGGTTGCAGGCGGGCAGCCCATGGAGCCTGTCCTGCACCAGATGCGTGAGGCCTTTTCAGCAATCCCGAGGAACGATGAATCGCGTCCATTGTTAGGAATGGTCGGTGAAATTTATGTCCGGAGCAGCAACTTCTCCAACGAGGACCTGATAAAGAAGGTAGAGGCGCTGGGCGGCGAGGTGTGGCTCGCGCCGTTTTCTGAGTGGATATTCTACCAGAACTTTACCAACCTCGACGCGGCGATGAGAAAGAAGAGCATATTAGAATAC
>Ga0316628_100001895_pt1 | contig 15106 bp, 12 predicted proteins | sample OWC_Aug_M2_C1_D5_FD_207648 | JGI IMG/M metagenome (GOLD analysis project Ga0316628, IMG submission 207648) | Wetland soil microbial communities from Old Woman Creek delta, Ohio, United States - OWC_Aug_M2_C1_D5_C | ecosystem: Environmental > Terrestrial > Soil > Wetlands | place: USA: Ohio... | reverse complement strand
CCACCGACTCGTTCTTTAAGAGCGCTCGAGTTGCCAATGCGAGTGAAGGGGGATTGCTTGTCTGCCTTCCGGAGAAGATGCAGATCGGTCAGCAACTGGCGTTGAAATTATTTTTCCCTTCCTGTTTCGGATTAAATATCGTTGAAACGGTCGTCCAGGTAATATGGATGGCTATTCGTCTGAGGAAGGACTGGACGTGGGATTATCGGACCGGAGTGAAATTTGAAGATATTTCCCCGGGGGATAGGGCGACGCTTAAAAATTTCTTAACAAGCCTTGCGCCAAAACCAGCGCCCGCTTCCTAACGGCAGGGTCGAGCAAACCGAGCCAGCGGGATTTTCGAAAAACCAATTAAAAGGTCCGATTCTTTATTGGCGATTCCCCTCTGGCCATAGCGGACGTTAGGTCCGGGCCGATCATCCATAAAAAGAGCCATGGCTCAGCTTTTTCGCCCGACCATCGCCAAGAAATTGCTTCTCGGATTCCTATCCTGCGGGATCCTGACACTCCTCATTGCGTTCATCGCCCTCTCCAGCCTCCAACGAATGAATGAAATTAATAATCGGATTATTGGGCGTGACGTTCCCTTGGTGAAAATGACCGATAAAATGATCGAGGCTCTGCTGGCCCAGGAACTCTACGGACGTCGCTTCTTCATCCTCAGGAGTTCGGAGATGGAGGCGCTCTTCTGGAAATGGAGTGAGGAATTCAAAAAGCTCCTGAAGCAGATGGGTAATCTCCCAGAGGTCTCCGACCTTCCGCTCGATCGACTCTCGGCCCTTCACGAAGAGTACAACCATTTCTTTAAAACAGAATTAGGGAAGAAGAAGGATTTTTCTCCCCGGGCCTTCCAGGAGAGTGATCAGGAGATCAAGCAGAGGCGGGAAGAACTCATTCGACTGCTAAGAGGGATCTCTTATGATGCAAGGAGGGATCAGAATGAAAAGAGTCTGAAGACCCTGAGTGTTGGCCATTCCGCTTTCTGGATGACTGCCGGATTGAGTATCGGAGGGGTCCTTCTGGGGCTCATCATTGCCCTGACCCTCACCCGCCACATCTCCAACTCCATCCATCAGCTGAAACTTTCCACCCGGGAGATATCGGGAGGGAAATTTGACCATCTCCCCGAGGTTCGTAATCAGGATGAATTGGGAGACCTCAGTCAGTCGTTTCAGACGATGGCACAGAGGTTGAAACGTCTCGAAGAGATCAATCTCAACGCCAACCCACTCACGCACCTTCCCGGAAGCATAGCCATCGAAAGTGTCTTGAACCGAAGATTAAAGGAAGAAACACCTCTCGCGTTTTGCCAGCTGGACTTGAGCCACTTCAAGGCCTTTAACGATCGGTATGGGTATGCAAGGGGCAATGAGGTTATTCAGGCGACGGCCAAAATTTTGACTGAAGTGGTCAAGTCAGAAGGAAATGAAGGCTCGTTTGTCGGGCACATTGGGGGGGACGATTTCGTCGTTGTTACTTCTCCCGAAAGGTATGAAAAGATTTGTCTTGCCATCATCGATTCCTTTGACAAAACGGTTTCTGATTTTTACGATCCGGAAGACCGGCAACGCGGTTCCATCCAGGGAGAAACGCGGCAAGGGGAGAGAGTATCGTTTCCCATTATGACACTGGCCATTGCGGTGGTCACCAACCAGCGCCAGAGGCTTCAAAACCACGTTCAGGTCGGCGAGATTGCCGCGGAACTGAAGAGTTATGCCAAATCTTTTCCACGCAGCATTTTCGTTGTCGATCGGCGCAAGGACATTGTTTCCCATCAGACAGACTGAAATATTTTGCCACTTCCCGCTCTCCCCCCCCTATCTCTCCGTCAATCTATCCTATCGTTCTTCCTCAAGAATTGGCCGATCCAATTTTGGGCACTACCGGAACCGTCAGTGACTTCGTGTCACAAATAATTTTTCTCCTTATTTTTCTATTCGTTAATACATTGTCTGCAAGTTCCTCCTAAAACATCTGAATTTTTTTCTTATTTAGTAATTAAATTCACATCACCTGTAAATACGATCCTTATTAGTTTCAACTAATTGAGAAATCTCACCTATTGGCATGAAACGTGCTTCAACAAAAAACAAATATTGTGAAAGGAGCCAACGATGAATCCAACGGCCGCTGAATTGGCGCTCATCAATTCTTTCATAATTCTTTTGATCTTTATAGACGCGGTCCTAAAAATCGGGTCCAAGAAATCGGATAAATTTGATCCAGAGTAAATCATCTTTCGGTTTCTTATTTGGCAGAGAACACTTTCTCTTTTCCTTCCCATTAACCCTTTAACCGCTGAGAGTCCGCCGTATTCAAGGAGTATGGCGGATTTTCTTTATCCGTCAAGCCGTTAAGCTGTGTGGTGCATTCCTTTTTTTTCCCCTCTGGCTGTTAATCGGAAGGCTATGTTGGGAAAGGACTAAAAAACAAAAAGGTTAGGCAATATACAAATGCCTAACCTCCTATTTTCTTTGGTGGAGCTGAACGGGATCGAACCGTCGGCCTCTTGAATGCCATTCAAGCGCTCTCCCAGCTGAGCTACAGCCCCGCAAATACTCAAATTAACACAGCACAAAATATGTTGTCAAATCGAATTTTTATTGACACGGAAAGGAGTTTTTCTTATATTGAATCCTGTGCCGGAGTGGTGAAACTGGTAGACGCACGGGACTCAAAATCCCGCGGGGCTTCCACCCCATGTCGGTTCGATTCCGACCTCCGGCACCAATTATCTCCAGCTGATGGCCCCCGTGCACTGTATTCCGTCCCCCCTTTCCCTCTCCAGCATTTTCTCTTCTGATTCCCACTGTAAGGGCAAAAACGAACCTGGGACATTTTTGTCAATCGATGGGGAATATTGTATCAATCAAACCGAAGCTTACCATAAATTCTTCAATGGGTTCATAAGATAATCTATTGAATATATTCTTAAAATAATTATTATCCAACAATTAATTATTAGCGAACCCTTGGCATATTTCTTGCGTTTTCAATAACCTTTGTAATCAAAATACAGCAGACCCGTAAAGCTATCTGATCGTACAAATCCGAAAGTTTTGAAAAATGAAAATGCTATCATTACGTTTTTACGAAATCTTATTTTTTGGGGGTTTTTTCAGCCAAAATCGAAACTGTCAGATCAGATCTCAATAAGCATACTCAGAAAAATAGGTATGCTTTCTATTAATATTGCGGTAGCCAACTGGTTGGGGACTACCGCATGCCTCCCGCTCTACGGACTGAGATTCATTGTACGAATTCTTAAACAGATAGGAGGAAAAATGTATAGTAGACTGAGTGCACGACAAAACGCCCTAAGAGATGCAAAAAACAATCTTCCTGGCAGGGGTGACCAGCAATTCTCTTCGTTTGAGAAAGAGTTGATGGCAATGGCCAGGCATGAGGCACGGCAAATAACCTCGTCTTACGCCCCCAAATTAGAGGTCCTCAATGGAAGATACAAACCTTTGCTTAAGGATTATGAACGTATCTCCAAAGACTATGACGCTCATGCTGCCAGGATCGGTCGCAGCGAACCAAGTGTGGAGTTGAGCAGGATGAAGTATTATGTGCTCATGCTTTTATTTGTCCTGGGTGAAATTCCTATGAATTCGCTTGCCTTCGCCGTGTTTGGAGAAAACCAGATTTTCACATGGATCATGGCGGTCGGCGTGGCGGTCGCGATTCCATGGATCGCCCACTCCATGGGGATTCTTTTCAAGCGTTGGACTGATCCATGGTGGAAGAATGCCATCGGTATCGGAACACTCCTTTTCCTCACCGTCTTCGGCCTGGTTGCAATCGGCTACGTGCGTGTCCAGTACCTGGGTGACCTCAGCAAAGCGGGAGCCGTAGGCAGCTTCGGTAATAGCACCCTGATCGGGGCCGCCTTTGTCGGACTGAATCTGGTGATCTTAGCCGCAGCGACACTCTGCTCTTATTTTGCACATGATCCGGATTCCATGCTCGAGCATTTGCATCGCCGGACGAACCAGCTCGATAAGGCCACACGAACCGCCGAAGCAAAGTATAGGAAACTCCTAGCCGAACAACAAGAAAAACTACACCGGATTCAGCAACGAACCCAGGAAATCATCCATTACTACCGCAAAATCAACCTGCGCAGGCGCCCAGACCATGAAAAACCCAAATCCTTTGACCGGGATCACGAGTTGGGTGTAGAGTTTGGAAGTGAAGACGAAGGCACGAAATCGGAACCCGAGACCACCCCTCTGAAAATGGTGGTAGCCAAACAAACCCATTCGTAATGATCGAGGTGATAAATCCAAATGAAACAGCGGCGATTGAAATTACTGGGGCTTATGATTGGCGCACTGCTCTTATGCGACCCGTTGGACTGGAGTGCTGAAGCCGTCGGCAAACCCGAAAGCACCCCCCAACCTCCGCGGCTCATCATTATTCTTGTGGACATGTCGGGCAGTGCGGATCAAGCTCGGCGTACGGTCTGTAAGGAGGCGTTTGAGAAGATCTATAAAAACCTTCGGCATGGGGATCGCGTTGTCGTGGGGACCATCACCAGTCATTCCTATATCGATTTCAAGCCGGCCGTGGATGAGGAAATTCCGAAAAAAACGGTCTGGGATAACCGCTTGCAGTTTGAGAGAAACCTGACCAAAACCAAGGAGAACATTCGAAGGGAAGTGAATAAACTCTTATCGTCCAGAGGGGGATCTCCGCTGACGGAGATCTTAGATTCTCTGAATATTGCAGATACCATTTTTCACGACGAGAAGGAGCGCCAGAAGATTTTGGTGATCCTTTCTGACATGATTGAAGATTCAAAGGAATATAAGTTTGATAAAGACAAGATTACAGAGGAGTATATTAACAGAGTCATCAGATATCGCCGAGAGAAGGACCTGATGCCAAGCCTTTCCGGTGTCAAGGTCTATGTCGCAGGGGCCAGTGCGGCCGATTCCAATACATTTCGAGCGGTACAAACATTTTGGGGTCGTTATTTTGCCGAAAGCAGAGCAGATTTCTCTCCCCATCGGTATGGACATTCCCTGATCAATTTTGAAAATGGGCCCTAAATGAAGCAAGCCCATAACAGTTTAGCCAAATTGGGTTTCCCCGCAGTCTGACCTGGGCATACCGTTCTTCAACGCTTCGTATGGCGGTTTTGAGATCGGAGAGGAAACCGGACGATTTCATCTATGTCGTCCCCTGAACCAGGACGATGGCCGACGCTTATTCGGCAAAAGGCGCGCCACGAAGCCTTTCCGAGCACCACGCCCAAGTCCGTCATACGATTTTATCCTTGATTTGGCTAAACGGGCACGTGAGCCCTAATACGAAACACGGTGTCAGCCCTTGACGCGGGAAAGCTTTCTCCCGAGATCTTCCATTTCTTCTCCAAGTCTCTCATCGTTTCCTCATCCCTTCCTTAAGTTCCCTGTCCTATCTTGGGATCGTTTGCTTTTCCATGACGGCACATGCTAAAATATCTAAACTTTTTCTTTGACCGGCAAGTACCCCGTCCCGCCAAAGCGGGATAGGCGGGGTCCCTGCCTACCGGCAGGCAGGAAGGGGCACAATCAGAATGAAATTTCCTTTGCTCGCAAGCCGCTCGCCACTGCGTGCCCGCGAAGTCGTGACCTGTGGGCGAGGAGCTTCAAACTCGAGCAGGCCCTGAAAGAACTTTTTTTTCAGCGGCCTACGGAGGACTTAAACCTGTGACAGAGATTATTTCCTTTAAGGGGCTTCTGTATAATGTTTCCAAGGTGGCTATTGGGGATGTCCTTGCCCCTCCTTACGACATCATCACACCCGAATTGAGGGAATCGTTGTACGCGAAGGACACTCATAACATTGTCAGGATAGATTTTGGCAGGGAAGAACCGGGAGATAATGAAACCGAAAATAAATACACCCGGGCCAAGAGATTCTTAGAGAGTTGGATCAAAGACGGCGTATTGGTACGCAGCGATAAACCTTCCTTTTACGCCTATGAGATCACCTATACCATTCACGGTGTCAGAAAGCGCCTCCAGGGATTTCTATGCCTGGTCAAGCTCGAAGAATTGGGGAGGGGGAGCATTTACCTGCATGAGTGCACGCACTCCAACCCAAAGCGGGACAGGCTGAATCTCCTGAAGGCTTGTGAGGCAAATACCAGCCCTATCTTCTCACTCTACAAAAGTTCGGCGGAGGGAATATCCGGGATTCTCTCGAAGATCGCCCTGACAAGGCCTTATCTCCAGGCGGCTGACCTCTCGGGTAATCTGCACCGGCTCTGGCAGATCAATCTGCCAGAGGAAATAGAAATCATTCAAAAGGAGCTTGCCGATAAAGCTGTCTTTATCGCCGACGGACACCACCGATACGAGACTTCGTTTGAATACCAACGAGAAATGTCGATCAAGAAGGGACCTTCTTCAGGGGAGAAACCGTATGATTATACCCTTATGTTTCTCGCCAATTTGATGGACGAGGGAATTACCATCCTTCCGACACACCGGCTCATCAAGGAAATTCCCAAGCAGATCCATCGCATGATTTCCAGATATTTCGAGATCGAAACGGTAGCCAACGATTTCGACATCGGCACAAGGCTCTCCGGCAGAAAGAACGTTTTCGGCTACTTCAGAGAACGGGAAAAGGCGTGGTCCATCCTTACTTATCGGGGGGGAAATCTCTCGGAAGTTGATCCTGACCTCAGGGGCATCGATGTGATCATCCTGCACGAGGTGATATTCAAAAAGATCTTGACGAACGCGGAAATCGGATATGAGATGGATATTGCGAAGGCGCTCGATCGAGTGAATCAAGGAGAATATGAGGCTGCCTTTTTCCTGAACCCGACGCGGGTCGAGGATGTCGAAAAATCGGCCCTTTCCTCGATGAGAATGCCACCGAAGTCCACCTACTTCTATCCGAAACTGTTGACCGGATTGGTATTGAATCGATGGGAATGATCTGCGGTTTTCATCGGATCAACGGCCGAATGCTCCAAGGTCCTTTGTGATGGGAACAAATTGAGATTATTTAAAATTCTCCTCATCCTTCTGGTCTTTTTTGTATTCTTACGGCCATGTTTCGCCCTCACCGGTGAGGAGATTCAAAAATCGCAGACTCTCTTGATCGGTAAACCCATCGGTGAGAAAATTGTTTTCTGGGCCGAGAAGTTTGTCGGCGTCCCTTATGATACGGACCCGTTAGGGGAGTACGTTTCCAAAACAGCCATCGTAGCGGACGAGAGGGTCGATTGTATGTATTTGACGTTCAGGACAGTGGAGCTTGCCCTGAGCCGGACTCCTGCAGAGGCAATTCAAATCGCCCTGGATAAGAGATTCCATTCAAAGGGTGTTCTTGTGGATCGTCGAGTGATGAATTATGATGACCGGTTTGAGTACGGCGAAGATATGATTGAGAGTGGGAAGTGGGGCAAAGAGATAACCTCTGAGGCCGGGCGAACTGTGAAAATAAAGGGGTCGAGGGGAAAGGATTTTGTAGAGATCCTCTCCACCGGCACGCTCCGGAGAGGATTAAAGAATTTAAGAAGTGGTGATCTTCTCTTTTTTGTAAAAAGGCCTGAAAAGAGGCTGAAAGGAGAAATGGTCGGCCACATTGGAATTGTCAAGGTAGAAGAGAGCCCAAAGGGGGAGGGAGACAGGGAGGTTTATCTCATCCATGCGAGCGGTGTAAAAGAAAAGGGAGGGGCGGTGAAGAAGGTCCTGCTCAAGGAGTATGTTTTGAAGATGCCTTTCATTGGAGTTAAAATCACCAGATTTCAGTAAACCCCGTTAGAAACTCGACTCATTGCGACCCTTCGACATACTCAGGGCCGTGAGTCCCGCGAAGCGCGGGATCAAACGGCTCGAAACCGGGCGGGGCATTAAACCCCGCCGGAATCATTTATATTGTCATCCCATTATAAGGGGGAGTGCAGAGAGGGAGGCTCCGGGAACCCCGAATTTTTTTATTGTTCGCAGAGGGGAAGGAAAGTATAATGAATGAAGAGATGAATAAATGAACAGGAGGCGAGAATCGTCCTATGATCCGGGCGTTCAATAAACACTATCGTAAGGCTATCGATCTTATAGAGGAGTGCTCCACGAGCGAGAAGATGGAAATCGCTGAGAGGGTAATGGAATGGTTCCGGGAATTGCCCGAAGAGTATATCATTTCCCTGGCGATGTTTTTCAATGAAGTCATCGACGATCTTGGAGATGAGAGCTTAGAAAAGATCAATTTAAGAATGAAACGAAAGAAAAAAGAGGAAAAGGAGGAGGAAGAAGAGGAGGAGGAAGAAGATCTGGAAGAAGACGAGTTCGAGGAGGATTACGAGGACGAGGATAAAGAAGATTACTAACCTTCCTTAAGTCGGTAAATCCCAATCTCCGCACCCCAAATTCCAAACAAAGCCCAATAATCCAATATCCAAATGACCGAAACACCCCTTCCTTGCTCCCTCTCCCCTTGGGGCAAGGGTTGGGGGAGCGTTTCAGTCATTGAGGTTTTGACTATTACTTGGTGTTCGGTGCTTGCCCCGAACCATTTTAGGCGGGCTTGGGATCTGGATACTTCTATTTGGACGCTGGAACGGCTCGATTATAGGCCCAGCGTTCCATCCTTCCCATCTCTTCCCTCATGGTTGTAGAGAGAGGGACGATATTTCCCGCTGAGATCACCAGATCGTGTTCGTTCATTGGCCGGCCTGCATTGAAACCTTCAACCATCGCCCCGTTGACCGCCTGCTCAATTTCCGCACCGTTAAACCCCTCGGTCACCTTTACCAGCATGTCCAGATTAATCTGGGATAGGTCTGCGCCGTTTTTCTTCAGATGGATGGCGAGGATGGACTTTCTCTCTTGAGCTTTGGGCAAGGTGACAAAAAAGATTTGGTCAAAACGACCCTTTCTTAACACCTCAGGCGGGAGGAGTTCAATCACATTGGCTGTGGCGGCGATAAAGACGAAAACGCTTTTTTCCTGCATCCAGGTGAGAAAGGAGGCAAAAACCCGGGATTGGGTTCCTCCTCCGGCCTTCTGGCTTTGAATGCTGATCCCTGCTTCAATCTCATCGATCCAGAGAACACAGGGGGCCACCGATTCTGCAGTCCGAAGGGAAACCTGCAGCGCCTCTTCAGGTTCTCCAATTGTTCCGTCATAGAGCCTGGCCATGTCAAGGTGAAGCAGAGGGACCTGCCAGAAAGAGGCAAATGCCTTGGCACAGAGGCTTTTCCCACATCCTGAAAGACCGGTGATCAGGACCCCTTTAGGAAGTTGGAGACCGAAGGACTTCCCCTCGCTGGTCAACACTTTACCCCTTTTCTGCAGCCAATCTTTGAGGTTTTCCAGCCCGCCGATATCCTCGAGAGCAGGCCGATTGATCACCAGATTGAGGATTCCTGATTTCTTAATCAGCTGCCCTTTTTCTTCGATCACGGCATCGATCAAAGAGGAATCAATAGCCGTCCTTCCAATCAGCGCACTCCGAAAGGCCCTGGCCACCTGGTCGAGAGTAAGGCCAAGGGCTGCCTTCACCATCCGATCCTTCAATTCCGGTGTCAGAGACTCTGCTAACTTGGCAGTCTGCGGACTTGCGGAGACGACCCCCATCAGGGTTCGCTCCACTTCCATCGCATCCGGCATGGGGAGCTCATAGACCACCATGTCCCGCTTCAATTCTTCTGGAACGACCAGAACAGGGGCCACGATGAAAAGCGTCGCATACCGATTTCGAAGAGCACGGTGAAGATCTTTTAACTTTCTTGGAACGGAAGGGTCTGTCGTGAGATAGGGGTGAAGTCCCTCAAAGACATAAAAAGCCTGTTCTGCACTCTGGATCACCTTATCCAGTGCCTCAATAGGGTTCTTCGAATTCCCAATCTTTTCATTCTCGCCGACCAACCCTTGGAAAGGGTTCCAGATGAAGAGCTTGGGCTTGGGTTGAAAGGTGGCGCTGAGTTCTTTAAGCAGGCCTTCGATTCGATCTTCTTCGTCGGATTGGATATAGACGATGGAGGTCTTCGACAGGATGAACTTCTTCAGATCCTGCAGAATTTGCTGTTTTTTAGAGGTTTCTTCCATAAATTTACCAAAATTATACAAAAAATACTCTTCGGCGTCAATTTTTTTTACGGTCTCGAATTGCCTCAAATTAAACGTCATCGGATGTCTGAATAAAAAGGAATCGTTGACTCATATTAGATGTTACCGGATATCGACGGAGGAAAGGAGACCGGATTATAAGGTGGAGGGCCATGTGCCCAAGCGCAAAGCGGTGCGACCTGTGAAGCCTCTCCGAGGGGCTCGGCCGCCTGGCTTGTTCCTTAGAAGCTTAGGATTTCTAAGAAACGGGGGGTGGCAAGGTCAGAAAAGGCCTTGAATATTTGTTCGTTGTCCAATAAAATTAGAATATTAGGAGAAAATTATGACCGTCAATTTTAATCCGATCTTGATTGAACTCGGTCCCGTTCGCGTGAGCTGGTATGGGTTGATGTATGTTTTCGGGTTTTTCGCCTCCTATCTCCTTGTCCGTTATCAGATGAAAAGAAAAGATTTTGGCGTTTCAAAACTGGATGTGGAGAATCTCTATTTTTATCTCATTCTCGGATTGGTCATCGGAGCGCGGTTGGGATATGTCCTTTTCTACGATCTGAAAGTGTATTTGAAAGATCCGCTTGAGATTTTTGCCATCTGGCATGGCGGCATGTCCTTTCACGGAGGGTTGATCGGTGTCCTCATCGTTGGAATTCTTTTTTCCTGGAAGAATAGAAAGTCCTTTTGGAAGATTGCCGATCTGTTCATTGTCACCGCCCCGATCGGATTGGGTTTAGGAAGGATCGGTAATTTCATCAACGGGGAGCTCTATGGTCGAGTCACACAAGTCCCTTGGGCAATGATCTTTGCAACCGACAAGGATCGCCTTCTCCGGCATCCTTCTCAACTCTATGAATGCGCGTTGGAAGGAGGCGTTCTTTTTTTGATCCTTTGGTTTCTCAAGAATAAGAAACTTCCTGATGGAGGCCTGCTAGCGGTATTTCTTTCTCTTTACGGATTATTTCGATTTTTTGTGGAATTGTTCAGGGAGCCGGACCCGCAGCTCGGCTTTATCCTCGGTCCCTTCACCATGGGACAGGCGCTTTCCTCGTTGATGATCGTGGGAGGCATCCTCTTGTTCAGCTATCTGGAGACGAGAAAGGAAAAGACGAGACCCCGGAGGAAATAGGGGTATCTTTTTACCCCCTCTCAAAAGGGTCCTTGATTAAACTGCATGGGTTTCCCTATAAGCCGCTCAGGTATCCGTTATAAACCGTCAAATCGTTTTTGATATTCCTGATATCTCTTATCCCCTTCAAAACTCTCTCGACATTCTCTTTTTCTTCTAAGGAATGGGTGAACCCGTAGAGTTGGACCGATTCGGCATCTTCAACGTTGAAGAAGAGATGCTGGTCAGTTACCCCTGCATCGAGCAACGCAGATTCCACTTTGCGATGGAGGGAAAGCTTCCCAAGCAAATAGACCGAGTCGATTCCGCAGGCCTTAATCTCTTCAGATCTTGCCGCGTCCACCACCATCCTGACGGCTGAATCGACACTCAGCTTGTCGGTATTCAAGATCAGGTCATAAAGGTCGGGATTCAACCAGTCCTTGCCAAAGGCAAACCTGAAAAAACCTCTTTTGTCGCGATCGGACCGCTCGATCATTTTCTCGGCCATCTCCCTTTCCACCCCTTTTTCCCCCATCACGCGCTCAATTCTTTTCTCCATTGAACCTGTGACCAGGACATGAAGGGCACATCCGAAGGAATTCAACAGAAGTTGGCTTCCCCTGCCAAAGAAAATTGCGTCGCCTTTTCTTGCGACTTCATAGATGACGGACTGTAATCGATCGAGATAGACTTTGGGCTTCTCGCTGAAGAAATTTTCGAGGAAACCAGGGCCTTTTTCATCCAATTCCTGGACATCCTTAAGAAAACCCATTTCGTCCGCAGCCTTCTGAAGTTCTTTCTCGCCATAGTAAGGATAGGCGAGTGATTTCGACACCTCTCTGGCAATTTCTTCCCCTTGGGTTCCCAGCAACTCAGAAACAGTAACAAAGTACATTCTTCATCACCTTCCTCTCCGATAAATCTTTACATTATTTCTGATTTCATCGGCTAAACATAGCAGCTCTTTTCCGCATTTTAAAAATAATCATCCGGTACCAAGCCGTCAAGCTCGGCCCTCCTGGAGGTCTCTCCTGCCGATTTTTCAAGGGATTGATCTTGTAACCCTCAGTCTCTGGCGCGGTTGGATCGGGAGGGTCTCCCCTTCGAAACCTTGGCTGGCATGTACCCCGCAAACCCCGCCTTATAGGCGGGTGCGAGGGGCACAATGCGAAAGAAAACACCTTGCCGGGAAGCCCCGCCCGTGGGCGGGAGATTCCAAGGCGGATTATTGGAGAGAAGGGAATCGGCGGGTGGTGCTGAAGGAGCCGTTTGAAGGCTATCTGCGCCTTGGCTCATCGCTCAAATGTCCCGCTTCAAGTTTTCTCCGGAGAGACCACTCCGATCCTGGGCATAGGGTCTCTGTGCATAACTGAGCGATGCCTTGGTCTTTGGGCTATTTTTCGGTCTTTTTGATCGGTGAGATCATGGATCGGGGGTCAAGAAGGAGATCCAACTCTTCCTTCGAGAAAAGTCCTTCTTCTTCCACTACCCGGCGAATCGTCTTATTTTGAACGTAAGCCTTTTCTGCGATTCGTGCCCCTTCCTCATATCCGATTTTCGGAGTCAGCGCCGTCGCCAGGGCTAAGCTCTTTTCAATCATCTCTTCGCAGCGCTTACGATTTGCCTTCAATCCCCGGATGCATTTTTTGGAAAAGAGGTTGACCGCATTGGCGAGGAGGTGAATAGACTGCAGCAAATTGTAAGCGATCAACGGCATCATGACGTTCAGCTCAAAATTGCCGCTGAGCCCCGCAAGGGAAATGGCGGCGTCATTCCCGATCACTTGAGCGCATACCTGGACCAGGGATTCAGGGAGGACAGGGTTGACCTTCCCGGGCATGATCGAAGAGCCGGGCTGGATGTCCGGGAGATGAATTTCCCCGATTCCACACCGAGGCCCGGAACCCAGCCACCGGATGTCGTTCGCGATTTTCGTCAGACTCACTGCAACCGTTTTAAGCGTACCACTCATTTCTACCAGGGCGTCGCGAGCCCCTTGAGCCTCAAAATGATCCGTCGCCTCATGGAAGCGATACCCTGTTTCCTTGCTGATGAGGGCGATCGATTTCTTGGCAAATGAAGGATGGGTATTGATCCCGGTCCCCACAGCGGTTCCTCCCAGAGGAATATCAAAGAGGAACTTCATGGCGTTCCGAATTCTGTCCATCCCCAATTCGACCTGACGGGCATACCCTCCGAATTCCTGGCCCAAGCGGATCGGCGTGGCATCTTGAAGATGTGTTCTCCCAATTTTAAGGACGGAATAAAATTCTCTCCCCTTCGCCTTTAATGCCTTATGGAGATCGCTGAGAGCCGGGAGGAGTTTTTGCCGGAGGAGGGTGACCGAGGCGATGTGGATGGAGGAAGGAAAGACGTCGTTGGTCGACTGACCCAGATTCACATGATCATTGGGATGGACAGGCCGATACGTCCCTCTTTTGCCTCCCAAAATTTCGTTGGCACGATTGGCAATCACCTCGTTCGCATTCATGTTGGTGGAAGTCCCGGAGCCGGTCTGAAAGATATCCACGACAAATTGTTCGTCCCACTTTCCCTCCATCACTTCTTGGGAGGCCTGTGCGATGGCCCGGGCGATTCCCTTTCTTAGGAGGTCGAGCTCAAAATTCGTCTTCGCCGCTGCCCATTTGATCAGCCCCAGGGCATAGAGGAATTCCCTTCCGAATCGCCACCCGCTGACGGGAAAATTCTCAATGGCCCTCTGCGTCTGGGCGCCGTAGCAAGCTTCTTTGGGAACCCTGACCGGCCCCATCGAATCTCTTTCTAATCGGTATTTTTGATCCGAGCTCGTCATCTTTGGTCTCCTTCCTGTAGCTCATTCTGATGGCTTCATCTGGTGGAGAAGAACCTTTCCTCTATTTTCGAAGCAGGCGTCTGTCAAACATATAACTTTCGACACTGGAAAGGGCCACCTTGTTCATGTCCGGATGTTTCGGGTTGATCAGGAGGTTGAATTCATCCGGGACGACCACCGAGGGAACACGAAGCAAAAGTGACCGCATCGCGATGGCCCATCCGGATCCCAAATCGGCCAGTTCCGGAGGGGTGGGGTAGTCCCGCCAATTCTTTGGCAGGTCGGTAATTGAGATTTGTTCAACCACGATATCCTCCGGTATATCAAGACACGCGAGGCTTAAGTTGTTCGGCAGTAAGGATAAAGGGACATGAACCAAAAATTCCAACGTCGCAAGCGACCTGTTTTCCGAGGCGTAAACGACAGGGACGTCCTTTCGATTCCATCTTCCCCCATGCAGCTTTGCTCCGGTTCCTGATAGATCGCGAATAGAACGAGTTTTAGCAATTCGGAAAGCCTGCACTAAGAGAGCACCCCGTGCTCGATTCGCCCAAGTTCGTCGAGGACCATTTGCGTCCCGAACCTTGAGCTCAGTAGGTTGAGAGGCGTTCTATTCCCGAGTGCGACATTGGGCTGTTTCATCCAGAGGAGAAATTGGTTCTTATCCTCAAAGACTTCCACCCCTTTTGCAACCACTTCGGCAATTTGTAAAATCTGTTCTGATACGGCGCGGTTAAAATGTTGGCGAGCGTTGTATCTCTGTATGGTTCGCCCGCTGATCGGTAGAAGCGCTGCAATCTGATCGATCGGAAAAGACAGATATCTCGCGAGATTCAACAGGGCACTCTTCGTCACCCCGTGATCACTCAGCGCAATCAGGTCCTGCCGCTTCTGTATTCTCATATGAAGCACCCGTTGTCCGCCCAATATCCTTTCAATGGCAGATAATTGCATGTTGCCTCCTTCGTGCGATAGGACATTTGTCACAATTATGATGACATATGTCGCAATCCTTTGTCAAGAAAATAATGACGGAATTGATAACTCCTCAGTCTCTGGTGCGGGTGGATCGGGGTGGTCTCCCCTCCGAAACCTTGGAAGGCAGATCATGTA
>Ga0316628_100001894_pt1 | contig 15108 bp, 11 predicted proteins | sample OWC_Aug_M2_C1_D5_FD_207648 | JGI IMG/M metagenome (GOLD analysis project Ga0316628, IMG submission 207648) | Wetland soil microbial communities from Old Woman Creek delta, Ohio, United States - OWC_Aug_M2_C1_D5_C | ecosystem: Environmental > Terrestrial > Soil > Wetlands | place: USA: Ohio... | reverse complement strand
ACTCGGCAAGAACGCCATACCGTTCGATACTTCGTTATGGCTCGGGACAACCACCAACCAGCCTTGCTATACGCTCGCCAGCGCTTACAACGCCACGAACTCGACCGTCAACCAGCTTGGCACGCCATACGCCATCGCCGACAACAACAGGTACACTTACACCGTAGGCCAGCGCTGCTCCGGATCCGCGTGCTTCAACCTCGGCACGAAGCTGATAGTGCTCTATTCGTATGCAATCCCTACCGGCGGCGCTGCGTCCACAACGGTCACAGTCGCGCAGGTGCTGTCTGCATCTGCGACCGCGCCGCGCGCCTCCGACATGTCGAGAACCCGGACCCAATCCCTCACAGAGACCTTCTCGCTCAAACGAGCGGAGGACGCGATAAGGTCGCTTGCGCAGTCGTTCTCTTTGAACGATGCCTACGGAAATGTGCTTGCGCGCATGAGAGTGCTCTCGCAAACGCTGAATGCGCCCGCCGCTGTCGGGAGGATGCAGTCGATGCTCAGAACCATGCCGCAGCTCCTTTCGGCCAACGGCATCGCCGCGCGCGTGTCAGAGGCGGTAAGGTCGCTGAGCCAGGCGTTCGCGTGGCTGTCGCAGGCCGGGACGGTGAGCATACAGCTATATACGACCATCATCGAGGCCTCGATTGGCGTGGCGGATGGCTTGGGACGGGTGTTTTCGTCCGTGAGGTCTATGGCGCAGTCCGTCAGCGCGAATGCCATCGTGTCCAGAATCCAATCTCTGCACATGCTTTTGATCCAGCAGTTCTCGGCAAACGGCATCTCTGCGCGCATAGCCGAAATCCCCAGGACATTGGTGCAGTCCATTTCGGCCGCCAACCTGTCCAAGACGCTGTCGTCCTTCAGCAGGGCCCTTGCACAGGCAGTCGGCGAGAACATCGTAACCGCTAGGGTGCAATCCTTATACAAGGTTCTGGCTCAGGCATTCTCCGCCAACGCGTTCGCGTCCAGAGTAACCACAGCCATGAAAACGCTGACGCAGGCGGCTTCCGTGAGCGCGCTGCCAGGAAGGATGGCGCATGCGTCGAGGGTGCTTACGCAAAGCGTTAGTGCCGGCTTATCCGCATCGAGGGTCAGGGAGGTTTTCAGGTCGATGACGCAAACCATGTCCGCGATACTGCAGGCAAGCACGCTCGATATCTATAGCAGGATAGTGAACGCGGTCACGTCGATTACTGGCAGCGCCGCGAAGCTGCGCCAGACCGACACGCTGTCAACCCAATTCATTTCCGTGTCGAGCGGTATGGCTCGCGTTTTCGAAGGCATCAGGTCGGCCTCGCATGCGCTTGGCTGGTCCGCGATGTCGCAGCGCATGGCGGATTCGCTGCGTGCGACGTCTCAGTCGATGTCCTCTAGCGCAACCATAGCCGCCTACTTAGAAAGGGTGAGAATAATAGGTCAGGCGCTGTCTCCGAACTCCATCGTGGGCAGGCTCGCATCGCTTTCTAGAACACTTGTGCAGGCTGCAACGCCGAATGCCATGGCGAGCCGCATGGCGTCCATCGCAAGGACGCTCTCGCAGCAGTTCGACTTTTTGACAGCGACCAGGCAGTCTTTCGAGCTCACATACAACAAGATTGCGAGCCTGTACGTTACCGCGACCGACGCAGTCTCAGGGGGCTTCGATGCCGTGAGGGCGATACCGCAGTCAATCGCCACGAACGTCTTCGCTTCCAGACTTTCGTCCGCTGTGAGGACGCTGGTCGCGCAGTTGCAGCTGCCACTGATATCGGGAAGGTTCTCGGAAGTGACCAAACCCGTCGCGCAGTCGTTCGCTTTCGCCCAGTACGTGGAGACCGCCTTCGGGATGCTGCGCGAGGTGCCGCAGTCGTTCTCGGCCGGAACCTTGTCTGGAAGGCTTGCATCGCTCGCGCGCGCAGTGCCGCAGACGCTTGACCCCGCCGCAATCGCGGCAAGGGCCGCGTCCATGATCAAGACGCTGTCGCAGAGCTTCTCGTATGCTTCGCATATATACACGCTCGTGTTCAAGTCGTACGACACTGTAGCCACCGCAGCGCTGCAGATAACCGGGAATGCGGGCAAGCTCGTTTCCGCAGTCAGGGCGACGGTCCAGTCGATGGTCGCGAACATTAGCGCGAGCAGGCTGTTCGACGGCGTCATGTCCGTCAGCAACGCGCTCGGCATAGGCTCGGCCGCGGGTCGCGCAGGCGAGGCGGTCAGGGCTGTGTCGCAGTCTTTGTATTCCGCGTCAGCGACGCTTGGATCCTTCGTAAGGTCCAGGATTGCGCTGCTGGGGTTCGCGTTCAGCGACGTAGCGACGAGGATTGTATCGGTTTCGAGGGCCGCGGCGCAGACGCTTTCCGTGGAAAGCGCGGCCAAGCTTCCCTCGTTCCTGTTCGACAGGATCGCATCCCTCGCGATGGCCATAGCCGACGCGCTGCAAAGGATGAGGACTGTGGGCAGGACCGTCACGGGCGCACTCACGCTCACTGACGCAACCGGAAGGTTCGCCGAGTTCGCCAGGGCAGTCGGGAACAACCTCAGCGCGTCCGCGGTCGCCACTAGGGCTGCCGCGTTCTACAGGAACGCGTTCACGGCGCTGTCGGTGCTGTTCGGATGGTTCTTCAGGTTCCCGGCGTGGGCGTACTCGTCGCAGGACACGTGCGAGGCGGCCGGTTACTACTGGTGCTCGGGCGCGTGCACAACGCTCTCATGCAGCGTACAGCACAACATCACATATGCCGACGCAATCGCGGACACGTTCATGCAAATCAACGCTACCGGCACGAACGTGTCGGTAGCGTTACTGACGAACACCACGCTGAACAACGTCGCGTTCGAGACGTGGTCGTACGAGGACACGCCCGTAGCCACAACGCTTGCAGCTGACACCGACACGCAGAGCCTGACGTACTTCAACGTCACCGCGAACAGCACGCTGAACGCGACCACGCTGCAGTGGCTGATGATAATGCTGAACTACACCGACTCGGAGATTTCAGATAAGGGCCTGGTCGAGAGCAGCATATCCGTGTACATGTACAACGAAACGCTTGGGTTGTGGGTGCAGATCACGAACAGCAGCGCTGACGTTTTCGCGACGGGCTTGCACACCGGTGAAAACTACGGCTGGGTCAACAAGACGAACATGAGCATCTACGCGCTGGGCGGGCTGTATGCGAACGGCCACGCGTGCTCGGTGTCGGCCGAGTGCTACTCCGGCGCATGCTGCTCGGGCACATGCCAGGCCAGCTGCGCTGCTGCGCCGACTCCCACCCCGGCGCCGTCAGGAGGCGGGGGAGGCTCGATAATAACGCCGCCGGCAGAGCCGGATGTGAAGTACAAGAAGATAGCCGTGCTCAGGGAGGTGCTGCCCGGCCAGGCCGTGGTGGTGGGCGTGGAGGTGAAGAACGAGGGCGCGATCGCGCAGAAGGGAATGGACCTGACCGTGTCGGGCGTGCCCGCCAGCTGGATATCCAAGAGCGTCGGCAGCGTCGACGTGAAGCCGTCCGAATCGAAGGGCTTCAACGTCGTCGTCAGCCCGTCATCGGACGCCACGCCTGGCGACTACAAGGTAACGCTGAAGCTGAAGAACACTGGCATGGAGTCGGAGAACTTCTTCATAGTGAGGGTGAGGAACGTGCCCGCCGACTACGACAAGCCTGTAGTCTCGAGGCAGGTGAGCATAGACAGGGAAGCCGGCAAGACGGACGTGGACATAGTTGTGAGCAACCATTACAGGGAGTTCGAGCGCGTCGACGTCATAGAGAGCATACCGAAGGAGCTCGCGGACTCGACGGAGCACGTGAACTTCGGCACGAAGCCGAGCGAGATCGTCAGGGACGACCCGATAGTCATGTGGAGCATCACCGGCATGGCCGCGGGCGAGACGAGGACGCTCTCGTACTCGGTGCCGAAGGTGCTCGACGAGTTCACGCCGTACATATACTGGCCGATAAGGCAGCTTGACGTGATAGCGGCTGTAGCGCCTTCGACGATGAAGCTGACAGGGTTCGTGATGCCATACTTCAACCCGGGCGTCGCGTCCACCGTAGCGTTCAAGGTGAAGAACACCGACAGCTTGCCGCACGACTTCACGTTCGGAATGGAGATGCCGGCGGGCTGGAAGATGAATCCGGAGGACGTGAAGGAGACGCTCGCGCCCGGCCAGGAGAAGGAGTTCAGGATATACGTGACGCCGGCCGCGGACGCGAAGGCCGGCAGGCACATCACAAGGGCGGCGTTCGGATGGGACGGCACGTACGTGATAAAGGAATACGTGGCTGAGACGGCCACGGCCGGGCTGTCGCTCGTGCTGATCGCGGCCGTCGGCGCGGTCTTCGCGATCGGCGCGTGGTACGGCTACCGCATCAGGGCACAGCCAAGGCCTCAGGCACGCGACAGGTTCGTAGTGGCCGAGAAGCTCGGCCGGATAAGGGACGCCATACGCGCTCCGCGGCCGGCGACCGCTGGACGCGGCGCATTCGAATCCGAGCTGACGGCAGTGCGGGAGCTGAGAACGGGCATAGAACCGGCCGCTCGGTACGACAAGGGAAAACCACTCACAAGCAGCATGGCTGCGTTAGAGTACGTCAGGAACAGCGTTCGGCGTAAGAGCAGGCCGTGGCGAAACTATTGGAGCTGAAAAATAAGCGTCATGAAAACGAAAAGTGATATGGATGAAAACGGAAAACGGGCGTACTGTTATGCGTAGAAGCGCGTTGCCACTCTCAATCGCGATCGCGGCGCTGTCTGTGTGCATATTTCTAGCGGCGGCCCCGCGCGGTTTCTCCTACGAATACTATTCGAGCTACGGGAACAAAACGCTCGAAGGCGAGGTGGCCGGCGTGTCCGTGAACCCGGCGAAGCCGTTTGTGCTGGAGGACGCCGTGGTCACGGTCGCGGTGCGCAACCTCCAGAACCACAACAACGAGTACGTGCTCAGGACGTTCGTATCGAAGGACGGCCAGGTCATCGAGGAGAAGGAGTTCGCGTTCAACCTCAACGCCAACAAGGAGATGTCGATGACGTTCGCGTTCTCGACCACGAAAGTCGGGAAGCACAGCGTGGTGGCGAAGCTGTACGACAGTTACAAGGCTGTGCTCTACAGTGAGAAGATTTTGGAAGTGGAGGTGTTCAGCGAAATCGGGCCGTTCGACGTGCAGCTCGACGCGCTGTCGCACACCATACGTCCGGGCTACGAGATACCGCTTCTGCTGACCATGAAGAACATGGGCCTCAGCGGCACCGACGTGCAGGTCGAGATATCCATGGAATGCACCGCCCAGGGCCGGATACACAAGGACCTGTCGCTGTTCCTGGAGGGGCTGGGCAGGCTCGACAAGAGCCTGAGCATATCGGCGTGCAGCGAGGAAGGGTACCATGAGATAGCCGCGAAGATAGTCATGTTCGACGGCGTGCTGGCTCAATCCTCGACCACCGTCTTCATCAACAACACGGAGTACCCGATGTACGTGCGGGCGCCAAAAATCATAGAGGCGAGAATGGGGTTCCCGAAGGTGTTCGACATATACGTCAGGAACGACGGCGAGGACGACATGAACAACATGCGCGCGCTGCTGAACGGCCTCCCGGCCGAGTGGCTGTCCATCATGCCTAAGTACGTGACGACCATCGCGCCCGCAGGCAGCGCCATCTTCATAGTGAACGTGAGTGTGCCTGCGGACGCGGACGCCGGTGATTACCCGTTCATGATTTCACTGGGCGGCGACGAGACCCTTGCTCAGAGGGAGGCGGTGCTGGAGGTCATAGAGGCGGGCGCTCCCGAAGCGCGGCCTGCGTGGGAGGCGCTGCCGTACGACGCGGGCCTCGCGCTGCAGGCGGCCGCTGCATTGGCGCTGGCCGGCGTAATCGCTTTCGCCGTGTGGCGGTTCTCAAAGATGCGGCCGTACGGATCGAGGAGGGCCGCTCTGGAGAAGATAAAGGATATGATTAGGGCGAACGAATAGTTTATTGTACGGATTTATTGTACGAACGCTGAGAGGCAATTCGATGGCAAAATCGACCGTGATCGGGATACTCTCGGGCAAGGGAGGCGTGGGCAAGACCACGATAACGGCCAACCTGGGCGCCGCCCTCGCGCGCGACTTTGGAAAAAAGGCGCTCGTCATCGACAGCAACATCAAGACCTCGCACCTCGGACTGCACTTCGGCGTGTACGACGAGTTCCCTGTCACGCTACGAGACGTGCTCGACAGGAAGGTGCCGCCGATGTACGCGATCTACACGCACCCTGCGAGCGGACTGCGAATGCTGCCCGCGCCCATGAAGTACGACAGCGTGCTGCGCAGCATCGACGCCGTGGTCGGCCAGCTCAGGCGGTCGTACGACCCGATAATAGTCGACTGCGCGCCCGGGCTCGGAAGCGACGCGGTCATAGCCGCGAAGGCAATCGACAAGGCAATTATAGTAACGACGCCCGACCTCCCGGCTTTCACCGACGCGCTGAAGACCATCGACCTCGTCAAAAGGCTGCGCAAGGACGTGCTGGGAATCGTGATGAACCGCGTGCGCGGGGAGAGGTACGAGCTGACTACCGAGGAGATCGAGCAGACGTCCGGGCACGGAGTGATAGCTGTCATCCCGGAAACCACGAGGATACCCGAATCGATCGCGGCCGGTTCGCCGATAGTCATAAGTTCGAACTCTGGAGCGGCCGCGGAGTTCAAGAAGCTGGCGGCCGCGATTGCCGGCGAGCGGTACGTGCCTGACGGTATATTCGGCAGGCTTGCCGACTTCTTCAATTTCAATTTTTCAACGTTTGAAGGCGCGAAAGTTGGGAGGGGAATGAACGGCTTCGTCCGCGAGGCGGTTGCCGATGCCGACATGCCGCGCGAAGAGCCAAGGCGCGAGATGCAGACGATAAAGCCGCAGATAAACAGGACTGGTGCGGCGTGGAAAGGGGCTAGGGGGGAGGAAGCCGAGGCCGAGATTGATGCCGTGGAGGAGCTGAGGCGCGAGCTGCCGGCCGCGGCGAAACCGGGCAACATGGGGCCGTACAAGGGCTTCGCAAGGGCAAGAGCCGGCAAGGACGCGGAGCAGGAAATACTGAGGAAGGTGAAGGCGAGGCTGCGGGCGAAGCTCGGCCGTTGACTGAAGGATGGAAGGAGATTGTTATGGACTGGAGAAGCATAGTAAGCAAGGCGCGCGCCGAGGAAGGCGACGACGGTTCGGAGGCAGGAAGCGCGGACGTGCTCGCTGACGGCATAGCGGACATCATCGCCGAAACGGAGCGCAGGAACGCGGCCGAGCTCGACAAGCTGAGGAACAGGGTCGAGGCGCTAGAGCAGAGGCTGTCGAAGAGGCAGGCCGCTGCGGCTCAGCAGGATGCGGCCGGGCGCGGCCAGTCGGAACCCACCGAAATGGATCTGCTGATCGACCTGCACGGCCAAATCGAGGACCTGCGCACGGCCATGATCAAGATAAGCAACAGGATGAAGACGCTCGCAGGCGAGTGAGACTGTGCTCGCTGCCGCCTCACGCCGAGCCAAACCTATTCCTAACTTTATTATCCTCGGCCGAGAGAATAATATATAAAGAACAACGCACTGAGTATTTCAAAGGAGTCCGGAGAAAGACGGAGTGATAGCATGCCGATAAGCACAGCGCCGTACAAGCGCGAGTACCGCCACACCAAGAGCCGCGGGGGCGAGCAGATGGTCACCTGCGACTCGTGCGGCCGCCAGGTGCCGAGGTACAAGACCTTCACCAGGACCCGCGGGTTCAGCCTGGGCGACCCGGCGCTGATGAGGCAGGTCGACAGGCGGATGGTGCACCTGATGCGCAGGATCGAGAGGTTCTGCCCTGCGTGCGCGAGGTCGAGGGGCGTGTCGCAGCCGGGCAAGTCCGCGCGGAAGAAGTACGAAGGCAGGATGTAACCTCGGCCAGCAAACTACTCCTTTGGAATGCCAGGGCCGTTGTTCGACCGTCAGCACTAGGACGGTTCGGGCGATGCTCTGATGGCCGACGACAATCCTGAGAAAGAGGAGCAGGCTCAAGCGCAGCCGCAAGACCAGCCGCCAGAAAAGCCGGCGGCACCACAGGCGCCAGCGTTCAGCATGGAAAGCATCGGCGAGGGCATAGAGCGCATAAAGGCAATGCGAGGCGCGCTGTACAGGGTGATAATGGAGCAGATGCAGCGCTCCAAGGAAGACGAGGCGAAGATTGCCAGGCTCGAGCTGCCGCTGCCGGGCTTCAACATCAAGAAGATCAAGCAGACCGCCGAGTTCCCGAAGTTCGACGACATCTCCCAGGTCGACGTCACTTATCCTCTCATCGAGCCGTTCGCGTACGCCAACATCAAATGGGACCCGGTCGACAAGGGCCTGATGTACAACGTTGTGCAGCCGCAGCTGGACGACAAGGACAGGCAGATGCTCAAGAAGATATCCAGCGCGCTCATAGAGCTCGTGGAGGTCGAGCTCACGTCCATCAAGGAGGAGGGCAAGGTCGTCGAGTACCTGGAGAAGCAGATAGCCAAGATAATCCGCCAGTTCGGGCTCGAAATGCCGCCCGAGCGCTACGCGCGCATAATGTACTTCATCTACCGCAACTTCGTGGGGTTCAACGAGATAGAGCCCTTCCTCCAGGACCCGAACATAGAGGACATAAGCTGCGACGGCACTGGCGCGCCGATGTACGTGGTGCACCGCAAGTTCGGCTCGATCAAGACGAACGTGGTCATAGACGACCTGGAGTACCTGCGCGAGTTCGTGATAAAGATAGCCGAGCGCACCGGGCGGTACGTGAGCTACGCCGAGCCCGTGCTGGAGGGCACGCTGCCGGACGGCTCGCGCGTCTCCGCAACGCTCGCGGGCGACGTGGCCACCAGGGGGCCGACGTTCACTATCAGGAAGTTCAGCGAGCGGCCGTTCTCGCCCATAGACGTGATGAACGTGAAGACCGCGTCGGCTGCGTTGATGTCGTACTTCTGGTACCTGATCGAGTACGGCGCGTCCATACTCGTGGTGGGAGGTGTCGCGACCGGCAAGACGAGCTTCCTGAACAGCCTGTGCATGTTCATACCGCCCGAGGCGAAGATAGTCAGCATCGAGGACACGCGTGAGCTGCGCATACCCAACGAGCACTGGGTGCCCACGCTCGCGCGCGTTGGCTTCGGCATACCGATGCCCGGAGGCGAGAAGTACGGAGGCGTCTCGCTGTTCGACCTGCTGAAGCAGAGCTTCAGGCAGAACCCCGACTACGTCATCGTCGGCGAGACCCGTGGCAAGGAGGCGTACGTGATGTTCCAAGGCATGAGCTCCGGCCACCCCAGCATGAGCACGTTCCACGCCGGTTCCGTCGACACTGTGATAAAGAGGCTGACAACGTCGCCGATAGACCTGTCGCCCACGCTGATAGAGAGCCTGAACGTGATCGTCGTTATGGTGCACGCGCGCGAGAAGGGCAAGTCCGCGCGCCGCATCAAGGATATTACGGAGATACTGAGCGTGGACGCGAAGACGAGCGAGGTGAAGACGAACGTGGTGTTCACGTGGGACCCTGTCAGCGACACGTTCGTGAAGGTCAACGACAGCGTGATAGCAAGGAAGCTCGTGGAGGCCAAGGGCGGCACTATCGAGCAGGCGATAAAGGAGATGGAGGTGCGCACGGTCGTGCTCGAGTGGATGCGGGCGCAGGGCATAACGGACTACACGGAGGTCACGAAGATAATCAACCGCTACTACAAGGAGCCGAAGATCCTGATGGAGCAGATGGCCGGGTTCCAGATTCCGAAGGGCGCGGAGCTGAAGTCCGCGAAGCCGATGCAGACCGAGGTGCCGCAGGCGCGGCCGCAGCCCGAACCGCCGGAGCCCGTGAAGGAGGAGCCGGTCCCAGCACCAAATATCGAGCCGCAGCCCCGGCCGCAACCGCAGTTGCAGCCGGTCGCTGCAGAGCCTGCGCGTGCGAAGCCGAGGCCGAAGCCCAAGCCAAAGGCGAAGCCTTTCAAGTTCCTCGAGTCCGAGAACCCGCTGGACGCAATGGCCGAAGCCGGGTCCGAGCAGGCGATGCTCGCCGTCGGCGCGCCAGCGAAGGCCGAGGAAGCCGAACGTGCCGAGGTGCCGGCGGAAAGCCCGAGGGAGCTGCCCGATACAAACTCCGTGCTGGGCCTGTTCAACCTCAAGTTCGTGAAGGAGAGGGCGGAGCAGCTGAAGCGCGAGCTGGCCTGGATATGAGCGGCCGACGGCGCGCTGGACCGCCGCATTTCAAAAGCATTTTCTTAACCGGGCACAAATAATAATTGACGGCATATGGCCAACCTCAACGCCATCGCGGACTCGATGTTCGGCTGGGTATCTGACAGGTACGGCGAATACTTCTCCATAGTGAAGGACAGCATTCCGAAGGCGGACGTGTACATGACCTTCCGCACGTACATGAGCATGGTGTTCATGACCGCGACCATAGCCTACATGGCGACGTTCTTCTCGCTGGCGCTCGCGCTCGGAATGGTGGACGTGTCGGCTATGATGAAGGTGGCGTACCTGCTGTTCGTGCCGCTCATGGTCGCCATCGCGACCGTGGTGATACTCGTGTTCTACCCCTACCAGAAGATGATGGACAGGCGCAAGAGCATAGAGACGAACTTCCCGTTCGTGCTGACGCACATGGGCGCCGTGGCCGAGTCGGGCGTGCCGCCGTACGTGATATTCAAGCTGATATCGAAGTTCGACGAGTACGGCGAGGTCGCCGCGGAGATGAGGAAGGTGGTGCGGAACATGGAGAACTTCGGCCTCGACCCGCTGAAGGCCGTGAAGGAAGTCGCAGAGCGCACGCCCTCAGACAAGATGAAGCAGATGCTGCTCGGGTTCGTGACCACGACCGAATCCGGCGGCGACGTGAAGATGTACCTGAAGGGCGCGGGCGAGCAGGCTCTGTTCGACTGGCGCATAAAGCGCGAGCGCTTCCTGCAGCAGCTGTCCGCGTACGCGGAGTTCTACACCGGCATACTAATCGCCGCGCCGCTGTTCATCATCGCACTGTTTGCAGTTATGAACATGATACAGCCGACCGTGGCCGGGTTCGACATACTGTTCCTGACCAAGGTCAGCATATACGGCGCCATACCGCTGCTGAACATGGCGTTCCTGCTGTTCCTGCGCGGGATGGAAGTTGAGATGTAACCGAGGATGGTAGTGATGGAAGGGGAAGAGGAGCTGGGAATCGGCAGACCGGGCGCGAACCCGGAGCCGTCGCAGCCTGCAGCGGCGGCGAAGCAGGAGTTCGACGAGGTCGAGATGGAGTTCAAGTCTGCGGACGAGCTCGAGATAAAGCTGTTCAGCCTGAAGGTCGTGGTCAAGAAGAACACCGCGCTGATGCTGGCGCTGAACACCGTGCTCGTGGCCGCCATACTGATCATAAACTTCCTGATGCTCAGCGACGTGCCTTCGCTCTTCTCCACCATAAACATAATCGCGATGTTCATCTTCGTTCTGCCGATAATACTCGTCAGGTACTCCGAATACCAGGAGCTGAAGGAGGTCGAGGAGATGTTCCCGGTCTTCCTCAGGGACTTCGTCCAGACCATACGCAGCGGCATGACCCTGCCGGCCGCGATAAAGGCGGTTGCGAAGAACGACTACAAGGCGCTGAACTCGTACGTGCGCAGGATGTCCGCGCAGCTGGACTGGGGAATAACCGTGGACAAGGTGCTGACGAGCTTCGGCCGCAGGTCCAAGTCGAAGCTGATAATGCGCATCATCTCCTCCGTCATAGAGAGCCACAGGTTCGGCGGCAACCTGTCGGACACGTTCGAGGCACTGAGCAACACGGCCGTGGAGATAGACAGGCTGCGCGAGGAGCGCAAGCTCTACCTGAACTCGCAGATGATAACGGGCTACGTCGTGTTCTTCGTGTTCCTTGCGGTGATGATAGGCCTGGAGAAGTTCCTAGTGCCGAGCATGACCGACATCTCAGCCGGCGGCATAATGGGCGCCGGGACCGGCGGCGGCTCGTCGAACATAGCCGAGGAGTACAAGGTGGTGTTCCGCAACCTGATCCTGATACAGGGCCTGTTTGCGGGGCTGGCCGTCGGGAAGATGGCCGAAGGCGCCATAGTAGCGGGCCTGAAGCACAGCGTGTTCATGATGTTCGTCGGTTTCATCGTGTTCGCGGTCGCCGGGTGAGAGAAGCTGATGAGAAGCGAGCACGCGGCGCTCAGCACGTCGTTACGTCCGACTTAGCAGCGTCGTCGTACACGTTCGAGCAGTTCGTGTAGACGTGTATGAGGTTGTAGTTGCTGCCGCCGATTGACACGTTGAACGAGTCTATCTCGCGCGGAGTGAGCGACATGAACGTGGTGGCACCGCTCTTGTTGAGCGGGACCTTCTGGCTGGTGGAGTTGTCGAAGATTATCTGCACGGTTATGTTGCCTATGTCCACGAGGTTCGTGTTCTCGACAACGCCCGAAAAGTATCCGCCGCAGTACCTGAGGCTCGACACGGAGACGCCGCCGTACGCGCATTTCAACTCGATGTCCGACTGCTCCTTCACCTGCTCCGTGGACGTGGAGGCGAAGTTGGTTATCCAAACGCTGACTATGCCAGCCACGGCCACTGTGAAGGCTATCAGCAGCACAGTGGCTATCATGTCCGAAACCGCCTTGTCCCGCGACATCATCCGATCCTCGTGCAGATTTTCTCCTCGCTCTTGTCCGCGCAGTGCGTCTTTACAAGTATCTTCGTGAAGTTCGCGTCCACGCTTGTTATCGAGAACGGCTTGAGCGCCCCGGCCGTGAGCGTGGTGTTCAGCGGAATCGCGTCCGACACGGACGAGTTGGTGTATATCAGGAAGGCGCGCAGGTTCGTGAGCTCGATGTTCTTCAGGTTCTCGAGTATCAGACTGGCCGTCCTCGTGGAGTTGTTGTACGTGCATGAATAGATTGTGAAGCTCGCGAGCCTGCACTCGGCGTCGGTTGCGTTCTGCTCGGGCAGCGATGTCTTGACGAAGCTCGTCGCCCAGTAAGCGAGCACGCCCGCTATTGTCATGGTTATTGCGATTAGCAGCACCGCGGCCACGAGTGGGGATATTCCGAGCCTCGACATCTTGCCGCCTTCGAGCTTTCCAATCGGGGCTCCCATAGATTAATTTTCCATTTTTCACCAAATAAACGTTGCCGGCCGGCGACAACCGAAGGTGGTGGCGGGGGTTTATTCAGCGTCCGAAGCGAACGGTAATTATGGCGCGCGCGGCCGCGAGGAGGGAGAGGTACGGCATACCCAGCCAGAAGCGGATGTCGCATATGCGCGCTGCTAGGATGCTCGAGGAGCGCGGGGCTGTGTGCGACGCGTCCAACAGCAACCTCCTGTTCATGCACAACCGCAACGAGGGCACGAAGCACTGGGTTGTGAAGGCGCTGCTGTTCAAGGCGCTGCGCGAACTCGGCCGCACCGTGGGAACGGAGATCGAGGTCCGCGGCGGCATAGTGGACGTGCTGGACGCCGACAACCTCGTTGGCTACGAGGTCGAGACCGAAATCAGCAGGTCCGCCGTCGAGCGCAAGTGCAGGCGGCTGTGGAGGCTGCGCGATGTGGTGTTCGTGGACGCGTCCAAGATACCTGACGGCATCGCGGACGCAGAGTGCTGCGTCAAGGCTCTGGTTGCCTGATGCTTTTTTTCTGCCGGAGACGTAATCATTATTGATGACGATTCCGCGTACCCGTGGCAGGCTCGACGGAGTAGCGATACTGAAGACTCCCGGCGTAAGGAAGGCGCTGCCGCGATACGGCCGCGTGGTGATGGACGGGCTGCCGCCGAAGTTCCAAATAGCCAGGCGCATCGTATTCGAGCCTAGCAGGAGCATGACCGCTGCCGCGATGTGGGCCGAGCACGCGAAGCTGATGGACAAGTTCAGGCAGACGCAGTCCATGGTCGACAAGCGCAAGCTCGATTTGAGCGAGCTCGAAGTGCCGCGCTTCTCGTTGCTGGACCTGAAGGCGAAGCTCGCCGACGAAGTCATGCGCTCGTGCGAGATGTGCGAACGTCGCTGCGGCGTGGATAGGACGAGGGGGGAACTCGGTTTCTGCGGCGTGGGCACGGACTTGAGGATTTTCGGCGCGCACGCGCACATGGGCGAGGAGCCGGAGCTCGTGCCCTCTCTCACCATATTCGGCGCCGGCTGCACCATGCGATGCGTGTACTGCCAGAACGCGCCAGACAGCGTCGACCCGAAGGCCGGCACTGTATGGCCCGAGCGCCACGTAGCGCGCTTCGTCGAGGCCCAGCATAAGGCCGGTTGCCGCAACCTGAACCTTGTCGGCGGCGACCCAACGTGCCACATCGCCAGCATCCTGAAGACGCTCGCGACCTGCAAAGCGGGCATACCAATCGTTTTCAACTCGAACGCGTACCTGTCGGCGAAGGCCATGGAGCTGCTGGACGGCGTCGTCGATGTCTACCTGTTCGACTTCCGATACTTCAACGACGACTGCGCGGCCGTGCTCTCGCAAGCGCCACGTTACGTGGAAGCAGCAAAGCGCAGCCACCTGCTCGCTAAGATGCAGGCCGAGCTGATAGTGCGGGTGCTCGTGCTGCCCGACCACATCGAATGCGACGCGAAGCCCGCGCTCAAGTGGATCCGCGAGGAGCTCGGGCAGTGGACGCGCGTGAACGTGCTCTCGCAATACGCCCCGCGCTTCCGGGCGGCCGAGTACATGGGCATAGGAAGGCCGCTCTCGCAGGAGGAGCATTCGGAAGTGGTGGCGTACGCCAGGAAGATGGGGCTGAAGAACCTTGTCTAGCCGAGCCTGCCGGCCGATAACCAATGGAAATTAATTACATCCCGCGCACAAATCATATACAAGGTTTTCCAATTGGCAAGGAGGAAGGCGCGCCGAAGAAGGAAGGCGAGGATGGCGAGGGACCGCGTGATTACCGCCGCGTCTGCAAGACGTTACGCGCGCAGGCACATATTCGTGGGCGCGGTCGTCCTCGCGGTCGTAACCCTGGCGGTCGCTACGTACATGATGGTCGGCGGCTCGGAGGACTCGGTGTTCGTAATACCCGAGCTCTTCACTTACGGCTACACGCAGGTTTACGTGGACGCGGGCATGGACAGCGATGGCGGCGGCGTGATAACGCTCACCGCAGGCTGCAACCAGATAC
>Ga0316628_100001893_pt1 | contig 15108 bp, 15 predicted proteins | sample OWC_Aug_M2_C1_D5_FD_207648 | JGI IMG/M metagenome (GOLD analysis project Ga0316628, IMG submission 207648) | Wetland soil microbial communities from Old Woman Creek delta, Ohio, United States - OWC_Aug_M2_C1_D5_C | ecosystem: Environmental > Terrestrial > Soil > Wetlands | place: USA: Ohio... | reverse complement strand
GGGCGTCGAGGTCGCCGAGGCTCATCAGGGGCCGCACCGTCCAGTAGCTGCGCAGCGGGCCGATCACCACCTGGTAGGCCGCGACGCGCGTGGGATCGTCGACCTTCGGGATCGCCTCGGCGATCTTCCGCACCAGCTCCTCGACGGCCTCCTGATGTCCGGGGCGGGCGACGAGGCGGGTCACCATCGCGAAGGGCGCACGGCCGCGGGCGAGCTCGGGCTCGTCGCCGAGACACGAGAGATCCGGACGGTCGCGTCCGATGATGCTCTCCGTCTCGCCGGCGCAGGCGGCGAGCTCGTCGCGCACCTTCTGGCCGTCCTTCGAGCCGAAGAGGCGCATCACGAAGGCCACCGCCGTGACGTCGCCGGCGCCGAGCGTGGTCCAGTCGGGCGCCTCGCTCACGAAGTGATACGCCGGAGGCGCGCCGTGGATCGTCTGGTGCGCGGTCCAGCGGAACTTCTCGTTCGCGCTGCGCGCGCGCTCGGCGATGCGCTGCACGATGCCCTCGTAGTTGCGGGCCATCTCGGGCCGGGGCCTCGTCGTGAGGACGTGGATGAGCGGCATGGGAGCTCCTCCGGTCGCGCGGCGGCGCGACGGCAGGGAGGCGGCACGCGGCGCTGGACGGCAGGAGGGGAACGGAAGAGCCGCGTCGAGTGCGCGCCTCCGGATCCTTCCCAGGTACACCCGTCGGGCGCGCGGGTCAACCCGCTCGCCGCCTCACCAGCGCGCGCGGTGCTCCTCCGCGAAGCCGGGAAGCCCCGCGATCGCGAGCTCCTCACCGTCGTCGAGGATCACGCGCCCCGACCAGCGCCCGAAGCACTGGTGCACCTCGGTGCGCAGCACCAGGGCGTTGGTCCGCGAGATCCGCTCGAAGGACGGCGAGAGCGTGACGTCGAGGCGCCGCTCGCGATCGCGCAGGCGCCAGGGCTTGCGATAGTCACGGGGGTCGAGCTCCGCGTCCACCCAGCCGAGCTTGTGCACGCGGTCGTCGACGATCACGGCGTTCTCGGCAGCGGCCCGCTCGTCGCGCACGAAGCCGAGGTTGAGGCCCAGTCGGCGCCCGTCGGCCGCGAAGCCGTTGGCGCTGGCCCAGATCCAGTGCGAGCGGTAGGGCCAGACGCCGCGACCCCAGTCGAGCTGGCCGAGGGCAGCCCCGGGCGCGAGCTCGACGCGGCGTGCGCCCCAGCGCACGAAGCCGCTGGCGGGCATCACGTTGACCTTCCGGTTGTAGAAGAAGCCGCCGCGCGGGAACGGCGTCGCCATCACCACCGACTCGTGCTCGGACGGGCAGGCGAGCTCCGCGTCGATCTCGAGGCCCGCGCCGCCGTCGAAGCGTGGGTCGCGCGCACGCACGTGCCGCAGGCCCGGCGCGAGGCCGAGCTCCACCTCGAGCCCCCCGCCGGCGAAGGCGAGCGAGCCGCGCTCGCTGTCTCGCGGCATCAGCATTCCGCTGCCGAGCGGGCGCAGGACGGTCCGCTCGGGGTTGCGCGACGTCGCCGGATCGAGCACGTACACGAAGGCCATCCCGACGTAGCCCACGTGGGCGATCGTCGCCGAGGCGTAGAAGTCGCCGGCCCAGATCCCGTAGTAGTCCCACTGCTTCAGCCGGAGCTGGCGGAAGAGCCGGCCGCCGACGCGGGCGGGGTCGAAGCCGAGGAGCGGCCAGCGCGCCCAGCCCGGCTCGCGCAGCCGGCCCTTGGCGTCGAGCAGCGGCCCGGGCTCCAGGATCTCGTGCTCGACCACCATCCGTACCCCCTCCCTCCAAGGGGCCACTGTCGCACACGCCGGCCGCTCGCTGAAGAATTCCCTCCCGTTCTGGCGGAGCGTCACGGAAGATTGTTGGCCAGGCGTACCGCGCTTCCGGCGCGCATCGCGCCGCGTCCTCGCGCTCGCTATCCTCGACCCCGGGAGCGTGCTCGCGTGATCGACGCCGTGTCGCATCCGATCGCGTGTCCGCACTGCGGGCATCGCGGCCAGAAATCGCTCGGCTGGCTGACCGAGCACCCGGAGTTCCCCTGTCCGGGGGGCTGCGGGGCCACGCTCCGCGTGCTGGCATCGGATTACGCCGCAGCGCGGCGCAGCGCCGCCCCGTCCGAGGATCTGGACCTCGACGCCTGGCGCCCGAAGCCCAGCGAATAGCCGCGCCGCCGCTCGCGTCCGAGCGCGCGGCTTGACGGTCCGATTTCCGGTGACGACGGTTCTACCCCGGAAGCGAAGCCCGGACGGGAGTTCTCGGGCTCGGGAGTGACCCGATGCCCCAGCAGGAGGAGGCGTCACGCATGTCGGCACACAATCCCTGGAAGCTCGCGACCTTTGCGCTCGGCGGCACGATCCTGGCCGCGGCCGTCGCGGGGGGCGTGGTGACGGTGTATCGCATGGGCCGCTCCGAGGGAGCGGCGTCGGTGGCGGCGCCCGAGGCGCCGGCACCCGAGGCCGCCGCGCCCGCGGCCGGCGCACCCGAGACGGCGGCGCTTCCTGGCGCGCTGGCGCCGGGCGCCGAGGCGCGGCCGGCGCGGACCCATCCGCCGGCGCCGCGATCGTCGCGGGCGGCCTCCTCCGCCCGCAGCGAGCGGACGGAGGCGGCAGCGGCGCCCGCGCCGGAGCCGGTGACCGCTCCGCGCTCCACGGCGGACTCCGTGCGTCCGACGTCGGTCGATGTGGAGGACTGCAACCGCTACGCCTCGTCGACCGCGGGCACGAAGACACAGGAAGCGGTCAAGGGCGGCGCCATCGGCGGCCTGCTCGGCGCCGCGCTCGGTGCGGCCGGCGGCGCCATCGCCGACGGTGGAAGGGGCGCCGGCAAGGGCGCCGCGATCGGCGGCCTGGTCGGGATCGCCGGGGGGAGCCTCTACGGCATCAACAAGGCGAACCAAGGCAACGCGCAGGCCGAGGCCGCCTACCGCGAGTGCATGCGGCGGCGCGGCTACGCCACCGCCTCGACGCAGTGAGGCCCGGGGGCCGCTGTGCCGCGGGGACGCGCGGAGCGTCCTCGCGGCCAGCCCCCGAGAGCCCGGCTCGGCCGCCGGCCAGCAGGTGACGCGACCGCTCCAGCTCGCGACGCGCGCGTTTCCCGGGCGCCCGGCCTTCGATACCGCCGTCTCCAGGGCGCTGCTCCAGCTCGTCGCCGAGGGAAGCGCGCCCGAGACGCTCCGGCTCTACGCGCCGGACGACGTGCTCGCCTTCTCCGTGCTCGACGCCGTCCACGCCGGCTTCGCCGACGCCGCGCGCGCGGCGCGCGAGCGGGGCTTCGCGCCGGTGCTGCGCCTGGCCGGCGGCCGCGCGGCGGTCTTCCATCGCGAGACCCTGGCCTTCGCCTGGAGCCTCCCGGTGGAGGATCCGCGCCTCGGGATCCAGGAACGCTTCGACGCGCTGGCCTCCGTCGTGGCGTCGGCGCTGCGGCGCCTCGGCGTGGACGCGCGGGTCGGCGAGGTGCCCGGCGAGTACTGCCCCGGCTCCCACAGCGTGAACGCCCGCGGCCGCACCAAGCTGATGGGCGTGGGCCAGCGCGTGGTTCGCGGCGCCGCCCACGTGGGGGGCGTGATCGTGGTGCGCGACGCCGCGCGGGTGCGCGAGGCGCTGGCCCCGGTCTACGGTGCCCTCGGCTACGACTGGGATCCCGAGGCGACGGGCGCCGTCGAGGACGAGGTCGGCAGGGTCTCGACCGCCGACGTCGCGGCGGCCCTGGTGGCGGAGCTCGGCACCCGACACACCCTCGTGGAGGTGGAGCCCGACGCGACGTGGCTCGAGCGCGCGGGGGAGTACGAGGCGCGCCACCGCGTGCCGACGGACGACGCAACGCAGCGAAGAAGCTGAGGCCGCGCTCCCCTCGCCCGAAAGCTGGCCTACCATGCGCGGCGGCCACGGGGCCGGACCCGGATCCGCCGACGGACGGCGGCGCGGCCGGCGGCAGCGCGGGGAGGACGGCGATGCTCGGGCTCAAGGACCAGACGGTGCACGGCGGGAAGAGCCTGGCCGATGCGCGAGCGCGGCATCGCTGGCAGATCGCGCCGGACTACAACGTCACCGCCGACTGCCTCGACCGCAACCAGTTCCAGAAGGACCGCGTGGGCCTCTACTACGAGGACGACGAGGGGCACGAGGAGCGGTACACCTTCGGCGAGCTGCTCCGCCTCTCGAACCGGGCGGGGAACGCGCTGCGCGGCCTCGGCATCGGGCGGGGCGACGTGGTGGCGGTGCACGCGCCGCAGCGCCCGGAGACGGCGATCGTGCACATGGCGCTCTACCGCATCGGCGCCATCGGTCTCCCGATCTCGAAGCTGTTCGGCCCCGACGCCATCCAGTACCGGCTCTCCAACAGCGGTGCGAAGGCGATCGTGATGGAGCCGGAGACCGTGCACAAGCTGGAGGGCATCCGCGGCGAGCTCCCCGAGCTCCGACACGTGATCGTGGTCGGCGGGCGGGGCGACGGGCTCTCGTTCCAGGAGCTGCTGGAGAAGGCCTCCTCCGACCTCAAGCCGGAGCCCTCGAGCCCGGAGGATCCGATCCTCCTCATGTACACCTCCGGCACCACGGGCAATCCGAAGGGCGTGCTGCACGCCGGTCGCTACGTGCTCGGCCACAACGGCATCGACTACTCCTACAACTTCCTGCGCGACGGCGACCTCTACTACAGCCCGGCGGACTGGGCCTGGGCCGGGGGCCTGCTGGACGGCCTCCTCGGCATCTGGCCCTACGGCGTGCCGGTGCTGGCCTATCGCTCGAAGGCTCGCTTCGATCCCGACGTGACCCTGCGCCTCATGGCGAAGTACCGCGCGACGGTGGGCCTGTATCCGCCGACGGCGCTGAAGTCGCTGCGCGAGGTGCAGAAGCCGCGCGAGAAGTATCCGGACCTGGCGCTGCGCTGCCTGGTGAGCGGCGCCGAGCCAGTGAGCCCGGAGCTCGGCCGCTGGGTCGCGGAGGTGCTGCGCGTGGAGTTCAACCAGGGCTTCGGCCAGACCGAGGCCAACTACTTCATCGGCACCTGCTCCGCGCTCGAGCCCTTCAAGCTGGAGGCCCTCGGCAAGCCCTATCCCGGCCACGACGTCGCGGTGGTGGATCCCGAGGGCCGCCCGGTGCGCAACGGCGAGACGGGCGAGATCGCGATCCGCAAGGACGATCCGGTGGTGATGAAGGAGTACTACAAGAATCCGGGCGCCATGAAAGAGAAGTTCGCCGGCGAGTGGCTGCTGACGGGCGACCTCGGGCACGCCGACGACGAGGGCTACCTCTACTTCCAGGGTCGCGCGGACGACGTGATCAAGACCTCCGGCTATCGCGTGGGCCCCGCCGAGGTGGAGGCCTCGATCATGGAGGTGCCGGGAGTCGCCTCCTGCGCCGTGATCGGCGTCCCCGATCCCCAGCGCGGCCAGGCGATCAAGGCCTTCGTGAAGGTGTTGCCCGGCCACGCGGCCTCGGACGAGCTGGTGCAGCGCATCCAGCTCCACGTGAAGAAGAAGCTCGCCGCCCACGAGTACCCGCGCGAGATCGAGTTCATGGACGAGTTCCCGATGACGGTGACGGGCAAGGTCCGCCGGCGCGACCTGCGCGAGCGCGAAGAGCAGAAGCTTCGCGGTCTGCGCTAGACCTCGTCGAAGGCGCGGTCGATGCGCTGGAAACGGCGCGCGATGAAGGCCCGGCTCTCGGGGTGCGGCAGCAGGTAGAGGCTTCCCTTCCGGATGCCGCGCAGCACGAGCTCGGCCACCTCCTCCACCGCGAGGGTGCGGCACGGGAAGATCGCGGGGTCGGGCGGCGGCGGGAGCTCGGCCCGGGGATCGCCGCCGAGGTCGATCGGTCGATTGCGGGCCGAGAGATCGATCCGCGTGGCCACCCGCATCGGACACAGCACCGAGACGCCGATCCCGTGGGCGCTGAGATCGCGGTACAGGCACTCGGAGAGCGCCACCACCCCGTACTTCGTGACGCAGTAGACGCCGAGGCCCTGGTTCGGCACCAGCCCGGCGAAGGAGGCCGTGTTCACCACGTGCCCCCCGGCAGCCTGTCGGATCATGCGCGGGACGAAGGACTCGACGCCGTGGATCACGCCCCAGAGGTTCACCCGGATCAGCCACTCCCAGTCCTCGTGACGCATCTCGGGGATCGGCCCCTCGATGGCCACGCCGGCGTTGTTGAAGAGGACGTGCACCGCACCGAAGCGCTCGAAGGCCCGCTGCGCCAACGCCTCCACCTGGCCGCGGTCGCCGACGTCGGTGGCGACGCCGATCGCCTCCACGCCGTGGCTGCGCACGCGCTCCACCGCGGGCTCCAGCGCCCGCGCCTCCACGTCGGCCAGCACGAGCCGCATCCCCTCCTGCGCCAGCCGCTCCGCCGTGGCGAGCCCGATCCCGCTCGCGCCCCCCGTGATCACCGCGACCCGTCCCTCGAACGCCTCCATCGCGCCTCCTCCCGCCAGAGCGCCGCGCGCCCGCTTGGCTCGCACTCGTGGGCCCCGTAGCATCCCACATCCGGCTTCGGCCGCGACGGAGAGGAGGGCGCCGTGAAGCGACGGCTGGTGAATCCGCCCGGGACCGAGGGCCTCTATCGGAGCTGGCACTTCTCCCAGGCCGTGCGCGTCGGCGACACGATCTGGGTCTCGGGACAGGTCGGCTCGGGCCCGAAGGGCGTGGTGTCGGGGATCGAGGCGCAGGCGCGGCTCGCCTTCGAGAACCTGCGCGCGGTGCTGGCCGAGGCCGGGGCGGGTCTCGCGGACGTGGTGGAGCTCGTCACCTACCACGTCGACATGCGCGAGATGCCGGTCTTCTCCAAGGTGAAGCAGGAGTTCTTCCCCGAGAGCTATCCCGCCTGGACCGCGGTCGGTGTCACGGCCCTGGCGCTGCCCGAGCTCCGGGTGGAGGTGCGCGCGACCGCCGTAGCGGGGAGCGCGACCCTCGAGCGGCCGGCGCCCTGAGCACGGACGCCGTCGCCGCGCGGCGTCGCGATCACGGCCAGCCGGCGCCCGGCGCCGCTGCCTCCAGCGCCTCGATGCAGCCGGCGCGGCGCGCCAGCGCCTCCTCCGGCTGGTGGCTGGGGGCGGTGGCGACGTAGAGCGTGCGCCGCCCCGGCCCTCCGAGGGCACAGGCGTAGGGCGACTGGCTCGGGCGCACCCGGGCGGAGACGCGCCCGCCCTCGTGCACGCGCAGGAGCTCGCCCGTCGCAGGCGAGGTGACCCAGATCGCGCCCTCCGCATCGAGCGCGATGCCGTCCGGAACCATGCCCTCGATCTCCGCCCAGACCCGCCGGCGCGAGAGATCGCCGTCGTCGGAGACGTCGAAGGCCGTGAGGCGCGCAGCGAAGGACTCCGCCACCACCAGGGTGCGGCCGTCGGGGGTCAGCACCACGCCGTTCGGGAAGGCGAGGTCCGTGGCCACGACGCGCGCGCGGCCGTCGGGCTCCACCGCGACGAGCTCGGCCGGGCGCTGCTCCAGGCCCGCGAACAGATCGAAGCCGAAGTTGCCGACGTAGGCCCGGCCCGTCGGACCGACCACCATGTCGTTGCAGTCGAAGGAGGCGAGGCCGGAGAGATCGGCGTGCAGCACCAGGCCACCGGGCTCGAGGCGCAGGAGACACCGGTCGCGCATGGAGACCACGAGCAGGCGGCCGTCGGGCAGCCAGCCGAGGCCGGAGGGGCGCGCCTCGACGCGGGCGATCTCCTGGAAGCCGCCCTCGGGCCCGAGGGCGAGCACGCGCCGGTCGTGCAGATCCGAGAGGTAGAGCCGGCCCTCTCTCCAGCGCAGCCCCTCGCCGAAGACCAGCCCCTCCGCCACACGCCGCGTCTCGCCCATCGCCGGCCCCCTTCCGGCGCGCGAGTATACCCGGCGCGATCCGACGCCCGGCAGCCCGGGCGGCGCGCTGGAGGCCGGGAGGAGAGGCATGAGCTGGCAACCGGAGATCGAGGAGCTGGCCCGGCGCGAGGCGCTGGCGCATCGCATGGGCGGGCCGGAGAAGGTGAAGCGTCAGCACGACGCGGGGCGGCTCACGGTGCGCGAGCGCCTCGACGCGCTCCTCGATCCCGGGAGCTTCCACGAGATCGGCGCCATCGCGGGCCGTGCGACCTACGACGCCACCGGCCGCCTGGCGGAGCTCGCGCCCTCGAACCTCCTCTTCGGTCGCGGGCGCATCGAGGGCCGACCCATCGTGGTGTCGGCGGACGACTTCACCGTGCGTGGCGGCGCCGCCGACGCCTCGATCCACGCCAAGCAGGTGGCCGCCGAGCAGATGGCGAACGAGCTCCGGCTGCCGATCGTGCGGCTGATCGAGGGCACGGGCGGCGGCGGCTCGGTCAAATCCCTGGAGATGGAGCGCCGCACCTACGTGCCCGCGAATCCCGGCTGGAACTGGGTGGTGGCGAACATGGCCACCGTGCCGGTGGTCTCCCTCGCCCTCGGGCCGGTGGCGGGGCTCGGCGCCGCGCGCGCCGTCACCAGCCACTACTCGCTGATGGTGAAGGGCCTCTCCCAGCTCTTCGTCGCCGGGCCGCCGGTGGTGGCGGGCGTCGGCGAGCAGGTGGACAAGGAGGGGCTCGGCGGAAGCGGCATCCACACCCGCAACGGTGCCATCGACGACGAGGTGGCGAGCGAGGCCGAGGCCTTCGCGCGCACGCGGCGCTTCCTCTCCTATCTCCCGGCCTCGGTGGACGAGCTCCCGCCGCGCGTCGCTCCGACGGACGACCCGGGGCGCCGCGAGGAGTCCCTGCTCGACGCCGTGCCGCGCGATCGGCGTCGCGTCTACAAGATGCGGCCGATCCTGGAGGCGGTGCTCGATCGCGGCTCCTTCTTCGAGATCGGCCGCGGCTGGGGGCGCTCGGTGATCACGGGCCTGGCGCGCCTCGACGGCTGGCCCGTCGCCGTGCTGGCCTCCGATCCCTACTTCTACGGGGGCGCCTGGACCGTCGACTCCGCGCACAAGGTCACGCGCTTCGTGGACTTCGCGGAGACCTTCCACCTGCCGGTGGTGCATCTGGTGGACTGTCCCGGCTTCCTGATCGGCACCGCGGCGGAGCAGGCGGCCACCATCCGTCACGGCGCGCGCGCGCTGGCCGCGCTCTACCAGGCGACCCTTCCCTGGTGCTCGCTGCTGATCCGAAAGTGTTTCGGCGTGGCGGGTGCCGCGCACTCGAACCACACGCGCTTCCAGTACCGCTACGCCTGGCCCTCGGGCGACTGGGGCTCGCTCCCGCTGGAGGGGGGCCTCGAGGCCGCCTACAAGGCGGACCTGGCCGCCGCCGAGGATCCGGCGGCGCTGCGCGCGCAGCTCGAGACGAAGCTCGGCCGCGTGCGCTCGCCCTTCCGCACCGCGGAGGCCTTCCTGGTGGAGGAGATCATCGACCCTCGGGAGACGCGCCCGCTCCTCTGCGAGTTCGCGAACCTGGCGGCGCCGCTGCGCCGAGCGGGCACGAGCCGCTTCGGGATGCGTCCCTGAGCCTCGCGCGGCGGTGGGGCAGCGCCTGCGTGCCTCGCGAGTCAGCGGAGGCCCGCCTGCTCAGCGCTGGATCCAGCCGGCAAGGAGCGGGTCGTGGTCGTCCTCCGCGATGCGGCGGAGCCGCTCGCAGGTGGCGCCGCGGAGCTGCGCCTTCACGCGCGGGTAGGCCGGAAACGCGGCCAGGCGCCGCGCCTCCGCGAGGGCCTCATCCCGCAGGGCCACAGGCTCCACCACGCGATCCACCACGCCCGCCAGGGCCGGCGCGTCCGGGCGCAGGGTCGGCGTCGCGAGGACCAGCCGGCGCAGGCTCTCCGGCGAGAGCTCAGCCTGCACCACGGCCAGGGGCCCAGCGGGGAAGGGGATCCCGGCCTCCACCTCCGTGAGACCGAGCCGGAACTCACCGCGCGCGGCGAGCCGCACGTCGCAGGCGATGGCGAGCACGAGACCGCCGCCGAGCGCGTGGCCCGAGATCGCCGCCACCACCGGCTTCGGCAGGCCGTAGAGCGTGGCGATGCTGCGGTTCACGGTGCGGAGCATCCGTGCCCGTGTCGGCGCGTCGTAGCCGGGGACCCGGCGCGTGTCGATTCCCGCGGAGAAGACGCCCGGCATCCCGGTCAGCACCACGGCGCGGCAGGATGCGGCGTCGCGTGCGGCCTCGAGGGCCGCGGCGATGGCCTCGGCCAGCTCGAGGTCGAGGGCGTTCACCGGTGCACGCTGTAGCGCGAGGGTCCGGATCCCCTCCAGCTCCTGGACCGCGACCAGCACGCGTCGAGTATCGCGGATCTCCCGGAGTCGGCCGCTGTGGCCGGACGCTACAGCCCGGAGCCCCTTCGTCCGATGGGGGCACACAAAGCTGCGTGGGCTGATCACGCGCGGAGGCTCCGGAGGCCCCGTGACCGATCCGAATCTGCGCCGTTCGATCGCGGAGGCGTCTGCCCTGGTGCAGCGGCGCCAGCGGAGGCTCGAGGAGATCCGTCGCGCCCTCGCGGCCGGCGACGATGCCCGGGCCCTGTCCGCGATGCGTGCGTTCTTCGAGCTGCCCGAGACGCCCGGGGCGGAGGTGCCGGACGCCGAGCCCCGGCCCCGCTGACGGGGCGCCGGCCGACCGCCCGGCGGCTACTCGGTGTCGGAGCGCTGCCCGCGGCGCTCGGCCTCTTCGAGGGCCTGCTCCAGGGTGGAGAAGGTGGCCAGCGGGAAGCCGGCCGTGGCGTCGCCGCCGCCGCGCACCACGTGGTACTCGACGCCGGCCTTTCCGCCCTTGCTCACGAGCTCGGGGACGTCGTCCTCGACCACGTAGAAGGGGATCTCGGGGTGGAGCCAGGTCGCCCCCTGCTGCACCCAGCCGTCCTGGACCGGCATCGTCGCGCCCTCCCTCGCCTGGGTGACGCGCCCCACGGTGCGTCCCGGCTCCGAGGCGGGCCCCCTCCGCAGGGTCCGGCTCGCGCGGCGCCGGCACGCGCCGCCCCGTCTCCTTATCGTCGGCCGTCCTGAGCGTGGAGTGAAGGAGGAAACCCTCAGGCGAAGGCGGCGAGCAGCTCCTCGAAGGCCTTCATCTGCCCCCCGCGGGTGGAGGAGGGCACCACGATCGGCGTGGTGACACCGGCCTCGCGCCAGGCCTCGAGCCCTTCGCGCACGGCGGAGAGCGGGCCGTAGAGCGTGCAGTCGGCGAGCCAGCGCTCGCTCATCAGGCTCGGCAGGCGCTCGCGCTCGCCCGCGGCCAGCGCGCGCTCCACCGCTTCCATCTCCTCGACGTAGCCCGCCTCCTTCCAGTAGTTGCGGTAGTTCGGGAGCTGGAGGTAGCCGGTCAGGGTCTTGCGGTTCACGGCGGCGGCGGCGGCCCGGTCGTCCGAGATGCAGGTCGGGATCATGTCGCCCACGAAGAAGCCGGCGGCGCGGCGCGCGGCGGGGATCGCCCCCAGCGACGCCTTCATGTGGCTGCGCGCGGCGTTGGCGAAGACCGCACCCTCGCCGATCTCCGCTGCGAGCGACACCATTTTCTGTCGGAGGGTGGCGAGCACGATCGGGGGCAGCTCGCCCACCTGCGGCGCGGCGGCCCGCAGCCGCTCGACGTAGCCGCGCATGTCGGCGAGGGGCCGGCCGGGGGCGACGCCGAGGCGGGCGTTCGAGGGGGCATGGCTCACGCCGAGCCCGAGCCGGAAGCGCCCGCCGCTCAGCTCGTGCAGGTAGGCCGCCGACTGCGCCATGTCGAAGGCCGTGCGGGTGTAGATGTTGGCGATCGCGGTGCCGAAGTGGAGCGTGCGGGTCAGGTGGGCGAGCGAGAGGCAGAGGCCGAGGGCGTCGCCGAAGCTCGCGCAGTAGATCCCGTCGAAGCCACGTCGCTCGAGCTCGCACGCGAGCTCGAGGGTGGCGCGGCGGCGTCCGGGCATGGCGGCGAGGGCGACGGCGGGGAGCGCGGGCATCGGGCCTCCTTGGGGGCGCGGCCGGGAGGGCGCGCGGCGCGCAGTATGGGGCCTCGCCGCCGCGGCGTCACTCCGCCCGGCGCGGTACCCTCGGCGGTCGCCCGCAGCGCCCCTGCGCTGCCCGATCCGGAGGAGACCCCCCATGGCCGTGCCGTCCGTCGCCGAGGTCCATCGCCTGCTCACCGCGCCCGGCGCGCCCTTCGAGATCGAGGAGCGCGAGGTGCAGGGCCAACGGCTCCGGCTGTGGAAGGCCACGCCCCCCTCGCTGCGCAGCGTGCTCGAGCTCTCCCGCCTGCACGGCGACAAGACCTTCCTCGTCTACGAGGACGAGCGCGCGACCTTCCAGGAGCACTTCCGCGCCAGCGCCCAGCTCGCAAACGCCCTCGTTGGCCGTTTCGGCGTGCGCAAGGGCGATCGCGTGGCCATCGCCATGCGCAACTTCCCCGAGTGGTCGATCGCCTTCTGGGCGGCGGCCGCCGCCGGCGCCGTGGTGGTGCCGCTCAACGCCTGGTGGACCGGCGACGAGCTCGAGTACGGCCTCGCGGACTCCGGCAGCGTCGCGCTCTTCGCCGACGCCGAGCGCGCGGCGCGCCTGGCACCGCACCTCGCGCGGCTCGGGGACCTTCGACACGTCGTGGTGGCGCGTAGCGGCGACGAGCCGATCGCGCCCGAGCACCTCCGCTTCGAGGACGTGGTGGGCACGCCCGCGCAGGACGTCGCGCTCCCGCCCGTCACGCTCGAGCCCGAAGACGACGCCACCATCTTCTACACCTCGGGCACCACGGGGCGGCCCAAGGGCGCCCTCGGCACCCATCGCAACATCTGCACCAACCTGGTGTCGCTCGCCTTCGGCGCCGTGCGCACCGCGCTCCGCAGCGGGCAGGCGCTGCCCAAGCCGGACGAGCCGCGGCCCCAGAACGCGCAGCTGATCTCCGTGCCCTTCTTCCACGCCACCGGCTGCCACTCCATCCTCTGCGCGAACCTCGCCTTCGGCGGCAAGCTCGTCATGATGTACAAGTGGGACCCCGAGCGGGCGATCGAGCTGATCGAGCGCGAGCGCATCAGCTCCTTCGGCGGCGTGCCGGCGATGGTGTGGCAGGTGCTCGAGTCGCCGAGCTTCTCGAAGCGCGACCTCTCCAGCGTGACCAGCGTGGGCTACGGCGGCGCGCCGGCGGCGCCGGAGCTCGTGCGCCGCATCAAGGAGGCCTTTCCCAAGGTCTCCCCCGGCCAGGGCTACGGTCTCACCGAGACCTCGTCGGTCACCACGCTGAACGGCGGCGAGGACTACGTGCTCAAGCCCGAGAGCGTGGGCGTGCCCGTGCCGGTCTGCGAGGTGAAGGTCGTGGACGAGAAGGGGCGCGAGGTGGCGGTGGGCGAGATCGGCGAGGTCTGGATCAAGGGGCCGAACGTGGTGAAGGGCTACTGGAACAAGCCCGAGGCCAGCGCGGAGACCCTCACGGACGGCTGGCTCCACTCGGGCGATCTCGGCCGCGTGGACGAGGAGGGCTTCCTCTACATCGCGGACCGCGCGAAGGACATGCTGATCCGCGGCGGCGAGAACGTCTACTGCGTGGAGGTGGAGTCGGTGCTCTACGACCACCCCGCCGTGATGGACGCCGCGGTGGTCGGGATCCCGCATCGCGTGCTCGGCGAGGAGGTCGGCGCGGTGGTGCAGGTGGCGCCGGGCCGCGAGGTGACGGAGCGCGAGCTCCAGGACCACGTGGCCGCGCATCTCGCGGGCTTCAAGGTCCCGGTGAAGATCGAGCTTCGCCGCGAGCCGCTGCCGCGCAACGCCAACGGCAAGATCCTGAAGCGCCAGCTCAAGGACGAGATGGCGCGCTACACGCGCGAGTGATTCCAGGGCCTGGGAGGGACGACAGAGGAGTGGAGAGGCCGGAGCCGCTGCGGGTGCGCGTGCACTACGACTTCGCGTCGACTCTCTGCTACGTCGCCCACCGCGTGCTCGGCGGCATGGCCGGGGAGCTCGACGCGCTCGGGATCGAGCTCGCGTGGACGCCGCTCGACCTGGCGCAGCTCCTGCGCTGGCCGCGCGGCGGCGTCGTCGCCGCGGAGCGACGCGCCAATGCCGAGCGGGTGACCCGCGAGCTCGGCGTCGAGGCGCGCATCCCGGCGGTCTGGCTCGACTCCCGCGACGCGCTCGGCGCCGCGCTCGCGCTCGCCGGCGATCCGCCCCGCGAGGCCGCCTTCCGCGAGCGGGTCTGGAGCGCGGTCTTCGAGGAGGGCCGCGACCCCGGGGCCCCCGGCGCGGTGGAGGCCCTGGGCCGGGACCTCGGCCTCGCCCTCGGGCCCGAGCTCCTGGCGCGGGCGCGGGACGAGCTCTCCTTCCGCACGGCGCTCGCGGCCGAGGAGAGCGTGACCGGCGTCCCGACCCTGATGCTCGACGAGTGGCCCTTCGCCGGGATCCAGACGCCGGAGACCACCCGCCTCGTCCTGGCCCGCTGGGCCGCCCGCAAGCGGGCCCGGGCGGCCGAGGAGGCCTGAGCCCGGCTCCGAGTCAAGCCCGCGATCTCGCTGGGTTTTTCTTCTGGTCGCCGAAGGCTCCTGACACAATTGCCGCTTCGCGACCACTCCCTCCACGAGAAGCGTTCGGTCGTGCCGGATCGCGCCCTCGGAGGGAGTGCACATGCAGTTGCGACGAAGCGCCTGGCTCGGCATTGGACTCGGGATCCTTCTTGCGGGGTCGGCCTCGGCCACTCCGATCGTGATCGACGACTTTGGCACCAGCCAGTCGGTCACGGTGAGCGGCGGGCTCGGTCCGCTCCAGAGCGACGGCGGCGTGGCCGCCAGCGCCATCGGCGGCGCGCGCAACATGCGCTTGAGCCGCGTCAGCGGCTACGGCACGGACACGCTCACGGCGAACGGCGGCGGCTTCGGGCTCCTCGACCTGAGCTCCGCAGCCGCCGACGCGGTCTCCGCACGCCTCACCTACGACGGCGGCACGGACAACGTGCTGACCCCGACCGGCCTCGGCGGCGTGGACCTCACGAGCGGCGGCAGCAACAGCCTGATCCGCATCCTCGCGCGCTCGGACCTGGTGGCTCCGCTCACGATCACGGTCTACACCGACGCCAGTAACTTCTCGACCGCCATCGTGAACCTGCCCGGCCAGGGCTTCGGCGCGACGCCCTTCGCGAGCCTCGACATCCCCTTCAGCTCGTTCCTCGCGGACAGCGGGAGCGGCGCCGACTTCCACAACATCGGGGCGATCTCGATCGGGATCTTCGGCGCGAACGTCCCCTCCCTCGATGCCCA
>Ga0316628_100001892_pt1 | contig 15118 bp, 18 predicted proteins | sample OWC_Aug_M2_C1_D5_FD_207648 | JGI IMG/M metagenome (GOLD analysis project Ga0316628, IMG submission 207648) | Wetland soil microbial communities from Old Woman Creek delta, Ohio, United States - OWC_Aug_M2_C1_D5_C | ecosystem: Environmental > Terrestrial > Soil > Wetlands | place: USA: Ohio... | reverse complement strand
CTTGCCGACGTTGGGCAGGCCGACGATACCGCATTTGAATCCCATGGTTCTCTTTCCTGTCTACAGGCTGCAAAAAGAAGCATTCGCAGCTGAATGCTTTTGTTTGTAACCGGTCATTTGCTGCTGTGCAGTTCGTTCATTGCCTTCTGCACTTCACCACTTACAGCGAGAGGCATAACCTTGAGCGCCCGCTCGATTGCTTCGTCGATGAGTGACTGTTCACTGGCTGGCGCCTTGCCGAGCACGAACCCCGTCACTTGGCTGCTGTGGCCCGGATGGCCGATGCCGATGCGCAGACGCAGGAAGGTGTTGCCGCCCATTTGGGTGATGGTGTCACGCAGACCGTTGTGGCCGCCGTGGCCGCCACCTACCTTGAGGCGAATGTCGCCGGGCAGAATGTCGAGCTCGTCGTGGGCAACCAGGATCTGGTCGAGGCCGATCTTATAGAAACGCGCCAGCGCCGAAATCGCCTGGCCACTGCGGTTCATGAAGGTGTCGGGCTTGAGCAGCCACACCTCATGGCCACCGATGCGTGTCTTCGCCACGTCGCCAAAGAATTTGCCGTCGGCCTTGAAGCTGGCGTTTGACTGGCGGGCGAGGGCCTCCACAAACCAAAAACCGGCGTTGTGCCGCGTCTGCTCATATTCGCGGCCTGGATTACCCAGGCCGACGATGAGAGCAAGAGGCGACGCCAACGCCGGTTTTCCCGCGAGCGGACGGAGAGTGACTTACTCGGCCGCGGCTTCTTCACCCTCGGCAGCAGCACTGCCGCGGGTCTTGTGGATACCCACGACCGGCTGGTCGTGGCTGGTGCCGTGCATCAGCTCGACCAGTTCGACGCCCTTCGGCAGTTTGAGGTCGGAGAGGTGCAGCACCTGATCCAGCTCCAGGCCGGAGATATCGACCTCGATAAACTCGGGCAGGTCCTTACCGAGACAGCTCACTTCCACCTGGGAGATGTTGTGGGTGACGACACCGCTGCCCACTTTCACGCCCGGAGCGACATCTTCGCCCTTGAAGTGCAGGGGCACGTGCATGCGGATCTTGTCCTTGGCGCTGATGCGCAGGAAGTCAGCGTGCAGGATGATCGGACGCACCGGATGACGCTGCAGATCCTTCAGCACTGCCTTCTCCGCCTTGCCAGCGATGGTCAGGGTCAGGATGTGCGAGTAGAAGGCCTCGTGCTGCAGGTGCTTGTAGAGGTCGTTATGGTCGATGGTCAGGGAGGTAGCCTCCTTGTCCGCGCCATACAGTACTGCGGGAACCTTGCCTTCGCGACGCAGGCGGCGGCTCGCACCCTTCCCCATGTCGCTGCGGAGTTCCGCGCTCAGGTTGAAATCGATAGTGGTCATTGCATTTACTCCATTACGTTAAATTCGCACCTGCTCCGCGACCAGAACGGGTGCACTGCTTCGGCTGTCGACTCTTCGACAGCCCAAGTTTCTTGCCGCCGTGGCGGCGGGTCAGTCCATGTAGAGGGAGCTGACCGACTCTTCGTTGTGGATGCGGCGGATGGTCTCCGCCAGCATCTCCGCAATCGACAATTGGCGAATGCGTTTGCATGCCTTGGCTTCGGGGCTGAGCGGAATGGTGTCGGTGACCACCAGCTCGTCCAGCTCCGAATTTTCGATGTTCTTGATCGCCGGCCCGGAGAGTACCGGGTGGGTGATGTAGGCCTTCACCTTGGCGGCGCCGTGCTTTTTCAGGGCCGCGGCGGCTTGGCACAAGGTGCCGGCGGTATCGACCAGGTCGTCGATGAGGACGCAGGTGCGATCTTTCACGTCACCGATGATGTGCATCACCTGCGCCACGTTGGCGCGCGGCCGGCGCTTGTCGATGATGGCGAGGTCCGCGTCGTCGAGGCGCTTGGCCAGCGCGCGGGCACGCACCACACCGCCCACGTCGGGCGAGACCACCATCAGCCCCGGGTCCTTGTTGCGCCAGATCTCGCCGAGCAAAATCGGTGAGGCGTAGACGTTGTCCACCGGCACATCGAAGAAGCCCTGGATCTGATCGGCGTGCAGGTCGACGGTGAGCAGCTTGTCGATGCCGACGCCGGTCAACATATTGGCGATCACCTTGGCGGTGATGGGCACGCGTGCCGAGCGCGGGCGGCGATCCTGGCGGGCATAACCGAAATAGGGAATCACCGCAGTGATGATGCCGGCGGAGGCGCGGCGCAGTGCATCGGCCATCACCATCAACTCCATCAGGTTGTCGTTGGTGGGGGCACAGGTGGGTTGTACGATGAAGACGTGTTTGCCGCGCACGTTTTCCAGGATCTCGATCATGATCTCGCCGTCACTGAAACGGCCGACGATTGCCTTGCCCAGCGGCAGGCCCAGGTAGGTAGTGATATCCTGCGCCAGCTGCGGATTGGCATTGCCCGCAAAGACCATCATCTCCGACGACACCAGGACCACTCCTCGCTAGTTGCTGAACGCCGCGGCGTTGACTGAAAAATAACCCAATCTGGCTGGGGTGCCAGGATTCGAACCTGGGTATGCCGGAATCAAAATCCGGTGCCTTACCGCTTGGCGACACCCCAATAAACTTGGTGAGTTCGTGGATGCTTTATCAAAGCTCACGAACTATGTATCTATTCCCCTCCAGCTCGTAGCTAAGGAGGGGGTGCCAGGATTGCGAGGCCCTTCCCTGGGCCTCGCCCCTGCGGGGCCGCCGCTTGGCGCGGCGTCCAAATTCGCTCCCGGCGAATTTGTCGAACCTGGGTATGCCGGAATCAAAATCCGGTGCCTTACCGCTTGGCGATACCCCAATAATCTAGTCAATGAACCGCTGAATGACGTTGCTGAACGCCTTGGGCGTTCTCATGAAAACCTATCTGATGTCCGAAAGCCGCTGCAGAAGCGGCGAGCGGTTGCATCCGCGGGCCACGAAGCCGTTCCACCCCTCGGGGCGTGCGGCGAAAACCTGGCGGGCATGCGCTTCGCTGTCGAACGCGGCAAAGACACAGGCACCGGTCCCGGTCATGCGCGCATGACCATGCTGGTTTAGCCAGTCGAGCGCCGCGGCGACTGCCGGATAACGGCTTCTCACCACCGTTTCGCAGACGTTGCCGCCTTCCCCCGCAAGAAAGGCGCGTATTGTGATGGGTGGGCTATTCCGTGTCAATTCAGGGGCGCCGAAAATCTCGGCGGTTGAAACACTTACCGACGGGATCAGCACCACGAACCAGGGTTCGGGAAGCTCCACCGGCGTGAACTTTTCGCCAACCCCCTCCGCCCAGGTGGCGAGGCCATGGATGAAGACCGGCACATCGGCACCCAGGCGCAAGCCAAGGGCGGCCAGCTGTTCGTCAGTGAGGCCGGTTCGCCACAGCTGGTTGAGAGCGACCAGTACCGTGGCCGCATCGGAGCTGCCGCCACCAAGTCCGCCGCCCATGGGCAGCTGCTTGGTGACGCGGATGTCGGCGCCGAGGTGAGTGCCGCTCTCCCGTTGCAACAGTTTTGCGGCGCGTACTACCAGATCCTTCTCTTCAGGAACACCGGGCAGATCGTTGAGCCGGCGAATGGCGCCGTCGCTGCGCACGGCAAGATGAATCTCGTCGCTGTAATCGAGAAACTGGAACACCGTCTGCAGCAGGTGATAGCCGTCGGCGCGGCGGCCGGTGATGTGCAGGAAAAGGTTGAGCTTGGCCGGGGCAGGCCAGGGACGATCAGCTGCGGAGGTCATCAGCCAGTTCCCAGCGCTTGATGACCAGACGCACCCGCGCCTGATGGTTGGTGACGAACAGACGTGAGGGGAGTTCGGTGGTGCCCTGCATGGCGTAGTCGAGGAACTCCACCTCCCAACCGGACTGTTTGAGGTGGTGCAGGCGGCCGAAGGCATCGAGCTCCCATTCGGCCGGGCCGGGGGCGGCCAGACCCAGCACCCAGTAGCGCAATGCACTTACAGGCACGCGCCAGCCCAGTTCGGTGAGGATTAGCGTGTCGGGATCACTGGAGACCGCACTCTTGCCCTCGCTGGTGCGCAGCTCCACCTGTTGATTGTCACCTTCCAACTGGAGGCTTCCCTGGCCGAGCGGGGCAACCAGTTGCATGCGGTACTGCTCATTCTCCTGGCGCCAGATGAGGGTGGCGTTCCACCCGTCGTCACCACTTTGAACGGCGAGCCGACCGGTGAGTTGCCAGAGCTTGAGCGATTGAAGCTGTGCCTGGCGCTCCTGCCAGGCCAGTTCGGGAGAGGTGGCGGGCATTCGGGGTGGGGTGACTGCGCAACCGGCGAGCGATGCCAGCAGCAGGAGCGCAATAAGAGGCTTCATTTCGTGAGGCGATTGATGGTCTGGCGCAGTACCGGGTTATCCGGTGTCTGCTTGAGAGCTTTATCCCACACTTTGTGCGCTTCATCATGCTGGCCCGAGACCCACAACACTTCGCCCAGGTGAGCGGCAATTTCACCGTCGTTCTGCAGGGTGAGCGCCTGCTTCAGATAACCCAGGGCCTCTGCATTATGCCCCTGTCTGTAGAGCACCCATCCCATGCTGTCGAGAATGGCGGCATCGTTGGGTGAGAGCTTCATTGCTTTTTCGATCAGTTGGCGGGCCTCGTCGAGACGATTAGTGCGATCGGCCAGGGTGTATCCCAGTGCGTTGAGGGCCTGCGCATCATTGGGATTTTTGCGCAAGATGGCACGCAGATCCTGTTCGAGAATATCGAGGCGATCCAAGTTCTCGGCCACCATGGCTCGAGCATAGAGCAGTTCCGAGTTATCCGGCGACTGGACGAGCGCGTCATTATAAACACTCATCGCGTCGGCATTGCGCCCGGCCTGGCGCAAAAGCTCGCCCTCGAACAATGACACCTTGACGCTGTCAGCAGCGTTGCTGGGGTGGAGCTTGTGCAAATAGTCACGCCCCTTGTCGAGACCGTCACGGCGGGCGATCAGCATTGCCGCGCGCAGATGGGCGTCCAGCTCATTTTCGCCGTCATTTACGGCTTCGTAATAAACGATGGCCTTGTCAATTTCGTTTCGGCTCTCAGCGATCTGCCCGAGATTAAAATTGGCTTCATCTTCGCGCTGTCCGAGGGTAAGCAGCCGCTGAAACTGCTTTTCACCATCCTTGAGATCATCGGCTTGTAGCGCAAGAAGACCGAGCGCATAGATAACATCGGGATCGTTTGGACTAAGGCGATCGACAGCACGAAACTCGCGACGAGCCTCTTCCAGGTGGCGCTCATCCACTAGCATCCGCGCATAGACCAGGCGCAGCTGGGCGTTGTCTGGCGCCTCATCTACTGCGCGTCGCAGGGTAGCGATCGCCTCCTCCTTGCGATCCATGCCGTAGAGGATGCGTGCTTTCATGATCATCCCCTGCAGATGATGGGGATCGACGCGCAACAACTTATCGAGACGTTCGAGGGCGAGCGCCGGTTTTTCTATCTGTGCCGCCAGGGTGGCCGCGGCAAAAAGTGCATCTGGCTCCTGGCTGTGAGGACGTACCAGTTCATCCATCATGGCCAATGCCTGCTCGCGGTTGGGGGCTCGGCTGAGAAGATTGGCAGTGATGAGATAGCCGTGCCCCCGCCCTGGGGTGCTATCGATAATGCGTTGCAGGTGGGGGCGCGCTTCAGCCAGCTCTCCTGCACTGATGAAAATGGCGGCCTGTGCCTGGTCGGCATCCCGGTCATCCGGGGCAAGGTCGCGCCACAGGGTGGCGGCGCGTAGCGCCAAGCGGGTGTCGTTGGCGTACATGGCGATACGCGTGGCGTGTTTGGCGAGGCGCGGATCGCGGGTTTCCTCGGCAGTCTTCAGGTATTGATCTGCCGCGAATGTCAGGTCACCGCCCTGCTCGGCGAAGTCGGCCATCAGCAGACGGTAGAGCAGGGTGGGGGTGAGGATGACATTGGGAAGCGGTGCGTTGACCGCATCCTCGCTGACCGGTTCTGCTGTCGCCCCGGCGCCATTGGCGCTTTTGTCCCCTTCAGCTTTGGGGGTGAGATGGGTACATCCGGTATTCAGGCCGATTACTGCCAGGAGCAGCAGCCAGAGTGGTTTATTGGGCTTTGACACGCGAAAGATTCCTGATGACGGCAGTCAAAAAATTAACTATACCCGACTTTGACACGTTTTACCTGGTGGATGCTCCCCTTGCTATCGAGGGCAGTGGTAACGCAAAATTGTCGGTTCGTTCCATCCAGGTAGAATCCAATACTGTAGGCCGCATGGGAATTTTCGCGTTAGGTATCAATCACAAGACCGCTCCGGTGGAGATCCGCGAGAAGGTCGCCTTTACGCCGGAGCGGCTTCCCGAGGCGTTGCGCACCTTGACGGCCCAGAACCATGTGACTGAGGCCGCCATTCTCTCTACCTGCAACCGCACCGAAATCTATTGCGAGGTAGAGGGGGAGGATAGCCGTGCGGTCCTTGAGTGGTTCAGCCGGTTTCACCAGCTCAAAGCCAGCGACATAGAACCCTACTTCTACGCCCACCCCGATCGCCAGGCGGTACGTCACATGCTGCGTGTGGCAAGCGGCCTCGATTCCCTGGTGCTCGGCGAGCCGCAGATCCTTGGCCAGATGAAGCAGGCGTTCACCGCTGCCCACGAGGCGGGCACCGTTGGCCAACTGCTCAACCGCCTGTTCCAGCACACCTTCTCGGTGGCCAAGCAGGTGCGTACTGACACCGCCATCGGCGCCAGCCCAGTCTCGGTGGCCTTCGCTGCGGTGAGCCTGGCCAAGCAGATCTTCAGCGACATGAGCCGCCACACTGCCCTGCTTATCGGCGCTGGCGAGACCATCGAACTGGTGGCGCGCCATCTTCACGAGACCGGTATCGGCCGTATCATCGTCGCCAATCGTACCGTAGAGCGTGCCCACAACCTCGCTGCTGAATTTGGCGGCTACGCTATCGCTTTGCCGGAGATCCCCGCGCACCTGGCTGAGGCCGATATCGTCATCTCCTCGACCGCCAGCCCGCTGCCAATCCTCGGCAAGGGAGCGGTCGAATCGGCCCTCAAGGCCCGCAAGCACCGCCCGATGCTGATGGTCGACATCGCTGTACCGCGTGACGTCGAGGCCGAGGTGCGCGATCTGGAGGATGTCTACCTCTACACCGTCGACGATCTGCAGTCGATCATCCAGGAGGGGCTGCGCTCGCGCCAGGAGGCGGCGCTGCAGGCCGAGGAGATCATCGATGTGCAGGTAGGCCACTTCATGGGCTGGCTCAAGTCGCTCGAAGCGGTTGATCTGATCCGCCGTTACCGGGACAGTGCCGAACAGCAGCGCGATCAGGCGGTTCAGGCAGCATTGCACCAGTTGCAGCTTGGCCACAATCCCGACGTAGTGCTGCGCGAACTGGGCCGCCAGCTCACCAACAAATTGATGCACGCCCCCTGCAGCCAGATGAAGCAGGCGGGCTATGACGGACGCACCGAGCTGCTCGATGCCGCCCGCGAACTCTTCAATCTCAAGACACCGGAAAACTGACCTCTCGTGAAACCCTCCATTCGCAGCAAGCTCGAAACCCTCTCCGAGCGGCTGCAGGAACTCAGTGCCCTGCTCGCCGAACCTGATGTGGTGACCAATCAGGAGCGTTATCGCGCCCTCTCTATGGAGTATGCGCAGCTTGACCCGGTGGTGAAGTGCTTCAACGACTACCGCAAGACCCTCGATGATCTGGCCACCGCTGAAGAGATGCTCGGCGAGAGCGACGCCGAGCTCAAGGCGATGGCAGAAGAGGAGATGAAGAGCGCCAAGCAGCGTCTCGAATCACAGGAGCTGGAGCTGCAGAAGCTGCTGCTGCCCAAGGATCCCAACGATAACAAGAACATCTTCCTCGAGGTGCGCGCGGGCACCGGCGGTGACGAGGCGGCGATCTTCGCCGGCGATCTGTTCCGCATGTATTCGCGCTACGCCGAGAAGCGCCGCTGGCAGGTGGAGATCATCAGCGCCAGCGAAGGCGAACACGGCGGCTACAAGGAGGTGATCGCCCGCGTCGAAGGGCAGGGGGCCTACTCGCGCCTTAAGTTCGAATCGGGTGCGCACCGTGTGCAGCGTGTGCCCGAGACCGAGGCGCAGGGGCGCATCCACACCTCCGCCTGTACCGTGGCGATCCTGCCCGAAACCGACGAGGTCGAGGCGGCTGAGATCAATCCCGCCGACCTTAAGGTCGATACCTACCGTGCCTCCGGCGCTGGCGGCCAGCACGTCAACAAGACCGACTCGGCGATCCGACTCACCCACCTGCCCACCGGCATCGTGGTGGAGTGCCAGGACGAACGTTCCCAGCACAAGAACCGCGCCCGCGCCATGTCTTTGCTGCAGGCGAAGATCTACAACGCCGAGCTGGAGAAGCAGCAGGCGGCGGTCTCCGAGGCGCGCCGCCTGCAGGTGGGTACCGGCGATCGCTCCGAGCGCATCCGTACCTATAACTTCCCGCAGGGGCGCCTCACCGATCACCGTATCAACCTCACTCTCTACAAGCTCGAGGCGATCATGGAGGGGGATCTCGACGAGGTGATCGAGCCCCTCATCAACGAGTACCAGGCCGAGCAGCTGGCGGCGTTGAGCGCAGAGTGACGGTCAACGAAGCCCTTCGTGCCGCTGCCGCGCAACTCACGAGCGAGAGCGCGCGCCTCGATGCCGAGCTTCTGTTGTGTCACGTGCTGGGTGTAAATCGCAGCTGGCTCTACGCTTGGCCCGACAAGACTCTCGAAGTCAGCCAGCAGCAGCGTTTTGATGAATTGATAATACGCCGCGCCGCCGGTGAACCCATCGCCCACATCCTCGGTGAGCGCGAGTTCTGGTCGCTCACCCTCCAGGTCACTCCCGATACGCTGATCCCGCGCCCCGACACCGAGCTGCTGGTCGAGCAAGCGTTGCGTCTGCTACCCGAAGATGCCGCGCTGAGGGTGGCCGACCTCGGCACTGGCAGCGGCGCCATCGCCCTGGCCATCGCCCGGGAGCGGCCGCGTTGCTCAGTGGTGGCGACCGATCTCTCCGCGGCGGCGCTGGCGGTGGCGCAAGCCAATGCCGCACGTAACCAGATCAGCACCGTGGAGTTTCGGCTGGGGCGCTGGTGTGAAGCGCTGGGCAGCGAACAGTTTGACCTGATCGTCACCAACCCTCCCTACATTGCCGCGGACGATCCCCATCTGGCGCAGGGTGACGTGCGCTTCGAGCCGCGCTCGGCACTGGTCTCGGGCCGCGATGGCCTCGACGACATACGTGAGATCACACACGATGCAAGGAGCCATCTTGGGACCGGCGGCTGGCTCCTGTTTGAGCACGGCTATGGGCAGGGTGGCGCTGTACGCGAGATCTTGCTGAAAAATGGGTTCGAAAAAGTGACTACCTGGCGCGATCTGGCGGGACACGAGCGGGTCACAGGCGGCTGCCGCAGGGCTTGATTAATTCCTGTGCGGCGCTAGGATGAACCAATGGACCGTGAATCCCATAGCCTGATCAAACACCGCGAAATCCGCTTCTGTCCGCTCCACCATGACCGGACCCAGGCCCATTCGGCAAGCTTGCTACTCGCCGATCTTGAGGGGGTGCACCGTGTGGTGCCGCTCGATCCGCATGTGATGCAGATCAGCTACGACGTCAGCCGTCTCACCCTTCATATGCTAGAAGATGTTTTGAACGAGCTGGGGTTTCACCTGGACAACAGCCTGATGGTGAAGCTTAAGCGGGCTCTCTATTACTACACCGAGGAGACGCAGCGGGCCAATCTTGGTCTCGACGGCAACACCGCGCCGCGCAACGTGAAGGTGTTCGTGCAGCGTTATGCCAAGCTGCGCCACGGCTGTCGTGACGAACGGCCGGAGCACTGGCGCAATTATCTTTAATTGATTCGCAAGCCGGTCTTTCTTTCTTGCCCGGCAATAACAATAAGCGGATATCCCATCTCTCATGAATGATCAACAACTGCTGCGTTACAGCCGCCAGATCATGCTGCCCCAGGTGGATGTGGCGGGGCAGCAGAAACTGCTCGATGCACACGTGCTGATCATCGGCATGGGTGGGCTCGGTTCGCCGGTTGCCATCTATCTGGCGGCAGCCGGTGTGGGCACGCTGGTGCTGTGTGACTTCGACAAGGTCGATCTCTCCAACCTGCAGCGGCAGATCGTTCACACCACGCAATCTATCGGGCGGCCCAAGGTCGAGTCGGCACGCGATACGCTGCTGGCACTCAATCCCGAAGTAAATGTCGTGACCATCGCCTCACGCCTGGAGGACGAGGCGCTGGCACGTGAAATCGCCAAAGCCGATCTGGTGATCGATGCCAGCGACAACTTCGCCACCCGCTTCATGCTCAACGATGCTTGTGTGGCTGCGCGCAAGCCGCTGGTCTCCGGCGCCGCGATCCGTATGGAGGGGCAGGTGTCGGTGTTTCACAACGAGCGCGAAGGCAGCCCCTGTTATCGCTGCCTCTATCGCGACGAAGGGGAACTGGAACAGACCTGCTCGACCAATGGCGTACTGGCGCCCCTGGTGGGGATCATCGGCTCGATTCAGGCGACCGAGGCGCTCAAGGTGCTGCTCGGCATCGGTGATACTCTCGATGGTAGATTGCTGTTGCTCGATGCCCTGACTATGGAATGGCGCACCCTCAAGCTGCGCCGTGATCCGGCCTGCAGCTGCCACAGCACCGCGAATTAACGAAAGGTTTCCATATGTCACGCCTCGCCCTGCCGCGTAACGTCGTCAACCATATCCTGCACCATGCACAGACGGCACCAGAGGATGAGGTGTGCGGCTTGATTGGCGTCGGCACTGGTGGTGCGGTACGAGTTTACCCGGTGCTCAACGTGGCAAGTGATACACACCATCTGTTTGCCATGGAGCCGAAGGGACAGATCGACGCCATGCGCAAAATGCGTGAGGCCGGCGAGTCGCTGTTTGCCATCTACCATTCGCATCCACACTCGCCTGCAACACCCAGCGTTACCGATCTGCAACAGGCGGCCTATCCTGATGCGCTGTATCTGATCATTTCGCTAGATACCAAAGGGGTGCTGGAGATGCGTGGTTACAGGCTGCGTGAGCGTGAAGTGGAGAGTGTCGAGCTGGAGTTGCTTGAGGGATCATGAGAGTGAATTTTTGTTAATCAATTTCTTACCAAGGAGAAGAGAGAATGGCCGAGACAGTGGATGAGTTGACTGTCAACTTTACCGAGAACGATGTGCTTGTTACCAAGGAGTTGGACAAGGTGGTGCTCACCAAGGGCGCATGGTCGACGATCCTGTTCCGCTATCAGGATTGGGAGCCGGCCAAGAATGCCTATAGCGCCGACCGCTATACCATCCGCCGTTTTCAGAAGCGCAATGGTGTCTATCAGCAGAAATCGAAGTTCAACATTTCGAGTGCCGATCAGGCGCGCGCATTGATTTCTGCTTTGGAAAAATGGTTGCCGGAAGCAGGAGAGTGAGGCCGGCCTTGCTGTTATAAATCACTATCAGTGGTCCGCCGCGTTCCCTGCGCGGCGAAGGCCCGCAATCTCTCCATCACCGACTCCTCGTCAACCCCCAGCAGAAATTCGCCCCCCGGGATTAACCTCATCACGGGTCCTTCACTGCAGCGGCCGAGACACTGCAGCCGCTGTACCGTCATATCGAGTTTCTCAAGTTTGATGTATCGCTCGATCCGTTCAGCCATTTCTCGACTGCCACGATGTGAGCAACTGGTTCGCGAGGCCGTAAGTCGTTCGTTGATGCAGATAATCAATGATTTTCCCAATTTTTCCTGTCCTGACAAGCCAATTTCATTACATCGAATCCGGATTTTTTAATCTCACGGGTTCTCCTTGTACAAACAATAGTTGCGATAGAGGCTATTCTTCAATCAAGGGATAAATATATTTTTGCGATGACTCTGAAACTGCGGGGATATTGAGGAGTGACCATGGGGCAACACGTTCCGGTCGCAAGAGCGGCCAGTATTCTCGGCATCAGCAGACATGATCTACAGAGGGCGATTCGTCGCGGCGATCTCCACACATTCGAAGGGGATCTCGATCTGGATGAGTTGCGCCAGCGCTATCCCTTCATGGACCTCAGCAAGGACCCGCAGGTGGAGCGCGCTGCCATGATCCGTGAGACCGCCTTCTCGCGCCGGGTCCGCGAGGAGGTGATGCCCGATGCAGACCTTCTCACCATCCAGTTGAAGAAGCGCATGACCGAACTCTCGGTGGCGCGCGCACAAAACAAGAAATATCACACCCTGATAGAGGATTTGGCACAGATGCTGTGCGACCTCCAGGAAACTGACGATGTGAAGCAAAAGGAACTTATCAGCATCATCAACCGCTGGATACTCGACCGGCTGGACGAGGCAATCGAGGAGTAGTGCTATGGGGTATCGGGTACACCTCTCTCCCAGCGGCCACGAATTTATCGCGGAGCCACAAGAGACGCTGCTGGAGGCGGCACTGCGCTCGGGCATCAATATCTATTACAACTGTTCCAATGGAAGCTGTGGCGAGTGTCGGGCCCGCATCATAGCGGGGCGGGGTGAAGAACGTGAGTTCCATGACTATGTGCTGACTGAAGCCGAACGTAATAACGGTGTAGTCTTGCTCTGTACGACTCATGCAGTTAGCGATCTGGTGCTGGAGGCTCGCGTGGCCGGCACCCCCTCCGAGATTCCTCATCAACAGATCACCGCGAAGATTATCAACGTGGAGCAATTAAGTGGCTCGGTCGTAATGTTGTTGCTGCGTACGCCGCGCACCCGGTCTTTACGTTTCATGGCTGGACAGCATGTTGAGCTCCATACTGCAGGACACAGTGTTGACCTCCCCATTGCCAGTTGCCCGTGTAATGGCATGCTGTTGCAGTTTCATCTTTTGCAAGGGCGCGATGAGCCGCTTGCTTCGTGGCTGCTGGAGCAACCTCGTGTGGGTGACAACATTCGTATCGAAGGGCCATACGGTAATTTTATTCTCAATGAAGAGTCTGAGCATGACGTCGTGATGGTGAGTGAAGCGACCGGTTTCGCATCAATCAAAAGCCTTATCGAGCACTACATCAATCTGGAGAAGCCACAGCCTCTTTATCTCTACCGGTTCGCCTACGATGAGCAGGGCAACTATTTGGGTAATTTATGTGAGTCGTGGCGTGACGCTTTGGACAATTTCTACTACACGCCGCTGGTAGTCCCGTCACATACGGCAATGTTGGCACAACTGCAACGCATCGCGGAGCAGATAAGTAATCCGGCACAGACCGACATCTATCTTGTTATTTCCGAGGAGATATCTGCAGCCGCACAGGCGGCGTTTGCACGTAGAGGTGTGCCAGCGCAGCAGATCGCGGTGGAGCACCATCGCACCGTGCTGCGCAATGAACCATTACCGGATGCCGCCAGCCGTTGAAGTTGATGGCGGGTATCGATTTCCCGTTATAATGGCTGTTTCATAACGGCGGAACGCCTGACGGATGATCGAATCGCTCTCCCTTCTGCAACTGTTGCTGGCCGTATTGTTTCTCATTGTTGCCTACTTCATTCGCGGCATTGCAGGTTTCGGCTCGGGTCTTATCGCTATTCCGTTGCTGGCAATGATGCTGCCGGTGACGCTGGTGGTGCCGGTGATCGGCCTGCTTGACTATCTGGCCTCGATGACACATGGCACCAGCAATCGCCACGCGATTGCCTGGCGCGATATTTTGCCGCTGCTGCCCTTTTCCTTTATCGGCGTGGCGGCTGCGCTCTATCTGCTCAAGACCACCGATGCGCTGGTGCTGCGCAAGGTGCTCGGCGGCTTTGTCACGGTCTATGGTGTTTACAGCCTGATTTATGCGGGGCCATCCCGTCAGGGTACGCGTTGGTGGGCCATTCCGGCTGGTGGGTTCGGCGGCCTTGTCGGCACGCTGTTTGGCACCGGCGGTCCCTTCTACGTAATCTATCTGCGCTTGCGCGGTCTCGACATGACCGCCTTCCGCGCTACGGTGGCAACCATCTTCTTCATCGACGGCGGCGCACGCATCGTAGGCTATTTTGCCTCCGGCTTTTATACCCGCCAGACGATGCTCACTTTTGCCATGGCCATCCCGATTATGCTGGTCGCGCTTTATGCCGGGGGCAAGGTGCACACCACCATCAGCCCGCGTACCTTTCAGCGTGCCATCGGCCTATTGTTGGTGGTGAGCGGTTTATCGTTATTGTTGCGATAACGCGTGACGGAGAACCGTGCCTATTCGCGCCGCCTGAACCATCCCGTCAGACTCAAACGCTCGCGGCGCGCAGGCAATACCTCGTGTTCAAACTGGCCGCTGAGGAAGGTAACGAGCGTCCCGCCGGCAGGAATGACATCGAAGTGGTTTTCTCGGCCGTGGTCGGCGTAGTAGATTCGCAACTGGCCACCATCCTCTTCCTGCCAATCGTCATTGAGGTAGTAGACGCAGGTGACGGTGCGTAGCTCGACGCCAAGGAACTGGTCGGAGTGGCGCTTGTAGAAACTGCCGGGGGGATAGATGGCGAAGTGTCCTTCGAATTCGAACAGGCCCAGATAAAGGTGGGCATTGATCGCCTGCCGCAGTTGTTCCAGGCGATCAAAATAGAGCCGCTGTGCGGGTGATAGTGTCCGTGGCTCCAGCCACAGGACATCGTCGCTGCGTACTTCGGTCCTCACCTGGAGCTGCCCAGACCGCCCCACGCCGGCATGATGAAACCTGCCTTCCTGCCAGAGCTGGCGCGATTCAATGGCGAGTTGCTGCCACGATTCTCTGGATAGGAAATCGTGCGTGATAACCCAGCCACGCTCTGTGAGCCCGTCGATAATGGAGCTGAGAGTGGTGTCCAGCGCGGTTTCGTTCATGGATTGGGTCCTAAAAGTGGGCATTTGCCGATGTGGACTATAGAATAATCGTTAACCGTCGAACGGCACAGTTGTGCGGCTCGATACCGTCAAACATGGAGATAGCGTTGAATTCCGTTTTCACCCCCCGCCTGCGGCTTCTGTTGCTTGGTACCGCGATTTTGCTTCTGAACGGTTGTGCCTCGATGGTCAGCGATCGCCTGGCCGGCAGCCGTGGCCAAGGCATCCTCAATCAGGATGATCCGCAGACCGTGCAGGCGGGGGCCCCCGCATACCTGTTGCTCATCGATGGTCTGATCCACGACGACCCGGAAAATGGTGCACTATTGCGGACCGGCGC
>Ga0316628_100001891_pt1 | contig 15123 bp, 13 predicted proteins | sample OWC_Aug_M2_C1_D5_FD_207648 | JGI IMG/M metagenome (GOLD analysis project Ga0316628, IMG submission 207648) | Wetland soil microbial communities from Old Woman Creek delta, Ohio, United States - OWC_Aug_M2_C1_D5_C | ecosystem: Environmental > Terrestrial > Soil > Wetlands | place: USA: Ohio... | reverse complement strand
CCGGGCTGTCCACCAGCTTCCCCGTCTTCTTGTCCACCCGGCTGATCACCGTCAAACTCTCAAGGTCTCCCGCGAAGCTTGCTGTAGCCACCGGGATGCGAGCCGGCTGGAGAGCCACCGTCCGTACCTCCACGGAGGATGCCGGGGCGGCACTGTGCGCGAACTTCTGACCCCAAATCCCGAAGAGTAATATGGCGACGGCAAGGACCCACCACATGCTCGAGTTGGTACGAATCTGGTCCATCTTGCCTCCCCACTCGGTATCCGCGCGCGGAGACGGCGTGCCGCCCCGCGGCCGCGTGGATGCGGCCGCGGGGCGGGAGATCGCGAGCCTACCCCTGAGGCGCGCGCGGCGCCTCGATCGCCACAAACAGGCTGGCGTCCTTTCGGTGGATCCGCAGCAGCGTCGGCTCGCCGGCCTTCTGGTCCGCAATCGCCTTCTGAAGGGCTGCGACCGAGTGGACCGGCTGCCGATTGGCCTCCACGATCACGTCACCGGCCTGGATGCCTGCGTCGGCCGCCGGGCTCCCATCCGCAACGTCGGCCACGACGAGTCCGGCCTTATCCGGAACCTCCAGGCGCTTTGCCAAAGCGGGTGTGAGCGGCTGGACGGTGAGACCAAGGGATTTCCCGCCGGCCGGGGTCGCCTCGGCCACCTGCTGGGGTTCAGACGACGTGGCGATCTGCGCCGTGACCGTCAGGGGCTTGCCGTCCCGGAGAACGCGCATCGTCGCGCTCTGCCCGACGGGCGTGCCACCCACCAGGCGCGACAAGTCGCCGGCCTTGGCGATGGTGTGCCCCTCGTATTCCGTGATCACATCGCCCGTCTTGAGGCCCGCCTTCGCAGCCGGCGAGTTCGCCATCACGTCGGCCACGAGGACTCCTTGACCCGGCTCGAGCTTAAACGCCTTCGCCAACTCTGCCGTCATGGGCTGGAGGCTGACCCCGAGCCATCCGCGTGTCACGTGCCCCTTGGCTTCCAGCTGGGGAAGAATCGTCTTCGCCTCGTTGATCGGGATGGCAAAGCCGATGCCGACGGATCCCCCGGACTGGGACACGATGGCGGTGTCGATCCCGACGACCTGGCCCGCTTGGTTCACGAGCGGACCGCCGGAGTTGCCGGGATTGATCGAGGCATCCGTCTGAATGAAATCGTCGTACGGCCCTTCCCCGATGACGCGCCCCTTCGCCGACACGATTCCGGTGGTCACGGTGCCCTCCAGGCCGAAGGGGTTCCCGATGGCCATGACCGGCTCGCCGACCTGCAGCTTGTCCGAATCGCCGAAGGCAACGATCGGGAGGTTCTGGGCATCGATTTTCAGGAGAGCGAGGTCGGTCTTCGGGTCTCGGCCAACAACCTTCGCCGGGTAGTGCTTGCCGCCCGACAGTTTGACCGTGACGTCGGTGGCGCCGTCCACCACGTGGTTGTTGGTGACGATGTAGCCGTCCGGCCGGACGATGAACCCCGATCCGAGACTGTGCGTCCGGTAGGTCCGAGGCATATTGCCCATGAACTGGTGGAAGAACTGCTGGAACGGATCATTCGAATTCCCCTGATTGTCAAGCGCCATGGGATTCTTGACGACCTGCGTCGTACTGATGTTCACGACGGCTGCGGTGTCCGCCTTGGCCACCGCAACCCATTGGGTCTGGCCGGCAGCGAGTGTCGGCGGGGTGTCCGACCAAAGCGACGGCCCGGCCGCGCCCGAACGGGTCTCGAGAACTGCCAGCACCCCTCCGCCGATGAACAAGATGGCAACAATGAACGGCCAGGACTTCAGTTGAAAAAATCTTCGCAGCATCTCACAGCCTCCTTAAGTTTCGTGATGGTTTGCGCGGGCACCACATTCCGCTCGGTGCCCGCATATGCGTCTGTCCAACCGATCGACAAAGATGATTTAGATGCCGTCCACCTTCAGGCCTGCCCGGGGCAAAGCCATGCGGCGTGCTTTCGTGCGTCTCGCGGGTCCGCGCATACCCGGCACGTCCCACGCCCCGTCTGTCGATGCATCTGGGCACCGTAAGAGGCATATGCCGTGCCGACGCCTCGGTCGCACCGGGGTCCGCGCGATAAGCGGCGAGAAACACACGCTGAAATCCTCCACCCGGAACGTGGGTGGATCCGGCCGGCCGCGGAGACGCCGCGGCGGCCATGGTACGACCAGACACCCTGAGGCTCGCCTAACATCTTGTTATTGTGTGAAACGGCAGCGGTGGATACTCTTGGCAAGGACAACCTCAGAGCGGCACACTTGTAACATGTGAAACCCTCCAATGAGTTCAGTGGAGTTTGAAGCGGCGGCCTTGATGGGTGCGCAACGGAGAGCTTCGCGGTTTCGGGAGACCCAACCTGCCGTCCCTTCAGCTCCCGCGAAGATCCCGGCGCCTTCAGGTTCGTGCGTAATGGCCGGGGATCACGCGGATTCCGGATTGGGTCCCTCTGGACCTCGGCGTTTTGCCGGTATATTTTGGAGTCGCCACGCGGGCCGACCGTCGCCCCCCTTCCATCCCCAAGAGAGGCAGGGCAGGAAGCGCGGAAGATTTGTGTTTGCCGAAAACTTTCACACACATGGAGTTCACATGAGTCATAATTCCGACACGTTCCCGCCTCCATCGCACCGCACCGGGACGCCTCGGCGTGTCCTCATTGTTGGTGGCGTGGCTGGGGGCGCCTCGTGCGCTGTCCGCCTGCGGCGGCTAGACGAGTCCGTTGAGATTGTCATGTTCGAGCGCGGTCCATATGTTTCGTTCGCCAACTGCGGGCTGCCGTACTACGTTGGAAACATCATTGCCGACGAGCGCACCCTGTTAGTCGCGTCTCGAGAGACGTTTCGGATTCGCTTCAATATTGACGTCCAGACGGAAACGGAAGTCACGGAAATCAACCGTCACGCCCGCATGGTCACCGTGCGCGACGCTCGCACCGGCGCGCACCGGACTGAACATTACGACGCCCTGGTGCTGTCACCGGGGGCGGCACCGTTCCGCCCACGGCTCCCAGGTGTGGATATGCCGGGCGTCTTCGCGGTCCGCACCATTCCCGACTCCCGCCGGATTCGGTCCTGGATCGACGAACGTCACGCCGCGCGTGCGGTGGTCGTCGGTGGCGGCTTCATTGGGCTGGAGATGGTCGAGAACCTGAAGCAGCGCGGACTGACTGTGACAGTGCTGGAGAAGCTTCCGCAGGTGATGCCCCCCCTCGATCCAGAGATGGCGGTGCCGCTTCAGGAACACCTCCGCAATGCGGGGGTGCACCTCCAACTGGGCGATGGACTCTCGCGCATTGAAGCGCGGGACGGGGACGGTCTGATGGTCCTCGCCGAGAGTGGCACCTGTCTGCCTGCGGACCTCGTCATCCTCGCCATTGGCGTCCGGCCCGAGACCGCACTGGCCCAAGCGGCCGGTCTTCCCATCGGGGCACGCGGCGGGATTGTCGTCGACGGCCAGATGCGGACGGCGGACCCGTATATATGGGCCGTGGGCGATGCCGTCGAAGTCCCGGACGTCGTCACAGGCCAAGAAACGGTGCTGCCGCTGGCCGGCCCGGCCAACCGCCAGGGCCGGGTGGCCGCCGAGGCAATCGCGGGCCGCACGACACGATTTCGTGGGGTTCAGGCCACCGCGGTGGTGGGAGTCCTTGGGCTAACCGCCGCGTCGACGGGAGCCAACGAGAAAGGTCTGCGGCGAGCCGGCATAACCAATTTCGAGAAGGTATACCTTCACCCTGGCCATCACGCAGGCTACTACCCGGGGGCGCGGCCGATTCACCTCAAACTCTTGTTCTCGACGCCCGACGGCCGCATCCTCGGTGCGCAGGCGGTGGGGAAGGAGGGCGCGGAGAAACGCATCGACGTCATCGCGTCCGCAATACAGTTTGGCGGGACGGTACACGACCTCGCCGAGGCGGAATTATGCTATGCGCCACAGTATGGGGCCGCAAAAGATCCCGCCAACCTCGCTGGAATGCTCGCCGTGAACGTGTTGACGGGGGACATGCCGGTGGCCAATTGGCAGGACCTCGGCCACAGCGACGCCGTCGTGTTGGATGTGCGCGAACCGGATGAGTTCAGCGCCGGGCATATTCCGGACGCGATCAACTTCCCGCTCTCCCAGTTGCGAACTCGTTACGAGGAGCTTCCGCGCGATGGCGAGTTCTGGATTTGCTGCGTCGTAGGACAGCGCGCGTACTACGCGACTCGATTCTTGGCGCAGCGTGGGTATCGGGTGCGAAACTTATCTGGAGGCTATACGACGTACCGGGCACTCAAGGCAGCCGGCCTGGCTCCGTGACCTATGGCTTCCAATGCGCGCAGAAAAGCGGGTGTCCACTGCCTGCCGAGACGCCCGTCTCGCGTCGACGCTCATCAGAAGGGTTTCAACTCACCCCATGCGCCGCTGGGCCTCTCCGTCCACACCGCACCTTTGTGCGTGAATCCGGGGCATGACGCGCGGACTCGACGCTCTTCGAACCCCGCGCGAGCGGGGTCCAAGAGAAGAGCAGGTCCGGGCACGGCTTCTTTCGCGCCCCGAGCGTTTGTCGTAGGCGGGTGACCATGACCCCCACGTACGTCGTTCACTGGAGCATCAACCCGATCTTCTTGCAGGTCGGCCCGTTGGCCGTGCGCTGGTATGGTTTGTTTTTTGCCGCGGCTTTTATGGTCGGTTACGGGTTTATGCAATGGGTGTACAAGCGTGAGGACGCGGATCCGGTTTCCCTGGACCGCCTGCTCTTCTATATGCCGCTTGGAGCCGTGCTGGGCGCTCGTATCGGGCACGTGTTGTTCTATGATCCCCATTACTACCTTGCGCATCCGCTCGCGATCCTGCGAATCTGGGAAGGTGGGTTGGCCAGCCACGGAGGAGCGGCCGGGATTCTCATCGCCCTGTATCTCTTGACGCGACGCGCAGGCAGCCCGTCATACCTGTGGCTACTCGACCGCGTCGCGATTCCGACCGCGCTCGGCGGCGCATTCATCCGCCTCGGGAATTTCTTCAATTCGGAGATCGTGGGGATCCCCACGTCCGGATCGTGGGGGGTCGTCTTTGACCGTCTGGATCGTGTCCCGAGACACCCGGTGCAGTTGTACGAAGCAGCGGCGTATGCGATGGTCTTTCTCATCCTTCTCTGGGTCTACCGCCGCCGTGCGGCAAGGAGGCGACCTGGAAGACTCGTTGGGCTCTTTCTCCTCTTGGTGTTTTCCGCTCGCTTCGTTCTCGAGTTCGTGAAAATGCCGCAGGCGGAATACGAAGCCGGTTTCGCCCTGACGGTTGGGCAGCTCCTGAGCATCCCTTGCATTCTTGCGGGAATCGGTTTGATTATCCACACTCGCCGATCACGAACACCGTGATCCCTGCGCAGAACCGATCCTGCTGTGCGACAGAAAAAGACACCGAGCGTGCGACCCGCACGACTGGTGTGGCGCGGTGAGAGCCTTGACAGTGATTGCGGTTTCGCCAGATACTTCGTGTGATTCCGCGCGCGTCGACGCGGTCGGGGGTGTGCCCCGATGACGGTGGCATCGCGCGGCATCGGCGAACGGTGGCGCCGCGGCCGTCCCCCGGCGAGGCGACACCGCGTCGGTTGGGTGTCAGGGCGCCGTACACGCCATCACGGTGGGAGGACACGACCATGGACTCGGGCAAACCCAGTTGGATGCACCGGATCGCCGGCACGGCGCGGGCCGTATTCTGGGTGTTGTTGGTGCTGCTTGTGCTGAAGCAGTTCCTCGGAATCCGGAGCGTGGAGAAGGCACGCGACGAGTTGCTGCGGGGGTTCGAGCAGGATCGGAAATCCCGGGTCGTGGCGCTCATCCATCGGCAGGACGACGTCAGCCTCTTCGGCGTGCCCGTCTCGAGCCATATTAGCATCGAGGACTCGGAGGCCGTGCTGCGCGCCATTCGCCTGACCCCGCCCGACCAGCCCATCGATCTGATCCTGCATACCCCGGGGGGCCTCGTGCTGGCCGCCGAGCAGATCGCGAAAGCGCTCGTCGAGCACAAAGGCAAGGTCACCGTGTTTGTGCCCCACTACGCGATGAGCGGGGGCACCTTGCTTGCCTTGGCCGCCGACGAGATCGTCATGGATGCCAACGCGGTGCTGGGGCCGGTCGATCCTCAGATCGGGGGGATGCCGGCCGGCTCCATTGTCAAGTTGCTCGAGCTCAAACGGCCCGCGCAGATCAGTGACGAGATGCTCATCCTCGCCGATATGGCCCAGAAGGCACGGCTCCAGGTGGCCACCTTCGTCGCCCAGGTCCTGTTCAAACACCTACCGGAGAAGAAAGCGGTCGAGCTGGCAACACTGCTCAGCGAAGGCCGCTGGACACACGATTTCCCCTTGACCGTCCAGGCGGTGCAGCAGTTCGGGCTCAAGGTGTCCACGGCCATGCCGCGCAAGGTCTACGACCTGATGGATTTGTACCCCCAGGGAGGCGGGGGTCGCCCATCGGTGCTGTACGTCCCGTTACGGCGGGGGGCCGATCAGCAGAGACAGACAACCGACAACCCGTCGCCGCGCGCTCCGGAGAAGTAGCAGGTGGGCCGACGGCACTCGGCCCTCTTCGCTGCGTCCGACTTCTGTCCCCATGGGAACCGTAAAGCACATGGCCAACCGCCCATCAACCGCCAGGGCAGGATGACCACCCGGGTAGTTTCCGCGATTCCTCCGTGCCGAGCCTCCCGCGTTACGAACGGGCTCCCTACGCTCGCCTCGGCAGGAAAGACGGCTCGGCCCGCTCGCGCCATTCGGTCTGGGTCTGCCGTTTCACCGGGTCATGAGTCGTCGTTCCTTGTCCAGGATCGGCATGGCAAGTGAGGTCACCGACACCGCAGCCATCTCATGGGCCACCTTCCGCTGCCTCGTCATCGCGCACTCCTCCTCTGATCTTTTTCCGGTTCATGCACGACAGAGAACTCATCGATTCGCTTGACGCCGAGGCCGTCATCTTGTCACACCGGCTGGCCTGGAAGGGCCAGCACGGGACACGTCGCCCGGCGCACGAGCCTGACACCCGTGCCCCGGAATGCCGGGGTGGTCTCGGTCGGCCGTCGCCCGCCGACGACGATCAGGTCCGCCCTGTCCCGCGCGGCCTGATCGAGGATCTGCTGCGAGGCTTCTCCCTCGACAATTAGCGTCTTCACCGAAAGGTCAGCACCATGAGTCCCCACCAGCACCGTTAGGTGGCACTCGCTGGCCGCGCGCACTTCGGGTGGAACCGTCGTCAGCCACGTCGGTGTTACCAAACGGTCACACATCGTCAGCTCCACTTGGAAGCTTCGGGCGAGCGCAACGACAGTGGCAAAGCGTGTTCCCGCTTCCGCGCGTATGTGTCAATTCGAGCGAACCCGAGGCTAAGGGTATCCACGAGCCAGCCCACCTTCGGTAGCGATGAGTTAGGGGAATCTGCCGACGATGGGAGGCCAATCCGCACTTCGTGCGGCCCGTATGGTCCTACCGGTCGCCACGATGGTTCCCGGCCCAGAGGCCCCGCTTGTTGAGTAGTTACAGCCATGTTACGCTTTCTCGAACACATCGGCACGTACTATGCTCATCCCCTAAACAGGTAACGCGTTGCGTTGAAGGCCGCCCCGAAGCCTGCTGCCGGCTAGGTGGAACCCATTTGAAAAACCCGTGATAAGGAGGCACACGGATGGATGACTTTCGATTGCCCGGTCAAGGGACAATGCCAACGTCTCCGGTCGCTGCCGCCGAACGAGTGACGACGTTCCTCCGCGCAGTGTACGGGTGGATGTGCTTGGGTCTGGGCCTTACGGCGCTGGTGGCGTTCCAGGCCGCAAATTCCCCGGCTCTTGTCGGCTGGCTCGTTTCCAACCAGCTGGCCTATGTCGGTTTGATCCTGGCTGAGCTCGGCCTGGTATTCTACCTGTCCGCCCGAGTCGCCCGGCTCTCCGCAGAAACTGCCACCGCGCTCTTTCTCGTCTATGCGGCCCTGAACGGTGTCACGCTGTCGTTGGTGTTTCTGGCGTACACGGGGCAGTCCGTGGTGGACACCTTCGCGGTGACCGCGGGAATGTTCGGGGCCATGGCGTTGTTCGGGTCCGCAACGAAGCGTAACCTGGCGGGGGTCGGCCAGTTCATGTATATGGGCCTGGTCGGGCTCGTCCTGGCGTCCCTGGTCGGGCTCTTCTGGCACAACAACGCCCTCCAATTCCTCATTTCGGGCGTGGGCGTGCTCGTCTTCACCGGACTGGCTGCCTGGGACGCCCAGCGGCTGAAGCAGATGGCGTTGGCCGCGCCAGAAGGACAGACGCGATCCCTGGCGGTTGTGGGCGCTCTGTCGCTGTACCTCGATTTCATCAACCTGTTCCTGTCGCTGCTGCAGTTTGTTGGCAATAGGCGAGAATAGGCCTGAGAGGGTGACGGTACGGCGACGGTCCCGATCGTGTGCGCTCCCATGCGCGCGACCGTGGCGGCTCCGTCCCGTGGTCCTGCGCTCTAGAGCGTCTTCCATCGGAGCGGGAGAGCACGCATGCCCACACCGACCCAAACCAACCTCCCATCAACCCCCAAAACTCCCCGGGAGCGGATTCCGCTCGCTCGCGTCTGGCAACTGCTTCGGCCCTACTGGTTCTCGGAGGACAGATGGGCGGGGCGGGGGCTCTTTGCGCTGGTCATCGGACTCAACCTGGGAGGAGTCGGCCTCGCCGTCCTCCTGGCCAATTGGAATCGGCAGTTTTTCGACTCGCTGCAGGCGAAGAACTACCCCGTGTTCCTCCACCTGCTCGGTCAGTTCGGCCTGCTGGCGGCGCTCTATATCACCGTTGCCGTCTACGCACTCTACTTCAATCAGATGCTGCAGATTCGTTGGCGCCGCTGGCTCACCGAACGGTATTACCGGGATTGGCTCTCCGGTCGCGCCTATTACCTGTTGCAGCTCGAGCCGTCCCACGTGGAGAACCCGGAGCAGCGGATCCAGGACGACATCGGAATCGTCGCCAATCTCACCCTGGATTTGACGACCGGCCTGATCAACGCCGTGGCGACCCTGGGATCATTTCTGGTGCTGCTCTGGACCCTGTCCGGTCGGTTGGCCCTGCACGTGGCGGGCTTCTCTATCAGCATCCCGGGCTACATGGTGTGGGTAGCGATCCTTTACGCAGCCCTGGGATCCGCCGCCACCCACCTCGTCGGCCGGGCCCTGATCGGCATCAACTTCGATCTCCAGCGCTACGATGCCGAGTTCCGCTTCCGGATGATCCGGATCCGCGAAAACGCAGAGAGCATTGCCCTGTACGGCGGGGAGCAGGACGAGGAGGTCCAGTTGCGGACGGCATTCGGCCAGATCTGGCGCACGTGGTGGCGCTTGATGAAGACGCAGCGCCGCCTCACCTTTTTCACGGCAGGCTACGGTCAACTGGCCACGGTCTTCCCCATCCTCGTCGCAGCCCCGCGGTACTTTGCGGGTGCCATTTCGCTTGGCGGGCTGACCCAGACGGCGCTTGCCTTCGGTCAGGTGCAGTCGTCGTTGAGCTGGTTCGTAGACGTGTACCCCCGCATCGCCCAATGGACGGCGAGCGTCAACCGCTTGACGAGCTTCCACGAGGAGCTGGACCGTGCCGAGAAGCTCTCCGAGTCGCGATCCATCATCCAGGTGACCCCCTCGCACGCTCCCGAATTGACGGTGGAAGGCCTGCAGCTCCGGTTGCCGGACCAACGGCACATCCTCGATCATGCATCGCTGCGAATCGGCGCGGGAGAACGTGTGTTGGTAAACGGCCCATCGGGTGCCGGCAAGAGTACCCTCTTCCGGGCGCTCGCCGGTATCTGGCCGTACGGCACTGGGACGGTATCCACCCCCAATGGGAAACGGCTGTTGTTCCTTCCGCAACGGCCCTACCTGCCGATTGCCACCCTCCGCGAGGTGCTCAGCTATCCGGACCAGCCCGACGGGTACGGTCAGGCCGCGCTGGTCCAAGCTCTCCGCGATGTCAGACTGACGCACTTGATCGACCGCTTGGAGGAGCAGGCCAACTGGTCGCTCGCACTGTCGGGAGGCGAACAACAGCGGATCGGCTTCGCCCGGGTTCTCCTTCACCGACCCGATTGGCTGTTCCTGGACGAGGCCACGTCCGCCCTGGACGAGGAAGCCGAGGAAGCGCTATACGCCCTGCTTCGCGAACGGCTCGGCGATACCACCGTCATTTCGGTCGCCCATCGCTCGACCGTCGCGAAATTCCACCGGCGCCGACTCACGCTCAATCCGGAGACCCGCTCGATCGAGGAGGGTTTGGTGACAGGCGTTCCATGATCGTGTCGAGCCCGGCGCGGGCGCACGCTTCATCGGTGTCGCCCCCGGGTGTTCCCCCCACCCCGATCCCCCCGATCGTCTCGCCGCCCGTCGTGATGGGCAGCCCGCCCTGCATGATGAGAATCTTGTCGTTCATGTCGCGGAGGCCCGTCGCCTCCGGGTGCTCGACCATGATTTTCGTGAGGACGCCGGTGGACACCCCGAGGCTCGCCGCGGTGTAGGCCTTCTTCGCGCTGCTGTCCAGGGTGTGCGGCCCCGCCCCGTCGCCTCGCAGGAGAACGCGTACCAGTCCGTCTTGATCTGTCACGGCCACGCTGATATGGAAGCCGCGGTTCCTGCAGGCGGCCACGGCGGCTTGGGCGCCCTGCGTGGCGACGGACACCGACAGGACCTTCTGGTCGAGCACGGCCGCCGCTCCGGCAGATTCGGCGCCAAGCACAAGCGCCAGGATCGCAATGACCGATCCGCGTGTGCACTGTCTCGACATCGTTATCCAGTGAGTCTTCATTGGAGGTACTCCTTCCCCGTTCGGTCCTGCCACACAGGGGTTCACGTTGGGAGACGGTTTATGGGAGTCCGGCGCTCTCGGGAGGGACGTGAGAGCCGCACAGGGACGCTCACGGGCCGGCGCCTGAGCCAGCTCTCATGCGGCAGCTTTCAGCGGGTACCCGATACGCCCATGGGCCTGGGGAGGTTGTGGCGCGCGGTAGGCGAGGATGGGACAGGGGGCGCGACGAATGACCCGTTCGGCCATGCTGCTGCCGACGAGCAGACGGCGCAAGCCGGTCCGGCCGCGCGTCGCGAGGACGATCAGATCGCACCGGAGCCGATGGGCGATGCGCGCGATCTGGTCGGGGGGATAGCCATCCGCCATCAAGGCGTGGGTGGTCACCCCGGTCTGGCGAAGTCGGTCGCGGGCACGGCCGAGTTCTCGTTCAGCCTCCGCGCGCCACACTTCGTCGGAGCGAATCAGGGCGACGCCGGCGACCTCGGGAGGTACGTAAACGGCGATCGGCGGGTACACGTGGAGAAGCACCAGCGTCGCTCGGTCGCGGGCAGCCAGACGCGCCGCCTGCTCCACCGCGACGTCCGCCGCGCGGGAGAAATTGGTCGGGCACAAGATACGCCGGTACTCGCCAGTCCGATGCCGCTTTGGGCTTCGTCCAATCATCGTCCGCCCTCCCCGAGAAATGCCATGCGCGACCCTTTTCCGAGAGAACATACCTCGACTCCTCCCCCATCCCCATCTCCGGACACAGCATGCCGCGTGCCGCTCACGCATTCCAAGTCACAATTGGCGCTAATCGTCTGAGAATATGGGGAGGAATGACCGCGGACGTCCGATCGGGTGATCTCCCTGCATCTGCGGCAGGTGGCTAACTCTACCGCGGCAAACGGTCTCGGTATTCCTAACCCCACGTCCCGGCTCATTTCCGGACCGTGGATACTTCCGACGTGCCCGCAGGGAAAGTGACACACCGCGACCGCCGTCCGGGACGTCGGGCATGCCGCGCGTGGATTCGGCCACGAAAGGCACGACGGGTGCGTCCGTCAACGCACGAGATGCCCGATGCGGCTCCAACGCAGCAAGGAGGGATGAATCGCGGTGTAGAGAATCCGGGGGACGAATGCTTCGTAGGGGATGTCCGCGCTCCGGATGGAGAAATAGATGATGGAGGCCTCTCCGACGACCTTGGACTCCTCCAGCAGGCCCCAGGACCGACTGTCCAGGCTGTTGTCTCGGTTGTCCCCCATCATGAAGAGGTGGCCGGGCGGGATGACGATGGGTCCTAGGTGGTACGGCAAGGGCGAGCCAAGCGGCGGGAGCTCGCCGTAGACCGCGTACGGTTCTTGGAGGGGTTTGCCGTCGATGAAGACCTGCCGGTCCCGAATCTCCAGGGTCTCGCCTGGAAGGCCGACGACCCGCTTGATGAAATCGCGAGTTTCGTCTTGGGGGAATTTGAAGACAACGATGTCTCCCCGTCGAATCGGGCGCAACAGGTACACGAGCTTGTTGACCAGGAGGTAGTCGCCGATCCGCAGTGTGGGCAGCATGGAGCCCGAGGGAATGACAAACGCCTGAACCACGAAGGCGCGGATCGCCAGGGCCAACAGGACCGCAATGACCAGGGACTCTGCATACTCTCGCCAGACCGATCGGTTTCGCCGTTGCAGTTCCACGCACGGCGGAGTCACCGCCGATTCCCGATGTTGGCGAACCATGCCTCTCCTAGTGTCCATTGTTGTGGTTGAAGCAACAGCTCCGGGTCAAATACTCAGGGCTTTCAACTCCCGCCGCGACGTCATCCAATCGTACACCACCCGAGTCCCCGTCAGCGCCGTAAAAAGGTTGATGGCCACCCCCAGGCTCAGCGTCACCGCGAAGCCCTTGATGGGCCCGGTCCCGAACAGGAACAGCGCGGCTGCGGTGATGAGCGTCGTCACGTGGGAGTCCACGATGGTCACGAAGGCCTTGTCGTATCCCGCATCGATGGCCGAGCGCACCGTCTTGCCCAGCCGCAGTTCTTCCCGGATCCGCTCCAGGATGAGGACGTTGCTGTCCACCGCCATGCCGATGCCCAGCGCGATCCCGGCAATGCCCGGCAGCGTGAGCGTGGCCCGCAGCGCCACCAGGATCCCCACCAGCATGATGGAGTTTAGAACCAGGGCGAAGTCCGCGATGACCCCCGACATTTTGTAGTAGAACGCCAGCAGAAAGACGACCAACACCGCAGCCAGGATGGCGGCCCGCACGCCTGCATGGATGGAGTCCTGCCCCAGGCTCGGCCCCACGGTGAGGTTGGAGATGATCTTGACCGGCGCCGGCAGGGCGCCCGCCCGGAGGACGATGGCGAGATCCCGAGCCATCTCTGCGGTGAAGTTCCCCTCGATCTGCCCCCGCCCCTCGCTGATCTGACTCCTGATCACCGGCGCGCTGTAGACCGTGTTGTCCAGCACGATGGCCAGTTGTCGACCGATGTTCGCACCCGTGAAGTCGCTGAAAACCTTGGCCCCTTGGCCGTCCAGCGTGAAGGCGACCACCCAGCCGCCCTGATTATCGGGCCGGACCTCAGCCGACGTCAGGGAAGACCCCGTCAGGATGGGCTGCCGCTGCACGATGATTGGTTGCTCGCTGACGGTGTGGGCAACGGGATCCACTTCCCGTCGGAGGAGCATTTCCAGGCTCGCCGGCAATTTGACGTTGCCGTGCTCCACGTCGGCCGGAATGTAGGTGGTATCCACCGCCTTCAGTTCCAGCAACGCGGTCTTCCCGATGAGATTGATCGCACGCTGTGGGTCCTTGATGCCGGGAAGCTCGATGACGATCCGGCGCGCACCCTCCGGCACAATGTACGGCTCCGCGACACCAAATTGATCCACCCGGTTCCGGATGGTCTCCAGGCTTTGCCGGACTGCGAGGTTTTCGATTCGTTTGAGCTCTCCCACCTGGAGCGTCATGCGCAATTCCCCGGGCGTGGGGCCCGGGACCTTGTCGAGCGTGGCCAGCCCGCTGAGCGCCCCGTCGGCTTTGGCCCTGTCCTCGGGTTTGGATACGTCAAGCACGATCGTCGCCACGCCCTCGCGGCGGAGGCTGGCGACGACGATGTGCTCGTTCTCCAGGATGCGCCGAGCGTCCGCCATGAGGCGATCGGTCGCAGCCTCCACAGCCTTCTCGACCTGGACCTCCAGGACTAGGTGCATCCCTCCCTGCAGGTCGAGCCCGAGGTTGATCTGGTCCGCCCGCGGCAGGAAGCCGGGTATTAGCGACGGAAGGCCCGCTGCCAGCCCGAGACTTGGAACCAGGTAATAGCCGGTGCAGAGCGTAGCGACCAACAGCACGATCACGCGTAGCCCGACCTTCCTGCGCACGATACAGACCCCCGCAACCGAGACCCGTACACCACGCGGTCCCAAATCATCTCGGGCCCGCGCCGCTACATCACGTCCCCTCCGCCCGTCCGGCGCGGCGGTACCGGCGCGGGCCGGGGCCGCGCCCAGGACGCGGCGAAGGCGAACGGCCGATCGGACGGATACCGTGCCGCGGCCCAGATCAGCCCATGGATGACCGCAGGACTACCAGCGATGTCGCCACATCTCCGGTACTCGTCCGGTGATAGGCAATGCGCACCCGCTCCCCTTCCTTCAGAGCGTCCAGCGAGGCGTTCTTGCCGCCCACCAGAACCTTCGTGTGATCCGTGATCTCGGCACCGATTCGGAGCGTGTCCTTTCCTCGGGGAACATCCACAACGATAGTGTGACTGTCCGGGGTCACGGCAATTACCTCCCCGACCAGGCCGGCAGGCCGTTTGGCCGCCGGAGCCTTTGCCGTCGTGACTGGACTCGCGGACGCCTCCGGCACCTTCGTAGTTGCCTGCTCCGTCGTCTTCGGCTGTTCCGCCGTAGCTGCAGACTGTTCCGCCTTGGCCGGAGGCTGTCCTGCCGGCTCGGTCTGTGCTGCGCGCCCCACGGCGGGCGACGCGCCGATCAAGACTAGCGGTAGCCCCGCGACTGCCATCCATCCCCATCTCGTTGCCATTTTCTCTCCCTCCTCATGTGTGCACACCCTGCGCGCCTCGCGCGCGCGCTTCTCCCGTCGACTCGGTCGTCGCACTGCGAAAGCGAGGACGCTGCCTTCGTCGCGCCCACACCTTTCGGCCCACTCGCGACTCCTCCGGTCGCGTGCCGCTCTCGCGTGCGGCGCGTCGTTTGGTTGCGACGTCGTCCACCATGTGGCTGATGCCCGATGGGCTTCGCTCACATCGTGAAGTAGCGACCGTTGACCTCCTCGCCGTTGATGCCGAAGCTGGCGCTCGACGTGTCGAACGGATCGGACCGCCAGCTGAAGCCTGCCGAC
>Ga0316628_100001890_pt1 | contig 15125 bp, 15 predicted proteins | sample OWC_Aug_M2_C1_D5_FD_207648 | JGI IMG/M metagenome (GOLD analysis project Ga0316628, IMG submission 207648) | Wetland soil microbial communities from Old Woman Creek delta, Ohio, United States - OWC_Aug_M2_C1_D5_C | ecosystem: Environmental > Terrestrial > Soil > Wetlands | place: USA: Ohio... | reverse complement strand
GGTCTCTCCCATGATCCGGCGCGGCTCGAGGTTGACGACGAAAAGTGCCTGCCTGCCGGTGATCTCGGCCGGGTTCTCCCGCTCCTGCCTCATTCCGGCGAGGACCGTGCGCGTGTGGTCGCCAAAGCTGACGGTCAGGCGCACGAGCTTCGACGACTTCGGGACATCCTCGACGGCCTCGACCGTGCCGACGCGGATGTCGAGCGCGTCCAGGACCGAGGGCGGGACCACGGGCTTCACCGGGGCCGGCATGGGAGCACCTCCCGGGGCAATTATCGGGTCGCCGTTCGGCCGGTGTCCAACGCGCGCCGCGGTGCGCCGCGGAGGGCCGCGGGAATGGCGCTCGCGGACGGGTGGCTATTGCCTGCGGCGGACGAGGGTGGCGCGGCGGCGCCCAGTAGGCGACGGGGAGGTCGGGAATGACCAAGGGGCGTCTCGAAGCGTTCAGCGACGGCGTGATCGCGATCCTCATCACGATCCTGGTGCTGGGGCTGAGGGTCCCCCACGGGGCGGACTGGCAGGCGTTGCGCCCGCTCCTGCCCGTGTTCCTGACGTATGTGCTGAGCTTCGTCTTCCTCGGCATCTACTGGAACAACCACCACCACATGTTGCACATGGCCGACCGGATCAACGGCAGGATCCTGTGGGCGAACCTTCACCTCCTGTTCTGGCTGTCCCTGGTGCCCTTCGTGACGGGCTGGATGGGCGAAAACCACTTCGCCGCAGCCCCAGCCGCCGCCTATGGCGCCGTGATGCTGATGGCGGCCATCGCCTACACCATCCTCAAAGCGGCGATCATCTCGGAGCAGGGCCCCGGCTCGAAGCTCGCGGCGGCTCTGGGCCGCGACCTCAAGGGCAAGGTTTCGGTGGCACTGTACGCCCTGGCCATCGCCCTCGCGTTCCTCAACCAGTGGCTCTCCGATGGACTCTATGTCCTGGTGGCGCTGCTGTGGCTTGTGCCGGACCGCCGAATCGAGTCGCGGATCGGGGAGTAGCTCCCCGCGCTCCCCCCTGTCCCGCCCCGGTGCGGCAGGCATCGCCCGCCACGAGGGGAACGCCGGAGGACTCTACCTCACCGCGACGCCCAGAAAGTAGGGCCAGAGGACCAGCGCCAGGAGCGCCTTCCACCAGACGAGCCGCGCGAAGGCGATCGTGAACAACCAGCCCGCGAACCAGAAGGGGCCTGCCGTCGTGCCGGGGTTCCCGCGGCGCGACCTCGGACTGCCGTCGGATGCCATGGGGCCTCCTTTGCGACTTTCGCGGCCCGCGGAAGCGTGCCGCCTGCGGCGTGGTGCGGTACGGCGCGGAAGTCCCCGGGGCCCGATCGGGCCTCCGTCTCCGCGGTTGCGCTCCCTAGCCCGATGCCGCCACGCCGGCAACCGCCGCGGCCCGCCGTCTCGCCGCGACCGCAGCGGCCGCTGCGGTCTCGTCCGACCCGGCGAAGGTGACGACGCCGTTGCCGAGCCCCTTGAGCTTGTTGTGCCAGACGATCTGGCCACCCACCGCGTCGACGCAGAACAGTTCCCCGCCGGCGCCGGCGAACACCACCGAGCCGGCCGGCGACACGGTGACAAACTCGCTTCGCTTGACCTTCGTCCGCCAGATCTCCGCGCCCGAGGCCGGATCGAGGGCCACCACGTGCCCCCCGACACCGATGATCAGCAGCTGGGTTCCCGACGCCATGCTTCCTCCAATCGGCCCGCACGCCCCGTGCTCGCCCACCGTCGTCCTCGACCCGAACGCAACGTAGTCGGCTCGCTGCGAAACCGCAAGGGTGGCAGGGGACCCCCGATCGCACCTCCCTCCTCCGCTTCTGGGCCCCAATGCAGTGGGGGCCTTTGGTACTCGGCTGGAGTTCGAGCCGGAGGAACGGGGACGCACCGTTCCGCCGCCGGACTACAGGTACGGCCGGAGCTTGTGTTCGAAGACGGCGAGGTCGCTGACCCCGAAGGCATAGTCGCGGAGCGTTCCGTGGCGGTCGAGAACCAGACAGAACGGCCGGAAGTTGCTCATGGTCGCCAGCCAGCCGAATGAGGCGACGGAGCCGTTGAGGGTCGCCGCTGCGTGGCCCTCCAGAACCGGAGCGAGCTTCTCACGCGGCTCGTCCGAAAGTGTCAGGACGACGAGCCCGCGTTCGGCGTACCTTCGCTGCAGCCGATCGAGGGTGGGCAGTTCCTCCCGACACCCCGGACACCACGTTGCCCACAGGTCAACCAGCACCACCTTTCCGCGGAGGTCGGCGAGGCGCATCCCGCCCCCGTCTGAAACCCGGGTCATCAGGATGTCCGGAAACGGCTTGCCGACGAGGGCGTCGAGGTTTCTGGCTGTGGTCACGAGCGGGGACATCGGGCCGCGCGCAACGCCCTCGAGCGCGATCGCGGCGACCACGACGAGGGCGTCCACGGCCACGGCAACGGCGAGGAGCCAGCGGCGTTCCGGCCGGGTCCTTGCCCACCGTCGCCAGAGGAGGAACGCGACTCCGACCCCGACAATCGCGATCACCGCCAGGACGACCGGCGACCACGCCGCAATTCGCGCCATGTACTCCTGCCGGAACTGACTCATCCGAGGATCCCCCACGGTTGTACGGATGGCGGCAGGTCGGGTTCGAGACCCGGGGGCCTGGCCCGACGCGCCGCGGCCGGATTCACCCGCCCGCCACGAAAGGTTTCGCCCTGCGCCCGATGCTCCTACATCCTCCCGACCATGGCTTCCAGGCGGGCGATGCGCTTCTCCATCGGCGGATGAGTCGCGAACAGCGAGGTGATCCCGCCGCCGGCAAACGGGTTGGCGATCATCATGTGAGCGGTGGTCGGCTGAGCCGTGACCATCGGCACGCGCTGGGTGTACGCCTCGAGTTTGCGCAGCGCGGAGGCGAGGCCGGTCGGTGTGCCGGCGAGCTGCGCGCCTCCCTCGTCGGCACCGTACTCGCGGGAGCGCGAGATCGCGAGCTGGATGAGCATCGCCGCGATCGGCGCCACGATGATGAACAGCAGGCCCCCGAGGCCGCCGCGGTCGTCGCGGTCGCCGCGCCCGCCGAACATCAGGGCGAACCCGGCCATCCGCGCGAGCATCGCCAGCGCGCCGGCGATGGTCGCGGCGATCGAGGAGATCAGGATGTCCCTGTGCAGGACGTGGGTCAGCTCGTGGGCGAGGACGCCCTTGAGCTCCTCCCGGTTCATGCGCTCGAGGAGGCCCTGGGTGACGGCCACCGCCGCGTGGTTGGGCGAGCGACCTGTCGCAAAGGCGTTGGGCTGCGCCTCGGGGATCACGTACAGGCGCGGCATCGGGATGTGGGCGCGCTGGGCCAGCTCCGCGACGACCGCGTAGAGGTCCGGTGCCTGGGACTGGTCGACGGGCTGGGCGCGGTGCATCGCCAGCGCGATCTTGTCCGAAAAGAAGAACGCCACGAAGTTCATAAGGCCGGCAAAGACGAGGGCCATGACGAGCCCCTGCTGTCCGCCGATGGCGTCCCCGAGCCACAGCAGGAGCGCGGTGAGCAGCGCCAGGAGGACGGTGGTCTTGAGCCAGTTGCCCATGCTTCTCCTTTCGGGCCGGGGGAGGGGCGTCTCCGAACGCCGGCCACGACATCGGGTCCGGGAAGGAAAGGCCTCCCGGCACGACGGATTATATGCAACCCGCCTGCCAGGCGTGGGACTGCGGGACAGGTGGGCCCCGGCGCCCTCCGACCTCAGGGAACTGCGGTCGGGGTGGGACGGGGAGCGTTCGGCTGGAGGCCCACCTCCGGGGAGAGGCGCAGCCGGCAGGACCCCGAGGTGGCGATCACCGCCACGACGAACGCCAGGATCGCAAGTCCAACGAACGCCATGAAATACTCGGCGAGCGAACGGCCTCTGCGACGGCGCTTCATCGTCACAATGGTAACACCCCGTGGGGCGTCGCCGGTGAAGGCGGGTCAGCGGGTCGCGACGCTGCGGTGGGCGAGCACCTGGAGCCCGTCGGCGACGAGGGCGGCGCCGATCACCGTCAGCGCCACGAGGGCGGCGGGGAGGAACGCCAGCCACCAGGCACTTGACAGCACCGCCTGGCCCTCCGCGACCATGTTGCCCCACGACGCGGCTGGAGGCTGCACTCCGAGACCGAGGAAGGAGAGCGAGGCCTCGACGAGGATGAGGTCGCCGAGGCGCAGCGCGCCGTCCTGGGCGATCGGGGTCAGCGCGTTCGGCAGGAGGTGGAGAAAGGCGATCCGCCACGGGCTTGCCCCGATGACGCGCTCCGCGAGGATGAACTCGCGCTCGCGCAGCGACAGCACCTGGGCGCGCACCAGGCGGGCAATGCCCATCCAGGAGGAGAACCCGAGCACGGCGATTAGGGCGGCGAGCGACGGCCGGAACACCGCGGCCAGGAACAGCAAGAGGAAGAGCATCGGGACGGCCAGTAAGGCGTCCACCAGCCGCATGAGCGCGGCGTCCGCGGCACCGCCGGCCCACCCGGAGAGCAGGCCGACGCCGACCCCGGCCAGGAGCGCGATCGCCAGGGCCAGGCCGCCGACCGCCAGGGACACCCGGCCGCCGGAGAGCAGGCGGGCCAGCACGTCACGTCCGACGGCGTCGGTCCCCAGCCAGAAGCGGCGTGTCTCGACCCGCGTCACCTCGGCGGCGGGGAGGAGACCCTCGACCCCGCGAGCGGTGACGAGCCAGCGGTCGCCGTCGCGGCGGGCGGCCTCGGCCGCCAGCGTGGAGCCGTCGCGCCTGGTCAGCACCGCGCGCACCGCTCCGGGCGGGAGCAGGGCCGCCCCCTGCGGATCCACGATGGCGTCCGGGTCGGCGGCGAGCAGCGGACCGAGCGCGGCGGCCGCCGCGAGCGTCGCCAGCATCAGGGCGCCCCAGCGGAGTCGGGAGGGCCACGCAGCCACCGGCCCGAGGCCTCTCACAGGCGAACCCTCGGGTCGGCGGCGGCATACGCGAGATCCGCGAGCAGGTTCCCGACGACGACCGCCGCGGTTGCGACGATCGTTCCCCCGAGCAGCAGGGGCAGGTCGCGGCCCAGCGCGGCCGTGTACATCGCCTGGCCCATCCCGGGCCACGAGAACACGACCTCGACGATGAGGGAGCCGGACACCAGGAACGGCAGCGACATCCCCACCATCGTGATCAGCGGGAGGAGGGCGTTGGGCAGCGCGTGCACGACCATCGCCCGCCGTGCCGAGCACCCGCGGGCTCGTGCGGCCAGGACGTAGTGCTCCGTGCGCTCGTCGAGCAGTGAGCCACGCAGGTAACGGGCCACCGCCCCGACGCCGGTGATGCCGATAGCCGCCACCGGCAGGACGAGGTGCGCGGCGAGGTCGGTGAAGCGTGCCCACCCGTGGGCCGTCTCCCCCGCCAGGGAGTGCATGTGGGACGGCGGGAAGAGAGGGACTCGGTACGAGAGGAGTGCGATCAGCGCCAGCGCGACCCCGAACGTCGGCATCGCGTATGCGGTGAGGGTGGCGAGGGTGATGGCCCGGTCGCCGCGCCCGTGCGGCCGGCGCAGCTGGACCAGGGCGAGCGCGATCCCACCGCCCACCTCGAGCGCGAGGCCGAGAGAGGTTATCAGGAGGGTGTTGGGGAGGACGTCGCCGAGGACGTCGGTCACCTTCTGCCTGTAGAACCACGAGGTCCCAAGATCGCCGGTGAGCACCGAGCCGAGCCAGCTCGCGTAGCGCGCCGGCAGCGGACGGTCGAGGCCGAAGTCGCGGCGCCAGCGCTCGCGCACGGCTGACGATATGCGCGGGTCGGCGAGGCGAGTCGCCGCGTCGCCGGGCGCCAGGCTCACGAGCGCGAACGTCACGGTGGCCACCAGCCACACGAGGAGCACGCCCACGGCGGCCCGGCGGAGCGCCCACCGCATCATCTGGGGCCCCACCGCCACTCGTCGACGTTGAAGAAGATGCCGGCGGCGTTGATGTTGGCGTCCTCGAGCTTGCGGGTGACGCCGACGAGCTGGTTCGCCTCGTACAGGAACGTCACCGGCTGGTCGGTCACGATCAGGTCCTGGATGCGGACCAGGATCGGGCGCGCCGTTTCGAAGTCGGGCGCCTCGCGGGCCGTGGCGATGAGGCGGTCGACCTCCGGGTTGGAGTAGCCGAAGAGGTTGTTGCTGCCCCGGCCGTCGGTGCGGGTGCTCCACTCGGAGCCGAGGTCGATCTTGGTGGGCTCCTCCCAGACCCAGATCACCGCGTCGAAGTCGCCGCTGTCGGTACGTGCCACGAGCGAGGTGAACTCCGCCGGCACGGGGTGGGCCTCGACACCGATGCGGGCGAGGTCGGACTGGATGAGGACGGCCATCTGCTGCCGGATCGTGTTGCCCGCGGGATAGAGAAGGTCGAAGGCGAAGCGCGTCCCGCCGCGGCGGAGGGTCCCGGCGTCGCCGGCCTGCACCCAGCCCTCGTGTTCCAGCAGCCGAGCGGCGAGGCCTGGGTCGTAGCCGAGCTCCGGGAGATCGCGGTCGTAGGCCCACATCGTGGATAGCACGGGGCCGTTGGCGAGCCTCGCATGGCCACGGTAGGCGGCGTCCACGACCGCCTTGCGATTGATGGCGAGGCTGAGGGCGCGGCGCACCGAGGGCTCCGAGAACATGGCCCGGCGGTTGTTCCAGCCGACGAAGCCGAGCAGCCGCGACGGGAACTCCACCAGCTTCAGCCCGGGGCTGGAGGCGATACGGTCCGCCTCCAGCGGCGACACCTGCTGCACGAGATCCACCTGGCCGGCCACGAGCTGCGAGAGCTGACTGGCCGTCTCGGGGAGGACGCGGAAGACGAGCCGGTCGAGGTACGGCCGCGGGGCGCCCCACCAGGCCGGGTCGCGCCCCAAGATGATCGTCTGCTGCGGGTGGTGAGCGGCGAGTCGGAAGGGCCCGCCCGTGACCAGGAGGGGCTCGAAGTCGGTGGTCGCCCACTTGCCGAACGGGACGCCGGACCAGGCGTGGGCGGGGAGGATGCGGCCGTCGTTTGCGTCCATGAGCTGGTAGGGGTAGACGCGGGTGAAGCGAAACCGCACCGTCAGGGGGTCGACCACCTCGGCGTCGCTGATGAATTCCTTGATCTCGCTGTTCGTGGACCCCACGGTCGGGTCCTTCTGCGCCGCGAGCGTGAAGCGAACGTCGTCGGCCGTGATCGCCTCGCCGTCCGACCAGCGAGCTCCGGAACGCAGGTGAAAGGTCAAGGTACGGCGGTCGGGGGAGAACTCCCACGAGGCGGCCAGGCGGGGCGCGAACGAGGGCGGATGGAGCTGGTAGTCCGGCTGCTCCTCGGCGAGTGTTGGGAAGAGCATGCCGATGATGTCCGCCTCGGTGGTCTCCCCCGCCGATTGGCAGTCGTTGAACGTGGTCACGTCGGCCTGGGTCGCGACGACGAAGGGCCGGGCGGCAACCGGCGCGGCGCCCCCGGACCGCTGGCCGCGGCACGCGAGCGTCGCCGCGAGCGCAAGCGTTGCGACCAACGCGGCGACGGTCAGACCCTTCGAGTTCATGCGCGCTCCGGCGCCATTATCGCCCGTCGCCGGGGGCGCTGCCAGGCCTTGGCCCGTTCAGGACGTACAATGCGCATCGTGCGGGAGCCCGGCAGGCGTCTCGGACGACAGTATCTGTTCGCGGCCGCCGTCTTCGCGGTGCTGCTGGTGGCCACCTTCGCCTCGTTCGCCCACTTGCTGATCCAGCAGCTCTCGCGGTCGTACATGGAGGACATCCTGCTCTCCGGCAGGGCGCAGGCCGAGGAGCTGGCGCGCCAGCTCAAGGGCAACGGCAACCTTTACAAGGTGATCGAGACCCGGCGCGAGGCACTCGCCCAGCTGTCGGCTGCCCTGGCCCGCCAGGACGTGGTGGACTCGATCCAGGTGTTCGACGACCGGGGCAAGCTCGTCTACCAGACCACCACGCGGACCGAGGGCTACTCGGGCGGCGCGTTCCCCGAGGGCAACGTCGAGCTGCTCGTGCCGGTGGCGCCGGAGAAGGTGGTCGAGACGTCGAACTCGTACCAGATCCGGGTGCCGCTCAACCAGGACGTCGGCACGGTCGTGGTCGGCATGTCGAAGAGCGCCATGGCCGCACGCATTGCGATCCTACGCAGGCGGCTCCTCCTCCACACCGCCGTCTCCGGCGGAGTCGGCCTCGCGGTGCTGCTGGGTGCGGTCGGCTTCATCTGGCACCTGGTGCAGCGCAACGCCCAGCTCGAGGGAAGGCGGCGCGTGGACGAGGAACTGGCGGCCCTCGGCAGCCTCGCGGCCAACCTGGCGCACGAGATTCGCAACCCCCTCAACGCGCTGTCGATCAACCTGGAGCTGCTCGAAGAGGACCTCGGGAGTCGCAAGGCCCCGGTCGACACCGTGGGCCTGGCGCGCCGCGAGGTGGGGCGGCTTTCGCGGCTGGTCAACGACTTTCTCGTGTACGCGCGGCCCTCACCCCCGACCATGGAGGAATTCTCGGGGGCCGAGCTGCTTGCCGACGTCTCGGCGCTCCTCGCGCCCACCTGCGAGCGCTTCGGGGTGAAGCTGCACGTGGATGCACGGAGCGTACGTGTGCGCGGGGACCGCGGGCAGCTCGGCCAGGTGATGGTCAACCTCGCCCTGAACGCCGTGCAGGCGATGGACGGCAGTCCGACGCGGGAGCTCGCGCTGGGCGCCTCGGCGAATGAAGACGCGGCCGTGGTGCTCGAGGTGGGCGACACCGGACCCGGCATCCCGCCGGCGGAGCTGCGCCGGGTTCGGGAGGCTTTCTACACGCGGCGCAAGGGGGGCACCGGTCTCGGCCTGGCGATCGCCGATCGAATCGTCGCGGCCCACCGCGGCCGCCTGGACCTCGCAAACAGGCCGGAGGGCGGCCTGGTGGCGCGAGTTACGCTGCCCGCTCCCTGGCGCGAAACAGTGTAGACTCCGCGCGGAGGTGCATATGAGGGTGGGTCGAACCCTGGTCGTCCTCGGGCTCGCGGCCCTGGCGTCGTCCCCGGCGTCCGCGATGTTCCGGGCGGCGGACCTGGTTGTGGTACCGACGGCGGCGTCCACGCCCGGTCTCCAAAACTCGAACTGGCGCACGGACCTTGAGATCATGAACGTGGATACCGTGCCGATAGACGTCAGCATCTCGCTCCTCAGGTGCTGCAACCCCACCGACGGCGTGACCTGGTTCCAGGACATCAAAAACACCCTCGGCGGCCGTACCTCGGACGGCTTCGGGCACATCGACAACAAGCTGGCCGACATCCAGCCGGGACACGCCGTGCAAATCGACGACGTGGTCACGGCAAACTGGGGGAGCAACCTCAAGGGAGCGCTGCTCGTCTTCGCCTACGAGGCCGGAACGCTGATGACGACCACGCCTCCCGGCGGCAACCCCAAGCTCATCGTGGTGAACGCGCGGACGTACTCGCTCGGAACCGACGGCTCGGGCAACCCCACCACCTACGGCACCCAGGTCCCGGGCCTTCCCTGGCACGACTACATCGACCCGGGCAAGCAGTCCCAAGGCTTCAACAAGGTCGTCTTCACCGGCCTGCGCGAGGACGCCAGCTACAGGACGGCGATCGGCCTCGTCAACATCTCGGACCGTTTGACGACACTTGACGTGTCTTTGACGCTCAACGCCGGCGACGGCACGCAGATCAGCCAGCAGTTCGTCAGGCTGTACCCACTCGTTCAGGACCAGTACGACCAGGCGATCATCAACGTCTTCGGCAAGGCGCTGACCGATGCCATCAACGGGGCGACGCTCACGGTTGAAGTCGCCTCGTACCAGAGTGGCGCCGCGACCCCCGCACCCGCACTGATGGCTTACGTCACGCGCATGGACAACACCACCAACGACCCGGTGTACGTCGAGCAGACGTTCACCAAGGAGTTCCCCTGGGACTGCATCTTCAACGGCAACTGCACGGCCACCGCAGCGAGCCTGGCACTGCCGTCCGTCCCGAGGGGAACCGCGCCGCACCTCCGGCCGCCGACGCGACGCCTCGACCGCTGACCGTGTGCTAGTATCGCGGCCCAGCCGGGGTGTCGTCGCCCCGGGCGAAAAGGGGGTTCCGTTTCATGGCGAACAAGGATGACCGCCTTCCCGACAACGCCGCCGGGAAGTGGTACGTCGATTCCAGCTGCATCGACTGCGACGTCTGCCGAACCACCGCGCCGAACAACTTCAAGGCGAACGAGGACGAAGGCTACTCTTTCGTCGTCAAGCAACCCGAGAGCACCGACGAAGAGGCGCAGTGCGAGGAGGCGAAGGCCTCGTGTCCGGTCGAGGCCATCGGCGACGACGGGGCGTGACCGGTCGGCGGCGATTCACCGGGGGGGCCGGCTCGCCGGCCCCCTTTCGTGTCTGCTTCGCGACCGCGACGAACCTCGAGGATCCTGAGACTTCCTTTATCTTCGAGCACTTGACATGCGAAGCGGATGTCGCTAGAAAGCTCCTGGGAGGGAATCCAGTATGGCGTATATGATCACGGCCGAATGCATCAGCTGTGATGCGTGCGTTTCGGAGTGCCCCAACCAGGCCATCACCCAGGGCGAAGACATCTATGTCATCGACCCGGAGCGCTGCAGCGAGTGCGTGCCGGAGCACGACCAGCAGCAGTGTGCGGCGGTTTGCCCGGTCGAATGCTGCGTGCCGGACCCGAACCACCAGGAGGCCCGCGAGCAGCTGGAGGAGAAGTACAGGAAGACGCACACCGCATAGCCCGTGTCGCCGGCGCCCGGGGCCGGTGGGGGTTGTCCGCCCTCGGGTTTCCGGGACATCGGGCGGGCGTCGGTCAACTGATGGGTTTCTTGGAGGCTCCCGCCGCACGGCGGGGCCTCTTCTCTCACGGGGGCCTCGTGCCCCCCTTTTTTCTTGCTGCCGCCGCGCTGCCGGTGGCGGGCGCGCCACACGGTTCGCCGCACGCGCGACTCGCGACCGGTTCGCGATCGCTTGACACTCCGGGAGGGCGTTTCTAACCTGCGGCATTTGCGGGGGGTGCGCGATGGATATCACGCGGATCGGGGTGGTTGGCGCGGGCCAGATGGGAAACGGCATCGCCCACGTGGCGGCGCTCTCGGGAGTGGCCGTCGTGCTCACGGACGTCGCCAGGGAGCTGGTGGAAAAGGGCGTCGCGACCGTCGACCGGAACATGGACCGGCAGGTCGCCAAGGGCGCGCTGAGCGCCGAGGAGAAGCGCGAGGCGCTCAACCGCATCACGCCCGCGGTCGGGGTGTCCGGCCTGGCGGACTGCCAGATGGTAATCGAGGCGGTGGTCGAGAGCTTCGACGTCAAGGCGGCCGTGTTTCGCGAGCTCGACCGCCTGCTCGCCGGGGAGGCGCTGCTCGCCTCCAACACCTCGTCCATCTCGATCACCAAGCTCGCCGCCGTGACCTCGCGTCCGGGGAAGGTCATAGGCATGCACTTCATGAACCCGGTGCCGATGATGAAGCTCGTCGAGGTGATCCGCGGGATCGCCACCGAGGACGGGACCTTTGCCACCGTCGAAGCGCTGGCGAAGCGGATGGGCAAGGTGCCAGTCGAGGTCAACGACGCTCCCGGTTTCGTATCCAACCGCGTCCTCCTGCCGATGATCAACGAGGCGATCTTCGCGGTTCACGAGGGTGTCGGGACGCCGGAGGCGGTCGATACCGTGATGAAGCTCGGGATGAACCACCCGATGGGGCCGCTCACGCTCGCCGATTTCATCGGTCTCGACACGTGCCTGGCGATCCTGCGCGTTCTCCACGAGGGTCTCGGCGACCCCAAGTACCGGCCCTGCCCGCTGCTCGTTAAGATGGTGGACGCCGGCTGGCTCGGCAGGAAAAGCGGCCGTGGTTTCTACAAGTACTAGGGGCGGAGCAGCCGTCGTGAGCGCGAACGTTCCTCACATCGTCGTCACCTACCGTGGGACGCTCGGGGCCCGGGGACCGGCAACCGGGCTCCGGACGACGCTCCCGACTCGGTCTCTTGCGGACCCCGGACCCCGGACCTCGGGCCGCGGTCCTTCCGTATGACCGTCCTCTGCCAGTGGTGCGGCGCCCCGAACCCCGACGACCGGGAGGTGTGCGTGAGGTGCAGTTCGCGCCTCCTGGTCGTCTCGGGCACGAACGGCGAGTTCTCGGAGGAGACGCTCGAGGAGGAGGAAGCCAGCGTCGAGCGCGAAAAGGCGGCGTTCGACGAGCACCTGCTGGAGCGCCTCTCGGCCGGCGAGGAAGGGCTCAAGCGCCTGCAGGGAACCCTCCTGCACCTCGAGGAGCGCGTCGCCGATCTCGAACAGGGCCTCGCCCTGCTCGACTCGGGGGTGCAGGCACTCGTAGAGCTGCTCGACCGCCGCAAGGTCGTCCGCGAGAGCGAGGTGATGGCGGCGTGGGAGAGGGCGGCGTCGTCGGAGATGGCCCGCGAGGAATTGCTGGTGCGACTCCGCCAGCGCCGGGACGCCATCATCTCCCGGGCGCGGACCGCCGGGGGGGGCGCGGCGGCGGCGTGTACGCGGGCACTGCACAGCGCGGAGCTGGCCCTGCTGGCCGGCCAGCCGGTCCGCGCAACCGAGATTCTCGGCGAGACCCTCCGGCGCTTCCCGCGCAACCCGGAGCTCGGCGAGCTGCTCGGCGAGCTGTCCTTCGAACGGGGCGACACCGCGGCGGCGGAGGGCTACTTCCGGACCGCGCTGCGCTGGAACCCCGTTGACGTCGAGTCCCGCATCTACCTTGGGACCATCCTGGCCGATACGGAGCGCGGGGCGGAGGCTCTCGATCACCTTCGGCGGGCCGTTTCGCTCGCACCCGAGAACTTCCTGCCCCACTTCTCGCTGGGGGCACTACACGCCGCCGCCGGGCGGGCCGCGGAGGCCCGCACCTCCCTGAAGGCCGCCCTGGAGCGCGAGGAGCTCCCGCAGGCCTATTTCCTGCTCGGCATGGTGGAGCTCGACTCGGGGCACGCCGGTGCAGCGACCGCCGCGCTCGAGCGGGCGGTCGCGCTTGACGGCGAGTTCGAGGACGCCATCTACTACCTCGGGCTCGCCTATCTGGAGCGGCGCTGGACCCGCAAGGCCCTGGAATGCTTCCGGCGGGTCCAGGAGATGGACCCCCAGCGGCTGCAGTATCAGGAGGCGGTGCGGTTGGTGGAGGGCGGCGGCGACGCCGCGGCCGCGCTCCCGCCGGAGGCCGAGGGCATGCTCCGCGAGGCGTCGCGGGCGTCCGAGGCCGGGGAGCTCGACCGTGCGCTCCACCAGCTGATGCGGGCGTCCCGCCTGAGCGACCATCCGAGCCTCCTGGCATCCCTTGCTTTGCTCGCGGCCGCGGCGGGGCGGCCACGCCAGGCACTCGGCGCGGCCCACCGTCTCCTGCGAATGGAGGTGCGCGGCGCCCCGTTCCTCGCGGCGTGGACGGCACTCCTGGAGACGATGCGCGCGGCGAAACGCTACCGGCAGGTGGAGCGATGGGGCGGCGCGCTCTACCACGAGGGGCCGGGTCCGCTCGAGCGCGGCCTCGCCGCGTACGAGCTGGCGCTCACCGAGCTGGAGCGGGGCGGCGACTCCGGCCGGGCGCTCGAACTCGCCCACGCGTCGCTCGACCTGATTCCCAGGGAACTGCGCCAGTACCCGCTGGCCGCGCTCGGCCGGATCCACCTGGCGCGCCGCGAGTACTCGGACGCGGTGGACTACCTCGAGCAGGCGGTGACGCTCTCGCCGTCACCGGCTATCCTGACGCAGCTCGGCCTCGCGCTGCTCGAGATGGGCGACGGGGAGAGGGCGCGGGAGGTGCTCCAGCGCGCGAGAGGGGGCACGGCCCGCGACCTCAAGACCGACGTGCTGACGCATCTCGCGCGGGTTGGCTGGCTGGCGCCGCGCAAGGCGCGGGGCGGGCGGAAGGACTGAACATGCGCTGGAGCCGATACTTCCTGTTCACGCTGCGCGAGGATCCGTCGGACGCCGAGGTGGTCTCGCACAAGCTGCTCGCCCGTGCCGGCATGATCGACAAAGTGGCGGCCGGGATCTACACCTATCTGCCGCTCGGCTGGCGTTCGATCGACAAGCTGATCCGGATCGTGCGCGAGGAGATCGACGCGGCCGGCTCGGTGGAGCTGGTCATGCCGTGCATCCACCCCGCGGAGCTGTGGCAGGAGTCGGGGCGCTGGCAGATGTACGGCAAGGAGCTGCTGCGCATCAAGGATCGCCACGATCGCGAATTCTGCTTCGGCCCGACCCACGAGGAGGTCATCACCGACATCGTGCGGCGGCGGATCACGTCCTACCGGCAGCTCCCCGCCAACGTCTACCAGATTCAGACCAAGTTCCGGGACGAGATCCGGCCGCGCTTCGGGCTGATGCGGGGGCGCGAGTTCATCATGAAGGACGCCTACTCGTTCCACACCAGCCCCGGCAGCCTGGACGAGGCGTACAGGGAGATGGACAAGGCGTACCGCCGCATCTTCGACCGCTGCAAGCTTTCGTACACGGCGGTCGAGGCCGACACCGGCAACATCGGCGGCAGCGAGTCGCACGAGTTCATGGTACTGGCGTCGACCGGCGAGGACGCGGTCGTGGCATGTCAGTGCGGGTACGGCGCCAACGTCGAGAAGGCGACCGCCGGGGCGCTGCCCGCACCGCCCGTGTGGCCCGGCACGCCGCCCGCGAAGCCGGAGCGGGTCCACACACCCGGCACGACCTCGGTGGCCGAGGTCGCCGCGTTCCTCGGCCTCGCGCCGTCCCACTTCATCAAGACCATGATCGTCGAGACCGACAAGGAGTTCGCGGTCGCGCTGGTGCGCGGCGACGACGAGGTCAACGAGGTCAGGCTCAAGGACGTCCTCGACGCGACCCACCTGCAGCTGGCGAGCGAGGCGAAGGTGGAGCAGGTCTCCGGCGGGGCGATGGGCTACTCAGGCCCGGTGGGTCTGGCGGGGGTGCGGATCGTGGCCGACACCGAGGTCATGCGGATGAAGCTCGCCGCGACCGGCGCGAACCTCGCCGACCACCACCTGGTGGGGGTGGTCCCCGGGCGGGACTTCTCGCCGGACGTGGTGGCCGACATCCGCATGGCCCGCGACGGCGACCCCTGCCCGCGATGCGGCGCACCGCTCGTGCTCAAGCGGGGGATCGAGGTGGGCCACATCTTCAAGCTCGGCGCCAAGTACTCGACGCCCATGTCGTGCAACTACCTGGACGAGAAGGGGGAAACGCACCC
>Ga0316628_100001889_pt1 | contig 15130 bp, 8 predicted proteins | sample OWC_Aug_M2_C1_D5_FD_207648 | JGI IMG/M metagenome (GOLD analysis project Ga0316628, IMG submission 207648) | Wetland soil microbial communities from Old Woman Creek delta, Ohio, United States - OWC_Aug_M2_C1_D5_C | ecosystem: Environmental > Terrestrial > Soil > Wetlands | place: USA: Ohio... | reverse complement strand
CTCCGGATCGCGGGTGATGAAGCTCGACGTCGCGTGGGTGGGCCGCGGCTACCAGTTCGCCTTCAACGGCATGCGCGACGCCTACGAGGGGATCGAGAAGAACAGCAACGCGCGCGGCTTCGTCTGGACGACGTGCGCGTGGGCGGGCGGCCAGCGTTACTCCACGATCTGGTCCGGCGACCAGTCGGGCAACTGGGAATACGTGCGCTTCCACATCCCGACCCTCATCGGCGCGGGCCTGTCCGGGTTCAACGCGGCGACCGGTGACGTGGACGGGATTTTCGGGGGTGGCGCCCAGACGCAGGTTCGCGACCTCCAGTGGAAGGCGTTCACGCCGGTCTGGATGATCATCAGTGGTTGGTCGAAGCAGACCAACCTGATGAAGCAGCCGTGGATCTTCGGCGATCCGTACACGAGCATCAACCGCCGCTATCTGAAGCTGAAGATGCGGCTGACGCCCTATGTCTACACCTACACGCGCGACGCCTACGACAGCGGCGTGCCGATGGTCCGTGCCATGGTGCTGGAATTCCCCGACGATCCGGCGACCTGGTCGAAGCGCACGCAGTATCAGTTCATGGCAGGGGAGTGGTTCCTGGTGGCGCCGGTGTACGAGGACACGAACGTGCGCAACGACATCTACCTGCCCGCCGGCAGGTGGATCGACTACTGGGACGGCCGCGAGTACAACGGCCCGACCGTCCTCAACGCGTACAGCGCGCCGCTCGAGAAGTTGCCGCTGTTCGTCAAGGCGGGCGCGATCATCCCCATGTATCCGGAGATGCTGCACGACCGCGAGAAACCGAAGGATCCGGTGACGCTCGACGTCTACCCGTTCGGCAAGAGCCGTTTCTCCTTGTACGAAGACGACGGGACCACGCAGGAGTACCGGAAGGGGGCCTTTGCGAGGACCGTCATCGAGGCGATGGCGCCGATGTCGCTGGACGAGGCGGGCGCCCAGGTCACCGTGAAGGTGAACCCGGCCGCAGGCACCTACCAGGGAATGCCCGCCACCCGATCGTACGTCGTCGACGTGCACCTGCCCGCGAAGCCGGCGAGCGTTCGACTGATCGAGAACCAGGCGTCGGTGCCGAATGCGTCGAGGAACGAGCCGGCGCGGACGGGACGGCAAGCGGTGCGGGCGCCGCAGGGCGCCGGCAAGTCGGTGCCGGCCGAGCGCGTGCTGCCGGGTTTGCTGGCAACCGGGTCGGACCGCGCCGCGCGCGACAAGGTCCGTGCGGAGTTCGCTGCGGCCGCCGAAGGCTGGTTCTTCGACGCGGCCGATCGCGGCGGCGTGCTGCACGTCAAGACAAAGGCGCAGCCACTGTCGGCCGGGTTCACGGTGAGGGTGACAATGTAGTTCAGCCCGGGCGCCATCGATGCCCGGATTGGCGGAGCGACTACAATCTGCCCGATGCTCTGTCCGAGACTTCGGTGCCGTGCGCGGCGGCTGTGCCTCGTCGCGGCTGTCGCCCTTGGTTCCATGGCGGGAACGCCCGCTTTCGGCCAGACACAGGTCGAGATGGCCGCGGCGCAATCCCGCTACAACGCGCTGAAGGCCTCGGTGAGGCCACAGGGCGAGCTGCAGCGCGAGATCGAAGCCATCGACAAGGCCATTGCCGAAGCGATACGGACGGGGAACCTGGGTGAGGCCAGGCGGCTGATCGCCCGAGGAACGGCCCGCCTGTCCGGTGAGCCGTGGACCGACGTCCTCGACTACGGGAACTCGGTGGCCCTTCGCGCCGACCGGCTGTTCGTCGATCCTTCCACCCCGTACACCGTCAGGATCGAGCAAATCTACTCGGCTTCGCTCGCCGTGACCCTCCCACTGACCGCGCACGTCACGCTGCATCGGCCGCCACCGCCGGGCGCGACGGGCCTGGCTGCGCGCGGCGCACGCGTGAAGGACTTCGGGACGCTCGCAGGCGTGCCGGCCAACCTGCGCGCCGCACCTGCCCGATTCGACCTGAAGCTCGGCAACATCGGCGACGGCCGCTACCTCGTCGAAGTCGAAATCCTGCACGGGGGAACGCCGATCGCGTTGCGGGGGTTCCTGATTGACGTGAGAAAGGGGCTGGACCTACGCCTCGCGAAGCTCGAATCCGGCCTGGCTCGCGTCAAGCCGGATCTCGTCGAGGTGTTCGGGGTGGACGTGCGCTACCCGGCCGACTTCATGCGGAAGGTGAACGAGGGTCTCATCGAGATGGGCCGGTTCGATGCCGGCCGCGAGGTGGCCGCCGCCGAGGACGTGCTGCGATCGCTCCTGCGCGGCAAGGATCCGTTCGCCCGTCGGACCGGCGACTTCAAACGCCACTACTTCTTCGCAGGCGCCGGCGAAATCATGCCGTATCACCTCTACGTACCGACGCGGTACGACGGCAGGAGGCCGCTGCCCCTCATCATCGTCCTCCACGGCGGCGGCGGCGACGAGGACATGTTCTTCACGACGACCCAACAGGACGCCCTGGCCGCCCTGCCGGCGCTTGCCGAGCAACGCGGCTACCTCGTCGCTGCCCCGCTCGGGTACCGCGTCGACGGCCGGTACGGCTCCGGGACGTCCCAGGACCCAGCCGTGCAGCGCAAGCGGGCGCTCAGTGAGGCCGACGTGATGAACGTCCTCGACCTGGTGCGCAAGCAGTACCGGGTGGACGACGACCGGGTCTACATTCTGGGGCACTCGATGGGAGGCGCCGGAGCATGGCACCTGGGTGGGAAGTTCCCGGAACGGTGGGCCGCCCTCGCGTGTTTCGCAGGATCGGGGAGACCGGAGATCGAGGCGCAGATGAAGGACGTCGCACAGTTCGTCGTCCACGGCGACGAGGACCCGACGGTGTCGGTGAACGCATCGCGTGCGATGGTGGCCGAGATGAAACGCCTCGGCATCGAGCACAGGTACATCGAGGTTCGCGGTGGCGATCACAACGGGATCGTCCAGCCGCACCTCGAGGCCGCGTTCGATTTCTTCGACGAGCACCGCCGGCGCGCCGGGTTCACAGGTGTCGGCTGAGCGAAGCTGTTGGCCCGTTCGCCGTTGTCGGGGTCGGGGATCGGGGCGGAATCGCTCCTCGGCCGGCGCGTCAGCCGCTCGCCGCGAGCTTCACGTCGAGGCGGTCTCCCGACTTCAGCTTCACGATGTCGTCGAAGGTCACGGTCCCTCCCTCGCCCGCGCGAGCGGCCACCGGCGCGCCGTTCAGACTTGCCGACGGGCGCGCGTTCTGAAGGGACGGACCCGGCGCGAACCCCAGCGTCTGCAACTCGAGCCCACCCCACAGCATCTCGAGCGCGGCGGTGCACGAAGTTCCCTGCGCCGTCCGCGAGAACGTGCCCCACCCCTGCCCGGTGGTGAAGAACGCGCGGAACGCCTCGGGCGCCAGGCGCGGCGCAAAGCCCAGGCGTCGCTCGGACGCGGAGTACGAGTAGCCCGAGAGCGCCGTCAGCAGCGACCAACTGGCGAGCGCGCGCGCGTAGTGCGAGCCGCACTCGACCTCGTTCCACGGATTCCGCCGCTCGCCGTCGTAACGGTCGCGAACCGCCTTCACGACGGCCAGCCCCTCCAGCACGAGGCCCTCGTAGATGAGGTGGGCAGCCACCTGGTACTCGATGCCCGTCCAGACCTCGTCGGAGTAGACGAACGGCAGCGCGGGCCTGTTGCCGCGCGGCCAACTGCACAGGACGAGCCCCTTCTCGTCGTTCAACGCGTAAAGACGCTGGGTGTTCGGGTGGTCGAAGAAGTCGTGGCGGAAGTTGTGCGCGTAGATCGAGCGAAGCGCGTCGCGCACGTGGTCGGCCGGCAGCACGTGCCCGAGACCGACGACGGTTGCGAGCCACTGCCCGAGCAGCTGATCGGAAAGGCATCCGTCGCCGTACTGGTACTTGATGGCGCCGCGATCCACCGCCGCCGCGTACCACGCTTCCTTCTGGTCGACCTGCTGCACCTTCACGTTCGCGGGGTCGGGCACGCGCTGCACGTAGTAGCCATCGTGCCACAACTGCTCGTCCAGCTTGCGGCGCCCGCTGTCGAACACGCGCCGATACTCGCCGGCCGATGCCTCGTCGCCCACGGCGCGTGCCATTCGCTCGCCCGCCAGCAGCGCCCCAAGGTAGAGCGTCCCCATCATCGTGTTCGGCCCGTAGAACTCGATGTCGTACGTGTTGTGCTGTTCGCCTTCCATGACGCCGTCGCGGTCGGCGTCCCACTGCACCCACGCGTGCTCGAGCGCGCGCTTCGCGCGTGGCCACATCTCGCGCAGGAACGACTCGTCTCCCGACATCTGCCATTCTCGGTACAGCTTCAGCACGCACCCCATCTGCCCGTCGGCTGCGGGTTTGAACTTCCACAACGCGCGGCCGGTGGGCACCAGCGTGCGAAACGCCATGGACCCGTCCTCGCGCAGGTTGTCCAGGAAGTCCGTGCGGCGCATGGACCGTTCGAGCGAAGGGTACAGGTGCGCGAGCGCCTGCTCGTAGTTCCACACGTGCGTGCAGTTCATCGGGCAGCAGCCGCCGTCGTCGTTCGTGCCCTCGAAGGCGAAGAAGCGCTTCCCTTCGAGCAGCATGCAGGTGTTGGTGCGGATGATCGACATCTGGCTGGAAACGGCGTCGGTCACCGCGGCGGGCAGAGTTCCCTGCTCGAGCGCGTGACGGAACGAGCGCGTCCCCTTCTCGAGACGACCGAGATTCGACGCGACGTGGCGCGCCACCTCCCAGGCATCCTTGAACCTGGTGCCGTAGTCGTTGCGCAGCTTGCGCCCGCGAACCTCGGGTTCGCGGTTCCAGTAGTTCTCGCGAACGGGGAAGTGCCACGCGAGCAGGAACACGATGGTCTTCGCCTCGCCGGGCGCCAGGGTGAGGCGCGGCGCGAGCGTGGCGTGATGGGTCACGCCATCTTCGCTCGGCCCCGCGGACTCGCCGTCACGGAACGCCCCTCCAGCCGCGTATTCGTCGAACCACTTCTGGAACGAGTCCCACCATGCGCCTGCTTCCCAGGCCGGACGGGCGGTCACCTCCGGGTGCGTCGTGGCCAGGGCCATCGACCCGAAGCGGATGTTGTCGTCCTCGTACTTCTGGGACGTGAGATCGAGCCCGACGATGGTCGCGTCGCGGCGCAACCGGGTGAGGTTCTGCCCGAAGCCCGCGAAGCGGTTCCCGTCGAGCGCCGACCGGCCGTCGTAGCCGATCGCGTTCAGGATCGAGAAGGCGAGCGCCGCCTGAACCGGGTCCTTGGAGCGATTCGTGAGGCCGTACCGAAGGACCGCGACGGGCAGAGACGAATCGTCCACCTCGAGCGGGATCATCGGGTTGAACGCTTCGAGCACAACGGCGACGGGCAGCGTCTCGTCTTCGAAGGTGACTTCGGCGAACGGGTAGGCCCCGCGAAACGTCGCGCCGCGGAAGCGGGGCAGGCCCTGGGCACCTTCGCGCGGGTAGCCCTGGGCGCCGCGGAACGGTGGCTGCAGGGGCGCCTCGACGACGCGGACCACGGCCCTCTGCCCCGCGGCCCTGGTCCAGAGGGCCGCGAAGGTGAAGGGAAGCGAATGGCCCTTGTTCGGACGGTTGAAAATCTCCCAGTCGCGGAGCTCGCCCCGCCCGCCGAGCGACACGGTACCCGTGCCGATACCGCCAAGCGGAAAGGCGATCTCGCCGAGTTGTCGGCCGCTGAACGAGCGCGACGCCTCGCGGCGCAGCAACTCCTCGCGGGCGTACGGAATGATGCTGCCATCGGGCGAGCTGAACGGCGCGGGCGGGTTTGGCGATCTGCGCCCTTGGTCGGCTTCGGCGTTGGCGCCACCGAGCGCAGCGCCGGCAGCGGCCGCGCCCACGACGGCCGCCGAGCCCTCGACGATGAATGCGCGGCGGTCGAGCCTGTTGTCGTCTGCCATCGCTCAATCCTCGGTGTCCAGTATTCGGATTCGGGAGTGCCGGTTTCACAACCGGAGCGGGTGGCGCCGAACGGGCGGGGTCCCCAACGCGGCAGCCGCGTTGGGGTGCCCTGGCGCCCACAGGCGCGCAAGGTCGTCCGCCGTGGTCTCGTTATTCGGCCTGAGCACCTGTGGGCTGTTCGGCGGCAGGACCCGGACAGCGAAGGTGGTTGTGAAACCGGCTCTATTTCACTTCGAGATCGTCCTTGGCCGGCAACTTCGGGAACGACGCATGCGGTTCGGCCTGGTACCAGTAGGCGACCGAGGCGATGTCGTCCTGCAGCGGCAGGTAGCGGCCCTCGGATCGCCAGCCCAACGCCTGGATGGTGACGCGCAGATCGCTGTCGAAGCGCACGGGGTCCATGATGTGCCAGCGGAACATCCCGAAGCGCTGCACCGCGCGGTACAGGCCGTCCGGCCTGATCACCTGCGGCAGGCCCGCGTACGGCGTGTTGAACGCTTCGTACTGGCGCGTGTCGGGGTTCTCGAAGTCGTACGACCCGCAGAAGTAGTCTTCGGTGCCCGTGCCGCAGATCGTCGGGAACTTCGCGTCGCCGTCGATGAAGAACTTGATCTCGCCCTCGCCCCACCAGCCGGTGTTGTGCACGCCCCAGGCAAGGTACGTCCCCACGTAGTGGCCCCAGCCCTTCACGGCGTCGAGAATCGTGTAATCGGTCTTGTAGGGCAGCGGGTTCACGCGGCGGAACTGCGCGTGGAAGTAGCCGGCGTCGGCGGGGATGTCGGTGAGTGTGTAATCGATCTGGTAGTAGAGCGTCATCTCCCGCTCGTCGAGGTTCTGCATCGTGATCCTGGCCGACTTGCGGAACGGCATCTGCCAGTACGAGTTCAGGCCGCTCCCCGGGTTCACGCAGATCGGGAGCGAGGTGATGCGCGGGTAGCTCCCGCCCCATCCCGCGGCGAAGAAGTCGCCCACCGGCGTTTCAATCGACGGCTCCGCTTCGCCGTCCCAGTAGATGCGGAAGACCGTGAATCGCGACACACCGGTCGGCGTCATCCAGATGTGCTGGATTGCCCCCGGGCCCTGGATCTCGCCCATGAGGAACGTCTCGCCCGGCTTGATCCTCACCGAGGGCGAGACCTTCCAGCCCTGGCCGAGGTCGCGCGCGGCCCTCGCGCCGGTTCCCTCGATGGCCATGCCGCCCTGGCCTTTCTCGCCCTTGAAGTTCTCGGGACTGATCGACCGCGTCCTGGCGTGCGAGAGCCGGGACAGGTCGCCGAGGCCGGTCGAAAGAGCGGTGGACGCCGGGGGCTTCTGCGCTGTCAGTGGCGCGGCGAAGAGACAGGCGGCCGCGACCACGCCAAACCACACGTGACGCTGCTTCATGGACGCCTCCTGCGGGGCGGAGCATAGCACGACCCCGGTCTGCGCTTGACATCCTGCGCCCCGCCCTATAGAAGGGGGCGGTCCGAACCCGGAGAGGACATCATGCCGCAGCAGATCCTTCTCGTCGCCAGCGGTGATTCCCGGTTGTCCGCCAACAGAAAGTGCTGGTCCGCGCAGGCCGATCTCGAAGAGGCGGTGCGCCGCGCGTTCGCGCGCCTCGATTGCACCGTCGTTCGCGGGCACGCGGTGGACGCCGTCAAAGGCCACGGCTTCCTCGACGGCCAAGCCGCCGGCATCGAGGCGTTCCGCCGCATCGACCCCTCGGTCCCGCTGATCGTGGCGGAGGCCGTCTGGCAGTACACCAGCCACGTTCTGCCCGGCCTCACGCGGCACCGCGGTCCGATCTTGACGCTCGCGAACTGGAGCGGCCAGTGGCCGGGCCTTGTCGGGTTGCTGAACCTCAACGCGTCGCTCGCTAAGGCAGGCGTTCCCTACAGCACGATTTGGAGCGAGACGTTCGACGATGACTTCGCGCGTCGCGGCCTGCGGCAGTGGGTCACGGAAGGCCGCATAGACCATGACGTCAGCCACGCGCGGCCCCTCGACGTCTGTGGGTGGGACGAGGAGATGCGCGTGGCCGCGGGACGAGGCGCCCGGCTCGGCGACAACCTGCGCGAGCAGCAGGCCATCATCGGCATCTTCGACGAGGGATGCATGGGGATGTACAACGCCATCATCCCGGACCACCTGCTGCATGCCATCGGCGTGTTCAAGGAACGCCTCAGCCAGTCGGCGCTCTACGCGGGGATGCGGGAGGTGAGCGACGAGACGGCGGAGCGGCACCTGGCGTGGCTTCGTAGCCGCGGCATGTCGTTCGACCTGGGAGACGAGCCGGAGACGGAGCTGACCGAGGCCCAGGTGCTCGAGGGGCTGAAGATGTACGACGCCGCCGTCCGCATGGCGCACGCGTTCGGATGCGCCGCCATCGGCATCCAGTACCAGCAGGGCCTCAAGGACACCTGCGTCGCGTCCGACCTTGCCGAGGGTCTCCTGAACAACCCCGACCGCCCACCCGTCCTCGGCGACGGCGCCGAGATCCTGTTCCAGGGCGAAGCGGTCCCGCACTTCAACGAAGTGGACGAGTGCGCGGGCCTCGACGCGTTGTTCACGAACCGGGTGTGGAAGGACGCGACTGTCGATCCGTCGACGACGCTGCACGACGTGCGCTGGGGCGCGCACATCGAGGCCTGCGGCTTGAACGAGTTCGTGTGGCTGTTCGAGATTTCCGGTGCCGTTCCCGCAAGCCACCTGGAAGGCGGGTACCGCGGGGCGCGGGGCGAGCGTCAGCCGCCCATGTACTTCCCACGCGGCGGAGCGACGATCAAGGGCGTCAGCCGACCCGGCGAGATCGTCTGGAGCCGCGTGTACGTGGAGCACGACGCACTGCACATGGACGTCGGTCGCGGCGGGGCTGTTCGGCTGCCGCAGGAGGAAACCGACCGGCGCTGGGCCGCTACCACGCCGCAGTGGCCGATGATGCACGCGGTGCTGTACGGAGTGACGCGCGACCAGTTCATGGCCAAGCACAGGGCCAATCACATCCAGGTGGCGTACGCGCCCGATGCGGCGATGGCGCGACGGCTGCTGGCGGCCAAGGCGGGCATGGCGCGCGAACTGGGGCTCTACGTGAACGTGTGCGGCGATGTCGACGACACGCTGGATCGACACCAGGCGCCGGAGTTCCGCGCGTGAACGATTTGCCACCTGTTCTGGCGGCCCGCCACGTGTCGATGGCCTATCCCGGGGTCCTCGCGGTCAGCGACGTCGATTTCGACGTCCGTGCCGGCGAGGTACACGCGCTCGTGGGGCAGAACGGTGCCGGCAAGTCCACCCTGATCAGGATCCTCTCGGGCGAGGAGGCCGACTACCAGGGCGAGGTCCTCCTCGACGGCCAGCCGGCACGCTTCGCCTCGCCGTCGGATGGAATTCGCGCGGGCATCGCCGTCATTCCCCAGGAACTCCAGCTCGTGTCAGTCCTGTCAGCCGCAGACAACATCTTCCTGGGCCGCGAACCTCTCGGGTGCCTCGGGCTCGTCGACACTCGCGCGTTGACGAGGCAGGCCGGCGAAGCCATGGACCAGGTGGGCGCACGCCATGCCGTCCCGCTCCGCGACGTGCCCGTGGGACATCTCGAGGCCGGCCACCGGCAGCTGGTGGCGATTGCGCGCGCGCTGTCACTCGAGGCGCGGGTCCTGATCATGGACGAGCCGTCTTCGTCGCTGGGCCCCGGTGAAGTCCACCGCCTCGAGCAGCTCGTGCGCGATCTGACCGCGAGAGGCGTGGCCGTTGTCTACGTCTCCCACCGGCTCGATGAAGTGGCCCGCCTCGCCACGCGCATCACCGTGCTGCGCGACGGGCGGCACGTGGCGACGGTGCCGGGAGGCAGTGTCGAAGAGCGGGAACTGGTGCGATTGATGGCCGGGCGCGCGATCGGGATCGAGACGATCGAGATCCCCCCGGCGGGCAGCGAGGAACTCCTGCGCGTGGAGCGGCTATCGCTCGCCGATCCGGAACGGCCAGACGGGTACCGCCTGCGGGACGTGTCCCTGACCGTCCACCGCGGCGAGATCGTGGGTCTCTCGGGCCTGGTGGGCGCGGGCCGCACGGATCTCCTGCTGGCGCTCACCGGGGCACTGGAGCGGCGGCCGAGCGGCCGGGTGACCGTCGGCGGCCGCCTCTACAGGGCCGAGTCGCCGGTTGCGGCGCGGCGCGTCGGGATCGTGCTGCTGCCCGAGGACCGCAAGGAACAGGGGATCTTCCCCGACCTCGACGTGCGCGCCAACATCACCGTCAGTCGCCTCGACTCGGTGTCGGCGGGTCCGTTCGTGAACCCTTCGCGGGAGGCAGGCGAGGCGGCCTCGTTGATGGAACGAACGGGCGTGCGCTGCGCGTCCTCCAGCGTGCCCATCTCGACGCTGAGCGGCGGCAACCAGCAGAAAGCACTCCTTGCCCGGTGCCTGTTCGCGTCGCCTTCGGTGCTGCTTCTCGACGAGCCGACCCGAGGCATCGACGTCGCCGCGAAGTCGGAGATCTACGCGCTCATCCGCGGCCTTGCGGCCAGCGGGTTCGCCGTCGTGCTGTGCTCGTCGGAGTTGCCCGAGATCCTGGCTCTTGCGCACCGGATCGTGGTGTTCCGTGACGGCCGCGTCACCGGAACGTTCGATCGAGCCGAGGCGACGGAGGAGAAACTGCTCGCGGCCGCGACTGGATCTTCGCGCGTAGGGATCGGGGATCGGGGATCGGGGATCGCCGGAAAGTCCGGGGCCACGACTTCGGATTCCGGACTCGGCCCCTCGACAGGCTCGGGACGCGGTGAGTGTGTCGAACCGCGGACCCCCGACGACGTGCTTGTCAGCGAACCGCCCGGCGCTCCGCCTTCTTCACCACCGCCGCGGCGGCAACGTTGGTTCTCGCGCTTCGGCAGCTTGCTCGGCCTGCTCGCCGTCGCGCTTCTCGCGATCATCGTCTCGCCGATCCGCGGCGGCCGTCCGGTGTTTCTCGACGTCGGCAACCTGACCGACATTCTCAGGCAGGTCGCCGAGAAGGGGATCCTCGCGGCCGGCATGACGCCAGTCATCATCTCGGGCGGCATCGATCTGTCCGTGGGCTCCGTGCTCGCACTCGCCGCGACGCTGACCGGATCGCTCCTGATGCGCGGCGGCATGGGCGTCTGGGCGGTCGTGCCGATCGTGATCGCCGTTGGCTGCCTGTGGGGACTTGTCAACGGCTTCGTCGTGGCTCGCTGGCGCCTGCAGGCCTTCATCGCGACGCTCGCGACGATGAGTGCCGCGCGGGGCGTGGCGCGCTACATCAGCGGCGGTGCAGCCATCCCGCTTGGGTTCGGCGAGGGCGGCGCGCCCGAGTCGTTCCGCAGTCTCGCCGCGCCGATCGTGCCGTACGTGCCCGTGCCCGCCGTCTTGTTCCTGGCGTCCGTGGGCGCCATGGCGCTGCTCATGTCGCGGATGCGCGCGGGCCGCTACATTTACGCGATTGGCGATAACGAGCAGGCGGCGCGGCTGTCCGGCGTCAACGTCAGGCGCCACAAAGTGCTGGTCTACGTGCTGTGCGCGGGACTCGCCGCGCTCGCAGGCGTCATTCACTGCGCTCAGCTCGAACAGGGCAACCCCAATGACGGGGTCGGGTACGAGCTGGATGCCATCGCGGCCGTCGTGATCGGCGGCACGAGCCTGTCCGGAGGCGTCGGCACGGTGGGCGGCACGCTGGTCGGAACGCTCATCATCGGCATCATCAACAACAGCATGGGGCTGAACAACGTCGATGCAAATCTGCAGCTCATCCTCAAGGGAGCCATCATTCTCGCCGCCGTCTGGATTCAGACGCGGCGGCGAGGATAGAGGCTTGGCCGGACGGGCCGGCGCTACGGCGAGACCTCGCCGTAGCTCCCGAGCGTTCTCTGGGCGCGCAGGCGGGTACGGCTTACGGCACGTCTGGCTCAGGGCCCGTGGCCTACGGCTCATGGCCTTAGCCGTCCTTGCGCTTGTCCTTCTGGCGGCGTGCGGGCGAGGGCAGCCGGCGCGGCACCTGATCGGCTTCTCGCAGTGCAACCTGGGGGAGCCGTGGCGAGTGGCCATGAACGCGGAGGTCGCCGAACGCGCGAAAGACTTCCCGGATCTCGAAATCGTGTACGCCGACGCGCAGCAGGACAACGCGAAGCAGGTGGCGGACATCGAGAACTTCCTCAGGCAGCGCGTCGAACTGCTGATGATCTCGCCCAACGAAGCCAAGCCGCTGACGCCGATCGTCGAGCGCGTCTTCAAGGCCGGCATTCCAGTCATCGTCATCGACCGCGGCATCGAAGGGGAGAGCTACACGGTCTTCATCGGCGCCGACAACTACGAGATCGGCCGGCAGGCAGGCGAACACATCGCCGAGCTGCTGCACGGCACCGGCCGCATCGTCGAGATCCGCGGCCTCCCGGGGTCGCCGCCGGCGATCGATCGCAGCAAGGGGATGCACGATGCGATCGCGCGCTACCCCGGGCTGCAGATCATCCACGACCCGGTTGCGAACTGGCTGCGCGAGGAGGCGATGACGCAGATGGAGATGGCGCTGGCCGCGCACCCCAGGATCGACCTCGTCTACGCGCACAACGATCCGATGGCAATGGGCGCCTACCTGGCGGCGAAGGCCAAGGGGCGCGAGAAGGAAATGAAGTTCATCGGCATCGACGCGCTTCCGGGCCTGGATGGCGGCCGACAGGCCGTCAAGGACGGCAAGCTGGACGCGACCTTCGTGTACCCCACTGGCGGGCGGCAGGCCGTCGAACTGGCGGAGCGCATCCTGAAAGGGGAGAAGGTCCCGCACCGCGTTGTGCTGGGGACGGAGAAGATAACAAGGTGATGCCTGTAGGGGTCACTCCGAAACCGAACCGAACCGCAGCTTGTACACAACCGTCTGTTCGGGTCTCGGCCACACCTGAATCCAGTGATGGTCCTTGTCGTACCCGAAGACCGGCTGTTCCATGACGTACAGCGCACCTTCAAAAGCTTCGAGCGAGCGAATCGAGTAGTTGACCGGCACCTTTCGCACGACTTCCCCTGACTCGGGGCTAATCCAGACAATCGCCGTCCGGCTGCCGGCAACGAGGAGATCGCCGTCCGTCGTCAGTCCTGCCAGCCATTTCTCGCTCGTCTTCAGCGTTCTGACGATATCGCCGCTAGCCTTGTCAACTTCATGAATTGTTCCGGGCATGCCGTCGAGGACGAACAGCCGTCCACGCCATGCCGCGATTCCCTTCGCCCCGTACGATTTGGTGGTCTTGTTGGCCTCGGTGACGATGGCACGCAGACTCTTGCCGGTAGCAGGGTCGATTTCGTGAATCGGGAGTCCAGCGGTCCAGCCCGACTCGACGCCGTAGAGTCGTCCACCATCCACGCACAGGTCGGCGATGCTCGTGGGAATCGACGCCTGGCTCTTGATGGATCCGTTCGACGCGTCCAGGCGGTACAGCGTCGCCGTCGGCGTTTCTTCCTCCTTGTCGCTGGCGCCCGGGAGGCGCTCCGGCCACTGGGCGAGCAGCAGGTCCGCGCCGAGGAACGCGAGACCGCCCGACACCCCGGAACCGGGCGTCCGGAACGTCTCGATCGTGCCTGTTTCACACAGTTTCGACGGTCTTGGATTCGGGTCGTCCCAGGCCCGGCCTTCCTTGAACAGGCCCCAACGCCGCATCGCCTCGGACAGCTCCTTCACGAACTCGGGCGGCTTCATGTACGCCTGAAAGCGATAGATCTCCTGGCCGGCGTGGTTGACCGTGATGAAGGACGGGAAGGCACTGACGTTGAACTGCTTGGTGATCGCCGCACCACCATGATCCTTGTTGACCTCGACCCAATGGAAGCGTCGGCTGAACGCCACGACCGCAGCGTCGGGCAAGGTGTCCCTCTCGAGGGCCTTGCACCAGGTTCAACCGTCGTACGTGAAGTAAAGGATGACGGGCACCTTGTCGGCGCCCATCGTGCGGATTGCCAGATCGTACGACGCGGTCCACTTGATCGCTTGGCTGTTGGCGGCCTGCGGCTTCCCGGTCGGCGCGCCAGCAGGACGCTGCGGCTGCGCTCCCGTCCCGATGGTCAACACGATCCCCGCGGCTGATGCGGCAAGAAACCACTTGTGCATCGCGGCTCCCATGCGCCCGGCGTTTCGCTGCGTGATACTACTTGGGCGATTCCCGCACTGACTGCCCAGACATTATCCTCCGTATTGCCGCCTCGGCGGCCCAGCGGACCCGCGGGATGCGCGCGAGCTCGCGCAGTTCGGGCAAGCCTGCGCTCGCTGCCGGGCCAACGGCGCCGAGCGCGTCCGCGAGGCTGCGCTGCACGTGGACGTGCTCGTCCTGGCGGCGGCAGGCCTCGATCAGCGCCGGGACCACGCGCGCAGCTTTCGGTCCCTGGCTGCCGATCGCCTGGGCGCTCATCATCCGGACCCCCACGTCCTCGTCTTTCAATCTGGCGACGAGTGCGTCGAGCGCGGACGCCGCTTTGGGCCCGGCGTCGCGAAGCGCCAAGGCGGCAAGGCCGCGCACGACCACATCGCGATCCACCAGCGCTGTCGTCAGCGACGGCACGAGGGGCGCTGACTGGCGTCCGAGCTGCCCGACCGACCAGACGGCTGCTTCCCGAATCTCCTCGCTCGGGTCCTGCAGTGCCTGCGCGAGAGTGCGCACATCGGCCATGGCCGCCAGTCGGGTCTCACCGATGCCGCGCAGCGCGCGGGCGCGGCGTGCCGTTTCAGACTCGACCACCGGCCCCAGGCGTGAGAGCACGAAGGTGTCGATCCCCAGAAAGTAGTTCGACGAGTCGGGGTGTTTGCCGGTGCAGGTAAAGGTGACCATGTGCCGTCCGGCCGACAGCGTCAGCCACCCGAGCAAGTGGTCTTCGGCCACGTAGGTCTCGGTGAAGTAGGCGTTGATGCCGCCGCCGGTTCCCGTGTTTGCTCCCGGCTCGTGTTCGAGATCCGCCCTGCCGACCAGGGGCTTGCCGTCGAGTGACACGGCGTAGATGCCGTAGTCGTCGCTGTGCGCCACCTGCGCGACCAGCTCGTAGCGCCCGGCTTCCGGTACGTCGAGCGGCACGTGGATCTTCGATCCGGGACCAGCCGCCCGGAAGAACAGCAGATCTTTCGACCAGAACACTTCCTTCTGCACGGACGCCCGACCCCCTTGCGCTTTGACGTCCGCGATGGAGGTCTCCACCTCGATCTGCCTGGCGTTGCCGTGCGGCAGGCGCGCCGATCCATACGGGACGGCCGGCTGGTCGTGCGCGATGCCCGCCTGATACCAGAACGCGAC
>Ga0316628_100001888_pt1 | contig 15130 bp, 15 predicted proteins | sample OWC_Aug_M2_C1_D5_FD_207648 | JGI IMG/M metagenome (GOLD analysis project Ga0316628, IMG submission 207648) | Wetland soil microbial communities from Old Woman Creek delta, Ohio, United States - OWC_Aug_M2_C1_D5_C | ecosystem: Environmental > Terrestrial > Soil > Wetlands | place: USA: Ohio... | reverse complement strand
ATAATCTTCGACATGACCTACGAGAGCGTCATCGGCGACTATTACATCATCCCCGAGCTCCAGCGGTCGATCAGCGTCGACATCCGCTATGTCCTTTGGGTCACGGACAAGTTCTCCGGGGCCAAGCACATCATCAAGGAGATGGGGCTCTGACCATCGTGAAAAGGAAGGCGGCCTGCGTCCTGGCCATCCTGGCCGCGTCGGCCGCCTGCGCCCGGGCGGACAAGGCCGGGTTCCGGCGGGAGCTCGCCCGGGCCGAGCTCCTGGACAAGGTCAAGGGCGGCTGGGCCGGCCAGGTCATCGGCTGCACTTTCGGCGGCCCGACCGAGTTCCGCTACCAGGGCGCGATGATCCAGGATCATCAGACGATCCCCTGGGACGCGACGCGCGTGGCGGCGATGTTCGAGCGGTCGCCCGGGCTCTACGACGATGTTTACATGGACCTGACCTTCGTCGAGGTCATGGCCCGGGAGGGCCTCGACGCCCCGGCGGCCAGCCACGCCCGGGCCTTCGCCAACGCCGCCTATCCCCTCTGGCACGCCAACCAGGCCGCCCGATACAACGTGCTCAACGGCCTCCTGCCGCCGGCCTCGGGCCACTGGACGAACTCGCCGCACGCCGACGACATCGACTTCCAGATCGAGGCCGATTTCGCCGGGCTGATGAGCCCGGGATTGGTCAACGCCGGGGCGGAGGTCTGCGACCGCGTCGGCCACATCATGAACTACGGCGACGGCTGGTACGGCGGCGTCTATATGGCCGCCATGTACAGTTTGGCCTTCGTCAGCGACGACGTCGCGGCCGTGGTCGAGGAGGCCCTCAAGGTCCTGCCGCCGGAGTCGAGCTTCGCCCGCTGCGTCCGGGACGTCGTGTCCTGCTACAAGGCCGACCCGTCCGACTGGAAGAAGGCCTGGTTCGAGGTCGAGCGCAAGTGGGCCGAGGACGTCGGCTGCCCCGATTTCGTCTTCGCCCCGGGCAACATCGACGCCCGCGTCAACGCGGCCTACGTGGTCATCGGCCTGCTTTACGGGCGCGGCGATTTCGGCCGGACGCTCGAGATCGCGGCGCGCTGCGGCCAGGATTCCGACTGCAACCCGGCCAGCGCCGGCGGCGTCCTGGGGACGATGCTCGGATACGGAGGCATCCCGGCGGTCTGGCGCGACCCGGTCAGGGCCATCGAGGACAAGCCGTTCCCCTATACGTCGATGTCGCTCAACCAGGTCTATGAGACGGGCCTCGGCCAGGCTCTCGAGATGGTCCGCCGGAACGGCGGCGCCGTGGAAGGGGAGAGGGTCGTCCTGCCCGCCCTCGAGATCAAGCCGGTGCCGCTCGAAACGAGCTTCCCCGGCTGCTTCCCGGTCGAGCGCAAGAGGCTGGGCCTGCGGCTCGAGGGTCCGGTTTCGGTCGAGTTCGAAGGCACGGGCTACGTCCTGACCGGCGGGCCGTCGAAGAGGACCGACGACGGGTCGGACCCGTATGTCTATCGAGTCGAGATCGCGCTGGACGAAGGACGGCCGGCCGTCGTCGCGATGCCCGTGAACGACCTGGTCCGGCGGCTCGAGGTCTCCTGGGGATATCGACTGCCGAACGGAAAGCACGTCCTCAAGCTCAAGCTGTTGAACCCCCGGCCGGGCGAATGGGTCCGTCTCGACGAGCTCATCACCTACGGCGACAGGCCCGTCCGCCGGGCTTACTGACCCGGGCCCGCGGCTAGCGCAACCGGACCCGATGGGGTAGAATATCCCTTTTCGCCGGGAGCGCGTCACTCGCATGATCATCGTCGACAACCTGTCGAAGAGCTTCGGCAAGCAGGGGCTCTTCGACGCCATCAGCTTCAAGGTCAACCGCCGCGAGCGGGTCGGCGTCGTCGGCCGCAACGGCCACGGCAAGACGACCCTGTTCAAGATGATCATCGGCGAGGAGGAGCCTGACGCCGGGACGGTCACCAAGCCGCGCAACTACCGCGTTGGCTACGTCGAGCAGCGGCTGAGGTTCACCGAGCCGACCGTCCTGGCCGAAGGGACCAAGGCCCTCGGCCACGACGCGCACAACGAGGTCTGGCGGGTCGAGAAGGTCCTGTCCGGCCTGGGCTTCGAGGCGGCCGACCTGGAGAAGCGCCCTAACGAACTTTCGGGAGGCTTCCAGGTCCGGCTCAACCTGGCCAAGGTCCTCGTCGGCGACTTCCAAATGCTCCTCCTCGACGAGCCCAGCAACTACCTCGACATCACCTCGCTCCGCTGGCTCGAGCGCTATCTCAAGGCCTGGCCCGGGGAGCTTCTCCTCATCACCCACGACCGAAGCTTCATGGACAACGTCGTCACCCACGTCCTCGGCATCCACCGCCGCAAGGTCCGCAAGATCCAGGGCGACACCGGAAAATACTACGAGCAGATCGCGGCCGAGGAAGAGATCTACGAGAAGACCCGCGTCAACGACGAGCGGAAGATGAAAGAGATGGAGCTGTTCATCACCCGCTTCCGGGCCAAGGCCCGGCTCGGCGGCCTGGTCCAGTCGCGGGTCAAGTCGCTCGAGAAGATGGAGAAGAAGGACAAGCTCGAGACGATCAAGACGCTTGAGTTCGTCTTCGCCGAGAAGCCCTCCTTCCATAAATACGCCCTGGACGTCCGCGACGTCTCGTTCGCCTATACGCCGGACCGGCCCCTGATCCGGCGTTTTTCGATCAGCATCGGGGCCAAGGACCGGGTCTTCGTCATCGGCCGCAACGGGCGGGGCAAGACGACCCTGCTCAAGCTCCTGGCCGGGGAGCTCGAGCCCCAGGCGGGCGAGATCACCTCGCCCCAGTCGGTCGCCCCGGGTTACTTCGAGCAGACCCACATCTCGACCCTCCACGAGCCCAACACCGTCCTCGAGGAGATCGGCTCGGCCGACCCCGAGGGCGACCCCAAGCGGGCCCGGGCCATCGCCGGCGGGATGATGTTCGAGGGCGACGACGCCCTCAAGAAGGTCCGCATCCTGTCGGGCGGGGAGAAGAGCCGCGTCCTCCTGGGCAAGCTGATCGCCACCCCGATCAACCTCCTGCTCCTCGACGAGCCGACCAACCACCTCGACATCGAGTCCAACGACGCCCTGCTCGAGGCTATCGACGCCTTCGACGGGGCCGTGGTCATGGTCACCCATAACGAGATGTTCCTCCACGCCCTGGCCGACCGGCTGGTCGTCTTCGACAACGACGACATCGTCGTCTACGAGGGCGGCTACCAGAGGTTCCTGGACAAGGTCGGCTGGCGCGACGAGGTCATGCAGGGGACCGTCGCCGACCCGCGGCCGTCCTTGGCCGGCGAGGAGCGGCCGAAATGGACGCCCAAGGAGCTGCGGCGCCTCCGCTCGGAGGTCATCGCCGAGCGGTCCCGCGTCCTCCGGCCGCTCGAAGCGAGGATGGAGGCCCTCGAAAAAGGCGTCGAGGCCCACGACGCCTCGCTTCGGGAGCTCAACGCCGAGCTGGTCAAGGCCTCGCAGAGCCGGCAGGGCGGCCGGGTCGTCGAGGTCTCCAAGTCCATGCACAGGACGAAGAAGGCCATCGACGCCCTGCTCGAGGAGCTCCAGAGCCTGACCGGGGAGTATGACCGGAAGAAGGCCGGATTCGACGCCAAGCTCCGGGCCTACGACGAGGACGAAGCGGGAAGCTGACGCGGGCGCGAGCCGGAGGAGAAGAGGGGGTCAAACCTACTTTTTTCACTTTCATGATGGAGGCATATCGTGTCGTCACGTCTAGTCCGAAAGGTGAAAAAAGTAGGTTTGACCCCTTCTTGCTTTAAGATATAATCTTCTTTCATGTTCCCCCGCGTCGCCGGCCTGCTCCTAGCCCTGGGCGTCGCGTTCTTCCCGGCCTGCCGCCGCGGAGGCGCCCGGGCCGACCTGACCCTGGCCGGCTCGACGAGCATCCAGCCGTTCGCCGACAAGTGGGCCGAGGTGTTCATGGGATCCCACCCCGACTACGGGGTCAACGTCCAGGGCGGCGGCTCGAGCGCGGGCATCCAAGCCTGCAAGAGCGGCGCCTGCCAGATCGGCATGTCCTCCCGGGAGCTCAAGGGCGACGAGAAGGACCTGGTCGAGATCGTCGTCGCCCGGGACGGGCTGGCCGTCATCGTCCATCCCCGGAACCCCGTCCGGGGCGTCAAGGTGGCCGAGGTCAAGCAGATCTTCTCCGGCGACCTGCGGAACTGGAAGCTCCTCGGCGGGCCCGACAGGGAGATCACGGTCGTCACGCGCGAGGAGGGCTCGGGGACCCGCGGCGCCTTCCAGGAACTGGTCATGGGCAAGACGCGCATCTTCCGGGGGGCCATCACCGAGGACTCCAACGGGACCGTCCGCGAGATCATCGCCCACGACCCCTACGCCGTCGGCTTCATCTCCCTGGGGCTGGTCAACGAGCAGGTCCGGGCCCTCGAGCTCGACGGCGTCGCGGGGAACGAGGCCAACATCCGGAACGGGAGCTACAAGCTCGTCCGGCCGTTCCTGTTCGTCAGCCGCGGCGAGCCGTCCGGACACGCCAAGGAGTTCATCGACTTCGTCCTCTCCGACGAAGGACAGGAGCTCGTCAGGAAGGAGGGCCTTCTCGCCGTCAAGTGACGGGAGAGGAGCTCGAGGGACGGGACCATGAAGGCGCGGGGCAAGAACCGGCTCGAACGGAACGACCGCCTCGTCCGCCTGGCCCTGCTCGTCGTCGCCTTCTCGGCCGTGTCCGTCCTGCTGGTCATCACCGTGTTCATCGTCCAGCAGGGCACGCCGGTCATGTTCAAGTACGGGCTGAAGAGCTTCCTCGCCGGCAAGGACTGGTACCCGTCGGAGAAGGCCTTCGGGCTCCTGCCGATGATCGTCGGCTCCCTGTACGTCACGGCCGGGGCCCTCGTCATCGGCGTTCCTTTCGGCCTGGCCTGCGCCGTCGTCCTGACCGAGTTCTCCTCCAAGCGGGTCCGCCGGGTCATCAAGCCGCTGATCGAGCTCCTGGCCGGCATCCCCTCGGTCGTCTACGGCTTCATTGGGGTCATCATCCTCGTGCCCTTCATCCGGGAGACGTTCGGCGGGCCGGGGCTGTCCGTCCTGGCGGCTTCGATCATCCTGGGCGTCATGATCCTGCCGACTATCATCTCCATATCGGTCGACTCGCTCCAGGCCGTGCCGCCCTCCTACCGGGAGGGCTCCATCGCCCTGGGCGCGACGCGCTGGCAGACGGTCAAGATGGTCCTCTTCCCGGCCGCCCGTTCGGGCATCGTCGCCAGCGTCATCCTGGGCATGGGCCGGGCCGTCGGCGAGACCATGGCCACGATCATGATCGCCGGCAACGCGGCCGAGATACCCGGGTCGATCCTGAAGCCGGTCCGGACGCTGACCTCGAACATCGCCCTGGAGATGAGCTACGCCACCGGCGAGCACCGGGAGGCGCTCTTTGCCACGGGGGTCATCCTGTTCATCATCATCATGATCCTGAACACGGTCGCCAACGCCACGTCGGCGAAGCGCCGGAGGCAGCCGTGAAACGCCTCGGACCCCGCGTCGAACAGAAGGTCGCCCAGACGGCCCTCTGGGCCATGACCCTGGTCACGGTCGGGGTCCTGCTCTTCATCATCTTCTTCGTCCTGCGCCGCGGATTGCCCGTCCTGAGCCTGGAATTCCTGACGACGAACCCGGCGGACATGGGCAAGGCGGGCGGCATCTTCTCGACCATCGTCGGCATGGCCGCCCTGACCCTGCTGGCCATCCTCATCGCCGCGCCCCTCGGCGTGGGCACGGCCATCTACTTGACCGAATACACCTGGGGGGGGCGGGTGACGCGGATTATCCGCTTCGGGGCCGAATGCCTGGCCGGCATCCCGTCCATCATCTTCGGCCTCTTCGGCTTCATCCTGTTCGTCACCAAGCTCAAGTTCGGCTGGTCCATCCTGAGCGGCGGCCTGACCCTGGCCTTCATGCTCCTGCCGACCATCATCCGGACCTCGGAGGAGGCCATCAAAAGCGTCCCGCCCGCCTACCGGACCGTCAGCTTCTCCCTGGGCAGCACGAAATGGCAGACCGTCACCCGGGTCGTCCTGCCCTCGGCCCTGCCCGGCATCGCCACCGGCATCGTCCTCAGCATCGGCCGGAGCATCGGCGAGACGGCGGCGACCATCTTCACGGCCGGCAGCGCCCTGCGGATGCCGACCTCGCTCTTTTCGTCGACCCGGACGATGTCCGTCCACTTTTACATCCTGGCCCGGGAGGGCATTTCCATGCCCAACGCCTACGGGACGGCGGCCGTCCTGATCATCGCCATTCTCGGCATCAACATCCTGACCTATTACCTGATGAACAGGTTCATCAAGAAATACTCATGAGCGACGCCGCCATCCAGGTCAGGGGCTTCGGCCAATCGTTCGCCGCCGTCCGCAAGCTCAAAGCCCTCGACCTGGACGTCCACCGGAACGAGATCCTGGGGATCATCGGGCCGGCCCGGAGCGGCAAATCGACCTTCCTCTGCGCCCTCAACCGCCTCAACGACCTCGTCCGCGGCTCGCGGGTCGAGGGGACGATCACGATCGACGGCCAGGACATCTACGCGCCCGACGTCGACGTCGTCGCCCTGCGCCGGAAGCTGGGCATGGTCTTCGCGACGCCCGTGCCCCTGCCCCGCTCGATCTATGAGAATATCGCCTTCGGCGCCCGGATGGCCGGCGTCCGGGGCCGGGCGGCGCTCGACCCGCTCGTCCACGACAGCCTGGAGAAGGGCGGCCTGTGGGAAGAGGTCAAGGACCGTCTCGGGACGAGCGGCCTGAAGCTCTCCGGCGGCCAGCAGCAGCGTCTCTGCCTGGCCCGCATCCTGGCCGTCAAGCCGGAGTTCATCCTGCTCGACGAGCCGACCTCGGGGCTCGACCCGATCTCGACGATGAAGATCGAAGACTCCCTGCGCAAGCTCAAGAAGGACTACACGATCATCCTGGTCACGAACAACACCAAGCAGGCCGCCCGCGTCGCCGACCGGACGGCCTTCTTCCTCAGCGGCGAGCTCGTCGAGGTCGGCCCGACCGCGAAGATATTCACGGCCCCCTCGGACAAACGGACCGACGACTACCTCCGGGGGAGGTTCGGGTAAGCGGCCATGGCCATCATCGAAGTCCGCGACCTCGACTTTTACTACGGGAAGTTCCAGGCCCTCAAGGCCATCGGTCTGGACATCGACAAGAACCGGATCACCGCGCTGATCGGGCCCTCGGGCTGCGGCAAGACGACCTTCCTGCGCACGCTCAACCGGATGACCGAGCTCATCGAGGGCGTCCGGGTCACCGGCCGGGTCCGCATCGACGGCGAGGACATCTATCGCCCCGGGACCGACCTTCTGGCCCTGCGTAAGAAGGTCGGCATGGTCTTCCAGCGGCCCAATCCCTTCCCCCTGAGCGTCTTCGACAACGTCGTCTACGGCCTGCGCGTCCACGGCCTCCGGGACGCCAAGGCCCTCGAGGAGCGGCTCGTCCGCAGCCTCGAGGCCGTCCACCTCTGGGACGAGCTCAAGGACCGCCTCGACGACAACGCCCTGGGGCTGTCGGGCGAGCAGCAGCAGCGGCTGGTCATCGCCCGGCTCGTCGCCGTCGAGCCCGAGATCGTCCTCATGGACGAGCCCTGCTCGGCCCTCGACCTGGCCGCCACGGCCAACATCGAGGACCTGATGGCCGAGCTCAAGAAGCGCTACACCATCGTCATCGTCACCCACAACATGCAGCAGGCGGCCCGGGTCTCGGACTTCACCGGCTACTTCCTCCTCGGCGAGCTCATCGAGTTCGGCGAGACCCGGCAGATCTTCACCAACCCGCGGGACCCGCGGACGGAGGACTACATCACCGGCCGTTTCGGCTAGGGAAAAGGGAGTATAATGGCCGTGTCTCCGTCTGAGGGAGGACGACGATGAACAAGCCTTTCCCGGCGGCCGCGCTCGCGGCCGCGGCGGTCCTCTTGTCGGCCGCCTGCATCATGGTCATGGACCCGGATACCGAGGGCTCTTGGCAGCCCCGGGGCGAGTTCCGCAAGACGTACGACCTCCAGCCCGGCGGGACCGTCTCCCTCGAGAACGACGCCGGGAACGTCGAGATCACGGGCTGGGACAAGGAGTCCGTCGAGGTCGTCGCCCAGGGGACGGCCGGCCAAGGCGTCAAGCAGCGCAAGGTCAGGGCTTACGGCTTCTGGGAGCTCAAGCCCAACGTCGAGGTCACGAGGACGGACGGCGGGCTGGCCATCCGGACGCAGCCCTTCGACGGCCCGGGGGAGATGACCGCGGTGGACTATACGATCAGGGTCCCGAACTCGGTCAAGCTCCAGGCCGTCCTCCGCGGGGAAGGCGGCCTGACCGTGTCCGACGTGTTCGGCCGACTCGAGGCCTCGCTCGAGAGGGGCGACCTCCGCGTGGTCAACTTCTCGGGGTCGATCGACGCTTCGGTCGGCGCGGGAGCCATCGACGTCGAGGCCCTCGACCTCAGGAGCGACGACGCGATATCCCTCACATCGGATGAAGGCGATATCGTCCTGCGGCTCGAGCCCGGCGCTCCGGCGGTCCTCGAGGCGGAGGCGCCCCGGGCCGAGGTCCGGAGCGAGATCGACCTGGGGGCGCGGACCCCGGCCCCGAGCGTCAGGGGGCGCATCGGCGAGGGCGGGGCGGTCATCAAGCTGAAAGCGGCCGACGGCCGGGTCGATATCCGGACCGTCAAGGACGTGCCCGGGTCCGCGGCCGGACCGGCCGCTCGGGGGAGGGGAACTCTTGGTCGACCTCAACCTTGAAGAAGAACGCGAGAGCGAACCCCGGAAGGTCTGGGGGCTGGCCGTCGCCATCCTCGTCATCCTGGCCGGAGCCGCGGCTATCTATTATTTCGGCTTCGTGAAGAAGCCGGCCGCGCCCCCGGCTCCGCCTGAGCAGGCGGCGGCCGCGGCCGTCCCGGCGGAAGGCGAAAAGGCCGCGGCGGAGGGCGAGGCCGCGCCCCTGGCGTTCCCGCCGGTCGGCCTGGCAGACAGCGACCCGGCCGTCAGGGAGTTCGCGGCGGCCCTGTCCGCCAACCCCGAGTTCGCCAAGTGGCTGCTGACCAAGGACCTCGTCCGGAAGTTCGTCGTCGCCGTCGACAACGTCGCCAACGGGCTGAGCCCCAAGCCGCACGTCGATTTCTTCTCTCCGTCCGGCGGCTTCCGCGTCGCCCGGACGAAGAAGGGCACGTTCATCGACGAGGCCGGCTATGCCCGCTACGCGCCCGTCGTCGGCGTCGCCGCCTCGATCGACGCGGCCGCCGCCGTCCGGCTGTACAAGGCGGCCAAACCTATCATCGACGAGGCCTACAAGGACCTCGGCTATCCGGGCGTCGATTTCGGGGAAACGCTCGTCCGGGCCATGGTCGAGCTCCTCGAGACGCCGGTCGTGGACGGGCCCGTCGGCCTCGAGCAGAAGATCCTCAGCTACGCCATGACCGACGCCTCTCTGGAGGCGCTGAGCGCCGCCCAGAAGCAGCTGCTCCGGATGGGCCCCAAGGGCGTCCGGGCCGTACAGGGCAAGGTCAGGGAGCTGGCCGCCGCCCTCGGCGTGCCCGGATCGCGCCTGCCCGCGGCCAGGACCTACACGCCCCGCTAGGACCGCTCCTCCGGGCGGAGGTCATTTCCAGCGGAAGGGCTTGTCCTTCCTGAAGTCCGGGACGAGGTGCTCGTCCGGCCGGAAGGGCTCCGGCTGGAGGAACAGGCGGCTGAGGCCGAGGCCTAGGGCTTTGTCGGCGGCCCGCCGGTATTCCTCCGGCGATACGCCTCGTTGGATCTCCTGAGGCGCCTTGAAACAGGGATGGTATTGGCTCATCAAGCTGAGCCCGATGAACGGGGAGAGGTTCGCGGCCAGCCAGTCCAGCACCTCGAGCGTGTCGTCGACCGCGCCCGGCAGGATCAGGTGGCGGACGACCAGCCCCTTGCGGGCCGTTCCCCGGGGGCCGATATCGAGGACCGGCTGCTGGAGGGACATCTCCCGGACGGCCTCGGAGGCCTTGTCGAAATAATCCGCGGCCGCCGAATACCTCTTCGAAATGTCCGGGGAGCGGTATTTCAGGTCGGGAAGATAGATGTCGACGATGCCTTCGAGCCTGCGGATGACGTCCAGGCTGTCGTAGCCGTTGGAGTTCCAGACCAGGGGGACGTCGAGGCCGCCGGCGAGGGCGATGCGGAGGGCCCGGAGGATGGGTAGGACGACGTGGGTCGGGGAGACGAAGTTGATGTTGTGGGCGCCCTGGGCCTGGAGCTTCAGCATCAGGGCCGCGAGCGCTTCGTCCGTGACCGGATCGCCCTCGAGGAGCCAGCTGAGCTGGTAGTTCTGGCAGGACAGGCACTTGAGGTTGCAGCCGGTGAAGAAGATCGTCCCGGAGCCGGCCGAGCCGCTGATGACCGGCTCCTCGCCGAAGTGGAGAAGTCCGTGGGAGACCGAAGCGGAATGTCCCGTCCGGCAGACCCCGGCCGGCTCCTTCGTCCGGTCGACCCGGCAGTCGCGCGGGCAGAGAACGCAGGCGGTCTCCAACGGAGAGAGGCGCTCCAGGGCCCTTTCGACCAGCTCCAGTTTGCGCCCGCCGCCCGCCATGACCCTATCTTAGCATAATTGATTCCGGCCCGGTCTGCGGGTATAGTAGGGGACTCATGGAACTCGTCAAGAAGATCCTCGACATCGCCCTGCACCTGGACAAGTACCTCAGCGCCGTCATCCAGCAGTACGGCCTGTGGACGTACGCCATCCTGTTCGTGGTCATCTTCATCGAGACCGGTTTCGTGGTCATGCCCTTCCTGCCCGGCGACTCCCTGCTCTTCGCCGCCGGGACGTTCGCCGCCCTGGGCGCCTTCAAGGTCGGCTGGCTCATCCTGATCCTGGCGGCGGCGGCGGTCATCGGGGACACGGTCAACTACTGGGTCGGCCACTATGTCGGGCCCAAGGTCTTCAACAAGGAGAAGGCCCGTTTCTTCAAGAAAGAGCACCTCGACCGGACCCACGCCTTCTACGAGAGGCACGGCGGCAAGACCATCATCATCGCCCGCTTCGTGCCCATCATCCGGTCGTTCGCGCCCTTGGTGGCCGGCATCGGCCGGATGTCCTACGGCCGGTTCATCGCCTACAACGTCATCGGCGGGGTCGGCTGGGTCGTCCTGCTCGTCGGGGCGGGCTACTTCTTCGGCAACATCCCCGTCGTCAAGAAGAACTTTTCCCTGGCCATCCTGGCCATCATCGTGATATCGACGATCCCCGTGGCGACCGAGTACCTGCGGCACAAAAAGCGGAAGCCCAAGGATCCGCGGCCCTAGAGGTCGACGCTCAGGATCGCTTGGCGAGAGCCCTGGCCAACCGGCGGAGCTTGTCCGAACCCAAACTGTGGTGGTCGGTCATGTCGGTGTGGAGGGGGGTCAGCGAGATGAAGCCGTCGTGGGCGGCCATGACGTCCGTGCCGGCGTCGCCGACCCGCCGCGGCGTTCCCGTGCCGATCCAGTAGTAAGTGGAATTCCGGGGGTCGGTCTTCTCGATGATCTCCGGGTCGTAGAACTTCCAGCCCAGGCGGGTGATCTTGACGCCCTTCGCGGGGAGCGGCGGGATGTTGACGTTGAGGGCCGTTCCCGGCGGCAGGCCGGAGGCCAGGACGTCGGCGGCGATGGACTTCACGACCTCCGCGGCGGCCTTCAGGCCGAACTTGCCCCCGGCGTCGGGGAGGAGGGACACGGCGATCGACGGAATGCCGTGGAACGTCCCCTGGATGGCCCCGGCGACCGTGCCCGAGTAGTTGATGTCCTGCTGGCCGAGGTTAGGCCCCGGGTTCATGCCCGAGATGATGAGGTCCGGGCGGCGCGGCAGGAATTTCTGCAGGGCGAAGTAGACGCAGTCGACCGGCGTGCCCTCGACGGCCCAGACCCGCGGCTTGACGCGCTCCGCGCGGAGCGGCCGGCGCAGCGTGACGGCCAGGGAGCAGGCGCTCCGTTCCCGGTCCGGGGCGACGATGTAGGTCCGGCCGAGGGTCCGCAAGCGCCGGAACAGGACCTGGATGCTTTCGCGGTAGAATCCGTCGTCGTTGGTCAGGAGGATGACGGGCGGGGTCTTCTTCACGCCGGTTTCTTGATCATGACCAGGAGCATCTTGAACCGGGTCACGGCCCTCAGGGCGTGAGGGACGCCGGCCGGCATGATGATCATCTCGCCCGGCCTGACCCGGTTGGCCCGGCCGCCGATGACGATGTCGGCCTCGCCGTCGAGGTCGATGACCAGCGCGTCGAACGATGTCGTGTGCTCGCTGAGCTGTTCGCCCTTGTCGAAGGCGAAGGCCGTCACCGTCCCGGCCGGTTGGCTGACGACCTCGCGGCTGACGATGGCCCCGTCCTGGTAGTCGACCAGGCCGGCCAGCGGAAGGGCCCGGGCCTTCAGGTCGTCCGCGCTCTTCTCTTTCTTGATCGGGGCCATGGACACGCTCCTTCCGGGATCAGGCTTTTCCCGAGATGTATTGGCAGTAGCCGAAGGCGATCGGCCCGCTCTTGGTCGTCTCGCAGGGGAAGTCGGCGCAATCGAAGCAGAGCCGCACGCCCTTGTGGAAGGCGCAACTGGCCACCGCGCAGAAGGGGTTCTCCTTGGGCCGGCAGCCGGGCTCCCCGTTCGGGCAGAGGCCCCGGACCATCCGGGGGCATGTCTCGCAGGCGATGCCGCAGACGCCGATCTTCATGGCCGCTCTCCCTTGGTGGGGGATGGAAAGATGGTCGGGACGGGCGGATTCGAACCGCCGACCCCATGCACCCCAAGCATGTGCGCTACCAGGCTGCGCCACGTCCCGGACCGGGGCCCCTTATTATAGCAGAAAAGGGGCGTTTTACGACTTTTTTTTCCGTCCCTGGTCGAGCGAGGAGACGATGTCCTGGAGCTCGTCCCGGACGTTGTTGAGGGCCTTGCGGAGCTTCTCCGGATGGACGGGGTTGGCGGGGGTCAGGCCGAACTCTTCCGCGACCCGCCTCTTGATCCCGGCCATGGTCAGGGTCCTTGCGGCCATGAGGTCGCGGACCCGGCCGATGATGGCCACGTCCTGCTGGCGGAAGAACTTCTCGCCGCTCCCGGTCAGCCCGGCGCTGAGAAAGGGGAACTCCTCCTCCCAGGAGGCCAGCGTTGCGGCGTCGACGCCCGTCATCCGGCTGACCTCGTCGAGTTTGTAGACGAGCTTCGCCTTCGCTTTGTCGTCCTTGAAGAGGTTCGGCTGCGGGGCGTCTTTTTTCACGGTCGTTCGGAGGCCAACAGTAGCATTTTCTGGGGCTTTGGTCAAGGCGCGGCGGCCGGCCGGCGCCCGTCCTAAACAGCCCGGCGGAGGGAGGCGTATTCCCTACGATGTGGGCTCCCCGGCCCGCCGGTCAACACGGGAGGATTCGCGTCATGCTGATGAACTGCCTCAAGAACGCCGTTCGGCAGGGCCGCCGGAATCCCGTCTATTCGGCCCTGAACATCCTCGGCCTGGCCGTCGGCTCGGCCAGCTTCATCTTGCTCCTGCTCTGGGTGGTCAACGAGCTCGGCACCGACCGGTCCTGGCCCGACGCCGAGCGGACCTACCGGGTCACGACCGACGTCAAACTGCAATCGGGGCAGAAGAAATTCTACGCCCTGAGCACGTCGGGCCTGGCCGGGGCCCTGAAGGCCGAGTACCCGGAGGTCGCGAGCTCGACCCGGATCCTGCCCTTCGGGCAGATCCTCCTGCGGCGCGGGGACGTGTCGTTCTACGAGAACAACTTCGTCTATGCCGACCCGGACTTCCTGAGCGTCTTCCCGTTCGCGTTGTCTTCGGGGGACGCCGCCGAGGCCCTGAAAAAGCCTCGGTCGCTCCTGATGACCCGGGAGATGGCCGCGAAATATTTCGGGTCCGAAGACCCACTGGGGAAGACGCTCCTGGCCGACAACGCCGTCGAGTACGAGGTCACGGGCGTCATGGAGAACCCGCGCGGCGGCTCCCATATCCGGGCCAGCTTCGTGGTCAATCCCGGCCAAGTCCCGTTCTTCAACCATCCGACCTGGAACGCCCTGGGCATTTACACCTATGTGCGCCTGGCCGAGAACGCCTCGGCCCGCGACCTCGAAGCCAAGATCCAGGACCTGGCGACGAAGTACGTCGGGCCCGGCGGAAAGGACCTCTTTACCTACCGGCTCCAGCCGGTGACCTCGATCCACCTGCGTTCGGACCGGGAGGGCGAGTTCGCGCCCGTCGTGGGCCTGGCCCAGGTCCGACTCCTGGCGGCCGTCGCCGTCCTCATCCTGGCCGTGGCCTGCGTCAACTTCGTCAACCTCTCCACGGCCAGGGCCGGCCGGAGGGCCCGCGAGGTCGGGGTCCGCAAGGTCCTGGGCGCCCGGCGCGGCGGGCTTTTCCGTCTGTTCCTGTCCGAATCGTTCCTCTCGTCGTCCGCGGCCGCCGGGCTCGGACTCGGGCTGGCCCACTTGGCCCTTCCCGTCTTCAACTCGATCTGGGGGACGTCGCTGAGGATGAGCCCGCGGGCCAGCCTCGCGGCCTTCGGGGCGCTGACCCTGGCCGTCGGCCTGTTCTCGGGCGGCTACCCCGCCTTGGTCCTGTCTTCCTTCCGCCCCGCGCTCGTGCTGCGGGGAAGGTCGAACCGGGCCGCCGGGGCGGCCGTCCTTCGCAAGGCCTTGATCGTCTTCCAGTTCGCCGCGGCCATCGTCCTGTTCATCGCCACGGGGGTCGTGGCCGACCAGATGCGCTATTTCCGGGACAAGGACCTAGGCTTCACCAGGGACCAGGTCCTGGCGGTCCGTCTCAGGGACGACGGCGTCGTCCGCGACTACGAGGGCGTCAAGCGCGAGTTCCTCGGGGACCCGGCCGTCGGAGCGGCCACGACGGCCTCGTCGCTTCCCGGGGTCCAGGCGGCGACGCTGCCCTATGTCCCGGACGGTTTTGACGGGAACAGCATCCTCGTCCGGACCTTGTTCGTCGACCACGATTTCATCCCGACGATGGGGATCAAGATGGCCGCCGGCCGGGCGTTCCTGCGGGACCACCCGACCGACATCGAGACCGCCTTGGTCATCAACCGCACGGCTCAGGCGCGCTTCGGCTGGAAGGACGCCGTGGGGAAGACGATCGCCTGCACGAACCGCGACGAGCCTGGGGGAGGGGTGGTCG
>Ga0316628_100001887_pt1 | contig 15133 bp, 8 predicted proteins | sample OWC_Aug_M2_C1_D5_FD_207648 | JGI IMG/M metagenome (GOLD analysis project Ga0316628, IMG submission 207648) | Wetland soil microbial communities from Old Woman Creek delta, Ohio, United States - OWC_Aug_M2_C1_D5_C | ecosystem: Environmental > Terrestrial > Soil > Wetlands | place: USA: Ohio... | reverse complement strand
CGCGGCGCTCCCCTGGAGCGGAGATGAGATCGCGCGCGCCGCCCTCGAGGTGACGACGGCGCTGCTCGCCGCCAGCCCGCGCGTCGCCTGGGCAGGCGGCGGCCGTTCCGTGCCCCTGTGCCCCCGCGCCTCCGTGCCACTGGCGGGGGGCAGGGACGCGGGGCTCTGGTGGGTGGACGCCGCGGGACTCGGCAGCGAGGCCAAGCTTGCGCGGCGGCTGGCGCGCCTGGCGGCCGAGTTGGGCTTCGGCCACGCGCGCGTCGGCGTGGCGGACTCCGCCGTCGCGGCGTACGCGGCGACGTACGGACGGGGGCACAGGGGCACGGAGGCACGGGGGCACGGTGATGCCGCATGCCCGCCGCGCTCCGGCGGCGCCACCCCCGTACGCCGGCGCGCCGACACGCCGGTACGCCCGATTGTCGTTTCTCCCGGCGGCGACGCACCGTTCCTCGCGCCCTTCCCTCTCGCGCTCCTGGAGCCCGGCGAGGACCTCGCCGAGACGTGTGACGCCCTCGGCCTGCGGACCGTAGGCCAGTTCGCCGCGCTCGATGCCGGCGAGGTCGAGACGCGCTTCGGCCCCGAGGGGCTCGCCCTGCACCGCCTCGCCCGCGGCCTCGACACCCGGGGCCCGAGCGCGCCGCGTGACGACACGCTCCCGGTCGTCGCCTGCGACCTCGGGAGTCCCGTCGCCACGGCGGAGCCGCTCCTCTTCGTCCTCAAGGGGGCTCTCGCCTCGCTCAGCTCGGCTCTGCGGGCGAAAGGGCTGGCTGCCAGGGAGATCTCTATCGCGCTGACCCTCGACGACGGATCCACCGCCGAGCGCGCGGTCCGCCCCGCGCGGCCCACCTCACACGAGGGCGCGCTGTTCGACCACTGCCGCGCCGCCTTCGAGGGATGGGCGCTGCCGGAGCCCGTCGTCGCCCTGGCGGTACGTGCCGCGGTCACCGTCCCGGCTTCCGGCGAGCAGGGTGACCTCCTGGCACCGCGCTGGGCCGAGCCTGCTGCGCTTGAGGCCGCCTTCGACCGGATTCGTGGTCGCGAGGGCGCGGATGCCGTGGCGGCACCCGTGGCACGTGAGGGCCACCTGCCGCGCGACGCTGGGGCGTGGGAACAGGACAGAGGGACAGAGGCACAGGCGTGCCGACGCACAGATGCGGCGGCCGGAGAGCGCCGGACCAAGTGGCGCGCCGAGGCGAGCACTGACGGGGCGCAGCCCGGCGGGCCGCCGGGGCCGCGCGAGCGCGAGGCCGCCGCGCTGCGCCTGCTCCCGTCGCCAACTCCCGTCCGCGTGCGCCTCGGCCGCTCGGGTATCGAGGCCTTCCGCCACGGCGAAACCTGGCACGACGTCACGGCGTGGAGCGGCCCCGAGCGCCTCGCCCCGCGCTGGTGGGTGCCGGGCGACGGGCGCGCGGCGGGATCCCCGGGCGCCGTCGCCGCGCCCACCGGCCCCGCGACGCCGGACGCCGCCGCGCCGCGCGACTACTACACCGCCCGCACCGCCGACGGCGCGCTGTGGCTCCTCTTCCGCGGCGCCGCGTCGCACGGGTGGTTCGTGGAGGGGTGGTGGGACTGAGAGGCGGAGGACGCGACCCCGTGCCCGCCGCGTACGCCGAACTGCATTGCCACTCGGGGTTCTCGCTCCTCGACGGCGCGTCGAACCCCGAGGACCTGATCCGCCGCGCCGCTGCGATCGGGGTCGGCGCCGTCGCCCTCACCGACCACGACGACCTCGGCGGCGCGGTGCGCTGGGCGGAGGCGGGCGTCGAGCACAGCGTGGCCGCGATCATCGGCGTGGAGTTGACGGTGGCGGGCGACGGCCACACCGAAGGCGAGGACGGCGCGGAGGCCGGGGCGCCAGGAGCGGGGTTGGCGCGGGCGATGCCCGACTCTGCGAACGCAGCGAGCAGCCGGAGGGCGTCGCCCGCGCCGGCCCAGCGACGCAGCGCCCCGGCCGAGCGACGCGACGACGGCACGTCGCACCTCACGCTCCTCGCGATGACGGAGGCCGGCTACCGCAACATCTCCCGCCTGGTCACGCTCGCTCGCGGCGGCGACCGCGGCGCGCCGTCCGCCTCATGGGGCGACGTCGAGCGCCGCGCGGAGGGACTGTTCTGCCTCACCGGCTGTCCCTTCGGCGCCGTGCCGCGCCACCTCGCCCGCGGCGACGAGCGAACTGGCCGCGCGCGGCTCGGCTGGCTGGCGGAGGTGTTCCACGGGAACGTCGCCGTGGAGTGCTGGGACCACTCGCTGGCAGGCGAGCGGGCGGTGGCGCCCGACCTCATCGCCCTCGCCGGCGCCCTCGATCTCCCCTGGCTCGTCACCAACGACGTGCACTACGCCACACCCAAGGGCCGCATCGTCCACGACGTGCTCACCTGCCTGCGCCACGGCACGACGCTCGACGAGGCGGGAACGCTGCTGCGCCCCAACGGCGAGTGGTACCTCAAGCGCCCCGAGCGCCTCGCCCACCGCTGGCGACACTACCCAGAGGGCCTGGCCGCCACGCTCGACGTGGCGGAGCGCTGCGCCTTCCGGATGGCCCAGCTCACGCCGGCCCTCCCCGCCTTCCCGACGCCGCCGGGCGTGAGCGCCGACGAGTACCTCGCCTCGCTCGTCGCGTCCGGGGCGAGGGACCGCTACGGCGAGCACCTCACCGAGCGCCACCGCCAGCAGATTCGCCACGAATTGGACGTCATCCGCCGCCTCGGTCTCGCCGGCTACTTCCTCATCGTCTGGGACATCGTGCGCGAGGCGAACCGACTCGGCGTGCTCGCCCAGGGCCGAGGCTCCGCCGCGAACTCCGCCGTCTGCTACTGCCTTGGCATCACGGCGGTGGATCCCATCGGCATGGAGCTGCTCTTCGAGCGCTTCCTCTCCGAGGACCGCCGCGAGGCGCCGGACATAGATGTGGACTTCGCCCACCGCGACCGCGAGAAAGTCATCCAGTACGTCTACCGCCGCTACGGCCGCGAGCACGCCGCCATGGTGTGCGAGGCCATCAGCTTCCGCGGCCGCTCGGCGGTGCGCGACGCCGCCCGCGTGCTCGGCTTCTCCGTGCGGCAGGCCGAGCGCCTCGCGGAGGAGGCCGACCGCTGGAGCGCCCGCGCCACGGCGGAGCACCTGCTCGATGGCGGCGCCGCCGCGGCCGACCTCGATCCGGCCGACCATCGCGTCCGAATGCTCGCCGAGGTGGTGCGCGAGCTGCACGGGCTGCCGCGCCACCGCTCCATCCACGTCGGCGGCTTCGTCCTCTCCCGCGAGCCCCTCGCCGAGGTCGTGCCAATCGAGCCCGCAGCGATGCCGGAGCGCACCGTGATTCAGTGGGACAAGGACGACCTCGATCCGGTGCGGCTCATCAAGATCGACCTGCTCGGCCTCGGCATGCTGACGATGATCCAGGACGCCCTCGTCCTGATTCGTCGGCACCACGGCGTGGCGGTGGACCTGGCCCGCCTGCCCATGGACGACCCGTCCGTCTACGACCTCCTCTGCCGGGCGGATACCGTAGGCGTCTTCCAGGTCGAGTCGCGCGCCCAGATGAACACTCTGCCGCGCCTGGCGCCGCGGAAGTTCTACGACCTGGTGGTCGAGGTGGCGCTGATCCGGCCCGGGCCCATCCAGGGCGAGATGGTGCACCCCTACCTGCGCCGGCGCGCCGGCGAGGAGCCGGTCTCCTACCCGCACCCATCACTGGAGCCCATCCTGGAGCGCACGCTCGGCGTGCCGCTCTTTCAGGAGCAGGGCATGCAGGTCGCCATCGCCGCCGCGGGCTTCACTCCCGGCGAGGCCGACGAGCTGCGGCGCGCCATGAGCCACAAGCGCTCGCACGAGCGGATGGCCGGCATTTGCCGCAAGCTCGTCGATGGCATGGCGCGCAACGGGATCGAGCCCGACGTGGCCCGGCGCATCTTCAACCAGATCGCCGCGTTCGCCGACTACGGCTTCCCCGAGAGCCACGCCGCGAGCTTCGCGCTCCTGGTGTACGCCTCCGCCTGGCTCAAGCGCTACTACCCGGGGGCGTTCACCTGCGCGCTCCTCAACGCCCAGCCGATGGGGTTCTACGCGCCGGGTACTCTGGTCGAGGACGCGCGGCGCCACGGCGTCGAAGTGCGCGGCGTGGACGTGATGCGGAGCGGGTGGGACTGCACGCTGGAGGACGGAGGGCACGGGGGCACGGAGGCACAGGCGCACGGAAACAGCGCAACCGCCCCCTCCGTGCGCCCGTGCGCCCGTGCGCCCGTGCCCCCCGCTCTTCGTGTCGGCCTGCGCTACGTCAAGGGCCTGGGCGAGAAGGCGCGCGATCAGATCGAGCCGCTGTTGAACGGCCGGCGACCCCGCTCTCTGGAGGACTGGGTCCGGCGCAGCGGGCTCAACGTCGCCCAGCTTCGCGCTCTGGCCGAGGGTGGTGCCTTCGACGGCCTGTGGCCGAACCGCCGCTCGGCGCTGTGGGAGATACTCAAGCACTCGCGCGGCGCCGCGGGGCCGCTGGCGCCCCTGCCGGCCGAAGGCCGAGCCGCCCCGGTTCCGGCGCTCACGCCGGTCGAGCTCACGGAGGCCGACTACCGGGTCACCGGCCTCTCGCCGGCGGGCCACCCCCTGCGGCACTTGAGGGAAGTGCTCCGCGCGGAGGGGGTGACGCCGGCCGCGGACCTCGCGCGCTGCCGCGACGGTGACCAGGTGACGGTGGCGGGCCTGGTGATCTGCCGGCAGCGGCCGCGAACGGCGAAGGGGTTCTGCTTCGTGACGCTGGAGGACGAGACGGGGCTCTCCAACGTAGTGGTGACGCCGAAGCTCTTCGAGGAGCACCGCAGGACGGTAGTGCGCTCGCCGCTGCTCCTGGTGGAGGGCGTGCTACAGGAGGAGCAGGACGTGCTGAACGTGAGGGGCAGGCGGTTCGCGGCGCTGGGCCGGGCGGCCGGCGGGGCGCACGTGAGGTCACGCGATTTCCGCTAGGCCCTGCAAGACGCGGCTGATGGCGAATACGTGCCACACTCATGGGCATCGCGAGGCCCAGGGTCGGCTCGGCGAGGCCAGCCGAGTTCCCATCCATCTGTCTACCCGACCTTCCGCACGCCCAGTCCCGGCGCGCCGTGCCGACTCGGGCCCGCGACGATCTCCAGACTCCATGACTACGCCAGCCTGTCAACCACTTCCAGAACCCACGCCGTCGCGATCCCAAACGGAAGACCAGCCAAGTAACCGCCGACAGCCGCTGCAGCCAGCCACATACGAGGCAGCGGGGAAGAGCGACGACTCAATCGGTGAATCACCGCGGAAGCCGCCGCAAGCGGGATCGCGAAGAAGGGCACCAGAAACGCTAGCCACGACGGCCAGGTCCATCCGGGCAGCTCCCGGACAAACAGCAGCGTGCCGCCCAGCACCGCCAGTACAAGGATGCCCGCGGTCGCCAGCCAGACTCTGCGGACCCCAAGCCTGATCAGCCAACTGCCTACCAAGGAATGTCCAACCGCTACGAGGACTGCCAGCACGAGGAGCCCTGGCAACAACTGTTGAAGGTCCGGCGCAAGCGTCATGCCCATTTCCCTCAGGCCTCCTGATCTGGCAGCGGCGTCGCCCCGCGCGTCAGCAAGTACACGGACGCAAGCTCAAGGACAAGCCGGCTGCATGAGCCAAGCGTACGCCCAGGAAGTGCTGCCGCAGCCAACCATGGTGCGGGCTTGATTCTCATACGAGATGGCACGAAAGTAGCTCGAAAAGAAGCGGAGCCCCTGGTCAATGAAGTTCTGCGCGTGCCCAAGCTCGTGCGCCAACACCACCTCTGGCCGCACGTTTCCAGAGCTCTGCGGGTTGACCCTCACACCAAGCCCCCCGTCGCGCGTGAAGCCGAACCCGCTCTGCTGCGTTCCCTGCCCAACCTCGACGGTAAGGACCCTGCTACTTGTCTCAAGAGCGCTCATCGCCGCGAGCATCTGGCGCCCGGCTCTGGCAACCTTCGAGTCCCTCGACCCTGAGGCCTTCGTCGCCGCACTCTTCAGTTTCAACCACAGTGCCGCAGCTTCGTCGTTCTCGAACTTCACCTCCAACCCAAACGGATCCGTGAACGTGGCCGGGTTGTTCCCAACATACGCATACAGGTTGATTCCGCCAGCCGGTCCAATCGGGTCTTCCTGGGTCCAGCGGCCGGTCTTCTGATCGTAGTACCGGTTCCGGTAGAAGCTCAGCTGCGGCGCCCCGGATGCCTCCATGCGCTGGTTGTCGAAGCTCGTCGCCCGCGTGATCGCTCCCGCCCCCGAACCGGTCTGGGAGTAGGTGAGCTCGGTCGACTCGTCCCTGGTGCCGGCCGCGTTGGTGAACGCGAGCAGCCTCCCAGCACCGTCCGTCAGGTAGTAGTACTTGTAGTACTGGCCACCCGACTGATATACGCCCACCAGCGGGTCATCGGTCGCGGGGCCGTGGACGTACCGCCACGTCGCGTCGTCACCGTACCCCATGCGGATGGCGTTGTCGCCGTCGAACCCAAGCCACGCCCCCGCGGCCACGGAGGAGTGCACCCGCCGACCCAGCGGGTCGTAGTGGAAGAGGACGCTGTCGCCAACCCACTGGTAGCCACCGCCACCGGGAATGGGAACCCACGCCAGGTGACCCACCGTCTCGCCCAGCGAGTTGTAGTAGAACAGCCGCCAGTTGCCGTATTCGGTGTAGGTCGGGACTTCCACGTGTAGCGAGCCATTGTGGAGGTACTCGTAGGTCTTGACCGTCTCCAGCTGCGGCGGGTTCCCCCACGTCCCGATCAGACTCGCCAGCCTGTTCGAGTGCGGCGCGTAGGTGAGACTGTCCAGCAGCGCCCCACCGCTGACGTAGCGCCGCGACACCCGATTGCCGCTGCTGTCATACGCGAACGCCGTGTTCCCGCTGCGCACCAACTGGTGCCGACCGTCGTACTGAGCGTCGTTCTCCAGCTCGAGCTCGTTGGGCAAGGACCCCACCTGGCAGGCCGTGCCCGAGCCGACATCCCCGCCGGCCCTCTGCTGCCACGCCCTCGGCAAGCCGTCGGCAGTCACCGAAGTCACCGCGCGGATGTTCTCCAAGTAGTCCGTGCTGCTCTGGTTGCCTGGATGCCGCGAACACACCAGGCGCTGACGGCCATCCACATCGTAGCCGTAGGAGACATGGGCACCGGGCCCCACGTATACCAGGCTGTCTCTGCGTCCCAGCGCGTCCCACCAGTACCGGAAGGTATCTGCCGGCAAGCCCGCCTGCGCCCACTGCACGGCGAGCGTCGCCAGGCGGCCATCAGTCCCGTAGCCGTACCTCAGCGTGTCGCTCCCGTTGAACATCTTCGTCCTGCGGCCGCCCAGGTCCGTCCATTGGCGGACCGAGAGCCTGAGCATCAGCGTTCCCGTGCTGCTGCGCACCACCTGCCGCTCGTTGCGCAGGGTTCCCTCTCGATTCCACTCGTAGGCCACCGTGTCCCGCGCCCGTGCGGCGCTGAGCAGGCGCCCGGCTGCGTCATAGGTGCGAACGATGCTGTCGCCACTGATCGTCCGGCTGGCGTTGGACATGCTGTAGAACGGCTGGTACATCGCGGGGTAGCTGGTGACCAGCAGCCGCCCGCCGGCATCGAAGCGGTGGCGGATGACGTGGCCGGTGCGGGTCAGCGCCGAATCGAGCAGCCCGCTGCGACCGAAGAACCTGGTCTCCGTGTGGCTCGCCTCGTCTGTCATCGTCACTGGGCGCTCAGCAAGGTCGTACGACCACCGGCGAGTCACGCCCCTGGGGTCGACAAGCGAGTCCAGTTGACCACTGAGGGTGTCGCGGTAGAACGTGGTGCTGTACGACGCGGCGCCGTCGAACACCTGAACAGCGGTCGTCTGGTTGAGGACGTTGTAGGCGTAGTCCGTCCGGTGGCCGGCCGGGTCGAACGTGCGGTACACCAGCCCCACGCCGTTGCGAAGCGATTGAGCCGTCGCCCCCGAGGGCGAGACCAGGGCCGTGTCGTTGCCCAGGGCGTCGTAGCTGAGCTGGGTGAGCAAGGTGTCCAGGTATCGCGTCCAGGCGACGGTGTCCACGACGCGCACCGCCAGATCCGCCACGGACTGCACCAATCCCCTGTACGCTCCGGACTGGATGTAGTTGAACGCCACTCTGGCCCCGCCCTGCGAGACGACCGTGTCCGGGAGTCCCAGATTGGCGTCGTAGTGGAACCGCGTGGTGTCCACCGGTGAGCGCACTTCGGTTGGCGAGTCCGGGACGTTGGAGTCCCCGTAGACGTAGCTCGTCACGCTCGTCGTGGTGGTTCCGGTGCCCTCATGGGTGCTGTCCGACACCGTCAGCAGGTTGCCCCGCGCATCGTAGGTCATCCCCAGCACCTGCCCGACCGGCGACCTGAGTCGCGACACCAAGCCGGTGGTCGCATCACGCGTCACCCTGGTGGTGTCGTTCACCGCGCCGACGGTCCGCACCGGCGCCCCCCAGCGGTCCACCCAGAACGTCGCGTTGTCGCTCACGCCGACCCGTGGACCATAGACCTTGCTGAACACACTGACCGTATCCGCGGCGTAGTTCGTGCCGGTCGGTGTGCCGACAACCAGCCCCTTCTCGTCCCACGACTCGAAGGCCGTCACCGCCGTGTCCGCCGCGCTGAGCGGCACCCTCACGCTGTCCACCCGCAGCATGTTCGCTGTCCCGTACCAGTACGTCGTGGTGGCTCCGTTTCGGCCCGTCCGGCTCGACATGCGGCGCGTAGTGCCGAGGTAGCCGAAGCTCACTGCGATGCCATCGGGATCGCGCACACTCGTCACGTTGCCGCCACTGACCGAGACGTCGAGCACGCGGCCGGCCGGGTCAATGATCGAGTCCAACCTGCTGTTGGCGTCGTAGACGAGTCTGTAGGTCGTGCCGGCCACGCGCGGAGGAACCTGAATGCTCGTGAGCAGGGACCCGGTCCACGTGTAGAGCGTCGTGTCCCCCGTGCGGTTGATGGTCTGAACCGGCTTCCCGGTGTTGTCGAACCTCACCTGCACGCCGTGGCGCAACGTGCGCGTGTAGACGCTGTGGGCCAGGCGGATGGTGTCTCGGTACGCGCCACTGGCCCGTACCCAAGTGTTCGCACCAGCCGGCCGGTACACCGCGGACGAGCCGGCACCGCCCAGCCACAGGATCTTGTTTCCGGGCTGGCTCAGGTAGAGACGCTCCATCCCCACCAGAGACCACCCCGCACCATAGGCTCCAGATATCAGGTTCGCGATGATCAGCGTGTCGGCGATCGGAGTCGAGCAGATGTTCCCGCCGGTGTACTGATTGCACACCTGGAGGGTGAAGGGATACAGGCCCGTGGATTGGCTGGCCGCGATGTAGCTCATGACAACCTGCCGCGGACCGCCGGCGCCGCCCCAGGGCGAGTACGTGCCGCTGGCCCTGGTCGTCCCATTCACCTTGAGTTCCACGTACACGCTGTTGGGCGTCTGCGTCCCGCTCGGCTGGCTCACCCACGCGGCCACCGCAGGGCGCGCCGTGGACTGGTGAGAACTGTAGAAGAGCGTGAGTGACCGATCTCTGCCCATCGTGCGGTAGGCCGGCATCGAGTGCGTCACGAACAGGTCCCCGCACGCCACGCCCGCGGCCTGGCCCGCCCCCACTGTCAGGCACAGGCTCCGGTCCTGGCTGTCGCCGTTGAAGTTGTGCAGCGTCACAGTCGGCGCGCCCGGCTGCACCCTCGCCACGACGAAGTCCTCAGTGGTGCAGTTGTCGTAGATGTCACAGATGTGGGCCGTGATTGTGTTCTCACCCATCTGCAACCCCACGGATGTCGTCTGCGAGATCGCGCCCGATGTCTCGCACTCCATGCCGCCAGCCTCGTAGCTGAACGACGAGGTCTCGTCTTGCCCATTCACCTTGATGTTCCTGCTGGCTGGCCAGAGCGACGTGTTGTCGCACCACTCTATCTGGATCAGCGGGTACTCCTCGGTCGTCTCCATGCCCGGCGAGGTGAACCAGATGTTCGGCGGCGTCTCGTCCTCCTCCGGCGGCTGCTGAGCCATGGGCTGCACCCCGCCCAGCCGCGGGTTCTGCGCGGCCGATGGCGAGGCGAAGGCGGCCAGGAGGAACACCACACACACGAGCGAGCACACGAGCGCGAGCAGGCGGCGCATACGATGACTCCGGCGATGGCGGTGATGAGGGCCTCTGCCTTCGCCCGTCTACATAGGCATCAGGCGTGCCGGATCACGCCGCGGTGCCGAAGTGCTTGCCAATACACCACTTGGCGTCAGAACACGTGTTTCAGGGATGCCACCTAGATTCGCATCCACGCGAACGGCATTCGCATCCATGCGAACGGATTCGCACTGATGCGAATCCGAGACCGGCGCTACTGGATCTCGGAACCCCTGACGATGCGGTAGACCTGGCTCCGGGAGATGCCGAGCGCAGCCGCCGCCAGACGGGTGCCGCTCCAACGAAGCAGGGGGCCCCACTCGGAGCCCCCGTCCCTCGCGTGCGCCGGCCCGCCGCCCTACGCCTTCGCCCGCTCCATCAGCCGCCCGCGCCCGCCTCCGCTGCGGCCCCACCCCCGAGCCCCGTGACGTCGATCCCTCTCGTCGCGAAGATCCGCTCGATGGCCTCACCCACCCTGCTGTTTGGCGTGGACGCGCCGGCCGTCACTCCCACGACGCGCACCTCGGGCCCCAGCCACCCCCCCGTCGACGTCTCGGCATCGGCGCCCGCCGCCTTGTGCCGTATCACGCCCGACTCCGGATCGATACCGGACGAGTCCTCCACATGGAACGTCGGGACCCGCGTCGCACACAGCGCCGCCAGGTGGGTGGTGTTGCTCGAGTTGTAGCCGCCGATGACGACCATCACGTCCACCGAGTCGTCCAGCAGCTTGAGCACCGCGTCCTGCCGGTCCTGCGTGGCCGAGCAGATGGTGTCGAACGTGCGGAACCGCCGCTCGGCCTCGGCCTCGCCGTGGCGGGCCACCATCGCCGTGCGCAGCTCCGCGGCGATGGCGAGCGACTCGCCCGAGAGCATGGTGGTCTGGTTCGCGACTCCGATGCGCTCGAGGTCCCGCTCCGGATCGAACCCCGGCGAGGACGCTGCCCGGAAGTGCCGCCGGATCTCCTCAGCTCCGGAGCCGCGCTCGATGAACGTGCACAACATGCGCGCGTCCGACATATCGCGCACCACGACGTAGCGCCCACCGGGGTACTGGTTCACCTGGGACGCGGTCGCCCTGGTCTCCTCGTGCTGGTACTTCCCGTGGATTACCGCCGTGAAGCCGTCGCGCGCGTAGCTCTCGACCCGCTTCCAGACGTTCAGCACCGAGCCGCACGTCGTGTCCACGAGCACGCAGCCCACCGCGTCGAGCCGCTGGAACGCCTCCCGGGTCACGCCGAACGCGGGCACGATCACCACGTCATCCGGCGCCACCGCGCCGAACTCGAACTCGCCCGTCGCGCCCCGCCGCAGGATGGCGATGCCGAGGGACTCCAGCCGGGCGTTCACGTGCGGATTGTGGATGATCTCGCCGACCAGGTGGATGCGCCGGCCCGGGAACATGACGCGGGTCTCGTAGGCGTACTCGACGGCCCTGTCAACCCCGTAGCAGAAGCCGAACTCGCGGGCCAGACGAACGGTCAGGCCGCCGGCCGTGAGCGTGTAGCTGCGGGCCCGCATCGAGTCCACGAGATCGCTGTGGTACTCTCCCACCAGCCGGTCGTGGACCAGACCTCTGAGACCGAAGCCCCTGCGGAAGTGACTCTGTCTCATGATGACCCGAATCTAGCCGAGACGACTCGATCCCGTGCCCGGCGCCCGACGAGTCACGGCGATCGCTGCCCTCGCCGCGGCCGATGCCCGGTGCGACCCGGAGCTACTGCGCTTCCTCCGGGGTCCGGCCCACCGGCCATTCGGAGCGCGGCCGCCGCAGCAGGTCGCGCTTGCGCCACGACGAGTACGCCGTCCCCGCGGCCCACACCAGGCCCGGTACCCCGTCGAGCGCCGCGAGCCGGAACACGGCGCGCCACAGGAAGCCGAGGGGTGGACGCAGCGCGTCCCACCAGTGGTACCGCGCACCCCGCGCCGCGAGCTGCTGCGCGCCCAGCGCGGCGTACCACTCGATCTTCTCGGCCCGTCGGCCCAGTGTGGGAGCGGTGTGGTGTTCCAGGGGCGCCTTCAGCCGCGCCGTCGGCCCGGTCGACTCCAGGCGCTCGTGGACCGGTCGCCGCACCAGGCGCCAACACCCGCGGCGCACCAGCCTCAGGTGCCAGTCCCGGCCGAGCCCGCCGTGCCTGAGCTCGCGGCCCAGGAACATCACGGCCATGCGAATCTCGAACCCGTCGAACGCGACCGCCGAGCCGAGCACGCTCCGGATCTCCTCGGCCAGCGCCGGCGTCACCCATTCGTCCGCGTCTATCGCGAGCACCCAGTCGCCCCGGGCGTGGGAGAGCGCCGCCTCTCTCGCCGCCGAGAAGCCCTGCCACCTCGCCCGCTCGACCCTGGCGCCGGCGGCCTCTGCCACCTCCACCGTTCGATCCGTGGACCCCGTGTCCACCACAACCACCTCATCGGCCAGCCCCGCCAGCCGCTGCAGGCAGCCGGGGAGCAGCTGCTCTTCGTTCCAGGTGATGAGCACAGCGCTGAGTCGCATCGGGAACCTCTCCTGCCGGCCTGCCTGGCGCCGTGGCGCCACCTCCCCGCGCTCACTTCCGCGGGATGACCTTCCACTTGCGGAGCCACGCGGCGTAGAACCTGGGGTTGAGCAGCGGAGTGTCGAGCGGCGGACGCCGATCCGGAGGGACCTCCCACGTCGCGCCGCCGATTCTCTCGGCCATCACGGCGGGGTGCGAGCCCCGGTAGCGAAACGCGATGTCGACGTCCGCCAGGTACTCCGGAGGCACGCGCCCGGCGCGCGCCACGGCGTACGCGTCGTCGTGGTAGAGCTTCTCCAGGGCCAGCGTCTTCCGCTTCAGCTCCTCGGGCGCGCGGGCCCAGCCGTAGTGGTAGATCTTCGCGCCGCTCCTGCGGACGCGGAGCGGCCGCCCGTCCACGCGGCCGAACCCCGCGGCATCGCCGATCGATTGGACCCGCCCGTCGTTGCGCACCAGCCGACACTGCTTCCGATAGCGCACGTAGTTCACGTAGGCGTACGTGCCCTCGAAGTGCAGGAACCGGAACCGCAGCGCGTCCACGCCGTCATCGTCACCCCAGCGGGCGAGCGCCGCCCGGATTCGCCGGTGGTCGCCCTCGTGGACCACCTCATCCGCCTGCAGGTAGAACGCCCACGGGAACCGGCAGTGCGAGAGGGCGAGATTGGTCTGCTGCGCCAGGACGCGGCCGCCGACGCGCAGCGACTCGTCCCACACCGTCTCGATGACCCGGAGCCCGGGAAGGTCGAGCGACCGCACCAACTCCAGGGTGCCGTCCTCGCCGCGTCCCACCGCCACGACCAGCTCGTCCACGAGTGGCGCGAGCGAGCGCAGCGACTCGGCCAACGGGTATCCGTAGAGGATGCCGTTCCGGACGATCGAGAAGCCTGAGACGCGCGGCGGGGCGCTCACGCCCAAGTACCTCCCTCAGTAGCCCGTGCGCTCATCGGATCACGAACCAAGCCAGGTGCTCCACAGCCAGTTCACGAGCCCATGCGTGACCGCCGCCGCCGCGATCCTGCCGGTGCGCAGGTAGACCCACCCATAGGCGAGCCCCGCCAGGGTCGCGGCCACCGCCAACTCCCAATTGGGCGGCGGGAAGTGCCTGAAGAGGTGGGCCATGCCGAACAACAGCGACCCCGCCAGCCAGCCGATGCGCGGCGTCCAGATCCGCGCGAGCGCCTCCTGGAACACTCCACGAAACAGCAGCTCCTCCGGCAGTCCCACGAACACGACCAGCCCGAACAGACGGGCGGCCGCGTAGCCGAAGCCCATCCACCGCGGCTCCCAGTGCAGGAAGCCCACCGCGAAGCCGGCCGGAATCGCCACGGCCGCGAGCCCGGCGACCGCCGCTGCCGCCACCGCCCAGTCGCGAGCCGGCAGCCCGAAGCGCACGTCGAAGGATCGCTGCGGCCGGACGACGCACAGCAGGAACAGCGCCAGCGCGACGGACGAGAGATAGGGCAGCCCCAGGCGCGCGCCGCCGGGGACCGCAATCTGGATGGCCCGGTCCCAGGTCCCGGCCAGGAGCGCCAACGCGAGGCCAGCGCCCAACAGGCGGTGCGGCGACAGCTTGCCCCGGTCGCGCCACCCGGTCGCCGCGACGGCGGCGCCGAAGCACAGCGGCCAGGCGAGGACGCTCACGGCCGTCGCTGTGCCGAGCGACAGGGTCACGGCCATGCCGTAGACCGCCAACGCTCCAATCGCCCCCAAGGCGAGCGCGGGACGCACAGACACGATCTCACGCGCCCGAGCCTGCACCGAGGGAACCAGGAGGAGGAACAGGAGCACGCAGACGGCAAGGCAGGCGCCGACACCGGGCCAGCGCGCCGAACCCGATGCCCCGCCGGCCGCGAGCGCGACGACTGACACGCCGCCCACGACCGCAGCGGCAGCTTGGTCTCGTCCGCGCACGGCCGCACTCAGCATGGCGCGGAACCCGGCGCCCGGCGACGGGCGTCCCACCGGCGCTCGCCAGCCGGCCGCGCAGGGCGCGGTGCCCCGAGGGCGCTCACGCCGTGTCGGGAATCCGGTACTGCGGGTCGTTGTACATCTTGAACTGCCGGTACACCTTGGGCCGATAGGAACCGGCCGCCACCCGGTCCCACAGCTCCGTCAGCTCCGCCGCCAGGTCGTTTCGCTGCAGCTCCAGAACCGCGAGCCGCTCCGCACACCTGGCACGATGGCCCGCATCCGCGTCCGCCCGCCGCGCCTGCTCGCGCATGTGGAAGATCTTGAGCTCCGCTATCGTGATCTTGTCGACGAGGCTCCCGATCGTCTCAGCCACCGGCTCGCTCCCGGGGCAGCAGACGCAGGACCGTCTCGTCGATCCGCTCGATGAGGTCGTTGCGCCGCTGGTTGAGCTGGTCCACGCGGCGCTTCGCCGTGGCGACCTGCGCGTCGTCGTCCGACCTCGCCCGGTCCTCCTCGTGCCACAGCTCCGTGTTGGTCGACGCCAGAGCGGCGACGAGCCGTCCCAGGGTCTGATCCGGTTCCCTCACTGGTTCCTCGGCGTGGCGCCACAG
>Ga0316628_100001886_pt1 | contig 15133 bp, 15 predicted proteins | sample OWC_Aug_M2_C1_D5_FD_207648 | JGI IMG/M metagenome (GOLD analysis project Ga0316628, IMG submission 207648) | Wetland soil microbial communities from Old Woman Creek delta, Ohio, United States - OWC_Aug_M2_C1_D5_C | ecosystem: Environmental > Terrestrial > Soil > Wetlands | place: USA: Ohio... | reverse complement strand
ATGCCCTAAAGGAACCCGACGGCTTGCTGGCCGTCGGCGGCGATCTTTCCCCTTCGCGGCTATTAAATGCGTACCGGCACGGCATCTTCCCCTGGTACGGTAAAGATCAGCCGATCTTGTGGTGGTCTCCCGATCCACGCAGCGTGCTCTACCCCGACCGTTTGAAAGTTTCGCGCAGTTTGCGGAGAACCTTGCATAAGAACGTTTTCAGAGTGACGGCGGACACTGCATTTCACCGGGTCATCAGCCACTGCGCCGAGCCGCGCCAGGATGGTTTGGGCACTTGGCTCACTGAAGAAATGATCGCATCCTACTTTCGACTGCACACGATGGGATATGCCCACTCGGTGGAAACCTGGTATCAAGGGGAACTGGTCGGCGGACTCTATGGACTCAGTCTTGGGAGGGTATTTTTCGGCGAGTCCATGTTTAGCCGGCGCAGCGATGCTTCAAAAGTCGCTTTTGCCCGCCTCGTGGAGCATTTAAAAAAATGGCGCTATGCCCTCATCGATTGCCAAATTGCCTCGGCCCACCTGACCAGTCTCGGGGCGGAAGCTATCCCGCGTCGCGACTTCATCGCCATCTTAAACCGCCAGTGCGACGATGCATCCGCTTGGGGATCTTGGGACGACGTCCATGAATAATTCCAATAATCAGGCCCCCCAAAGCGGTGATGCCCGAACTATCAGGCTTTATCTCAGCCCACCGCACCCTTGCGCCTATCTTCCGGAACGAGAGGCCGTCACTCAATTCATCGATCCTTCACAGGTTCTTAATACCCAGCTATATAGCCAACTCGTGGATGTCGGATTTCGTCGCAGCGGCGAATTTGTATACCGGCCTCGCTGCGGTTCATGCCAATCGTGCAGGCCGGCGCGGCTACCAACCGGTTTGTTTCAGCCCTCGCGCAGCCAACGTCGTACCTGGCGGCGTAACCAGGATCTCGAGGTGAACTTCATTCCCGCGGACTTTCAGGAAGAGCACTTTGCACTTTACCGTCGTTACATCAGCAACCGTCACGCCGGCGGAGACATGGATGTCACCAACCCGGAGCGCTATCGGGAGTTCTTATTGAGTACTTGGAGCGATACCTGGTGTTACGAATTTCGATTAGGCCCCCGTTTGGTGTCGGTGGCGGTAATAGACCGCCTCACTCAGGGACTTTCGGCGGTCTATACCTTTTTTGATCCGGAATTTTCCGACCGTGGCCTGGGTACCTTCGCCGTGTTGTGGGAAATTTCGGCCGCTCAACGCATGGGCCTACCGTGGGTGTATCTGGGCTATTGGATTCAGGAATGCTCTAAAATGAGCTACAAAAACCGTTTTCGTCCTCTGGAAATATACCGGAATGGTTGTTGGCAATCCTTAACAGGCAATGGGCAATTAAGGTAGCCGGGCCAGCCTTCGCCAATACCCTGGCAGACTATAACGTGTCCTGCCTTTGAAAAATTCTTCAAGTTGGGGCAATATGCGCGTTCTGAATTGAGCTACTTGCAGGAGAATGTTGACAACATGGCCAAAGAAGACCATATAGAGATGGAAGGAACGGTAATCGAGACCTTACCTAATACGATGTTCCGTGTGCAGTTGGAAAATGGCCATATTGTTACAGCCCATATTTCAGGCAAGATGCGCAAGCACTACATTCGCATTTTGACCGGCGATAAAGTCACCGTGCAACTGACGCCCTATGACCTCACCAAGGGCCGTATCAGCTTCCGCGCCCGCTAAACTTTCTTAGCAGACCTGATTACACAACTTATACACCGGACGTGCCGTAGCCGCCCGCGACCTTCATTGGCCCGCGGAAACGACGCGGCTCCGGTAGGAGATTATCTCTCTATGAATTACGCGTGAGCGATGGGTTCTTCGTTGGCTTGGAAATCAAATGCGAGTTGGCCGTCCTTCATGCTTACGACCACATGTCCACCGCCGGCGAGTTTGCCAAAGAGCAATTCACCCGCCAGAGGTTTTTTGATATGTTCCTGGATAATTCGAGCCATGGGCCGTGCGCCCATCTGCGGATCGAAGCCATGCTCCGCCAGCCAGCAGCGTGCGTCCTGATCTACTTCCACTGTGACATTTTTGTCTTCCAATTGCGCTTCCAGTTCGGCGATGAACTTATCGACTACATGGCTGATGGTCGTTACATCCAATGATTTGAATTGAATGATGCCGTCAAGACGATTGCGAAATTCGGGGGTGAACATCTTTTTAATCGCTTCGATACCGTCGCTGACGTGGTCTTGTTGAGTGAAACCCATGGAACGGCGACTTATTTGTTCACTGCCGGCATTGGTCGTCATAATCAGTATCACGTTGCGAAAGTCGGCCTTGCGCCCGTTATTGTCGGTCAAGGTACCGTGGTCCATGACCTGTAGTAGCAGATTATAGACATCGGGGTGCGCCTTTTCGATTTCATCCAACAATAAAACCGCATGAGGATGCTTGTTGACGGCCTCTGTCAGCAGCCCCCCTTGATCGAAACCCACATAGCCGGGCGGGGCGCCGATCAACCGCGATACGGTATGGCGTTCCATGTACTCGGACATGTCGAAACGAATCAGCTCAATCCCCATAACCTTGGCCAATTGACGCGACACCTCGGTTTTGCCCACGCCGGTTGGTCCGGCAAACAGAAATGAGCCTATTGGCTTCTGGGTGTTGCCGAGACCTGAACGGGACATCTTGATAGCGGACGCCAGCGCCTCGATCGCTTCATCCTGGCCGTACACGACCAATTTGAGATCGCGTTCCAGGGTGCGCAGAGAATCCTTATCCGAGGCCGAGACATTCTTAGGGGGAATGCGCGCTATTTTCGCCACGATATTTTCGATGTCCACCACACCGATGGTTTTCTTGCGTTTGGAAACAGGCAATAAATGTTGAATGGCGCCCGCCTCGTCGATGACGTCAATGGCCTTGTCCGGCAAATGACGATCATTGATATAACGCGCCGATAACTCCACCGCCGCACGCAAAGCCGCGCGGGAATATTTGACGCCGTGATGTTCTTCGAAGCGAGACTTCAGCCCTCGCAGGATATGTACGGTATCATCAATCGACGGTTCACCCACGTCGATCTTCTGAAAACGCCGTGACAAGGCGCGGTCTTTCTCAAAAATGCCGCGGTATTCTTGGTAAGTAGTTGAGCCGATGCAGCGTAATTTGCCGGAAGTCAGAACGGGCTTAATAAGATTGGAAGCATCCATCACCCCGCCTGAAGCGGCACCGGCACCGATGATAGTATGAATCTCGTCGATGAACAGGATGCTGCCCGGTTCACGCGCCAATTGTGCCAACACGGCTTTGAGGCGTTTCTCAAAATCGCCGCGGTACTTGGTACCGGCCAATAATGCTCCCATATCTAAGGAATAAATCGTGGCATGGGTCAGCACTTCGGGCACCTTGCCCTCGACTATCATCCTCGCTAACCCTTCCGCAAGAGCAGTCTTGCCTACCCCCGCCTCACCTACAAGCAAGGGGTTGTTTTTGCGACGGCGGCACAGGATTTGAATGATGCGTTCAATTTCACGTTCACGGCCGATGAGCGGGTCGATCTTATCCTGACGCGCCAGCTCATTGAGGTTGGCGGCAAAATTTTCCAAAGGAGTCTTAGACGGGGCTTCACCGCTCTCCTCTTCTTCACTGGAGAAAGAGATACTTTCCGGTTCGTCCTCTTCACCCGGGATTTTAGAAATCCCGTGGGATATATAATTCACTATGTCCAGGCGAGTGATATTTTGTTTATGTAAAAGGTAAACGGCCTGCGAATCCTGTTCGCTGAAGATCGCCACTAAGACATTGGCGCCGGTTACCTCTTTCTTACCCGAGGATTGCACATGAAACACCGCTCGTTGCAAAACCCTTTGAAAACCCAAAGTCGGTTGAATTTCTCGTCCGTCGTCAGGGGAAAGTTGCGGTGTTGTTTCCTCGATGAATGCAACCAGTTCCTTTTTGAGTTGCTCGATATTGGAGCCACAGGCCCTCAACACCTTCACGGCGGCGGCATTATTGAGCAAGGCTAATAATAGATGTTCCACCGTAACGAACTCATGAAGGTGTTCCCGAGCCTCGCGGAAAACCGTGTTCAACGTCTGTTCTAAATCTTGACTTAACATTAAGTTACTCCAACTTCATAATGTAACTTTTAAGCCTTCTCCATAGTGCATAGGAGCGGGTGTTGATTTTCCTTGGAATAGGTATTTACCTGATGGACCTTTGTTTCCGCCACATCCCGGGTATAGACACCGCATACTCCCATTCCCCGGGTGTGTACATGCAACATGATCTCGGTAGCCTTTCCTAAGTCCATGCCAAAAAATTTCTGCAATACCTCAACTACGAAATCCATGGGCGTATAGTCATCGTTTAGGATAATTACTTTATACAGCGGCGGTTGTTTAAGTTTCGGCTTAACCTCTTCAACCGCAACCCCATCTCGCGTCTCGCCTGGACGATGAACACTCATAGTTCCCACCAACTATAACGAACCGATCCGTGAATCTCTTGAGCCGTAAAACCCATTATGAAACATCAGTAGGCTTAAATCATTTCTATCACCATAAAACCCCGATATCTTGACAATAATACTGAGTTGGACGACAGTGTCCAATGTAAAGTTCTATTGCTCATGTCGTATCGAGCTGGGAGGGGGGTCCAATGCGGTACGAGGATCTCTAGCGGTGTGGTAACGGTTGTATAGGGCCGTCGCAATGCAGAGAGGGTAGGCAATGAAAACCGCGACCGGGGTTGTCAAATGGTTTAGCAATGTCAAGGGTTACGGCTTCATTACGCCGGACGAGGGGGGAGAAGAGATATTCGCCCATTTCTCAGCGATAGAAATGGAAGGATATCGAACTTTAAAACAAGGCCAGAAGGTGGAGTTTCAGATCCAGCAAGGCCCGAAGGGTTGGATGGCATCAAGCATCCGCCCGGCTAGCGCCTGAGTTACCGGCACTAGTTCCCCACTTGTTCAAATCCATCAAATGACGGACTGGAAATAGTCCGGCGGTTGCTTGCACCCTAGCAGTGGCTGATGATGGCCTCTCCAAAGTCTGAACAACTGACCTGGGTAGCCGAAGGCATCAGTCTCGCCAAATCATAGGTCACGATTCCCGCCGCGATGGCGGCACCCACTCCTTTCACGATCAAATCAGCAGCCTCGAACCAGCTCAGATGCCGCAACATCATCTCCGCGGAAAGAATCAGAGAACTCGGATTCACTACGTTCTTCCCCGCGTATTTGGGAGCCGTGCCGTGCGTCGCTTCGAACAAACCCACGACGTCGGATAAATTAGCGCCGGGCGCAATCCCGATACCGCCCACCTGGGCCGCCAATGCATCTGAGATATAGTCGCCATTGAGGTTGAGTGTGGCGATCACATCGAATTCTTCCGGACGAAATAAAATTTCCTGCAAGAATGCATCGGCGATTGCATCCTTGATGACGATCTCTCGCCCGCTCTTGGGATTCTTGAAGCGGCACCACGGTCCCTTGTCGATTTCCGTCGCGCCGAATTCGCGCTTGGCAAGCGCATAACCCCAATTCTTGAAAGCACCTTCGGTAAATTTCATGATATTGCCTTTGTGCACTAAAGTCACCGATGCGCGATCGTTGTCAATGGTATATTGGATGGCCTTGCGCACTAGGCGCTCCGTACCCTCGCGGGACACCGGTTTTATTCCGATGCCTGAGCTTGCCGGGAATCGGATCTTCTTGACCCCCATCTCCTGTTGCAAAAATTGAATGATCTTCTTTGCCTCGGGAGTCTCCGCCGCCCATTCGATCCCTGCATATATGTCCTCAGAGTTCTCTCGAAAGACCACCATATCGACTTTTTCCGGGGCCTTGACCGGGCTGGGTGTCCCGGGATAGTAGCGCACCGGCCGCAGACAAATGTAAAGATCCAAGTCTTGGCGCAACGCCACATTGAGAGAACGGATACCGCCGCCCACCGGCGTGGTCAACGGTCCTTTGATACCGACCGAGAACTGTCTCAACGCGTCAAGGGTTTCGTCGGGCAGCCATACGTCCTTTCCGTACACTTGCGTGGCTTTTTCGCCCGCATAAATTTCCATCCAAGCGATCGAACGGCGCCCACCATAGGCCTTGGCCACAAGCGCATCCACCACTCTGCGCATTACCGGCGTCACATCAACTCCAATGCCGTCACCTTCAATGAAAGGGATGATCGGATGATCAGGAGCATTAACTGCGCCATTGGCGGCAACGGTGATCGCTTTGCCGCTGCGGGGAACTTGTATCTTGTCGTAAGCCATTCCTCTCTCCCTAATATATTCAGTAATCGGAACAGTTTACCAGGTCATTCTCGTCCGCCCTAATACGCTATGCATTCAGGGCCGCAGACAGTGACAATATTATTCAACGAACCCTACAAAGCCCTTTGCCAATTCGGGGAGACCTCAGAAACGACCACCCTACCCGATTATATCCTGTCGAAGAGGCGGATTTTTCCGTCGACGGGTTAGAACGGGGCGATGCATCTTACCGTCGCTGAATTAAACACCCTGCTCGTGGTATCATTTTTTTATGAACGATAGACCTCATATCACCGTCGCCGCCGTAATCGAACGAGAGGGGCGCTTTCTCCTGGTGGAAGAACACAGCGACGGCCGCACGGTACTAAACCAGCCTGCGGGACACCTGGAAACGGGGGAAAGTTTGCTTGAGGCCGTGATACGCGAAACTCAGGAGGAAACCGGTTGGCGCTTCGCACCTACCGACCTGTTGGGCATCTATCAATGGGCGAGTCTGGAAAATAATGTGACGTATCTGCGGTTCTGTTTCACGGGGCAATGTCTTGAGCATGATTCGTTACAGGCCCTCGATACTGGCATCATCCGTACCTGGTGGCTGACCCGCAATGAGCTGGCGGAACGAGTGGCGCAGCATCGCAGCCCATTAGTATTGCGTTGCATCGATGATTACGATATCGGCAAGCGCTATCCTTTGGAGCTTTACACGGATATCCCTGCCTCGTAGGCCCGTCCCGTTGTTGTCCAGATTCTTATGAAGAATGCTACATACATGACTGCCACCGATCTTGTTCTACCGAAACGCGGCACTAAGGTCGTGGTCGGCATGTCCGGCGGAGTGGATTCCTCGGTGACGGCCAGCCTCCTGCAACGCCAAGGCTATAGCGTGCGCGGCGTCTTTATGAAAAATTGGCAGGAGACCGATCCGGAATTCCCTTGCACGGCTGCCGAAGATGCCCGCGATGCCCTGAGCGTCTGCGATAACCTCGGCATCGAACTCGACGCCGTCGATTTTTCGCGGGAATATTGGCAGAGAGTGTTTGGATATTTTTTGGATGAATACCGTCGCGGCCGCACGCCGAATCCCGACATCCTGTGCAACAAGGAAATCAAGTTCAAATTCTTTCTCGATCATGCCCTCGCCCAGGGCGCGGACTTCATCGCCACCGGACACTACGCGCGCATACGAGAAATTGACGGACGCTATCAGTTGCTAAAAGCCCAAGACCTGTCCAAGGATCAAACCTATTTCCTCTATACCTTGGGCCAGGCGCAATTGGCCCGCAGCTTGTTCCCGGTGGGCGAGCTGCAAAAGTCCGAGGTACGGCGTATCGCCGCCGCACAAGGTTTCGGCAATGCGACCAAGAAAGACAGCACCGGTATTTGTTTTATCGGGGAGAGGAACTTTAATAAATTTCTATCTCATTATCTTCCGGCGCAGCCGGGTGAGATACGTACACCTGATGGCGGCTACTTGGGTACTCACAGCGGCCTGATGTATTACACCTTGGGGCAACGCAAAGGCATCGGCATCGGTGGGCGGAAGCAGGCGGCCGAAATGCCGTGGTATGTTGTAGATAAAGACGTGACGAGCAACACACTTATCGTCACGCAGGGACATGATCATCCCTTGCTCTACAGTCCGGCCTTATCGGCGGACGCACTTCATTGGGTTGACGGGACGGCCCCTGACTTGCCGCTGCATTGCCAGGCTAAGACCCGTTACCGGCAATCGGGGCAAAACTGCATCCTTTCCCGAAACGACGACAACTGCTTTGTTGTGGAGTTTGAACAGGCACAACGCGCCGTGACGCCGGGGCAATCCGTAGTGTTTTATCAAGACGATGTTTGTTTAGGCGGCGGCGTTATCCAGCGTACTCTGCGCTGAAGTATCCACGCCAGCCATCATGACACAACATAGCATTACCGACAGAACCCTGGCTCTCGCGGGGATCTTTCAAGCCGCCGGCCTCGTACAACAAATGGCCAATCGCGGCGCTGCGGACCCACAAGCCTTTGCGGTAAGCATTCGTAGCATATTCGAAGTCAATCCATCTACCACCGAGGCTATTTTTGGGGGAGTCGCCAATCTCCGCCAAGGCTTGGAATGGTTGATAGAACACTTGTCCGGCAAGCGAGTTTCTCATAGAAGCCAGGTCGTAAAATATGTGATCGGCGTGCTCTATCTGGAAAGGCAATTGGCGAAACAACCGGATATCCTTCAGCGCATCCGTGCCGGTATAGAAAAAGCACGGCTGCAAAGCGAACACTTCTCGGTGACGCATAATAATGTTGTGGCCAGCTTGGCGGCATGCTACAGCGACACGATCAGCAACCTGACCCCGCGCATTATCGTTTCAGGGGAGCACAACCACCTTTCCAACCCTGCGGTAGCTAACACGGTACGCGCTCTGTTATTGGCGGCGATCCGCTCCGCCGTATTATGGCGTCAATGCGGCGGCAATCGCATACAACTGTTATTCAGCCGAAGCAAGCTGCTTGCTGAAGCCCAGCGGCAATTGACTCGCACCTAAAGTTTTCAAACTCTGCACTCGCGTACTCAGCACCTTCGGGTATAATAGCCCGCCTGAGAGTCACGCGGAGTTACCATGGACCTTTCTTCATTGACAGCAGTGTCCCCTCTGGACGGCCGTTACTACGACAAAACTGCGGAGCTTCGCCCCATTTTCAGTGAATATGGTCTCATGCGCCACCGCATTTTCGTCGAAGTCCGTTGGCTGCAAATGCTGGCAAGTCATGATGAGATTGTTGAAGTTTCCGCCCTTAGCCATCACGCCAATACAGTCCTTGGAAACATTTCGGCAAATTTCAGCATCGAAGATGCGCAGCGCATTAAGAATATCGAGCGCACTACGAACCACGACGTCAAGGCCGTGGAGTATTTTCTCAAAGAAAAAATGGCGGGCAATACCGAACTGCAGGCCATCGGCGAATTCACTCACTTTGCCTGCACATCGGAAGATATCAATAATATCGCCTATGCCTTGATGTTGCGTGAAGCACGCAATCAAATTATTCTGCCTTCGATGGATGAAGTTGTCGCCGCCATCACTCGGTTGGCCCATCAGTACGCCGATCAAGCCATGTTGTCGCGCACCCATGGGCAAGCTGCATCTCCGACTACCCTTGGTAAAGAGATGGCCAACACCGTTTATCGCTTGAAGCGACAACGGGGGCAATTGCTCACTGTCCCCCTATTGGGCAAGATCAACGGCGCCGTCGGTAATTACAACGCCCATCTTGCGGCGTACCCCGGCGTGGATTGGGAGGCACTGGCCCGAGACTTTGTCGTCGCCCTGGACCTGGAATGGAATCCTTACACCACTCAAATCGAACCCCATGACTATATCGCGGAGTATTTTGCCGCCGTAAGTCGCTTCAACACCGTGTTGCTCGATTTTTGCCGCGACGTATGGGGTTACATCTCCATCGGTTATTTCAAGCAAAAGGCCCTGGCTAATGAAGTGGGGTCTTCGACCATGCCTCATAAGATCAATCCTATCGACTTTGAAAACGCCGAAGGAAATTTGGGATTGGCCAATGCTTTTTTTCATCATCTCAGTGACAAACTGCCAGTCTCGCGTTGGCAAAGGGATCTCACCGATTCCACGGTATTGCGCAATCTCGGCGTCGGCATCGGCCATACTATCCTGGCCCATCGCTCGACGCTCAAGGGCATTTCCAAACTCGAGGCCGACCCGGCGCGGATTGCGGCCGATTTAGATGCCAGCTGGGAGGTGTTGGCGGAAGCTGTACAGACAGTAATGCGCCGTTACGGTATCGAAACGCCCTACGAGAAACTCAAGGCTTTTACCCGTGGCCAAGTCATGTCCAAGGATAAATTGAGAACTTTTATTCGAGGGCTGGAGATTCCTTCTCAGGAAAAGAAAAGGCTATTAGCAATGACGCCCGCCGATTATATCGGCAATGCCCCGATTCAAGCTCGGCGGATATAAAGCACCGATGTATCCTCCAAATTAAACAAAAGCTAAATTGAGCGGAATATCGTCATTTAGCGGAAAGTCCCGCTATTGTATTTTTTCTTCGCACCAAGCTGTCTTGGTTGCTAGACACCCATTGTAGGTTCCTATTCAGCGAATCCCTTCGTAGTGCTTAAGTTCGGACAGAAACAACCGATATGACCAATGGCGCAGGTCGTGACTACTCTCATCCCCCACCCCCCCTGTCGCTACCTGCGCCATCCACTAAACCCCAATCCTCGATTGGGGTTTTTTTAAATGAAAACCGTGGATGTGAATTACTTCACAGTATTAAAAACGGCGGTATTGATAATAAGAATCGAGATGGCGATCCCCTCATCCCCCAACACCCCAAAATCGCCGTCTCGGCCACCCTGAGCCCCGACATCACAAGTGCCGGGGCTTTTTTTGATATGTACAATCAACCTGGCCACATCGGCCTCTGCTTGCTATGCTGCAAGCCATGACAGACTCCGATGATTATCTTTTCATCAATACTCCTCAGGCACTGGAAAATCTGTGCGATCGGCTCCAAGGAGAGTCCTGGTTGGCGGTCGATACCGAGTTCCTGCGGGAGAGCACCTATTTCCCGAAACTGTGTTTGTTGCAAATCGCCACGCCTCAGTGTGTAGCTTGCATAGATGTCTTGGCATTACCGGAACTAGAGCCCTTGGTTAGACTGCTCTATGACCAAAATATCACTAAAGTTATGCACGCCGCGCGCCAGGATTTGGAAATTTTTTATCATCTGCGCGGCGCCTTGCCCCAGCCTGTCTTCGATACCCAGTTGGCGGCTCTCTTGTTGGGACATGCCGAACAAATGAGTTATGCCGCCCTCGTCGAGGCATTGCTCGATATCCATCTCAACAAGGCTCATACCCGCGCGGATTGGTCCCATCGTCCCCTTGGTGCCGCGCAACTCCATTATGCCGCCGATGACGTTCGTTACCTCGCGCAACTTTATCCCATGCTACGCGATAAATTGGAAAAGATGGGCCGACTGTCCTGGCTCGCCGATGATTTTGCCGCGTTGACGGACCCCAGCCAGTACGTCCGATCGCCGAAACAGGCCTGGCTCCGGGTGCGCGGGTCCCAACAATTGCGTGGTCATCGCCTCGCGACCCTGCAAGCCCTTGCGGCATGGCGCGAACAAACCGCCCGTGCCGACGATCAGCCCCGCAATTGGTTGCTGCGCGATGAAAATCTCTTGGATCTGGCAAAAATGCAGCCTGTCGACAAGACAGCGCTATTGCGTATTCGCGGCATTAATTCTCATGTGATTCATAAATACGGCGAAGATGTACTTACTATTATTGAGGAGAGTAAAGCCCACAAACCGGCGCCTTTACCGGATGAATATGCGTTTTCCCGCCTCCCCGTCGGGCAAGAGTCCATAGTGGAATTGCTTTTAGCCTCCGTTAGCGTGATTGGCGAACAAAACACCTTAAATCCTTCCATAATCGCCACCCGTAAGGAACTGGAGCGGCTGGTACAAGGCGATCAAACTGTGCACGTCTTGCAAGGCTGGCGACGCAAACTGGCTGGGGAAACTTTGTTGGCGCTATTACGGGGTGATGCCGGCCTGCGGGTTGTCGATGGCGCGGTGCGTATTCTTGACGCGAACTAACCCTGCTCGATGAACTCCAAGGCATTGCCGTCCGGATCACGGCTGAACAAGGCCTTTCTTCCCGATTTGCTCAGTGTATAAACAATTCCCGCTGCCTCTAAGGCATGCCGCAACTCAGCGACATCGGAAACAGATAGCGCGAGATGGCGGTCACGTCCAGCGTGGGCTGAACGCCCATCTATCGGATCTGGATTGGGTAATTCCAAAAGATGAATCTGCCGCCGGCCGACCCATAGCCAAGCACCGGGATAACCCAGATCAGGGCGCGTCCCGTCCACTTTCAAGCCTAAAATCTCTTGATAGAATTTCAAAGCCCGCGCTGTGTCTTTGACCAGCAGACTCGCATGCAGTAACTCGTTAATGATCATTCTCTGCCTACCTAAATTGGGATGAGTTTTCTAGCATCGTATCTTTGCAAGATCAAGTGCAGCGACTCGCCGATGTTACAATCGCGCGACCACGTATTAATTGAGAAGGAGACTCGGTGAGCCCGAATATTCGCTTATACCTCGCCGTCGACCAAGGCGGACATGGTAGCCGGGCTTCGCTGTTTGACGCGAATGGTACCCTGCTCAACAGAGCTTCCATCCCGATTCGTACTCAGTATCCTGCTCCCGAACACATTGAACATGATCCGGAGGAACTGGTAGCTTCCGTTCAAACGGCGATCGCCGAAGTTTTGCGTAGCGCCGCTTCCCTGCCGGTTGCCGCCGCGGGCCTGGCTACGCAACGCTCCTCGGTGGTCTGTTGGGATAAGATCAGCGGGGCTGCCTTGTCGCCCATCCTCAGCTGGCAAGACCGGCGTACCGCGGAATGGATGCGGCAATTCCAAAATCATTCGACGGATATTCTACAACGTACCGGCCTACCTCTCTCGCCGCACTATGGCGCCGGCAAACTACGCTGGTGTTTGGATCATCTCCCTGCGGTTCAGAATGCCTGGAGGGAACGGCGGCTTGCTTGCGGACCATTAGCCAGCTATCTCGCTTATCGCCTGACCGCGGAGCGTACCCTGTCCGCGGATCCCGCCAACGCCTCGAGGACGCTGCTTTGGAATCTTGACAGCGGCGATTGGGACCCAAAGCTGGCTGATCTATTCGGAGTACCTATCGATGCTTTACCCCCAAGCGTGGCGACCCGCCACGCTTGGGGCCATCTCAATGCCGGGAAGCAGGGCATACCTCTCACCGTAGTCACCGGAGATCAATCTGCCGCCTTGTTTGCCGCGGGTGAACCCGCAGCCGGCGGCGTCATGATCAATCTGGGTACCGGGGCATTCCTGCAACAGGCCTTGCCCCGCCGGCCTCCGCCGTCCCGCTTGCTCGCCAGTTTGGCTTACCAAGATCAAGCAAGGCGTATCTACGCCCTGGAAGGCACTGTCAACGGCGCGGGAAGCGCCTTGGCCTGGATAGCCTCACAAATCGGCATGGAGGAAACCGCGATCATCCGCCGGTTACCCGACTGGCTTAAAGAAATTACCGGCCCGCCTTTATTCCTCAATGGGGTCTCGGGGTTGGGAACGCCGTATCTGACCCCCCTCTTTGCATCGCGGTTCGTAGGCGATGGCTCGCCGGCTGAGAAGTGCGTGGCGGTGATTGAGAGCATTGTCTTTTTGTTGCAGGCCAATCTCGAAGAAATGGCTCGCACTATCGGGCCGGCTACACGCCTCATTGTCAGCGGCGGGCTGTCGCAGTTAGACGGCCTTTGTCAGCACATTGCGGATCTAAGCGGTCTCCCGCTGTTGCGGCCTTCGGATCATGAAGCCAGCGTGCTCGGCCTGATGCGGCTACTCATCGGCGCTGCCCAAGCCACTTTCGTTGAACCGGAGGGCATAAGCTTCGATCCTCGCCCCAATCCAAATCTGGCGGTTCGCTATCAAAATTGGCGCAAAGAACTCGATGTCGCGCTGGCGAAACCGGCCTAATTCAATAAAAGATTGTTCAAATAGCAGAAACACATTGCCAAGCTCGCCAGGTAACGTGTACATTTTTTCGGGCTCGATCAACTGAAAGGACAGCGGCATGGAGATACCGCAACTCATCGCTCACCGGGGTTATCCCCGGCGTTACCCGGAAAACACCTTGGAAGGTATAGCCGCCGCCATCAAGGCGGGAGCGTGTTTTGTGGAGTTCGACGTGCAATTCACATCCGACGGCGTGCCGGTGTTGCTACACGACGTCAGCCTGATGCGCACTACGGGGACGCGAGGCCGCATCGTCAACGTAAAATTAGAGCAACTGGCCGGCCTTCCCGCCAACGAACCGGAACGGTTCGGCAAACGTTACCGTACGTTTAGCATTCCCACGCTCGCCGCAACCGTGGATTTGTTGCGACAACATCCCCGCGTCGTTCCTTTTGTCGAGCTGAAGGAAGAAGGTTTGGAGAAGCACGGCCGCGAAATCGCGGTGAAAACCGTGCTGTCGGTGCTGGCGCCCATTCAATCGCGCTGCGTCATCATTTCCTATGACATCCTGGCCCTGCGTTGTGCCCGCGCCATGGGCGCCAAGCGCATCGGTTGGGTGATGAAGGGTTGGAACCAAGACGCCCTCACCCGCGCCACCGAGCTAGTGCCGGATTTCTTGATATGCAATTACACCAAATTGCCCAAGCCCCCCGCGCGCTTGTGGCACGGACCCTGGAAATGGGTCTTCTATGAAGTGACCCAGGTCAAGCTCGCCAAGGAATTGGCTGCCCGCGGGGCGACACTGATCGAAACTATGGCCATCGGTGAAATGTTGAAGAACCCGCAGCTCCGCCGCGGGGGATGTTTTGACTGAGCGTTACGACCTGGTAGTCATAGGCGGCGGCATTCATGGGGCGGGCGTAGCCCAGGCCGCCGCGGCGCAAGGCCATTCTGTCTTGGTATTGGAACAAACGGCGTTGGCCGCCGGCACCTCCAGCCGATCCAGCAAACTCATTCACGGCGGACTCCGCTATCTGGAAAGCGCGCAATTCGCCCTGGTCCGCGAATGTCTCCGTGAGCGCGCCTTGCTGCTCAAGCTGGCGCCGGAATTGGTGCGGCTGCGGCCCTTTTACCTGCCGGTTTATCGCGATACCCGCCGCCGTCCTTGGAAGATTCGCCTCGGCCTGAGTCTTTACGCTTTGCTTGCGGGCGGTAACAAGATTTCGCGCTATTACAGCGTTCCCAGCCATCATTGGGAACGTTTGGATGGCTTGAGCACCGACGGCTTGGATGCCGTCTACTGCTATCCCGACGCTCAAACCG
>Ga0316628_100001884_pt1 | contig 15145 bp, 10 predicted proteins | sample OWC_Aug_M2_C1_D5_FD_207648 | JGI IMG/M metagenome (GOLD analysis project Ga0316628, IMG submission 207648) | Wetland soil microbial communities from Old Woman Creek delta, Ohio, United States - OWC_Aug_M2_C1_D5_C | ecosystem: Environmental > Terrestrial > Soil > Wetlands | place: USA: Ohio... | reverse complement strand
CACTTGACGCCATGCCCGCGGGAGGAACGCTGACCGTGCGCACCTCCCAGCACAACGGCGCGGTGCACATGGAAGTCAGCGACACCGGCGCGGGCCTCACGCCGGAAGAATGCGCGCGCCTGTTCACTCCGTATTACACGAGCAAGCGGCATGGCACGGGCCTGGGCCTGGCCATCGTGCAGTCCGTGGTGAGCGATCACGGCGGAAAAATTGCCGTGGAATCGGCGCCCGGCGCCGGCGCGACGTTCCGCATCGAGTTGCCCGTGATGCAGCGCAACTTCCGGCCGGAAACGAACGGCAGCGAAGTTCCAGCGGCGGACCCGCCGCTTCTCTTTCAATCGGAAATCAAGCCATGACGCCGCCCAAACCGCATCTTCTGCTGATCGACGACGATCCGAACACGCTGGCGTCTCTTTCGCGGGCCTTTCGCCTTGCTGGATATGAAGCCACCGTCTGCGACAGCGCCGCGCGCGCACTGGAACTCATCCGGGCCGAGCGCTTCGACGTAATTTTTTCGGATGTGGTCATGCCCGGCAAGGATGGAATTTCGCTGCTCGAGGATTTAAAGGCCATGGGCGTGACCACTCCCGTGGTGATGATTTCCGGGCAGGCCAGCGTGGAAACGGCGGTGCGCGCCACTCGGTTGGGCGCCGTGGATTTTCTGGAGAAGCCGCTTTCCACGGAAAAACTTCTGGTCACCATCGAAAACGTTTTGCGGCTGCGCCACCTCGAGGATGAAAACCGGGATTTGCGGCGCCGGCTGGGCAAGCACGAAGTCATCTGGTCGGGGCCTGTGATGGAGCGGCTCCTGGCGCAAGTGGAGCGAGTTGCCGCGAGCGAATCGCGCGTGGCCATTCTGGGCGAAACCGGCACGGGCAAGGAACTCATCGCGCGAACGATTCACCAGAAAAGCGCGCGCCGCGCGGGACCCTTCGTGACGCTGAATTGCGCGGCGGTCCCGGCCGAATTGATCGAATCCGAATTGTTCGGCCACGAAAAAGGATCCTTTACCGGCGCGGCCGGGCGGCACATCGGAAAATTCGAGCAGGCCGCGGGCGGCACGCTATTCCTGGATGAAATCGGAGACATGCCGCTGGGGATGCAATCCAAGCTGCTGCGCGTACTGGAAGAGGGCGAGGTCGAGCGCGTCGGGGGCGACAAACCGATTCCGGTGGATGTGCGCGTGGTTGTGGCGACGCACCGCAACCTCGAGGAAATGGTCAAGCAGGGAACGTTTCGCGCGGATTTATTTCACCGCGTGTATGTGTTTCCGATTGCGCTGCCTGCTCTGCGCGAACGGAAAGAGGAAATTCCGGCGCTTGTGGAATATTTCGCCGTGCAGGTGGCCGCGCAAAATGGCTGGCGGCCAAAACATTTTTCCGCGGAAGCGCTGGAAATATTGAAACGCTACGCCTGGCCCGGCAACGTGCGCGAATTGCGAAACGTGGTCGAGCGCGTGCTCCTTCTTTCCGGAGGCGACACCATCACCGGGGAGGAAATGAATCTGGCTTTGCCGTCCGCGCGCAACGGCGAACCCGCTGCGGATGCGGGAAGCGGAACGCTGGCCCAGCGCATGGAATCGTTCGAGCGCGAAGTCCTGCTCGCCGAATTGCGCCGCCACCATCACCACATGACCAACGCCGCCCGCGCCTTGGGCCTGGAACGCAGCCATCTCTACAAAAAGTGCCAGCAACTCGGGATTGACCTGCGCTCGGAACGCAAGCCGGAATAAAGTCGCACCCGCGCCTGCCGGCAGATTTGCGGCTCCAGCGAAGAGCATTTGCCCGCATTGATTAGCCATTTCTCCTTCTTGTGTTTCTCAAAACAGAGCGGGATCAAAAAATGAGGGTGGCATGGGTTCTGGTAGCTTAGGCTTCAGCCTGCGCGGTTTTCGTCCGGATTGCGCCAAACCGCGCAGGTTGATGAGCCTGTGTGCGAACCACAATTTCAAGGCATCAGTGGCTAACAGGCCGCTGAAAAAGTCGCATTTTCCGTCATTCCGAGCGAAGCGAGGAATCCCTCCGGGGATCAAAGTCAAAAGAATGAGGGATTCCTCGGCATAAAGCGTGCCTCGGAATGACGGCGTTTTGATTTTTCCCGCGGCCTCTAAAGCCGCACTGATTGTGCTGCGGTTATGTCGTGGCTAAAGCCACAACCAACAAAGATTCTGACGCTGTCACACAGACTCTGAAACCTACGCTACTGGAAATGTCGTAGAAATGTGCAGCAGCGGCGGGCTGGTCGAAGTTTCTGGATGGCGAGAGATCCGGCCTACGGAAACACCGATTCCACCACGGGATCGGCGGGGCGCGTGGTCCACAGGCCCGTGGAGCCCTCGCGGATGGCGGTGAGCAGGCGGGAGGCCGCTTCGTCGTGAAGCATGGGATCGGCAAGTTCCGCCATCACTTTCTGGAAGCCGCCGCCAAGCTCGAGCGCGGAAATCATGGCGTGCAGCGCGTAGCGGTCGCGCGAGTCGACGACGCTCTGCAGAATTTCCACCGTTTCGCGTTCAAATTTGGCGAGCGCGGTGGCCGCGCGAATGCGAACCAGGCGGTTGGAGTCGCGCACGGCTTCGAGCAAGAGCGGAATCGTGCGCGGATGAAAAAGCTGGCTCAGCGCGGTGGCGGCGCGGAGACGCACAAACCAGACTTCGTCGCGCGCCAGATCGCCGAGCGTCGGAATTGCCAGCGGCAGCGGAGCAAAGGCCAGCGCCTTTGCCGCGGACGCCCGGACTTCCGGTTGCGGATCGGCCGCGAGCACAATCATTTCATCCGCCATCGCCGGCGTGGCGATCTCGCCGGCGACGCGAGCGAGCAATTCGCGGGATTCTCCCTGAGACCGCCGGAGATACGGAAGCAAAGCCTCCGGACAATTCACGAAACAGCACACCAGCGCATTTTCCACGGGGGACGGGGGAACTTTGAGCCCTCCGACCATATGCATTTCAATGATGGGGGCCGCGGCTTCGGGCAGACCCATGCGCCCCAGACTTTGTACGGCGGCCATGCGTGTATCGAGTTGCCAGTCGTCGAGCAATTCCGAAAGTGGCGCAACGCCTTCCGCTACGCGCATCGCGCCCAGCGCCAGCATGGCCCGGCGGCGCGCCCATCCGCTTTGGTCATAAACTTTTTGTATGACCCGGTCAATCAAGCCGCTCGAACGTAGGAATTCCTGCAGCCCCGCGCGATCTTTGTCCGCCACCGCGCCAATTTCTTGAATCACGATCGACTGCACGATTTCGCACTTTACGGCGTCGCCTCGCCACCTGTCCGTGGGAATATCTCCGCGCACGATTTCGCGCCACTGCTTGTGTAACTGGAAAGCCAGGGCATCAAATCGCTCGGCGCGATAATGCCGCAGGACGCGCCGCGCCAGCAGATAAAATGAAACGACGGCAATCCCGCCCAAGGCAGCCATTACACCGCTGGTCAAAAGGAAAATGTTATCAAACTTTGGAAGCATCGCTAGACCTGAATCCATGGAGCACTCTCCAAAACTCCCCGAGAATTGTTTGTGACGGGTGATGCAATACGGCACAGCGTGAAAAATTCATTTCGCCGTCACGGTGAATCTATCGCTCTCCGTGAACCATTGATTGTGAACGAGCCGCAATTTGTGTCGCCGGGACTATGCGACTCCTAATCTTTCCAACGAAATTCGTCGCGCCCTCAGGAGTTCTTGGCGATCCTCTCCCCTCGTCGAAAAATAAAGTGCACGGGTCGCGCCATTTGGATCGGGATTTGCCTATGAGTTTCGATTCTCTAAGTCATGCCTGCGCTTCCAGTTAGAGGGTTGTGAATTTGTGGGCGGAGCGCCTTGTGCGGGGGGTCGTGCCAAAATGGGTTTTCAGTTTCAAAGAGGGAATGGTGTGACTATGCGCGGTATGGCGCAGCGCTTGGATTGAGTTTCGGGTTCGCGCCTGGCCCGCTACGTACCCGGCGCCGCTTTTGCGCCTCCGGTCACTCGCGAGCCGAATCCAATTGCCATGGCCGTATCTTTCGGGTACTCGACGTCGCGGCCGCGCGTCAGAAAATGTTCGTAGATGGACATGCCCGCGCCATACACCCCGAATCCGGATGCGAGCGCTCTGGAGTGGACAAGCACTCCGAAAAGAATTCCCACCACGCGAAATCCGGATGCTCCATTCGCGGCGCGAGCGCCTGCTTCTCCACCGGATTGCTGCACGCTGCGGCCGGCGTCGGAGTCGGGTGCAAAGGAGATCGCCGCCAAAGCAACGGAGATGCCAGTCGTCAAATATCTGGTTTTAGGAGTGGTTGCTTGCGCGCCGCCCTCGGAATCCAGGCTCAGTCGTTCGTCACTTTTTACTTCCACTCCTTCAAGGCTTGCCTCTACGTGCTGCTCGGCCGATCTTGGCGGAACGATTTCGTGAAAAACAATTCGCAACTGGCCATTCCGCCGAAAGCGGCGAGCCGCCCGCGCCTGCAACACCATGCCTTTCAGATGGGTGCCCTGCGGAAGAACGAGTTGCTGATCCGAAAACAAAGGCTCGGTCATCACGGCATCCACGGCGTCGCCCTTCCTAGCGCTGGCGGAGCTGAGCGGCGATTCCAGAAGCGCGTGGATGACGCTTCCCGACACGGGCGCCATGCCAACCATTTGAATTTTGTCCGGCGTCAACTCCTCGGTCCCGAAGTCGAGTGGCTCAAGAAGTTCCGCATTAAAGCGCGTTCCGGCGTCCAGATATTGCGGGTGGTAGGGCAATTGAGCCATTCCAAATCTTTCCAGCCGATGGATTTTCCCCGGCGCAAACACCTGCTGCTTTGCGCTTTCCCATTCTCGACTGGCTTCGTGCCGCGTCTCGTTGAGTTTTTCAGATGCGAGTTTACTGGCGGCGTTCCTTTTCTCCCCGTTCTTGTGTTTCTTGAGGTCCGCGGAAGCCGCGAACTGCAACACGCCCTGGGATGCGGGCGAAACCTTCGTGTGAAGCGGGATGAGCCGCCCATCCGGCAATACCAGTTGATCAAAATCGATTTGGACATCCCGCGAAGGGGATAAATTCGCGTCGAGGGCCGCCAACAGGCGTTTTTCCCGGGACACGCCGCCGAGGCGGCTCACGCTGCCGGTGACTTCGCTGCCCGCCGGAACAACTAGTTTATCGAACGCATAGACCGGTTCGGCGATCTTGCCGTGAATCGCCTGGCCCACTTTGTGAATGCGCATCTCTTTTTCGAGAACCACGGGAAGGGGCGTGCCCGCTGGAATTGCTAGAGGAATTGCGTCCGGGGATTCCGCGCGAGGTTCCTGGATTGCCGGCGATTTTGCTTGTCCGAAAATTAAACCGGAACAGATAAACGTCAGAGCAAACGCGAAGACGGCATGGCGCATGGAGGTTGTCCTTTTCCGCGGCGCGCTCTGGAACGTTACAAACACGGATTGCAATTAAGACGCCTGGGCGCGCCGGGAAATTCTCGAATTTCCGGGCTATCGAATCCGTGTAGTGCGATGCGCCCGCCCGGCAGGCAGTTGCATTGGCGGCGGCTTGATTTTGGGACAGCAGGACGGCGAGGCCCGGATGGAATCGAATCGGCGGTTCGAGAAGCGCAGGCTCAGGCTTGCCCTGCGAAAACGTGCGAGGCGCGAGGTTCGCCGCTGATTTTCTAAAATCAGTTGGCGTGCGGAGGCGAAGAGGGGATCGCAGCCGCCGGCTTGGGGGTGGAACGTACCGCGAAATAATTCCGCGCAAACGCCGCGTATGGTGTGCCCGCATCGACCACGACGGCTTGCACCGTGTAGCGCCCGGCGCTTTGTCCAGCGAGAGGCAGGCTGATGCGGAATGATGCAGTGCGCGTTTTCTCATCGTATTCGGCGGGCGCGACCATCGGCGTGTCCGAGAGGCGCTGCCCGTTCCGGAAAAATATCAGGCCGGCTCGCAGGGAAGAGGCGACCGCTTTTTGCGGCAAGTAAGCCTGGAAGAAAAAATAGAGCGTCTGCTGGCCGGTGAACACGCGCGTCACGCTCGGGATGATGCGCTCGCCGCCCACGTCGAGCGGCGACGATTTCATTTTTGCGTCGAGCCCAAGCGCCTGGGTTTTCACTTGCGCGGCATTTCGCAGGGCTTCGACCTGGCTCGATAGCATGAGCGAACTCAATTGCAGCCGGTCGGCCTGCAGCGGCGCGAGCGTGAGCGTGGTTTCAAACGTGCCGATCCGGCCGGATTCATTTTCGCGCGCCAGGAATTTCAATTTGTACTGGCCCGGCGAAAGAATAATGCCGCCCTGGTAGACCAGCGAACGCTGCTGCAGATCCTGGAACTGCAAGGCGTCGGTTTTTACGGTGATGGTGTCGCGTAGCGCGCCGACGACGCGGTTTGATTTCGCGTCGCGCACCTCGGCCGCGAAATCAAACGCAGTTTCGCGGCTGCCGCGTTTCTGTGCCCACTGCAGGGCGCTGGGCGCGAGCTTCGCGGCAATGGGAACGAACACTTGATTCGCGTTCAGCCGAAACTCGGCGGTTTCGACGGCCACTGGCAGCTCGACCTCGGGCGTGTCCGAGCGGAACGCTTCCTCGAGCTGCCGCTCGCGGTCCTCCGTGGTGAAAACGCCGAAATCCTTTGGCGCGTAGTAGCCTTCGCGCGTGCGCACGTGAGCGCCGGAGGGGAGCTTGTCGATCTTTATGCGCACGCCGCGCCAGGCGCCGTCGTGCGCCGTGTCCGTGCTGTAGTAGCCGACCAGGTAGTAGCCCGATGTGTCGTCCTGCACGTTTTGAAAAATCTTGCTGAAGTCACCCGTATCGAAAAAAGAGCGTCCGCCGGTGTCGCCCGCGAGCGTGGCCAGGGTTTCGCGAGAATCCTGGCGCGACTGGCTCTGGGAAATGATGGTTGCGCCGGTGAACATCGCCGTGCCGCCGGACGCGCCCACGCTCGCGTCACCGCCCGGCGTGGCCGTCAGCAGGCCGCGCGAGTCCACCGTATAGATGGAAACGTTCGCGCGATTCGCGGAGTTGGTGGCGGCGATGAGTTCCGAGCGATTTTCCTCGCCCGTTTGCGTGATGCCGCTCGTAAATTGAATCAGCGATTTTTTTCCCGGAATGCTGTCCAGGACTTCGCAGATGGCCTCGATGGCGGCGAGTTTGCGGTCGGTATTGAAGACGTTGAATTCGGTGTCATCCGCCGTAAATGCGGCTCCCGTATCTTCGGTGACGGCGGCCTCGCCATTAGCGGCGGTAGCGGCATCGGCAAGTTGCGCCAGCGCCGCTTCGTACCCCGGCACCAGGGCTTCCACGGATTGCCGCAGCAGTTCGCGATTGTTGGTAAAATTGGCGACCACTTTGAGTGTGTTCCCGAACGCGACCACGCCCACCAGGTCCGCCGTCGTCATCTGCTCGCGAATATATCTTTCGGCGGCGCGCGTCGAGCGCAATAAATCCTCGGCTTGCAGCGAAGTCAGGTCAAAAAACAACACAATCATGCGGTGATCGCGCGCGACGGCCTTGACTGCCTCCGGCGAAGTAACGGTGCCCAGCGGAATCGTGATGGGTTCCTCGCCGGACGTTCCGGCAGTTTCGATTTGCTCGATATCGTTGTACTCGAAAGTGGAAATGTTTTGCGGCTTGCCGTCTTCGCTGACGCGGAACTGTTCCTGTTTCAAGCCCTTGATGGGCTTGCCGTCGCGATCAGTAACTTGCACGTCAATCTCCACCAGACTCACGGTGGAGCGGATCGCGGCCTTTCCCCTGGGAAGTTGCGCGGGCGGCGGCGCGGGTTCCTGGCGGGGGTTGACGGGTGTGGCTTGCGGTTGCGGCGCCTGCGGCGCTGCCTCTTGAGAACGCAGCGGCCCCGCCAGCAGGGAAGCGGCGGCCAGACCGGCAAGAAAGTGGCGCGCGAAAATGGAATGTCCGCGCATCAGAAGTTCACCCGCACCCTGAGTTGCATGGTGCGCATGGCCGCCGCTGCAGTGATTTGTCCGAAGGTGGAGGAGCCCAGCACGGTGGACAACCCGGAATAATTGACGTGATTGAGCAAATTCGAAGTGTTCCAACTGAAATCGAGCCGCCGCAATCCGTCGCGCCCGAACTGAATCGTTTTGGAAAGGCCGGAATTGATCGTGAATGCGCCGGGGCCGGTCACGGAATTTCGCGGCGCGTTTCCAAAGCACGCCACCGGGGCGCTGAACATGGACGTATCGAACCATTGCTGGACGGTCGGGTTCGCCAGCGCCGCGCTGCCCAACTGGTCCGCGCGCTCGGAGTTGACGCCCGGAACATTTTGGCAGGACGGATCCTTCGAGAAAACGCGGACGGTGAACGGAGTGCCGGAATGCGCGGTAAAAGAGCCGTTCAAGCGCCACTCGCCAAAAACTTGCTTCTGCCAGCCTTTTCGTGCATAGCGCCTGCGTTCGCCAAAGGGCAATTGAAAAACAAAATTTCCCTGAAACTGGTGGCGCATGTCGAATGACGATAGCCCGTAATCGCCGCGCGGATCGGCATTATTCTGGATCACGGTTTGCCCCCCGCCGCCGATGGTGCTGGCGTCGTCGAGCGATTTCGAGTAGGTGTATCGCGCCATGAACATCAGGCCGCGGCTCATGCGCTTTTGCAGCCGGAATTGCAGGGCGTGGAAGTTGGAGAATGCACCCGTCGTATCGTAGGTGAATCCCGCCGCGTTGGTGGTCACATTGGTGGGGCCGAATCCGAGAAGTTCATCGAGGTGCACGCCGCGCGTTCCCGTGTACATCACTTCCAGGAATGTATTTCGCGCCAGGTTGTATTCGATCGAGGCGTTCCAGATCATGGCGTAGGGAACCTGGTAGTTGGGATTGACGGCGACGGTGTTGGTCAGCGTGGTGGGCAGCGCCGTCGACAAGTCGGTGAGAAAACTCAGTGGCGGGCTGGCCACCGTTTGCGTCGTCAAAGTATTCGCGGTGGCGAAGGGCGGCTGGTTGGCCATCGCGCCTGACAGCGTGTTCAAGTAGGACTCGACGTAGAACATGCTGTAGCCGGCGCGAATCGTCATCTGGTGGTTTCCGGAAAACCATTTTCCGGGAGGCTGCCAGGCAATGCCGATGCGCGGCGCCCAATTATTGTAGTGCCCGTTAAATAAGGATGCCGAAGTACCCTGGATGCAATTTCCGGTGGCGACCGGCGTGACGCATTGCACCGTAGTGAAGTCCGGGCTGACCGCAAGATTCGCGATGCGTCCGTTGAGTTCCGTGGGCGGCGTGAAAGCTTCGTAGCGCGCTCCATAGGTCAGCGTGAATTTCGGAAACATGTGCCAATCATCCGAGGCGTATCCCACGAAGCCCCAATTGCGGAAGTACGTGGCCGTATCGCCAAATTGAACTCTGGTATTGGCCGGCAATCCGAGAAGGAAATCCGCGAAATCGCTGCCGATGCAGGGCCCCGAGGGCGCGGCCGACAGGCAATCGGCCGGAGAAGCGACAGGGGCGCCCGCCGAATTCAACTGGCTGGTATTCAATCCGGTAAAAGTAAACTGGCCGTTTGCCGCGGGGTCGGTATTGCGGTTGATGTCCAACTTGCGGATCTCGCCGCCGATGCTGACCGTGTGTTTGTCTTTCATCCACCGGAGACTGTCGACGTACCGCCAGGTCTGGCTGCGGTTCAGAGAGGGATTCGGATCGTTCAATCCGGTAAAATTAGTGAAGCCGATTTGCGGCAGGCCGTAGTCGAATGGATTCGTGGAAATTCCTGTAAGTCCGAGTTGCGAGCCGATATCCGTCAAATTCGAGAAGGCGTTCAGGCCCAGGGAGCGGTTGCGCGAAAAATAAAATTGGGACGTGTGCAGGAATGTTCTGGTCCAGTTCTGTGTCAGCCCGATCATCACGCTTTGTCCGCGCGTGAATGTGTTTCCCTCGATGCCCGGAAAACTGTTCAGCGAGTGAGAGGTGCCATTGCTGAGGTTGTAATTCACCTGCAGGCTCAGCTTCGCGGAAATCTGGTGCGTGACGTTGATGTTCATGCGGTTGCTCAGGCCGGGGAGATTCGTCTGCAAGTGGTAATTGAAATTCTGCCCGCCCACATTGGTCAGCGGGATATTGGGCGCCGGGATGTAGCTCAACAAGCTGAGCGCCTGCTGACTGATGCGGTTCGCGGGAATGCACGTGCCGGGCGCATTGGCCGCGTCCTGCTGGCATCCCGCGTTTGACAGCAATGTCCTTGGGCTTGCCGGATTCGATAACGGGTCATATAACTGGACGTTGGACGCGCTGAAATCGCCGCTTCTTTCCGCCAGCGTTGGGACCGTCGCGAACGAATCCACCGGACTGCGCGACCAGTTGCCGCCAAAATTGATGTAGAAAAATGTTTTGTCCGTGCCATCGTACACATGCGGAATTTTCAGCGGCCCGCCCATATTGAATCCGGCGGATTCGGTCCAGCTGGAAATTTTCGGCGGATCGGCCTGATAGAGCGAGTATGGCCGCGCGTTTAGCGCGGAACTTCCGAAAGTGTCGTAGAAACTGTAGTGGACGCGGTTGATGCGCTGGCGCATCACTCGTTGCGCTCCCCAGAGCGCGTCAATCCCAGGTGGGCCGCCGCGAGGGCCTCCCGGTCCCCGGCCTCTTCCCCCGCGCGCGATAAAGACTCGCCCTCCTCCGAATCCTCCGCTTCCGGGACCACCGCCAGGCGCCGCTTGTCCAGGGATCGCATCACCGCCAATCCCAAATGCCCCCTGCGCATCTGGGCCGCCATCGCCGGATTGCGGAAATCCTCCCATCTGGTTCTGCGTCTGTCCCATGGCGACCGTGCCGATCATTTGCACGGCGTCTGCAGAAGCGGCCTGGCCGAGTGGCGATCCGGCGTCGCTCGTGCCGAGGTCTTCTCCAGCATTGTCGGCATTATTTTGATTTTGTGCGTTCAGGCCGACTTGCTGGAATGCGCGGCGCCCGCCGCCTTGGCCGCCGGGGCCTCCGCCTGCGCCGTTGCGAGCGCCGGAAGGTCCGCCTGCTGGCGTCCCGCCCGGGCCGCCAAACCTCCGCCCTTGCGATCCTGGACTTCCCGGGTAGGCGGCATTGGGAGCCTCGCCAGGCGCACCACCTGTCGCCGCGACGGCGTTCTGATTTTCGGAAACAGGCGCGCCGGAATTTGCTGGGAGCGTGCCGGAAGGCGCGGATTTAGCGTGCTCTTTCGCTGCCGTGGCGCCCTCCGAAGTCGAAGCAGAAGTGATCGCGGCCAGAGTTCCCACTTCCAAATTTAATTCGAGCGGCGCTTGCGAGCCCGCCGCCAGATCGATTTCCCTGGTCGCAGGCGCAAAACCAAGTTGCGCAATTTCCACGCGATAATGGCCTACCGGCAGGGCGGGGAATTTGAATTTCCCGCTCTCGTCGGTCCAGGTGACCCATGCTTTTCCGGTGGAAGTCTGGATCACGCGCAAAGTGGATCCGGGAACGCCGGCTCCTGCGGCGGTTCGCACGACGCCTGAAAGCGGCAAGTCCTCTGCGGGAGGATTTGCCGTTGTGACGTCCTGCGCGGCAAGCGCCCCGTCAAAAATGGCCAGCAGACCCAGCAACATCGCGAGTATTGTCGCAAGCCGTATTCCAGCGCATTTCGACGACAACTCTCACACCCCTTAGAGCCCCTGGCGATTTCCGAAGAAAGCCCTCTGGCCCGCCACTCCTCGGCGCACAGCGTACCGAGAAATGACACTTTTCCCGCATCCCGCGAACTCATACAAGATACGGCTTAACCTTTCCCTAAGTTCCAATTTTAGCGGCTTCCGGGGTCGGGTGGGCTCATTCTCCAGGCCTGTTGCTGACTTTAAGACGCTCAAGCAGCCGGAAGGGTTACCCCAAGGCGAGAGCCATGTTCGATTTACGCTGGCTCACTGCCAAACTATCCAATGCGACTTATCGAGACTGGTCTGATGATTAGTACTTTCGTACCGTTGCGCCATTTCGGGCACCATGGCAACCTTGTAACAGTTTTGGTTATTTCTCAGAGCGGGCGTAGTTCAACGAGAACGGGAGCCTTCCCGGCTTCAGGTAAGGGTTCGACGCCCTTCGTCCGCTCCAAACTTCCTCCTGGTTTTCTCCCACAGCAGACTGCCCGGATCTAATTCCTTGCAAACAGTAGGGACGGAATCGTGTTGGTGACTGCCCGAAGAGCGGCTGGCACACCGTGCCTTGCCATGCGAAGATGATCGACGGTGACTCCTTGAATTCATGGCCCATCGTTGTGTCTGCCGGAGCGGTTGCAGCCGCGGGTGTGGCCGCATGGGGAGCCGTGGCCCCATCTTCGGAATTATACGGGCCAACCCTGCGGCACACGGACACCGCGAAAAAAATTGCACTCACATTTGACGACGGGCCGAATCCGGCCGTCACACCGCGACTTCTCGACCTGCTCGATCGCTACTCCGCGCCGGCCACATTTTTTGTGATCGGGAAATTTGTGAGGGAATGCTCCGGCCTGGTACAGGAAATGTCGGCCCGCGGCCATTTGCTCGGCAACCACTCGGATACACATGCAAATTTGATCTTCCAGACGCGCGCGGGAATTCGCCATGAGTTGGAGAGATGCCAGGAGGCCGTTGCCTCCGCGGCCGTGGCCGGACCGCCTCGCTGGATGCGGCCGCCCTACGGCTACAGGAGTCCGCTGCTGGGCGGCGAAGTGCGCCGGGCGGGAATGCAGGGCGTGGTGATGTGGTCTAAAATTTGCTGGGACTGGACGCCGCAGCCGCCGCGGCGATTGATCGAGCGGCTCGCGAGCGTTGCGCGTCCCGGCCGGGCGCATGGCGACATCGTGGTGCTGCATGACGGCGATCACCGCGCGCTGGGCGGCGACCGGCATCACGTCGTCGCGGCCCTCGAACATTGGCTGCCGCGATGGCGTGATGCGGGCATTGAATTTGTTACAATTGAATCGGCTGCCCGCACTGAAGCGAAGAAGTGAAGTGAAGAAGTGAAGTTTGCCCGTGCAGCGGGCTGGTGAATCAGGGGAGTAGAGCGAGCGGCGCAACGCTGCCGCCGCGGATTTGACCCAGCCTGAGCGCGAACGGAGAGAGCAGGGACATCATGGACGAGCGCCAGTTTTATAACGAAAAACCGGAAACCAAGAACATTACCCTCATGTGCCCCGCGTGCCGCAAGGAAGACACCTATCCGATACGCTGGATCGTGCGCACAAAGAAAAATGAGTTGCCGCGCGGCGCCGGTGAGGAAGACAAGAAGCGCTTTGCACTGGCGCGTTCCTACATGGTCCGCGTGGATGAACTGGTGGCCTGCCGCAAGTGCAGGAAGCGCTTTGAACTTACCGGACAGAGCGTGGTGCTGACTTCCTCGGACACACCCTCGCCGAATTCGCCCGATTTCGATCCGGAAAATTTCGGGAACCGGTGAACTGAGTAGGACAGGCTTCAGCCTGTCTGTTTTTCGTATTTTTTGCGTCCAGAAAACCAGACAGACGGAAGTCCGTCCCGTTTAAATCTCCGGATACATCTCGAAAAACGCGTCTACCGATTGCTCCAGCGTTTTCTCGATCTGCTCCTTGCTTCCTTCAATCAAGTGCATCGTGACGCGCGACGTCCGCCCGTCTTTCAGCGTGATCACCGCCTCGGTGATCTCGCCCAAATCTTCCGCGGGAAATAATCGCATCCCATAGACCAGGGCTAGCTTTGCCATCGTTCCTCCTCGCAAAAAGCAAGCGTAAGCTCGCCAAGACGCGCCGCCGATTCCGAAAACTTATTTCTTATCCAAACCTTCATTCAGCTCGATGTATGTTCCCCACGGATCGGTCATGAAAGCCAGGGAGATGCCCAGATCCGGCATCTTCGTGTAGGGCCTGTCAAACTTCACGCCGTTGGCCTCGGCCTTCTTGCAGAAGGCCTCGAGATTCTTTATCTCGAATCCAATGTGATCCAGCATGCGTCCTTTGGTCGCCACGGTCGGCGTATCGGATTTCGTGAATGTGAGGTTGGCCCCCGGAATATCCGCTGCGTCGAACTGTCCGCGCTTTCCGGGTTTTGCGGCGAACATTTTGGCGTACCACGATTGCATTTCCAGCACGGCCGTGCCGGAAGGGTCCGCAATGTAAAAATGGACGTGGTGGAAAGTAATGGGGACGGTTTGTGTCTTGTCCTCCAGAATCTCAAGCCGCGTCAGATTGTCCGGGGTATACACAAATCCCTGGCCCGGATTTTGGCCCACTTCCGTCTTTAATCCCGCGGCCTTCCAGCGAGCCAGCGCTTCCATTGTATTCGGAACATGAAAGCCGATGTGCCCCACGACCGATCCCACGCTGCCGAGCGACGCATCGCTTTTTCTCAGCAGAATCAGGACGCCGGGAAATTTGAATATCTCGTTCGCGCCCATCTGGCTATGAATTCCGCCCATCGCCGTCCAGAATGTTTTGGCGGCTTCCACATCCTGCACCATCAAGTGGACGTGGCCCATGGACACGCCGGCGTCATTGGGAGGAGCCAGCTGCGCCCACGCGGCGCGAGCCGGCAGCAGAGCCGATAGCCCCAGAATTCCAAGAATAAAAATAAGTTTTTTCATCGCGGACTCCTTAGTTGATCCAAACAGCAGTATTTCCATCGCCTGCTTGGTATGAAATTGACTTTTCGATCCCGGCCAAAATTCTTGGATGAACCTTTCTCATAATTGATCTTTGTGGGTCGCGGCTTCAGCCGCGACATTTAGAGACCTGAAAAGCAAGGGCTTTAGCCCCTGGCGGCCTGTCGAGTTCGAGGGCCGACCATTTACGAGAGTGCTACATGCCGATCGTCGGCACACGACGATACGGCGGCGGCCGGATAGTGTCAAGCGCGGGGTGTCACTCCTGCCCCGGACGCTGCCAAAACGCCGTAGCTCGAGAGATTGCGCGGCGAAACAGGAAAAATATCCGGCGAAGATATTCAAATCTTGAATCAAATGAATCGGCCGCATGGAACCCCGCGCCGGAAAGACTTTTGCTCTTGAGATAGCTGAGCCCGGCCAGTACCATGACTCTCCTGTCCGAATGCCGGCAGGGGCTGAGCGCGCATTTGCGGCTCAGCGGATTTCCAGGAGAGCACACCACCATGCCGCCCGCAGTCAGTGAATGGTCCAACCTGATTCTCCGCTGGATTCATGTTCTCGCCGGCATCTACTGGATCGGTCAAACGTATTATTTCACCAAGCTCGATGCGCGCATGGGAGTGGACGAAGAAGCGGCGCGCGCCGCCGGGCGAACT
>Ga0316628_100001883_pt1 | contig 15147 bp, 15 predicted proteins | sample OWC_Aug_M2_C1_D5_FD_207648 | JGI IMG/M metagenome (GOLD analysis project Ga0316628, IMG submission 207648) | Wetland soil microbial communities from Old Woman Creek delta, Ohio, United States - OWC_Aug_M2_C1_D5_C | ecosystem: Environmental > Terrestrial > Soil > Wetlands | place: USA: Ohio... | reverse complement strand
ATGGAAGGTCAGTCCAACCGCATTTGGGTCAAAGGTTAACTTGGCTACTGCTTCTGCTACATAGTCAACTGGGATAACGTTGATTCTGAGGGAGCGGCCAACGGGCATGAACCGCCTCTTCCCCGTTAAGTAGAGTTTTAGTGGATAGTAGAAAGTGTTGAATGTTTTGATTGCCCCTGTTTGGGAATCCCCTACGATCATGGATGGACGAAAGACAGACGTGGGTAACTCGTTTTTGGCAGCTTGAACGAGTAATTCGCCTTCGTACTTGCTGCGTTCGTAGTTGGTGAAAAATCCAAACTTGTCCGTCAGCTCGGTTTCTGAAACATCGCCAATTCTTCCGCCAGCCACATATGCAGTTGAAATGTGAGAGAACCGTTCAAAATGATGATGCTTGTTTGCGTCTTTGGCGACCTCTAGAACGTTTGCGGTTCCTTGGACGTTGGTTTTCCTAATCTCGTCAAGTGAGACAAGGCGCCAGTCGGCCGCAGTATGAATTATTTGAGTCACACTTTTAATGAGGCTAACGTAGTCTGCTTCTTTTAGCCCTAAATGAGGGGAACAAACGTCGCCACAGACTACTTTAACGTTAGTTCCGATTGCATTAACGAGTTTCGGCCAGTCCCACCATTCTCTGGCGAGTCTTTGTGCTCCTTCTTCTGCGTTGGCTGCCCTTGTCAGGGCTAAAACTGTTGCTTCCTTGTTTTGGAGAAGACGACGTACAATTTGCGTTGCGACGAAACCATTAGCACCAGTAATGAGAATAGTCTGCATCAGTTTAACCACTCTGGACGGTTTTTCTCAAGAAAGGCTTTAAGTAGTTGACAGTTGCGGCTTTCGCGTTCTCGGTACATTTCGTAGCCCTTTTTCAGTTTTTCCTTGACTGAATCGTAATGGTCAAAAATATCCACTACGTCGTTACTCAGTTCCCAGAATCTTATTGGATCTTCATGGTCAGTAAACAGCTCACTTATCCCCAAGTCAGCATAGAGGTCTCTGATTCTAAGGTCGTGCCCTATCGCTGTTTGAGGAACATAGTTCGGAAGAGAAAGAACGGCAGCATGATACCTCGACGTAACGAGCAACTCTAAACTTCTGAGTATGCTGGTCATTTGCGAAGCATTATATTCCAAGGAAGTGAATACTTTTGTTCGATCAGGGTGCTTCATCAATCGTTGAATTTTGTTGGCGAAGCCTGCGTCCAAGCCCTCCATGCTCAGAAGGGCAACGTCCTTGCCGCGTTCTTCTATAATATCATCAGACTGCACTGCCAAAACTTTGGCGAGAAGAGCGCTTTTTTCGCGGCTTGCCTTAGAATGAGTGTAGTAATAGGGCCATCTGTAGCAGTATTTTTTTCGGTCCCAGAGTCTCATTTGGACGGGCCACGCGTAAATGTCCTCTGCTGCCACTCCCACGACATGAGATGCTTCTGGCCAAACTCGTTTGAGGAGACCTTGATCTTCTAGTTTGGGTTGAAATGCGAATGCATTGTCGGCTGTGACTTCAATCGGAGCCTTTACACCCCACTTCTTGAGTCTTTCGGCAGCACTCGCGGTCCTCGTCAATATGAGGTCAGTTTTGCTAGCTTCTCGCCGAATAAGCCAACGGTTAAAACGTCCAGCAGAACCCGCATCCACAGCGTAAGCGACACAGGGTTTCTTCATAGAATTTGCATACATAGTAGCAAGCAAATAGCACCAGAGCAAGGCTGAACCCCAAGTATCCATGTAGCAGCTCCCCTCAACAAGAACGACCAAATCGCTCTGCCTCACGAATCGTCTGATATCCAGAATGAAAGAAGTGGGTGTGAAGCTTTCAATCTTTAGAGTTGGGCTTTCAGTCAGATATCGACGAAGGTTCACTTCATTCAAAGAGGGCACAATAATTTGTGTGTCGGCACCAAGAATTGAGCGTATCTCATCAATGCAGACGAGGAGTTTAGCTTCAGCTCCTGTGTTGTTTGCCCCGTTATAACCGACAAGCAAAATTCTTGGCTTCAAATTATTACAACCGTTAACTAGTTACTCCTGAGCTTTTTTAGCAAGTTTCCTAGTCCAACCACGGATCTCATCCCAATCGCGCAAATCGTGAACGCCAGGCTCACCCTCTTTGAATCCGGTCGTCGTTGGGACTTGTAGCCTACTTCCATAGCCTTGCGAGTCAGAAAGCTCATCTTGTTACAGTCCAAGATTCCACCGAAGAATCTAATCATTATTGGCTTAAGATGGTACTTTAAGATTTTGTCCTCCAACCCAATCTTTCGTGTTCTATCAACTCGCGCTGTTTTTCCTGCTTTTTCCTCAACAGGTTTCAATGAGGAGATAAATAAGGCCAGCTTTCTGTTTTCAAAGTCTTCCTGGAATTTTTTTAGAAAATCCTCTGCTTCGTTAACCCAATTGCCCAATGCCATGCCGCTCCCAACGACGACCAACCGATATTCTAAGATATCTCTGACCTTATCCTCTTTTGCATTCACGACTTTTACGTCGATGTTCTCCTCTCGGAGTACTCGAACTATCTCTTCAGCGATTCCTTTCGTTGCACCGTGCGAGTGGCATAAACAATTAACGCGTTCAAACTTGACACTCCGCATTACTGATTTCATTTTTTTTCAAGTTTAACCTTAGAACACCGCAGTCGCCCTTAACTTCAAGTATCTCCGGTTCAGGAGCAAGTCTGCCGAGTTGCAGACTTAAACAGGTTCCCTGTAAGCTGGTTCGCAATGATCAGCAATTACGACCTGAACCTGGCCAAGTAGATCATTAATGCTTTCAATTTTGGACGCCTCCAACTGTTCCTCCGCAAAACTTTACTACAAAATCTGAAGCCCTATCAGCTGCCTCTTTCAGTTGATCGAAAAAAATGCCTGGAACGCCGCAAGAGAATAGCATCAGATTCTTGGTCTGGACCGTTACTCGCGAGTAGTCAGCGTCCCTGTGCGGGTATATGGCGATGATCCGTGCGGCATCAGTCATAAGGATCTCTCCGCCTGCGAAGGTTACGGGTTTATCCATGCCTATCCCGTGAAACTCTTCACCTTTATTCGCAAATCTCATTATGATATCACCTTGGAGCTTGCTTACGTCAAAAGCCGCCAAAGCTATACATGTGGTCATCGATGCCAGATTATAGGCGTCCACAAGTGTGTTAATGCGAGGTATAGACCTTCCTCCCAAAACTCGCCTAATTAGAGCTTCGGCAGCCGGTCTGGTCTTAGTTGGGTCTACGCGGATTCTCCAAAAGAAGTCTCGATAAGCTCTGAATACGGGTTCGTCTTTCAAACTTTCGAGGGTGAACCTGCTCCTTAAGGCAACAGAAACTTGCTCTTTAAACTCCTCAATCATGGGATCGACCTCGGAGACTCTAACTCCTTTAATCTCAACCGCCAAGACCATGAGACCAGGAAAACTCTGAAGGACATCATTAACGATTTTTACCTTCATGCTCAATCAGCCATATACCCAAAAACCAAATATCTCATATTTGCTCATGCGGTTTAAATATTTAGGCTATTCTTAACTATTTTAATGCAAATAGAAACGATCGCAGTCGGAAATTTTCCTAATCAGCTTCCTCTTGAAGCGCGATCAGAGAAATTGTTAATAGCAATTACTAAGGTTTCAATCTGGTAACAGGCCACGAACAACGAAATAATATTCAATACTCTTTTGCAAAAAAGGTTCTAGAGATCCACCTCTTCCCAAGTCTACTGTTTTAAACTAATCTACTTGTGATTCAAAGCTGAAGCAGTTTTGGTTTCTTTGCGATTTGCACCCCAGACATTTTAGAGGTTTCAGACGAATAGTCCCTTCTCTAAGCGGTGCTTAAAGGACTCTCAAGATAGCACATGGATACATACGCCATATGATCCAACGTTAGCAGCAACAGCGAATAGATATTAAACATAAAGCTTGTAGCACTTTTAAACCGTAAATCTTTTTATAATAAACCGATGCTTGTTTTGTGAGTAATCTAATTGCAGAAGTCGGAACTATTCAAGCGTCCATACATTTTTGCTATAGCCCTTGCATTCTTTATTTTCGCTTTGTTTTTGTTGCTTCGATCATTTCCCGCTGAATACAACATTTATCTAACGTATCTTGACCGCATACAAACTAGCAATCAATTCTGGACCACTTTTTGGTTTGGCTCCGAGTTAACCGGCGAAGTAGGTTTGATTATTCGTTTCTTGGGCGTTTGTTCCTTTCTAGCATTCGCTTGGATACTACTAAGACGTGGGCAACCTGCATTTTCCTATCTAAAATATGCAGTTCTCTTTGAAGGCATCTACTATCTGTTTATGATACCCTTTATCCTAAGTTTGTACCTTAGACCAAACACAAGTTTGGTAAATCTTGAAGCTGGTTTGTCCTACACGTTGCAAATCCTTTTCATTTCACCGGCGTTTCTTTTATTGTTCTTTAAGCTCGGAAAAGGGAACATAGATAAAACTGAATTGTTTAAATTGGGCGCTCTTGCTGTCATCGGTTTCACGTTTGCACTTTGGATAAAACATTTCCTCCTTATGCTGTACGCATTGCCTATCGACCTAAGTAATCCTTTCTTAGTTCTCGGTTCTGCAAACGCCACTTTAACGATACTGTTTGGTGGCTTAATTTTAATCGCATGTTTTCTACCGATTTTGATGAAGAAGAGTTTGACTTTCAACCCTAAATTAGCAGGAGTCGGCTTTCTGCTGATCGGAGTTCATTTTCTGGTGTACTTTGCTGTGTCTCTATTCGTCCAACGTTACTGGGACTTTATGATGTTAACTGAACTCTGGGCTTTGGGATTTATCATGTTTAGCATAGGATATATTGCCAATAGAAAAAACTAAACGACTTCAAAAAATTACTTCAACGAGAATTTACTATTAATTAAACTTTTTAGTAAAATACCAATTTTTTGAGAAAAGAGAGCAAAGAGCTAAAAATATGGCCAAAATGACTGGAAGTTGTTCTAATGGACCAAGGATTTGAACCCCGCCAAGTAGGAGATTACACTCGCAAAGCCCTTTTTTCTTTTAAACAGCGCAATGTATGTGATTCTTTTCAAGAGCGGTGTTCACTTGTCTTTTCTTTATCAGTTGAGGGAAGAATAATTAAAAGAGGAGCGAAAACTAAAGAGTCCTCCACAGATTATAGGATCGTTGATCTATCGAGTGCACTGTAGATGGGAGAGCAAAAAATTGGAGATCTCGAACCACAGTCGCCTGAAGAAACGGCTTGTTGGCGTTTGTCAAAGAAGTGGAGCACAAGGGTGGTGCCCAGGAACGCTTGGAAATATCAGCGTATTCGATCCAGAGGTTGGGAGGGTATACATAAAACGTTCTGGCGCAGATTTGAATGGGCTTCGACTCGAAGATGTTTTAACGCTGGATATTGGTGGAAACATTCTCGAAGGCGAGGGGCAACCATCTATCGAGGCGAATTTTCACTTAGGTATCTATGCTGCTAGGAACGATGTTCGAGCGGTGTTTCATGTGCACCCACCCTTTGCTACCGCTTACGCTGTTAAGGGGACCAAGATTCCAATGGTGACTGAAGCAGCCAAAATACTTCTAATTGACGTTCCACTGCTCTCTTATGCAGCGGCAGGTTCTGATGAACTTGCAGAAAAGGTTACAGAGAACTTCAAAGATACGAAAGTGAAAGCGGTTCTCATGAGAGAGCATGGAGTAGTCTCGATAGGCGTAACGCTTGAAGATGCCTACCACACGACGGCTTTGGTTGAAGACACCGCTAAAGTAGCCTTTCTCAGCGCGCTATTGTGAAACAAAAGGGTGCGCTTCAAAGTGCACTATGACTAATTGAAAATCTTACTACGGATGCGAGCCTCAATCTCTTTTTCTTTGAAACAAGCGCCGTATCGTATTGAAGTGGTTTTTGAATGCTTTTACGGAAACAATGTTGAGCCTAAATCAAACGTCGCAATGGGAATATTCCCGAAATGTTAAACAGAACCAACGCGGACTAAACCCTATACGAGCGTAACGCGAGGCTTCAGATTGCGCACGATATTATGGCAAAACGGAATAGTTCTAACCCCCGACCAAACCAAACTCCCGCTGGAAGAAGTCACCTTAGAAATTAAAACCGTAGAGCAGATGGCAGAAGCCATAAAGAGTCTCCGCATTCGAGGCGCACCGCTTTTGGGTGCAGCTGCAGGTTTCGGCGTCGCAATCGCGGCATACCACTCAAAGGCAGTCTCACGAGAGCAACTTCTATCTGAACTGGAACAAGCTGCAATAATTATTAAAAGCCAGAGACCCACCGCCGTGAATCTGTTCTGGGGTGCAGACCGCATTTTGAGCAAAGCAAAGAGCACGGCGGGCAACGTACAACTTTTAAAGGAAGCAGTCATCGCGGAAGCGCAGATAATCGCCGATGAAGATGCAGAACAGAACCGAGCTATAGGAAAGCATGGCGCAGCCCTCATCAAAGATGGAGACACCATCTTGACACACTGCAATGCAGGTGAATTGGCAACAGTGGAGTATGGCACGGCACTAGGTGTGGTCAGAGCTGCTTGGGAGCAGGGTAAAAAAATTAAGGTCATAGCCGATGAGACACGCCCGTTGTTGCAGGGCGCAAGGCTTACTGCCTACGAGTTAATGCGAGACGGCATACCAGTCACATTGATAACCGATAATATGGCGGCCCACTTCATGAGCAAAGGCATGGTTAACGTTGTAGTGGTTGGGGCTGATCGTGTAGTCCAAGACGCTGTGTTCAACAAAATTGGAACGTATGGTGTTGCGGTTTTAGCTAAGGAGCATAATGTGCCGTTTTATGTGGCAGCGCCCAAATCCACATTTGATTTAGCACGCAAAGCGGTAGACGTTACGATAGAAGAGAGGAAGCCTGAAGAAGTGACACATATTGGCGGAAAACAGATAGCTCCCAACGGTGTAAATGTGTTTAATCCCGCGTTTGATGCAACGCCGTTGAAGTATGTTTCAGGAATTATTTGTGAGACCTGCGTATACTTTAAAGCCGACTTTGCCAAACTTAAACCAAACCCTGCCCCACAAGCTGAATAGGCGTCAGGATGTTTATGGAGAAAGCGAGTTTGATCTCAAAATTTTGATTCAACTTATATTTTGAAACTCACTTCGGAGTCGCGCCTATGTTCTTGTGTTGTCTTTTCAGAGGGTTTTGCGGTTGGGTTTGGGTTAACTGAACTTGTGGGAGTCGGGGTGGGCATTAAAGTTTGCGTCGGTTGTTGATATGGGCGAGGCTGTTGGCAAAGATGAGGTGGGTGTGGAGGAGGCCAACTACCGTTTTCGCAATTCCAGACTTTGATAAATAAAAAGCGCAATTCTAGATTCTCTTGGTTTTATGACTTATGACTGATTCTACGGGGACTTTATCCGTGTTTAAGAATTCATGATAACACGCTTTGAGATTATCGACTCGTTATTGGCTAATCTATGTTTGAAATCAGGTATGTACTGCTGTTTCTGTTCGAGTTACACCACTGAGTTGGTGAACAGCCTCGCGGATGCGTCTTATGTCCGATAGATCATTTCCTTCTGCATAGAGCATAACGTCATATGATCCCATTACTGAATGCACAATTTTAACGCCTTCAATCTTTTGTGCCTCTTGGACAACAGAAAAAGCCTGCCCTTTCTTGGTTCGAATTAGCATAAAGAAAGGAATTATCATTCAGTTTCACCTCATCTTAATTTAAGAAGACACCAAAATGTAAAGTTTGTCGTTAACCCGCGCCCGCGTTTGTTATATTATATTTTTGTCCCGAGCCCAAATCCCTTGAGAAGCGTTCAATCACCCGTATGACTGGAGCATTGAGGGAATTCATTATTCCAAGATTGAGACCGGAAAGAAAAGTGAAAAACCTCTAAAATGTACTGTTTACAGCATTGTTAATTGTGTCCGTAACTAGACCTGATTCACCTGCGAACCCTGAGTGCTGCTTTTTTAATTCTTGGTTGACTTTAATTTACGTATAAGGTATACTTTGATTGGGTCATTGATCAGCAAAGATGTAAGTAGCGAGTAGCCCAAGATTGCAAGCACAGGCCAATAACCTAAAGGTGAAAGCTCTAAGACACCTATTGTAGAGATCGCAGTAACCAACAAAACTTCTGCTAGAATCACAATGCTCAAGAATTTGCTGGGTCTTGATTTCCAGAAGTGATTTTGTTCGCGGAGAATCAAGACAGTTGAGAAGCCTACAAAGTTTATGTAAGCAAAGCCGAAAGTGAAGATTTTCTCCATGCCGCCAATTAGATTAAAGTATGACAAGGCGGGCACTGCGAAGATTGCACTTTCAATAGTCATCAATAAACCCATTGCTCCACCTACGCCGAATAGACTGCGCATGTCAAATTTATCAGGCTTTAGAGATGGGCGCACGTTGTCGGTGGCCATTGACATTGTAGCAAAGTCTGCTAAGAAAAGTGTGATCAGCGTGCTCGTTATCGATAGCATCAATGAATTTGTAAGAAACAGCATCACAACAATGAAAAACGCGATGTGCAGCTTTCGCGAAACCATATTTAACGTCCAGCTGTAGATTTTTTGGTATATAATCCTAGACGTTTTTATCATGGACACTATTCCGCCAAGTCCTTCAATTGTTAGGACGGCACTTGAGGAGTCTTTGGCAATATCTGTCGCATTTTTTACCGCGATGCCAACTTCCGCCTGCTTTAAGGCTGGCGCATCATTCACACCGTCACCAGTCATTCCAACTACATGTCCAATGTTTTGTAGGGTTTTGACCACGCCAAACTTGTCTTCGGGGTAAATCTGAGCTATGCAATTGCTTTCTTTGACTACTGAGTCGGAAAATTCTCCGTTGTCATTGGTTGATTTCATTGACAAGGTAGTTACGTTTTCGCCCAATCCTATACGTTCCGCAACGTTCTTAGCAATTGGAAGTGAGTCGCCAGTGAGCATTTTCACTTCAACGCCTAATTCTCGAATTTGATCCAGTGTCTTTCGTGAGTCTTCCCTTATTCTATCTGCAATACCTGCAAGACCAACAAACTCTATATTGTTGCCATTGCTCTTGGCGACCGCAATAACCCTTAACCCTTTTTCGGAGAGTGCTTCAGCAAGTTCTAGCTTATCAGCAACTTCTTGTTCTTGAAGGTTGCAGACGGCACTTATGGCTGAAAAGGAACCTTTCTTCGCAAGGAATGTTTCATCAGATCTCTGAATTATCGCTTTTGTCATTCTGGTTTTTGGGTCAAATGGCACAAATTCGATCTGTGAGTACGGGTGCAGTGATAACTTTGCCGTCGCAGCTGCCTTTAGAAATGCCAAGTCAATTGGGTCTTGGTTGGCTTCTTTTGACGCGAGCGCTCCATAAATTAAAACATCGTTTTGGTTGAATCCATTGACGGGTAATACTTCTTCGATGAAGAGTTCGTTCAATGTTATAGTGCCTGTTTTGTCTGCGCATAGCACGTCCATAGTGGCTGCGTCTTCACTTGCGCTTAATCTTGTGACTAATACTCCTTGCTTTGCAAGAACCATTGAGCCAAGTGCCATGTTTATAGTGTACATGATAGGCATGGCAACGGGCACTGAGGCGATGAGCAGCACAGCTGCAAGTGGTAAGAGTACAGCAAGCTCAAAACCAATAATTGTCGCGTACATAAAAACGATAAGCAGTGATGTAACCACTATGATTGCAAGTCGGCGTGCAACTTTAACTGTGACTTCTTCCATGTGTAGTTTAGGTTTCGCAAGGTCAAGCAAGCTAATTGTTCTTCCAAAGTAGGTTTTCGTTCCTGTTGCATCCACTACACCTGTAGCTTCACCTCGCTTGACAGCCGACCCTGAAAATGCTAGTTCTCCAGCGTACCTGTCTACGACGCCAGATTCGCCGGTAAGCATTGATTGATCCAACCCCAAAGAGCCTTCAACTATCTTTATGTCTGCAGGCAAAAGATCGCCGACTCTGATCCTCAAAAGATCTCCCGGAACAAGCTCCCTAGCTGGTATGGATAACCATTTGCCTTCCCTCTTAACTCTGCTTTGAATTGTTAGCCTCTGCTTTAGAGCAGCCATTGCCGCTCTTGCTTTACCTTCGCGCCAAATAGACATACCTGCATTAAAGAAAAGAAGCACCACAATCACGGCGGCCTGGATGAATTCTCCTAGGACGATAGTAACGACTACTGTTGCTTCAAGCATCCATGGCACGATGCCCCAGAAACGCTTCGCCAATCTGACCCAAAAGCTCTCCTTTTTATCTGGGACCTCATTGAATCCATAGAGTGTGAGTCTTTTCTTTACTTCTTCTGCTCCGAGGCCGTTTTCTAGGTTAGTTTGATGCGAGTTTTTCAATAGGTCTTGGTCGCTCAAATAAAAGCCACCAATAAAATTATTTGTCTTCTATTCTATATTTAATCTTCTTGAGAAAGGAGCTTATTTTTTTGACCTCTTTTGCTCCTGAAGCAGCTAGTAGCTTTCACAGATGACGAGTTCACCGCGATAGTAGCACATACGAACAAAAAGCCCGCAAACTGATAGAATTAAGCTTTGATTTCGTATGTGACTTTAAGGGAAATAAACTCTTTAGAAAAGGTAATAATCAAAAACAACCCCAAGTCCATAAATGATCAGGTTTTGTTGAAAAGCATGGACGAGTGGACGGGGGGGATTTGAACCCCTCCCAGAGTGGAGATGTCACCTGCAAACCCCCTTTTTTTCTATTGGGAGGAACACGCGGTGGGTAGATATAGACTTCTTTCACGTTTCCCAAATTTAGAACTTGCAACGGGATTAGCGCAAACTTGGGAAAGAAGGCCAGCTGGCTCAGGAAATTTTTTGGGCCTGGATGGGCATACCTCGGCGTGGCAACCACTCGAGCCAGGTTATAATGTTTTGCCTACGGGAAAAAACGAGGCGGGACTCTGGATTCTCCGGCAAGAAAAATTCCACTTGGGATCGCGGCTGGAGAGTGAAGAATTGCCCAAGATCGTTTCGGAGAATCAGCTGCCCAGATTCGTCTACCAAGGTCAGCAACTTCCCGTCACTGCTGGTGTAGTTGCCCTCAAAGTCGCTCAGCTCAATAGTGAACGGGGGGACGGGAGCAGGTGGCTGATAGGGGTTGCCCAGGGTCAGGGCAGCCATCTCAACGGCCAATTGCTCAACCTGGTTGAGTTTCCGATCGTCATTGGATAGTACAATGACCAGAATATCGTCATCGGGTAGAGCGAGCAGATAGTTGACGTAGCCTGGCAGCAGACCATAATGCTCCACCACGGATCGTCCTTGACATTCGCTCAACCACCAGCCATAGCCGTAGCGTGTTGATGTGCCGTCTGCAAGAATGTATGGCGCCCACATCTTGCGGAGTGTTTCGGCGGTGAGTAATTTCCCAGCGCGCAAAGCGGCAAACCAGCGGGCGAGGTCATCCAGAGTCGAAACCATCCCACCGGCGGCATAGATCTGGCTGTAGCTGAGATATTCAGCTTGTATGTAAGCATCATGCGCCTTTGAATAGCCGCTGACCATTTGCGGGATGACGCGGCTTCCAGTGGCTTCGTAGGATGTACGCGCCATTTTCAGCGGCGCAAAAATATGTTCAGCCAGAAATTCGCCATAGCTTTTCCCCGAGATTTTTTCGATGATTGCTCCCAGCAGTACATATCCAGAATTGCAGTACGCCCAGCGTGTTCCCGGCGCAAAGATTTTGGGCCGTGTCTTGAAGACATCAATCAACTGGTCAACGCTTACATCTTGGCGATGAATCGTCAACCACTCGGGTAGTTCGGTGTAATCGGGAAGGCCGGATGTATGCGTCAGCAGGTGTTCAGGTGTGATGGTTGCTTCGACCATCGGGTAGTCAGGCAAAAGACTGTTGAGTGGGTCTGTGAGTGCAAGCTTTCCGGTTTCGACTAACATCAGGATTGCAGTGGATGTGAAAGGTTTGGTTAAGGATGCTAACCGGAAAGGCATGTCGGGCGTCAGAGGAACCTGGTGTTCGAGGTTTGCTAAGCCGGTTCCTTTGCGGTAAAGAACCTGTCCTTTTTTAACAAGGAGGATGGCTGCGCCAGGGGCTACGCCCGGATATGCGTTGGCTACCATTTGCTCGACAGATTTTGAGATGTCATCCGTTTGGAACATTTTGACCTCCTTCTCGTTCAATTGCCAAGCAGTATCAGTTGGTTTGATTTAACTATAAGCCTTTCTTAATGTTCTGCAATCCCCAATCAGGTGAAGATGTCCCCCAAATCCCCCTTTTTTAATGCAATTGCTTTCTTTTTGGTTAAAACTTATTGCCATTGTGCTTTTTGAAGATCGGGCTGCTAGAAGCACGCGCTGTGATTGTTAGTGCTTTTTTGGATTCTTCTTTCGCATTCTGCGCACCTGAACCGCAGTTCCTCACAACTCTTTTTAGATTCAACAGAGCCTGACATCGGCAAGAAAGGTGAATCTTTCATAGGTGAATTATGGCGGTAGCCCCTTCTTCTCATTTCTTGCGCCAACTCGTCATGTCTACGCTTAATATTATGAATTTCAATGAATCCAAAACGAATGTAGCCATCAAGCTTTTTACCCGAAGTCAACGCGCTCAGAAACATATGCATCTCCACATGTTCACCTAGCAAATGTTTCCTACACGTCACCTCTGGCTTGACATTCCACACCCGCATTACAAAGTATCTTTTCAACCGCGTGCTATAGATTGTTCAGGGGTAGTGCGCGCTTTTTTCTGTGCTCCAAGAACGCCGTTTTTCATCGACCTCCATCTGCAATCTCCTATTTCAACACGTATTGCAACGCGCGCTTTCTTTCACAAACTTCGCTAGCTCCTTGAACCATTCCAATCTTGTCTTTCCATTCAAGCGCCTGTTAGACATAACTTGAGGCGAGGGCGATGGGACGACGAACATATACGATGGCAAACCGCTTGTAGTCGGTTGCAATCCATAGGACTTGGCTGTATGTCCCAAAAAAAGCCTAAGGGCATTCTTGCTCGTGAAACACACAACTAACGGATGGAACTTTCTAATCTTAGCTTCAAGCTGCATACGGTCCTTGGTAAGCGATTCTTTAGTTAAGCTAGAGTCGTTGCCGTGTTCAGATTTTACGACGTCTGTCAACCCGTAGCAGTAAGTGATTAGCGCAGAGTCTTCATTTGGCAAGAGTTTTCTGTCTGTCAACCTTGCTTCATGAAGCAACCTCCAAAAATTGTTTCGAGGATTAGCATAGTAATGCCCCTCGGAAGCGGATATATTGGAAGCAGCAGAGCCGATAAAGACTATTTTCAGGTCTTTCTCTAAGATGTCCTTAAGAACGTCTTTCCTCAACACAACGACCTTTTGAGTTAACAAATGTGGCACCAGTGATAAACTAGTCGCGCGCGCAAATTATCCTTAAAAAATGAAGCTCTTTTTGCTTCGCGCGCACAGCGCGAGTTGCTTACTCTGAAGAGAAAGCCTGCAAGCTTATTAAAGCAGGATTTGAGTTCGTATGTGACTACAATGGTCACAAAATCTTCAGAAAACGCAAATAACTATCACCCGAGTGTCCGGGGTTTGTTGCTGGCGATGTTGAAGTGGACCGGGGGGGATTTGAACTCCCACATCGGAACCGATTATTCGGGCTTAGCAAGCAGTGGCGATATCACTGTTATAGTTTCTTCGCAGTTTCTTTTCCTTTTTTCTTTTTTAGGGGAGCTCGATTCCAAGGCGCAAGTTTGGCAGGAGATGAACTACATGGATTGGAAAATCGTCAATTGTCCTCACTGCGGCAAAATCTTGCCAAAAGACCTGTTGAAAGGAAAAGATTCAGCAACCCGGAAGATAGTCAAGTGCCCTCAGTGCGGAAGCACGAAAAACTGGAAAGACGCAAAACACCATACTCCTACCGGGGCGATTCAGCGATACTACTGCAGAGATTGTGGTTTGCGTTTTTCAGAGCCGTAAATAGTATCCCCAAAAACCCCTTTTTCTTTTTCGTCCATTTGACTAGGAGGTTCTTTATTTGAAGCAGAAGGAAATTGAGGCTGCGGTTATTACGATGCGGATTTTTCTCGCCGGGTTGGCTTTTAGTTTTGACGCTGATTTTCATGAGCTTGAAGAGATTACGCGTCGAGCTTTGGGCGCAATCGAATCAGAGGCGGCCATGAATTGATTGAGCCGTACTTTGAGGATGTGGAAACCTTCTGCAGTGCCAGACGTTGCCAAGTTACTCTTTCTCTGCGTACCTCGCAGCGACCTAAGGTTGGCGTAATTACGGGTTTTCCCGTATCATGCAATTGTGAGGTTGGCTGCAGCAAAGGTTCGATTTGTCTTTTGAAAGCGAATAGAATCACAACTTCAAGGAGAAAATCGTAGATTTGGCTGACAGCAAACGTGTCATTGAACCCAGTTCAAAGCAAGCGGTTCAACGGTTCAATAGAAGTTTTGAACTCTTAGAGCCTTTACCGGAGAAAGCACAAAAGATTCTCGCTGTTTTAGGAGCCAACGGCGTAGCTAGCGAAGCAGTCAAAATCGCTAACTGCGTGAAAAGTAACGTATCTTATTGGAAAGATCGCTTCATCAAAGCAGGCGCCCTGAGACTGAAGCAGGATGGCATAGTGAAATACTATGAGTTGACGTCCTATGGTTCAAAACTTCTCACTGGAAGTGACGGTGAGATGCGTTTGCCTGTGGTGTTTGAGGACCATGCGATGAAGTTTGTGGTTTTGGGACGGGAGCGTTGCCGTGTGGATTGGGAAAAATTGGGAGAGCCGCGGAATTGGCGAAAGCTCGGAGTATTGATTGGGACGGTTCGGGTGGAGTTAAATTTGGGTTTGGAGCCTACGGTTGTCATTCACCCAGGGCAGGTTAAGGGATTTAATGTTGATGAGTTGGAAATGGAGGCTGCTCGGATCGTTGAGCGTACCAAGGTTGTTTTGGAGCAAAAATTTGGCATGCAACTCTCTGAGAATGGAGTACCGTTGCACAATCCCAGATGGCGCATTTATCGTCCAGAGTGTCATGAATGGATTTCAGCTGGGACAGTCGAGGTTGAAGGCGTCGGCGCCTTAGATCACAGTCCAACGCATGACAAGAAGGATCCACTATCGGATAGACCTCATTTAGAGTATAGTGATAAGCGTTTGGCTGCTCGAGCTGCAGACTTTCCGGTTGCATATGATTCGGGTAAGCGATTA
>Ga0316628_100001882_pt1 | contig 15147 bp, 8 predicted proteins | sample OWC_Aug_M2_C1_D5_FD_207648 | JGI IMG/M metagenome (GOLD analysis project Ga0316628, IMG submission 207648) | Wetland soil microbial communities from Old Woman Creek delta, Ohio, United States - OWC_Aug_M2_C1_D5_C | ecosystem: Environmental > Terrestrial > Soil > Wetlands | place: USA: Ohio... | reverse complement strand
AGAGTTCGAGCAGGCCCGCCATAAGGGTTGGCACGGGAATTGCTATTCAGTGAGGCGGAATGAAAAGAGGAGTTTCCAAAGGAGGAACAATGAAAGCTCCTAGAACGATCGCAATATGTCTCGCGATACTCGTTGCCATGACGGTCTCCGCACAAGCGGCTTCCGGGATCCAGGCCCGGAAAGCCGAAGCCAAGCCGCCGGCCAAGGCCTCGATGCCTAAAGAGGTCCTGGCCCTGGTCCAGGAAGGCCTGGCCACCCGCCAGGGGCGGCAGGACTTTCCCTTCACGATCTTCAAACAGCTCGTCCTTCCCGCCCAGGGCAAGGACCTCTTCCCCGTCTTCTTCTTCAAAGCCAAGAACGGCGACCTCGGCTACGCGCCGTCGGCCACCGGATCCGGCGAGATGGAGGCCAACCTCAACGCCTTTATCCAGCTCTTCCAGACGGACGCCACGGGCGCGCTCAAGCCCTTTATGGGCGGCAAACCCATGGCCGCGCTTAAACTCCCCGGCGAGGGCTACAGCCCCGAGGCCGAGGAATGGTATTCCCTGGGGCTGACCTTGCCCTCGGGGAACTATGCCATAGCCCTGGTCCTGGCTTCGCCCGACATGAAGAAGATGAGCGTCGCCTACGCGGACGTCACCCTGCCTTCCGTCGATTCCTTGCAGGGCGCGCTCTGGACGAGCGAGCCGGTCATCATCAAGGCCATGGACCAGGTCGAACAGGAACAGCGGATCACGATCCACCGCGGCAACTACCGTTGGGGAGCCCTCCAGGTCGTTCCCAATATCTCCGCGGAGACCCCGGCCGGCGAGAACCTGGAGATCCTGTTCTTTGTCCTCGGCGCCGCCCCCAAGGACGCCACCGCCCCCCGGCCGGTGAACGACCTCGAGGTCAACTTCGAGGTCCAGACCGCCGACGGCAAGCCGGCCATCAAGTGGGCCCCCCAGCCCTACGAGTCCTTCTTCATCAACCAGCCCCTGCCCCTGCTCCAGACCCTGCAGACCACCGACGAGAAGGGGACCGTCATCAAGACCGAGAAGAAGCCCCTGCCCGCCGGCAAGTACGTCCTCCTCTGCCAAGTCACCGACAAGGTCGCCGGGACGAAGGGCGATACGAAGGTCGCCTTCGAGGTCAAGTAATCCCCTTACGGGACCAACGGAACGGGACCGCCCCCCGAGGCGGTCCTTTTTTTTGCCCGAGGGCTAGCCCTTGACCTCGAAGAGCTTGCGGATCTTGCTGGCCGTGCCTTCCTTGCCCCGGATGATGACGTCGACGAAATTCGTTCCTGGCCCGAGGCGGATAGCGAAGCGGAAGTCGACCGTCTTCATGGCCTCGATCTCCGGGTTCGTCGCGGCGAAGGACCGTTCCTCGGTCAAGGTCCGCTTGGCCAGCGCCGGGCCCTCGTAGAGGTAGAACTTGAAGCCCAGGTCGATCTGGAACTTGCCCTCGTCGTTCTCCTTGAAGTTGAGGAGCTTGGCCGGCAGGGCGATGACGATCTCCCCGGCCTCCCGGTCGTAGGTCAGGGCGAAGTTGACGACCTTCTTCAGGAAGACGTCCTTGGTGCCCACGTACGTGCCCAGCTTAAGGATGTCCATGGCCCCGAAGAAGTCGCCGTCGTATTCCCGGATCTTGTACTCGCCGGTCCCCCGGGCGTCGACGAACTCGATCCCGAGCTGGTAGTCGTAGTAGATCCACCACAGGATCGGCCCCCGGACGTCCGGGTCGCCGTGGGTGAAGAACTCTTCGAACTTGTCGGGCGGCCCCATGAAGATGTGGATGCGGCCCCGGTCGGTGTTCCAGCCGGGCCGGCCCTCGCCCTTGTACCGCCGGGCGGCGTAGTCCACCCGGCTCTCGAATTCCTGCTTGAATTCGTTGACCTCGGTGTCCGGGTTGGGGTCCCGCTTGGCCCAGAAATCGTCGATGAACTCCCGGCGGGACTCCGGGTCGGGGAGGAGGCGGAAGATCTTGCCCTCCTCGCGGGTCATGATCAGGTTGGCCGTGTCGTAGAACTTCTTGCTCTCCGGGTCCAGCTTAAGCTTGGGACCGCCGCCGCAGGCGGCCAGCAGGGCCAGCCCGGCCGCGAAGCCGAGGCCGAGGACGACGCTGTTCTTGGACATGTATCCCCCTTTATTAGGCCGAGGTTTCCCCTCACTTCTTCAGGAATTCGAGCAGCTGCTTGGCCAGGCCGGCCTTTTCGTGCCCGGGCGCCAGGGCTAGGAACTTCTCCAGGGCGGTCACGGCGTCCGCGGCCCTGTTCTGGCCGATCAGAATCGTCCCGAGCTGATAATAGGCGTCGGCGTAGTCCGGGTTGAGCTCGACCGCCTTCTGGAACTGCGGCAGGGCCGCCTCGGACTCCCCGAGGTTGATGAGGCAGACGCCCAGGTTGTACGGGGCGTCTGCGTCGCCGGGGCTCAGGGCCGCGGCCTTTTCGTAGAGCGGCTTGGCCTCGGAGAAGCGTCCCGCCTTGGCCAGCGACTCGCCGGCTTCTTTATTGACGCTGTAGCTCTCCGGGTTGAGCTCAACCGCTTTGAGGAAGGCGGCCAGGCCTTCTTCGGCCTGGTTCATCTTCTTCCGCGCAAGTCCGAGGTTCAGGAAGTACCGCCAGTTCCCAACGTCCAGCTTGATGGCTTCCTCGTAAGAGTCGGCCGCCTCGGCATACTTTTGCTCCGCATAAAACTTGTTGCCCCTTAGAAAGAGCGCGTCGGCCCGGGACAGGGTTTTCTCCAAGGCCACCTCGACGGTCTTCAGCGAGAAATCGACGGTCGTCGTTTCGGCGATGCTGACGTGGATCTCCTTGGCGCTCGGGGCGAAACCGTCTTTCTTGGCCGAGACCACATAATTCCCGGGGGGAAGGCCGATCTGCATGAAGCCGCCCTGCGTATCCGTCGTGAGTTCGTAATGGATGCTCGAGGTCTTCTGGGAGACGACCGTCACGGCCGCCTTTTCGAGGGGTTGACCGGCGGCGTCCAGGACCCGGCCTTCGATCCGGCCCTTGGTCTGGGCCCAGACGGCCGGCAGAGTGAGGATGAAGCAAACGGCGATGATCAAAGATCTCTTTATCATGACGGTCCTTCCCTATCGCCCGAGCCGCTTTTTGGTCTTATCCTGAAGGGCCTTGACCGTCGGCTGGTCGGGGACGAGCGACAGCGATCGTTCGATGAGAGCCAGGGCTTTCTCGGGCCGGTCGAGATTCAGGTAACACTCGGCCGCCAGGTTCAGGACCCCGACCTCCGTCGCCTCTGACATGAGCTTCTCGAGATATCCGAGGGCCGAGGACCAGTCGGCGAGGCCCGCATAGTCGAGGGCGATGAGCTTGGCCGCTTCCCGGTCCGGGGTGCGTTCATAGGCCGGGAGCGCCTGGTCGAGCGACTCCCGATAGAGGCCAAGCGCGAACAGGGTCTTGGCCAGAAGGAGCCGGGACGCCGGGTCGTCCTTCGCCCGAAGGACGCGTTCCATCAGCTCCCGGGTCCGGCCGTAGTCCTTCGCGAGGAAGTACTGGCCCCCCAGGGTCGTCAGATGTTCAGGGCCGGGGAACGGAGCATGTTGTTTAGCGTAAACCCAGGGCAGGACCGGGTAGGGTTTAGCAAGAATGATGAAATTCTCCCCGTCCGAAAGGACCTTCTGCCCGGAGGGGGACAGGGCCGAGACCTCGGCACGGTAATAGCCGGGCTTGACCCCGGCCAACGACACTGACCCCGCCACGGAGAGCGTCGAAGGGTCGTTCCCGGGCCCGGCTTCGGGTGAAAGAGGGAACGTTCCCAGACTGGCCCCCGTATCGGCGGAAAAAAGCTCGACGCGGAACGAAGGCGGGCCGGCCAGCTTCAATCCCGCGAGGTCCCACCCTTGGAAGTAGACCCCGAGCGTTTCCTCGGGGAGGAACTCGTTCCGGGCCCCGATGAGATATTGGGTTCCGTTGAAAGCGAAGGGGCGGAGGACGGCTTTCCCGGCGTCGGCGAGAGCCTCCCGGCCGTGGAAAAGAAGCGGAGAGCTAAGCCGGGGCCGCCCCGGCTCCGGAACCGAGATCCTGAATTCGAAGGACGTGAATTCGCGGGCGGTCTTGTTCTTCAAGAGGAAGAGGGCCCGGCATTCCCCGGGGATAACGGCCAGCAGGTCCTGGAAGGCGAACCGCTGGCGCTCGTGGGCGTTATACTGCTCCGCCGTCAGCCGGAGCGGGATCTCTTCGGTCCGCTCGAAAATGGACAGCCCTTCGCTTGTCTCGAGTCTCAGGACCAGCTCGAAGCTCGCATAGACGCCGCTCCCCTGGGTCCCGAAGCTCATCTTCTCCGGCTCGATCGTCCAATGGAGGAAGCTTTGCCCGTCCGCCTTATAGACCTTCGCCTGGAAGGCGCTGGCGAGATAGCGATCGGCGTACTCGACGTCGATGAAATCCTTGTAGGAGAGGTAATTGTTGGCGTAGGCGTCCGAATACTGCTTCTCCGGAAGCTGCTTGATCGAGGCGATGATGTTATCGGAGGAGAAGCTGCCCATGCCCCGGACCTGGTCGCCCGGGAGGTAACTCATGGAAGCGGACGCCAGCGCCGAGTCCACTTTCTTGATGATCTGGAAGGCAGGGGTTCGCTTCGACGTTTCTATCGACATCTGCGGCGTGACGAGCCGCTCGGGGCCCTCGATCCCCGGATAATAGAGCTGGTACTCCCCAAGACCCCGGGGCTGGTAGAAGATGAGGTAGAAATGGTCGGGGAGTCCGTATTCCACGGCTCCTTCATAGAACCAGAGCTCAAGAGGCCAGACTTGGGAAACGGTGGTGAACAGGTGACGCTCGAGCGGCGGTCCCAGGACGAGGTAGTAGTAGCCGCGGTCGGTCTGGCTGCCCCGCTTCGACGATTCGCGGCCGAAGGTCTGGTCGGCGAAGCGGACCCGTCCCTCGTACTCCTTCTTGAACTCGTTCTCCGCCGTGTCCGGGGTCTTGTCGCGCACCTTCCAGAAGAAGGCCATGAACTTGTCCCGCTCCGGGCGCGTGCGGAGCTTGAGGAAGACCTCCCGTTCGATCTTGGTGATGATCGGCGAGATGTCCTCGAGCCAGGACTTCTGGTCGGGCGTCAGGGCTTCCTGGCCGGCGAGGACCGCGGAGAGGAGAAGAAGGAGGCATATCCCGGTGGGCCAGGTCGACCGGAGCGACCGCAAATATCCAAAGATCATGGGCAATCAAAGATAACACAGGCCCCCGGAATATACAAATCAGGCGGCGCGTAAATTCCTTGACAGGGGCCGGGTGTTTTTATCATAATGAGGCCGAATTCATGAGGATCCAAGAGGCCAGAGACCTGCATCGGATGACGTCTCGTCTGGCTTACGTCCTCACCCCCGGTCTATAACGGTCCCGGCTCACCGGCTCCAACATGGATGATCGAATCCTATCAACCTATCGAGGAGGTGAAACAGGGGGAAGAAGATGTTCCCAAAGCCACGTGTGTTTCGGTTCGAAAATAGGAAAATGGAGGGTGAAATAATGAAGAAGTTCTTAACCACCGCACTCATGATCCTCCTGGTCTCCGCCTTCACGTTCTCACAGTCCCGCGAGACGGGCGCCATCACCGGCAAGGTGCAGGACGAACAAGGCACGCCTCTCCCCGGGGTCAATCTGACCTTGGCGGGGCCGACCCTGATGGGCAGCCGGACGTTCGTCAGCGACGCCAACGGGGACTTCCGCTTCCCCGCCCTGCCTCCGGGCACCTTTACCGTCAAGGCCGAGCTGCCGGGCTTCGGGACGATCATCCAGGAGAGGGTCCGCGTGACGACGACAGCCACCCTGACGCTGACCATCACGATGAAACCGGGGGCCGTCGCGGAAGAGGTCACGGTCATCGCCAAGTCCCCGACGGTCGACGTCAAGTCCACGGAAACGGCCTCGGTCACGCTGTCCAATGAGCTCTTGAGGAACATCCCGTTCAGCCAATTCTCGATGGACATCGTCAACATGGCGCCCGGGGTCAACAACGACACGGCCTTCGGCGCTTCCAACGGCACCGGCATCTCCTGGCAGATGGACGGCGTCGGCGTCGGCGACCCGGCCGGCGGGACCTCGTGGGTCTTCCTCAACGTCAACACCATCGAGGAAGCCAAGGTCATGGGCATCGGGCTTCCGGCCGAATACGGCGGCTTCACCGGGGTCATTTTCAATCTCGTCACCAAGTCCGGAGGCAACAACCTTTCCGGTCACTTCGAGGCCCTCTTCCAAGGGCAGAAGGATGACTGGCCGAAGGGCTCCTGGTCAGCCGACAACGTGGCGGGTTACATGACCCCGGAGTACATCGAGATCGCTCAAGAAGAGGACTGGCCAATTGTCACGACTGCCGGGGACAGGTTGAACGACGTCAATTTCCAGCTCGGCGGGCCGTTCATCAAGGACAAGCTGTGGTTCTATCTGGGGGTCCAGTATTCCCGCGAATGGTATTACGCCCCGGGCTTCGGCAACGTCATCGTCCCCGACGAGGGGGATCCGTACATCGAGCCTGTGCCGGACAAGTACCGGGAGCCGCGCGCGTTCTTCAAGCTGACCTCCCAGCTCAGTCCCAAGACGAACATGGGCGCCTCGCTCGAATACGATTATTATTACCGGGACCACCGCACGCCCCGGGCCGACGTCTCCCCCGAAGCGACGGTCTTCGAATACGCGCCGGACTACGTCGGCAACTTCAACCTGACGCACATCTTCAGCCCGAAGACGTTCATGGACGTCAAAGCCGCCTTCTTCACCGGATACTATAAGCTCGAACCCCGGTCCGGGCGCGACGTCGCGGGGCACTATTATGAGACAGAAAGGCCGGGCATGCCGATGAGCGGGCAGAAGAGGCATGACAGCTACGGCTTGTACAGCAACCAGATCCGGACCCGCTATCAGGTCAACGCCAGCGCCACGCACTACGCCGAGGATTTCCTCCAGGGCAACCACGAGTTCAAGTTCGGCGTCGAGGTCGAGCATTCCATCGTCCGCGACTACAGCCATTACACCGGCGCGAACTCCTGGTATTACGACGACTACTGGGGCTATTTCGGCGACCCCGACTTCGGGAACTACTACGCGTATCAGTACGAAGGCTATGACGTCAAGACCAAGTTCGTCCGGGCCGAGGTCTTCGTCCAGGATTCATGGCAGGTCAACAAGCGCCTGAACCTCAGCCTGGGCGTCCGTTTCAGCCAGAATTGGGGATCGGTCCAGGACCGCGACGGAAGTCCCTGGAAGACCAACCGCATCGCGCCGCGGCTCGGCTTCACCTTCGACCTCCTCGGCGACAAGACGACGATCCTCAAGGCCCATTACGGCCAGTTCACCGAAGGCATGTACGCCTATTTCCTCGACCGGCTCAACAGCAACTACTCGGACTACATCATCTGGTACTGGTGGCCCGACGATTTGGACGGCGACCCCCGGGTCGGGGACTGGTACGAGTACTCGAGGAGGACCCACGGCGTCTGGGACCTCGCCTCCGGGATCAAGCACCCCTATCTGAACCAGTACACGGTCGGCATCGAACGCGAGCTGTTCAAGGACGCCTCGTTCTCGGTGACCTACATCAACCGGGAATGGAAGAACCCGGTCGGCGCGTATGACACGTTGGGTGTGTGGGAGCCCTACTGGCGCTACGCCTCCGATCTCGACCGCGACTTCCAGATCTTCGAGCGGACGAACGAAGTCCAATCCTTCGAGATCGGCAATATCAAGGCCGGCGTCAACGGCATCCCCGAAGGCGTCGATGTCTTCCGGAAATACTGGGGCTGGGAATTCCTGTTCAACAAGCGCTTCTCCAACCGCTGGCAGCTCCTGGCCTCCTACGTCTATTCCAAGGCCTACGGCACGCTGGACAACGCCGGTTCGGACGACATCGGTTATGGCTCCTTGTCGGAGAACTACTGGATCTACGATCCCAACTTCTTCATCAGCGGCTATAACGCCGACGGGACTCCCCTCTTCGAATCCCAGAACGCGGCCAACGACCCCACCCACATGATCAAGATCCAGGGGACCTACGTCCTGCCGTTCGACATCAGTTTCAACGCCTACTTCCACGCCATCACCGGCGACGCCTGGGCCACCCGTGTCCGGGGACCCCGGCTCCCGAACCGGGTGACGTTCCAGGTCGAGCCCCGCGGCACGCACCATTACGAAATGGACACGCAGCTCGACCTGCGGCTGGAGAAGACCTTCACGCTGGCCAACAAGTACAAGCTGGGGGTCATCTTCGACGTCTTCAACGTCTTCAACGTCAACACGATCACCTCGTGGGGGACCCGGGCCGGCTACGACTATTACACCAGCGGGATCCCCGCCTCGACGCTGGGCCACGAGCTCTTGGGCTCGACCCTGCCGAGACGGGCCCGAGTCGGCTTCCGTGTGACCTTCTAACCACGCTCCCTGCAGAAGCTCGAAGGGGCGGCGGGCGGACCCGCCGCCCCTTTTTATTGGGGGGACACCGTGAAGGACAGGTCCCCGGGTTTATGCTAGAATCATTCGATGCGGATGAAAGCCAAGAATCGCCCGCTTTTGATCGTCGCGGCGGTCGTCGTTTGCGCCGCCGCCGTCCTTTTTCTTCTGCCCCGCAAGGAGCGGTTTGACCGGCTGCGGGGGCCGAAGGACTACAACGTCATCCTCATCACGATGGACACGACCCGAGCCGACAGGCTCGGGTGTTATGGCCTGCCCGGCGGCGCGACGCCGACGATCGACCTATTCGCCCGCCGGGGCGTCCGCTTCGAGCGCTGCATCTCGACGACTCCGTTGACTTTGCCGGCCCATACGTCGATCATGACCGGGACGGTCCCTCCGTTCCACGGCGTCCGCGATAACGGCGGCTTCATCGTCCCGTCCGGGATCGAGACCCTGGCCAAGGTCTTCAAGGCCCAGGGGTACGCCACCAGCGCGTTCGTCGCCGCCTACGTCCTCGACTCCAAGTGGGGGCTGAACATCGGCTTCGACACTTACTACGATAAGTTCGACCTGAGCCGGTACGAGACGGTCTCGCTCGGCGAGGTCCAGCGCCCGGCTAACGAGGTCATCGACCAGGTCCTGCCGTGGCTCGAGCAGAACAAGGCCGGCAAGTTCTTCACCTGGATCCACCTGTACGACCCCCATACCCCGTATCAGCCGCCCCCGCCCTACGACCAGCTCTATCCCGACCATCCCTACTTGGGGGAGATTGCCTTCACGGACTCGCAGATCGCCCGGCTCTGGGCTTTCCTCGAGGCCAACGGCCTCACCGAAAACCTGTTCCTCGTCCTGACCGGCGATCACGGGGAGAGCCTGGGCGAGCACGGGGAGGGCGCCCATGGCTTTTTCGTCTATCAGGGCGCGCTGCGCGTCCCTCTGGTCTTCGTCACGCCCTTCCCGAAGCTGCAGGGCGTCGTCTCACCGGGGGTCGTCTCCCTGATCGACATCATGCCGACTCTCTGCGAGATGACCGGGGCGCCGCTCCCGCCTCAGGCCCAGGGAAAGAGCCTCGTCCCCGCCTTCTTCGACCCCCGCCGGGTGAAGGAGGATTACGCCTATTCGGAAACGTATTACCCGAGGTATCACTACGGCTGGTCCGAGCTCCGGGCTGTCCAGGACGGGCGATACAAACTGATCCTCGCGCCGGTCCCGGAGCTTTTCGACATCGTCCGGGATCCCGGGGAAGAGAAGAACCTCGTCTACCTCGAAAAAGAGGCCTACGAGGAGATGAGGGCCGCCGCCGAAGGATTCATCGCCCGCACGAGCCAGAACGCCTACGAACTCGACGTCAGCAAGGTCGACGAGGAAACGCGCGAGAAGCTGGCCGCCCTCGGCTACATCGGCTCCTTCTCGGACCCGTCGAGGCTCAAGGGACTGAAGCTGGCCGACCCCAAGGACAAGATCGGCGTTTTCAACGACCTCTCCCATGCGCGCGAGATGGGGCTCGAGGGGAAGGCCGACGACGCCATCCAGATGCTCCAAGGGATCATCGCTGACGACCCGAAGATCGGCGACGCCCACTTCGCCCTCGGCAACCTCTACCTCAGAAAAAGGAAGTACCTGGACGCGATCGCGGCGTTCGAGAAGGTCTTGGAGCTCAAGCCGGACGATTCCTTCGCCGTCATGAACGTCGCCGGCGCCTACCAGTCCATGGGCCGGTTCGACGACGCCGAGAGATTCGTCCTGGATTATTTAAAGACCGGATTCCAGGACTCTCAACTCCTGTATCTCCTGGGGAGCATGAACTATCGTCGGAAGAACTACGACAAGGCCATCGGCTATTTCGATCAATGTCTGACGGAGAATCCCCGGTCCGCCTCGTCCCATAACGGGCTGGCCGCCATCTACATCATGCGAGACGACCTGGCCAGGGCCGAGGAGCACCTGAAGGAGGCGTTGGCCCTCAACCCTCGCCTGCAAAGTCTCCGCTACAATATGGCCCAGTTTCTCGAAAAGCGGAGCCGTTTCGAAGAGGCCGCCGGCTATTACCTCCAGGAGATCCAGGACTCTCCTAAGAGCTACAAAGCGCTCTTCAACCTCTCCCGGGTGTATCGGACGCTGGGCCGGGCGGAGGACGAATTGCGGACACTTCAAAGAACCGCGGAAGTCGAGCCGGATTTCCCACTGACCTATTTCTACCTGGCCCGGATCTATCTCGGTCGCGGCGAGCGCTATCAGGAGGCCGTGGACCTGGTCCTCAAGGGCCTCGAGCTCAAGCCGGAGGTCTCCGAACTCCCGCTGGGGTATTTCCTGCTGGCCGACCTCTACAACCGCCTCGGGGACGGCGCCCGGTCCGAAGAGTACGCGGCCAAGGGCCGGGCGGCCGCAGCCGCAGCGGCCGCGTCAGCGTCGAAGAAAAACTAGAGCTCGAATTTCCGCTCGACCGAGGCCCTGCTCCCGTCGTTCGTGTTGGTCACCGTGACGGTCAGCGTGTAGGAGCCCGGGCCGAGGGGCGCGTCCGCCTCGGCCGTGAAGTTCCCGGCCAGGGCGCTCTTCAGCCCGCTCTGGGCGATGTCGAGGGGGAAGGCCTTGGCGAAGGTCCAGGCCTCGGCCCCGGCCGCGTCGACGACCTTCATCGTCATCTCGAGGTTGGCCTGGAACCTGTCGCCCTTCGACCGGAACCAGATGTTCTTGTAGGGCAAGGCGACCGTGACGCGCGCCCCGCCGACCTCCGCCTTCGCGACCGTGACCTCGATCCCCGGCAAAGGGACCGCGTTGCGCTGGTCGCGGACCGGGGCCATGGCCTGCAGGGGCCTGTTCCAGCTCTTTTGGGCTTCGTTGATGGCGGCGATCTGGGCGGCGCTGTCGGGGACGAGCCGGTAGTCGTCGACCCAGCGCTCGTCGATGAAGGTGATGGGGAAGAAGCCGTACCACCAGATCTCCACCGGGACGCCGTAGAAGGTCACCCCCCGGGGGTAAGTCTCCCGGTTGTCGGGGGGGCCGAGGGTGATGTAGACCCGGCCGCGGTCCTGGAGCCACCCGGGCGAGCCGCCTCCCGAGAACAGGTGGTTGGCCCGCTCGATGCGGCCGAAATATTCCGTCTTGAACTCGTTCTCCGCCGTGGCGGGCGAGGGGTCGCGCCTCTTCCAGAAGTCCTCGATGAACGCCTCGCGGGCCTCGGGGGCCACGGCCAGGAAGGCCTTCCGCTCCTCGGGGGTGATGATATAGCGGACCTTGGAGACGAAGTCCCGGCTCTTGGGGTCGAGCTGTTTCTCGATCCGCGCCGAAGCGCAGGACGCGAGGACGAGGGCCGCCGCTGAGAGCGCCGCCAGCCGCATCGGATGGGTCATTAGGGCTCCTTGGTCTTGGCCTCGATCTCGGCAACCTTTTTCTTCAGCTCGGCCTGGTTCGGGTTGAGCTCGAGCGACTTCTTCCAGGCCGTCAGGGCGCTGCGGGGGTCTCCGACCTTGACGTAGCATTCGCCGATAGAATTGAGGACGTTGAGGTTCGTCCCGTAAGCCGCCAGATAATCCTTGTAGAACGTGATGGCTTCCGCGTAGCGTCCGAGGACCTGGGCGCTCTCGCCGAGGTATTGGGCGAACTCGTACCTCTGCTTGTTCCTGTAGAACGGCTCGGCCACGGCCCGGACGCCCTCGTAGTCCTTGGCCGCGAACAGGACCCGGCAGTAGTCGAGGGCGAACGGGGCCGAGTCCGGGACCCGGCGGTAGGCCGCCTCAATGAGGGTCCGGGCCCGGTCGAAGCTGCCGGCCTGGAAGTACTGGTTGCCCAGGACGTTGGAGTAGGACGGGTCGCCGGCCGGAGGCAGGGGCGAGTAGAGGATCCAGGACCGGGGCAGCGAGGCGTTGAGGCTGACGTAGAAGGCGGCCTTGGCCGTCGCCGCCGGGACTTGGGCCGCGTCGAGGATGGACACGTTGGCCATGTAGTAGGCGGGCGACAGCGCCGCGAGCGGGAAGTCCTCGAGGACGTGGAAGGCGTCCGCGCCGGTCCCGATCGGCCGCGTCTTCGAGGCGACGACCTGGTCGTCCTTGGTCAGAGTGATCAGGACGCTGCCGTCGCGCCGGAGCGCGTCGGTCAGCCCGCCGAGCTCGCACTCGACGGTCATGACGTCGGCGGAGACGAAGTCGTTGCGCGGCGAGGCGACCAGCTGGGCCTCGCCGACGGTGAACGGCTTGACCTGGCCCCGGAAGGCCGGGTTGCGGATGACCCGGTTGGCCAGGAGCGGGGTGCTGATGCTGAGGTCGCGCGGCGAGGGCACCTTGATCGTCGCCTCGATGGACGTGAACTCCCTCGAGACCGTGTTCTTCCAGAGGAGGCTGAACTTGTATTCGCCCTCGATCAGGGGGAAGGCGTCCTGGAACGAGACCAGCCGGTTGTTGACCTTCTCGAACTGGTCGGCCCGGAGCTCCACGGGGATGCGGCGGTCGAACTGGTAGACGGTCCTGCCCGAGGCGTCGGAAACGATGCCGTTGACGTTGAAGGTCGTCCGGTAGAGGCCCTCGGTGCGTTCGATGCTGAGCCGGGAGGGCTCGACGAGATAGTGGACGAAGGCCCGGCCCGCGTCGTCGCGGCGGACCTGGATGAGCGCGTCGCTCTCGATGTAGTTGGCCGTGTACTCGACCTCGATGACGTCCCTATATTTGAGGAGCTTCTCGGCGTAGGCGTCCTTGACCTTGTCATAGGCCGATTTCGGGATGCGGTTGCTGAGGAGGATGTCCGACGACTGGGTCGGGTTCATGCCCGTGACGTACTCCCCGGGGATGAGGGACATGGCGATGTCGGACAGGGTCGGGTCGATGTTCCGGAGCTCTCCCCAGGCCTGGAGGAAGTTGGCCATGTCGCCGTTGTAGAAGGGCATGAGCTTCTGCGGGCCGTCCCGGATCGGGGAATAGATGATGTAATCGCCGGCGTCGTCCTTCTTGAAGAACATGACGTTGAAAGAGCTGGGCAGGCTCGCTCCTTCCATGCCGGAATAGAACCAGACGACGATCGGATAGAGGTTGCTCTGGTTCTCGAACCGGTCGATCGACTTCGGCTCCCCGAGGGTGATGTAGATCCGGCCCATGTCCGAGCGCCAGCCGCCGGCCTTGCGCCCCCGGCCGAACCAGAGGTTGGCGTACTCGATCCGCCGGTAGTGCTCGTCCTTGTATTTGTTCTCCTCGGTCGTCGGGTCATCGTCCCGGGCTTTCCAGAACGCCTGGACGAACATCTCCCGCTCCCGGTCGTTGGACAGCTGGAGGAAGACCTCCTTTTCCTTGGGCGAGATGATGTAGACGACCTCCTCCTCGAGCCAGGTCCGGTACTTCGGCGGCAGGTCCTTGACGCTGAGCTTCTGGCCCGCGGCCGGCAAGGCGGCCAGGGCCAGGCCGAGGAGAAGAAGGATCGATCTGGGGCGCATAGCGGATTCCTTTCGGGACCACCCTGAGGACCTCAGTTTACCCCTTTCCGGCCCCTTTTTCAAGGAGCCGCCGGGCGCCCTCGCGGCGGCGGCGCGGGGCCCGGGAAAGCGCTTGCAATCGCCCGGCGCTTTCTCTAAACTGGGGTATCCAACATGAAGTTCGTCGCCGACCTTCACATACATTCCAAGTTCTCGCGGGCCACGTCGCGCGACATGGTCCTCGACGCCCTCGCCCCCTGGGCCCGGGTCAAGGGCGTGTCCCTGCTGGCCACCGGCGATTTCACCCATCCCGAGTGGCTCTTCCTGATGAAGGAGAAGCTCGAGCCGATGGGCAACGGCTTCCTCCGGCTCAGGAACGGGACGGCCGCGTACGAGGCGCCGCCGTTCAAGGGGCTGCCTCTCCCCCCTCGGGATGTCGCCTTCATCCTCTCCTCGGAGCTGAGCTTCATCTACTCGAAAGGCGGCAAGGTCCGGAAGGTCCACGTCATGCTCCTGGCCCCGGATTTCGAGTCGGTCGAGAGGGTCAACGGCCGGCTCCAGGCGGTCGGCAACCTGGTCTCGGACGGCCGCCCCATCCTCGGCTTGGACGTCCGGCTCTTCGCCCGGATGGTCGCCGACGCCGCCCCCCGCTGCGTCGTCATCCCCTCCCACATCTGGACGCCCTGGTTCTCGCTCTTCGGGGCGAACTCGGGCTTCGACTCCATCGAGGAGTGCTTCGAGGAGATGACCCCGTCGATCTTCGCCTTAGAGACGGGCTTGTCCTCCGACCCGCCGATGAACCGGCGGCTGTCGGCCCTCGACCGCTACGCCCTGGTCTCCAACTCGGACGCCCACTCGCCCTCGAAGATCGGCCGCGAGGCCAACGCCTTCGACACCGACTTCAGCTACCGCGGCCTCATCGACGCCCTGAGGACGAACGACCCGGCCAAGTTCCTCTATACCGTGGAATTCTTCCCCGAGGAGGGCAAGTACCACTACGACGGGCACCGCAAGTGCGGCGTCGTCAGCGCGCCGCGCGAGAGCCTGAAGACGAACGACCTCTGCCCCAAGTGCGGCAAGAAGCTGACCATCGGCGTCCTCCACCGCGTCGAGGAGCTGGCCGACCGTCCGACCGGCGACGGCCTGCCGGGGCGGGTCCCGTTCAAGAGCCTCGTCCCGCTCAACGAGATCATCGCCGAGGCCCTGGGCAAGACGCCCGAGTGCCAGGGCGTCTGGGAGCTGTATTTCCGCTTCGTCCGGGAGTTCGGGGACGAGCACGCCATCCTGACCGAGGTCCCCGTGCCTGAGCTGGCCCGCGTCGCGCCGGAGAAGGTGGCCGAGGCCGTCGACCGGATGCGCAAGGGCC
>Ga0316628_100001881_pt1 | contig 15158 bp, 13 predicted proteins | sample OWC_Aug_M2_C1_D5_FD_207648 | JGI IMG/M metagenome (GOLD analysis project Ga0316628, IMG submission 207648) | Wetland soil microbial communities from Old Woman Creek delta, Ohio, United States - OWC_Aug_M2_C1_D5_C | ecosystem: Environmental > Terrestrial > Soil > Wetlands | place: USA: Ohio... | reverse complement strand
CGACGGAGTCCTCGGGCTCGAGGAAGTCCTGCTCGGTCACCAGCTCGTCGTCCCGAATCACCATGACCGTTCCCGGCAACATCCCCAGGTGTCGCAGGACATCCGCCACCCGCCGGCGACCGGGCAAATCGATCTCCTTCCGCTGAGGTAACAATGTGATGCGCATGGAGGGATGCTGGGACAATAAGGAAAAGCCTTTGGGGAGTCAATTCGGGCCGCGCGTTCGGGGCGGGCGTGCGCCTCTCAGTACACGAGGGCCACCGCGCGCATCGGCGCTCCGCTACGATCAGGAATCGCGAGAGGGAACCCAACGAAGGTGATGCGCGACTGATCCTCCAACGCGTCGAGATGCACGAGGCCCTCAATGACCGGAATTCCCGCTTCGAAGAGAGGGAGGTGGGCCGCCCAGACCTCTTCGGGAGGTCGATTGCGATCCAGGAGCTGTGCTCCCTGCTGGAAGCTGTCGATGCTGGGCATGTCGGTTGCCAAGGCGCGGATGTGTTGGTGCGCCAACCAACTCGCAGCCTGGGGAGAGAGCCAGGTGTAGACCGGCCAATCATCCGGCGCCGGAGGCGTGTACCCCGTGAAGAGCAAGAGAATCTCCCCCGGTTTCACCGCCGGTAGCTGGCTGAGATCGGTAATCTGCAGTGGTGTGTGCCGATCGTGCCAGCGGAGGTCCCAGAGCCGGGCGGGTCCGTAGAGCCGACCGAGAGGTACCTGGTCTGCCAGGGCGCCGTTGCGCAGCAGTCGGCCTGGCGCGTCCAAATGAGCGCCGGCGTGGCTGAGCAGGGTGAAGGTCATCAGGCCGTAGGAATGGTTCGGATCGGCCGGCACAACCGGGGTAAACGGATCGTGCGGAGGAATGCCAAGGAAATCGCAGGTCCTACGGCCGATGAGCTCGCAAGCGCTGCTGGGGGTGAGGCGTGGCGAGAGGTCGACGATTTCCTTGGGTTCGGGGGCGTGAGAAGCGGATCCAGAGCAACACCCCGCGGTCGCGAGCAGCACCAACAGTAACGTGGAGAACCGTGAACGCATCGTCCAGCCTCTACTGGGGAGCGAACCTAAACTGTTCCGGCGAGGAATGCCACACTTTCATGCTCGATCGGGCCGCTGCCAGCTCTGGCGTTGCACTCGAGCGGAATTGCTGCCAGAGGTGCAGATCTGCTCCGTGCGAAAGAGGGGGCGCAGCCCATGCGAATCGTTGTATGCGTCAAGCAGGTGCCCGTCATGGCGGCGATGCAGATCGACCCGGCCACGAAGACATTGAGGCGGGAAGGAGTGCCCCTGGAGGTGAGCGCCTTCGATGTGCGAGCACTCCTGAAGGCGGTGGAACTGGTCGGCGTCCATGGCGGCGAGGTCGTGGCCCTGACCATGGGGCCGCCGCAGGCACGTCAAGCGCTCGATGACTGCCTCGCGCTCGGGGCCCACCGCGCCGTGCATCTGTGCGACCGGGCCTTCGCCGGCTCTGACACGTTGGCCACGGCCCGTGCCCTGGCTGCCGCCATTGCTCGCGAACACGCGGACTTGATTCTGTGCGGCCGTCATAGCGTCGACGCGGAGACAGGGCAGGTTGGCCCGGAGCTCGCTGAGATTCTCGGCCTGGCCCAGATCACGGTTGCGCGTACGCTCGCGGTCGACCTGTCGCTGCGCCGTGTGACCGCGGAGCGCGAAACAGACGAGGGCTTCGAGACCGTCGAGGCGACCTTGCCGGTCCTGGTCACTGCCGCGGAAGACCTTGCCCCAGAGCGATTTCCATCCAAGGCTGAACGCGAGCAGGCCAAGCAGAAATCAGTGACCACGGTCACCGCCGTGGAGCTCGGCCTCGACGCCGCCGCGCTGGGATCGAATGGTTCGCCTACCTGGGTCGCTGGGCTGGAGATCGTCGACAGCAAACGCGCCGGGCAGGTCTTGGGCGGCGCCGTCCCCGAGCAAGCTGTTGACGAGCTGGTCCGCGTACTGCTCGAGAGGGGTTTGTTCGGCGAGTGGAAGATTGAAGCCAGAGAAGAGCAGCGCAGCCATGCGCCGGTGTCGCGCTCGGGTCCGAAGGACGTTTGGGTGGTCGCCGAGGCTCTGGGGGGGCGGTTGCGTCCGGTCACCCACGAGCTGCTATGCAAGGGTGCGGAGTTGGCGGAGCGGCTTGCCGGCACGCTCACCGCGGTTCTGCTTGGATCCGGAGTCGCCTCCCTCACTGACGAACTCGCCGCCCGAGGGGCACAGCAAGTGCTGCTCGCCGAGGACGACCGGCTGGGCACCGGCGACACGGATCTGGCGGCGGCCATCTTGGCAGAAGCAATCCGCGCACGGCAGCCAGGGATCGTTCTGTTGGCATCGACCACGGTCGGCCGGGATGTGGCTCCTCGTGTCGCCGCGCGCTTGGGATTGGGGCTCACGGGTGACTGCCTCGATCTGGACCTCGATGGCCAAGGGCGTCTGGTTCAGTACAAACCGGCTTTCGGGGGCAGCGTGGTAGCGCCAATTCTCTCGAAGACATGGCCCGAGATGGCCACCCTTCGGCCTGGCCTGTTGGCCGCGGCCAGCCGCGAAAGCGGTCGAACCGCGGTGGTGGAGCAATTGGTGGTCGCCCACGCTGCTCCGGTGCGTGTTCGTGTCGTGGCCCGGCGTGCGTCGGCGGAGAACGCGACCGCGCTGGACAACGCGGCAGTCGTGATCGGTGTCGGGAAGGGAGTTGGCAGCAGGGAAAATCTCTCCGTGATCGAGCCCCTGGCGCAGGTTCTGGACGCCGGGATCTGCGCCACTCGCGACGTAACCGATGAGGGTTGGCTCCCGAAACAGTACCAGGTGGGCCTCACCGGCCGGGCGGTAGCGCCGAAGCTCTACGTCGCCGTTGGTATCCGGGGAGCTATGGAGCACATGGTCGGAGTTCGACGCGCCGGGCTCATCGTCGCCATCAACAAGAACGCCAAGGCCCCCGTGTTCAAGAACGCCGACTACGGCATTGTGGGTGACTACGCGCAGGTCGTGCCGATCCTGGTTGCCCGCTTGCGGGTCGCCCGCGACCGGTGACGTGCTTCGTCTGAGATGGGCTTTCTCCCTGCACACCAGCCCTCAGATCACTCAGCCGACTTGGAAGGGCGTGGGCGTTTGACTATCTTGGCGCCTCAACAACACTCAGGAGGAGGAAGCGGGTGAAGCTCGACACTGGATTGATGACGCCGTCGCTCAGCGATGTCCCGGCGGCGGCGCGTGCCGCGGAGGAGATCGGCTTCGACGCCCTCTGGACGGCGGAGACGAGCCACGACCCGTTCTTCCCCCTCGTAGTTGCGGCTCAGCACACCGAGCGCGTCAAGCTCGGCACGTCCATCGCCGTGGCTTTTCCTCGCAGTCCGATGGTGCTGGCACAGATCGCTTGGGACTTGCAGGCTCTGTCGAAAGGGCGGTTCATTCTCGGCCTCGGCACGCAGGTGAAAGGCCATAACGAGCGCCGATTTGGCATCCGCTGGGAGCATCCCGGGCCGAAGCTGCGCGAGATGATCCAGATGATCCACGCAGTTTGGGATTGCTGGCAAAATGGCGCCAAGCCCAGCTTCGTGGGGCGTTTCTACAACTTCACGTTGATGACGCCCTTTTTCAATCCCGGGCCGATCGCGTGGCCGAAGATCCCAATCTACATTGCCGGGGTGAACGAGCACATGTGCCGGCTCGCCGGCGAGCTCTGTGACGGCTTCCACATCCACCCGTTCCACTCGATCAGGTACCTGAAGGAGACCGTGCTGCCCAACATCGGCAAAGGGGCGAACAAGGCCGGGCGCAGGCCGAACGACTGCGCTCTGGCCACGACCGCATTCGTGATCACGGGCGCCAACCGCGACGAGATCGAGGTGGCGAAGGGGCCGGTACGTCAGCAGATCGCCTTCTACGCGTCGACGCGCACCTACATCGGTGTGCTCGAAGCGCATGGCTGGTCCGACACCTGTTTCCGCCTCAGCGAGAAGGCCGCCAAGGGCGATTGGGCCGGCATGGCGAACGAGATCACCGACGAGATGCTCGACGTCTATGCCGTCACCGGCACCTACGACGAGCTCGCGGAGAAGGTGAAGGCAAAGTACGATGGGATTCTCGATCGCCTGGCATTCTACCTGCCGTACGCGCGCGGACGCGAGGACGCTCGCTGGCGCAAGATGGTCGCCGCGTTCAACGGCTAGGGCTGCCTCTCAGTCGAACACGAGCAAGTAGGTGGCGATGGCGAAGACCGCCACCACTCCGGCGTAGAGCAAGTAGTCTTCCATGCGCCGGCGCTGCTCTTCGCCAGTCGGCAGGTGGCCCTTCAAGCGCGGCCAGAGGGTGCGCGAGATGGGCGCTCGGGGGCGCGAGAAGCGCGGGGGGGACGAGAACATGCGCCTGGAATGTGACTTCCCGCCCAGCTCGCGAAGACGGCTAGCTCGTGCGATGTCGCTGACCATCACTCACCCTCACTGGGCCAATTGGGTGTGCAATGGGAGTGCCAGGGTAGCGCCCGTGAGCGTGGACGGGCAATCAGACTGCGCCCGTCCGATGCACCGGCGCCAGATGTTGCGAGGGCGCCACGAAGCGATGACGAACGGGGAGCTGTCAGCTCCCTGGGACGTATCCCCCGCGCTCGAGATAACCGAGGATCACCCGCAAGCTCTCCTGCTCGGTTTGAGCGGCGGTGTTCACAGTCACCTCGGGCCGCAGCGGTGCCTCGTAAGGCGCTGAAATTCCGGTGAATTCCGGAATCTGTCCGGCGCGGGCCTTCTTATAGAGGCCCTTGGGGTCGCGTTGCTCACAAACATCGAGCGGACAGTCGACGAATACCTCGATGAAGTCCCCGTTCGCCATCAGTTTGCGGGCCAGGTCGCGGTCGGCGCGGTAAGGTGAGATGAACGCGGTGATGTTGATCACGCCGGCCTCGGTGAACAGTTTGGCGACTTCCCCGATACGTCGGATGTTCTCGTTGCGGTCTTCCGGCGAGAAACCGAGGTCCTTGTTGAGGCCGTGGCGCACGTTATCGCCGTCGAGAACGAAGGCGTGCACTCCGCGATCCCACAGTTGCTTTTCCAGGGCCACCGCCAGGGTCGACTTGCCCGAGCCCGACAGGCCGGTCATCCAGACCGTGCAGGACTTGTGGCCCAGGATCGTCTCCCGGTCAGTTTTGGACACGTTGCCGGGATGCCAGACGATGTGCTTCGACTTCGGATCGCTCATATGGAGAGATACTCCCTTGCTGAAGTTGGGTTGCGTTTGAAAGCTGCTCTTCATAGCCGACCCACGACGCGGGCTCAAGGGGCTGGGCCTGAAGCGCGGCCCGGTATTCCTCGACGGCGGCTAGCGGAAGAGGTCGAACTCGCGAGCACGCAAGAGCTTGCTGGCGCCACCCTGGGCTGGGACGTAGTCGTAGCCGCGCACGATGGCGGCAGGAATTCCGTCGCTCTTGCGCATGAGTAGGCCGGCGGCGGCGGCGAGGGCATCGGCTTGAGCAGCCACGGTGTGATGAAGCTCGCGGCCGTTCAGGTCGTGCTGACCTCGGAGATCCAACAGAGGCTCGATGCCCGCGACCCCGAGGGCGAAATCCACCAATCCTTCCCGCCAGGGACGTCCGAAAGTGTCGGTGACGATCACCGCCACCTGACGCTGCGTGCGCGCGCGGATGGCTTCCCGGAGCTGGCCGGCGGATGCGTCGCAGTCGCGAGGCAGCAGAATTACGGTGTCGTCATCCAGGCTGTTGGACTCGTCGACGCCAGCGTTGGCACACACGAAACCCGGACCGGTCTCGACGATCAGGTGGCCGCGGTCCATTCTCACGATTCGGTTGGTCTCGCCGAGGATGACCTCGAGTGCCCGGGGGTCCTTGTCGGTGGTCAGGGACGCGAGCTGGCGTGCGAAGGGAGACGGCGTGACGCTGCTGAGCTTGACCACGCGCCCCTCTGCCTTCGAGACGACCTTCTGGCAGACGACCACGATGTCGTTTTCAACGGGTCCGAGGTCTGCCCGCCTCATCGCGTTGGTGAGCAGACTGCCGAGGTCGTCACCGGGGCGAATCAAGGGCACGCCCGGAACCGGCAGGATCGACAGGTTCACGCTTCCACCTCCTGGAGAACGGCGGCGGCGAGTGCTCGCGACTTCGCCGGCGTCGACATGATGGTGTCGGTAACGAGGGTACGCATGCCCAGACCTTCGATGCGGGAGGCATGTGTGGCGTCGCGTCGATCGAGCACGAAGAGATCGACGAAATCCCGATACAGATTGGCGACCCCAAACGGCGAGACTTCGTGTCCGAGGCCGCGCAGGAGGCGATGCGCGGGGCCCTTGATCGGGGCGCCTCGCACGATCGGGCTGACCGCCGCGACGCGTGCCCCCGTCTTGCGCAAGGCGTCGCGAACGCCCACCAGTCCGAGGATGGGTCCGATGCTGACGATCGGATTGCTCGGCGGGAGCAGGACGATATCGGCCTGGCGAATCGCGGTCAGGACGCCCAAGGCCGGACGCGCCCGATGGACGCCCTTCAGCTCCACCCGCTGGACACGTCCGCGGCCGCGCCCTTTGACCAGATAGTGTTGAAAGGGGAGGGCCCCGCGCCCAGCAACGTGCACCACCGTGCGCACCGAATCATCGGTCATTGGCAGGAGGGTGGAGCGCAACCCATGCCGCTGCGCGATCTGGCTCGTGACGGAAGAGAGGGATTCGCCGCGGCGCAAGGCGTCGGTGCGAAAGATGTGGGTAGCCAGGTCCCTATCGCCGAGCTGGAACCAGCTCTCCTTGTAGTAGCGACCGAGCGCGGAGAGGCAGGCGAAGGTGTCCCCGCGCACACCCCAGCCGAAGCGCTCGCCGACCCGACCCGCCAGCGTGTACGTGACGGTGTCGAGATCCGGAGAGACGTGCAGGCCGAAGAACGTGTCGTCGTCGCCGGTGTTGCCGATGATGGTGAGCTGGCGCGGCTCAAGAAGGGAGTGCAGGCCCCGAAGAAACCGAGCTGCGCCCACTCCCCCAGCCAGCACGGTCACCCGTTTGGTGGTCACCGGCGTGCGTCCCGTTCGCATCGATGCGGCCATACGTCGTGGTGCGCTGCACAGGGAGGCGGCCCATTCCCTCGATCAGCGTACGAATCTCGCTTTCTGGGAGGTACTCGCCGGCATCGGCCCCCGCCGACTTGGAGATCGACTCCTCCATCAGAGTTCCGCCGAAGTCATTGCACCCCGCGGCCAAAGTGAGTTGCGCCAGCTCGGTACCGAGCTTGACCCATGAGGTCTGGATGTTGTTGATGACGCCCCGTAGCATCAAGCGGCAGACCGCGTACATGCGGAAATCCACCGCGCCCTTCGGCGGCGGATTGACCAGGCCTTTCTGGTAGAGTGTCGTGTAGGTATGAATGAAGCGCAGGGGCACGAACTCCGTGAAGCCACCGGTCTCTTTCTGAATCGAGCGCAGCAGCTCGATGTGACGAGCGATCTGCTCTGGGGTCTCGATGTGCCCGTACATGAGGGTCGAAGTGGTCGGGACACCGACCTTGTGGGCCGCGGTGATGATCTCGCACCACGTACGCACGTCGACCTTCTTGTGGCTCAGCACCTCGCGCACCTGATCGTCGAGGATCTCGGCCGCGGTGCCCGGGATCGTGCCCAGACCGGCATCGCGTAGCATACGGATGTAGTCCGGATAGTTCATGCCGGTTCGGCGCGCGCCGTACATGATCTCCATCGGCGAGTACGCGTGCACGTGGATGTGCGGAAACCGCGCCTTGATGGCCCGTAACATGTCGCGATACTCGAAGGCGTCCATTTCCGGGTTGATGCCGCCCTGCATGCAGACCTCGGTGGCCCCGCGGTCGATGGCATCCTGGACTTTACGCAGCACGTGGTCGGCGTCGTGATTGTATGCCTCGGGGTCCTTGCGGTGACGCGCGAAGGCGCAGAACTGGCAGCCCACGAAACAGATGTTCGTCCAGTTGATGTTGCGGTTCACCACGTAGGTGACCACATCGCCGACATCGCTGGCGCGGACATGGTCGGCAGCCTTGATCAGGGCGCGCAGATCGGCTTCTTCGGTGCCAAGGAGGTGAACTCCCTCTTCGACGGTGAGCTCGCGACCGGTCAACGAGCGTTCGAGGATCGCGCGGGTGGCGGGCGACGCCTCGGCCAGCACGGTTTCGAGCGGTCGCGGGTCGCTCACCATCTCCCGAATGTGACGAGTCAACATGGCAATACTCCTCTGGCGGCGCCGATCGCACACGCGCGCGCGCGCAGCGCCGTATCCAGAAAGCCCGGTCGGTCGAGATATTCCTCGTATACCGGCAGGCGAGGTTTGAGGGTAGAGCCTTCCCCGCGGCAGGTCTGCGCGAGAGCGGCGACCTGCGGCCAGGGAGCCTCGGGGTTGACGAAGTCCCGCGTCAGCGGGGAAATCCCGCCCCAGTCGTTCAAGCCGGCGCCGAGCAGAAGGCGGTGGTCGTATGGGCTGAGATTCGGCGGGGCCTGAATGTTCATGTCCGGCATGAGCACCCGGCACACGGCGATGGTGCGGGCCATCTCCAACGTGTCGGGCTCGGGGCTAGTGGCCATACGGATTGTCGGCTTGGCGCGGAAGTTCTGGATGATGATCTCCTGAATGTGACCGAAACGGGAGTGCGCGTCGCGAATGGCCACCAGACTGGCGACGCGTTCGACGCGTGTCTCGCCGATGCCGACCAGAATTCCCGTTGTGAATGGGATCTGCAACTCTCCGGCCTCGTGGATCATCTGCAAGCGCAGGGTGGGATCCTTGTCCGGCGCGTTGTAGTGGGGGCCGCCGCGCTCGCGCAGCCGCTGGCTGGTCGTCTCGAGCATCAAGCCCATGCTGACATTGAGCGGCTTGAGGCTCGCCATCTCCTCGCGCGTCATCAGGCCCGCGTTGGTGTGCGGCAAGAGGCCTTCGTCGAGTGCAATCTCACAGGCTTGCCTCACATAGCCGATCGTCGTGCGATGGCCCAGCACCGCCAGGGTCTTGCGGTAGCTCGGAAAGACGAGCTCCGGTTTGTCCCCGAGGCACATCAAGGCTTCGATGCAACCTCGAACGTTGCCGTTGCGCGACCAGGCCCGGATCTCCTCGGGCAGCATCGTCCATGCACCAGCGTCATTTGGGTCTTTCCGAAAGGTGCAGTACGAGCAGAAGTCGCGGCAGAGATTGGTGACGGGAAGAAAAACCTTTGGGGAGTAGGTAACCGTGTCCCCCTTGTGCCGGGTGCGCAAACGTCCCGCCACTTCGAGCAGGGCCGGAAGCGCATCGTCTGCGATTTCGATCAGCTGCCGCGCGTCGGCTTGACTGATGGGTTCCCCACTAGCTGCTCGATCCAGCAGCGCTTGCAAGGATGCGGGAATCGGCCCGTGACCGGTTGCAGCCAGAGCAGAGGTGCTGGCAGCTTGCATGAATTCACATCGAGAAACCGTGACCCTTATAGGAAAGGGTCACCGAGCAGTCAACATAGTGACGGCCGTTCTCGCTCGAAGACGGGAGGGATTTCGGGGCGCGCCTTGTTGTTCAGTCGCGGGCCGGACGTGCTAGCCAGCGACGCGATGTTGCCATCGCCCTCGGGGCGCAATCGAGGATGGTCAGGAGCCCTTGTTGCCAGTATCACCACCGGGCGCTGGCTCGTGAGTGACCAACGCCACCTGCCGGCGCACGTGCAGGGCGAGGGCCCCGTATTCGTCCCGGTTGGCCCCGATGAACGACGCCACTCGGGTCAGCTCCCAGGCGTCGAAAAGGTTCATGCAGCGCTCCAGCAAGGCAACGCAACCCTCGTCGGGCAGGCGGCCGATGGCGACGGCGGGCTCATCGGCATCGTCGAACTCGGTTTCCAACTCGTTTGCAGGCAGATGGGAGAGGATGTCTCGTACGGTTTCGACGAAGCGATCGACCTTGGATGGCCGCACCGCCGATGGGTAGAAGTGCCGATCGAAGGCCTGTCGCAACAGCGCTTCGTCGACGGAGACCTCTGCGGGTTTCGGTTCCAGTCGGCCCTCAATGATTTCGTGCCGTGGCGCCTCCTCGAGCGAGTCGCGCGCGCTGCGGAGAGTGAATGCCTCGCGTCCGTTGCTGACCTCGATGAAGCTGGTACGCGACGGATCCCAGAAGGCACCCTCGTGATGGTCGACGGTGCCGCAGTGTTCCAGGCGATCCAGGGGATGATGGCGATGATCGACCAGGAACTGGCCGTAGGCGATCGCGGCCGCCTCGCTGACGGGGCCGCCTTCGGCCAACTCGTGAGCGGCGTAGACGCGGTGAACGACGCGACAGTCGCGACAGAGAAGGAAGGCTCCTGCCATAGCGGCCTCAGTGCAGTTGGCTGGGGTCCGGCATCGGGATGTGCTGCGCCGGTACGGTCACGATGCAGCGTGTTCCGGCTCCCGGCTCGCTCTGGATGCGCAGGTCGCCGCCGATGAACTCGACGAGGCGAGTGGCGATTCGTAACCCCAAACCGAGCCCGCGATAGCGGCGTCGCGATGAAGTATCGGTCTGGCTCAGGCCCTGAAGGGCATGGCTCAGCTCCTCCTGCTGCATGCCGATACCGGTGTCGGTTACTTCCAGCTCGAGGGCGCCCGGCTGCGGCGCAGGGCGCGCCGCGAGCTTGATGCTGCCTCGAACGGTGAACTTCAGGGCATTTTCCAGCAGGACCTCCAGGATGCGTTCGATTTTCTCCTCATCACTGATGGCCCACAGGCCCTCTGACCCGATCTCGACGCGCAAGGCGAGCCCCTTCTCCGAGGCCATGGGCTCGAAGCGGCCGGCGATCCGGCGCACCGTATCCCCCACGTCGAAGGGCTGCACGGTTAGCGGTATCTCGCCGGCTTCCAGCGCATTGAGAAGCAGCACGCCTTCAATCAGACTCAGCAACTCCTGCGAGTTGCTCTGGATGCGTTCGAGAGCCACTCTCTGCTCGGTGTTCACGAACGGTCGGAGTTCCTCGGCCAGGATCGCGCTGTAGCCGATAATGGCGCTCAGCGGCGTACGCAGCTCGTGTGACAGGTTGGCGAGGAAGTCCTCTTTGATGTTGCGCATGCGCAACGAGGCGCGCCGGCGGCCGACAGCGCGTCTGACGAGGTCGGCGATATGGGGTACGTCGAAAGGCTTGGTGATGTAGTCGAAGACGCGGTGGCGCAGGCCGCGAATAGCGCTATCGAGCGCGGCATAGCCCGTGATGATGATCACTTCGATGTCGGGGTCATACGACTTGATGTGTTCGAGCAACTCGATGCCGGGCATTCCCGGCATGCGCAGGTCGAGCGTCACCACATCGATCGGGGTTGTCCGCAGAATCTCGAGTGCTTGCTCGGCGCGTGCCGCCGTGAACACCTTGTACGACGGCTTGAAGATCATCCGGAGCGATTCGGTTGGACCACGTTCGTCGTCAACGATTAAGAGCGATGCGCAATCATCCATAGGGCGGACCCCTCCGCAGAGCAGTCCCTCGGAGAGCACGGGCTATGCCATCGCTTGCTACCTTAAAGTATTACTCGATAGTTCCGGCGCTGACGCGCTGATTTTCATCTGAATCTCTGCAGGGTGCCGATGCCGACGGAAGCCTCAAGTGAGTGACCACCTTTGGACGGTCGTACAAGATTGTGCGCCCGTCCGCGCGCTTCTGTAACAGATGACGGTCTACGGACCGGGGTCTGGTCGACGGCGACGATGCCGAGCCTGTACCGGAAGAGATCGAGGTCAGACCGCTTCGCCGGGATTTCGCAGTCGGGAAGTTGGCCGGTTGGAGCGGTAGCGAGCTTGTAGCAGCGCATGGGGGGTGCCATGCACGAGGATGTCGGGCGGCGCCGGAGCCGACTGCCGCCCGGGGAACGCTGCGCCACGCGGTCGGAGTGAGAAAGTTGATCTAGGCTGCTGGAGCGCGGCAACAATTTCCTGACAAGGGTATTCGCAGTCCATTGGCGGCGTCGAGACAGAAGGCGCGGCGCGAGCGCTCCTGCGGCGTGCCTTTCAGGCGCAGGGGCAACGTGCGCGGCAACAGTGTGCTCGCCGGACCGTTCGGTCGGGCGGCTGACAATGCCCGCCGGCTACAGCTGGGAAACCGGGAAGCCCGCCTCCTCGAGCGGCACCGGGTCCGTCTTCGCTGCGAACATCTTCGACAGGTGCAGTTCCTGGAAATCTCGGTCGTTGCAGGCCAGACAGAGCGCGTTGTACTCGCGGAACCACTCGACCTTCAGCGCGTTCTGGCGGATCTCGGCGATCGAGTTGCGCAAAATGTTGCCGAGGCCCACGTGCAGGAAGTCGCACGGCACCACGTCTCCATAGGAGCTGATGTACAGCTTCTCCTTCACCGCAGGGCATCCCCAGTGGTGGTAGTTCGCGTCGAAATCCGTGCGGACGTGAAGGTATTTCTCGTGGATCGTCTCGAGGTACTCAAGGTCGTCCGCGCTGAGTAATACCTCGTCGTTGCCGTTCCAGTTGCCGCACGGCACTGCCCACCCGGCCACGAGGACCACGCCCTTCTGCTTCGTGTACTCGCAGAGATCGACGAACCCCTGCGTGCGGACGTTCTGGTGCGTGACGACCGCGAACACCATCGCGCTGAGCCCCGCCTCGAGAATCATGTCCAGCACCTTCACGGACTGGTGGTGGATTCCCTTGCGCTTGCGGAAACGCTCGTGTTCCTGCACGTCCCAGACGTCGATGCTGATTGCGACGTTGTCGACGCCCGCCTCCTTCAGGCTGCGCAGGCGCTCGGGGGTTACCAGCGTGGTATTGGTGTTTACCGAAATGTAGAAGCGACTGGGATCGAGCGCGCCGACGAGGTCCTCGAGATCCTGGCGCAGCAACGGCTCGCCGCCGGTGAACTGGACGATGTACGCGCCGTTTTTGGCGAGCTCGTTCCCGAGCCGCTTGAAGTCCTCCACCCCCATGTCCTGCTTGCCACGGTCCATGAACTTGGCGGCCGAGCAGTGGATGCAGCTGAGGTTGCACTTGTAGCTGACCGACAGACTGACGCTACGGAGTCGTGCCTCTCCGGTGAGGAGCAGGTGGAGGTGGTTGCGCAAGGCGCGCAGAACCACCTTCGGCTTCCGCGAGGTGGACGCATACCGCCGGGACGTCAGGTACCGGCCAACGCGCCGTCCGAGCGTGACACGCCGCGTCCTTCGCTTGATCAGTCCCTCTCTTGCAGCGATCATCCTGGTCTCCGTCTGCCGCCTTGGGGCCCGCTTCCACGCTCGCGAGCCGTCGGCGCACACGCTGAACGATACGTTTGCAGCAATTCAACAGTCAAGAAGAAAATGCACGCCCTCCCGACATCATCAGCTCACCCCGGCGGCGGTGGCAAACGGTAGCAGGCCCCGGGCGAGGGGCGGGGGTGGGGTGGTCTAAGTGCCTGAACGCTTTCAGTCTACGGTCTTGTCCGCCGCGATAATTCCGAGCTTGTCCATCTTATACTTGAGGATGCGGCGCGTGGTACCCAGGAGCTCGGCGGCCCGGGTCTGATTGTAATCGGCTTCGACCAACGCGTTGCGGATGAGCTCCTGCTCGAATTGGTCGACCGCCTCGCTCAGGCGCTTTTCACCTCGGATGGCCGGTTGCTGCGTGGGGCGCGGTTCGCCGTTGCCATTGGCGACGTATTGAGGCAGGTCGGCCGGCGTCATGGTGGAGCCCTGGGACAGCACCAACGCGCGCTCGATGACGTTCTCCAGTTCGCGGACGTTGCCGGGCCACCTGTAGCTCATCAGACGGTCCAGCGCCTCGCTGCTGAAGGATTTCTCCGGCACTCCGAGCTCGCGGGACTTCAGCCCCAGAAAGTGACGAATCAACGGGGCAAGGTCCTCCGGCCGTTCGCGCAGTGGCGGCAGGTGGATAGCTACGACGTTGAGACGATAGTAGAGGTCGGAGCGAAAGGTGCCGTCGCGCATTCCCTGATGGAGATCGCGATTGGTTGCGGCGATGACGCGCACATCGACCTGCACCGCATGGGCGCCACCGACACGGGTGAAGGTGCCCTGTTCAAGGACGCGCAGTATCTTGGCCTGGGTTGCCGGGTTCATCTCCCCGATCTCGTCGAGGAAGATGGTCCCTTGGTCGGCGTGCTCGAACTGGCCGAGCTTCTTCGCGTAGGCGTCGGTGAAGGCGCCCCGTTCATGACCGAAGAGTTCGCTTTCCAACAGGTTGTCGGGGATGGCGCTGCAGTTGAGAGTGATCAGCGGCTGACAGGAGCGCGGACTGTTGAAGTGGATGGCTTTCGCAATGACTTCTTTGCCGGTGCCGCTCTCTCCGGTGATCAGCACGGTGGTTTTCAGCGGCGCCACCATGCCGACGGTTCTGAGCACCTCCTGCATTTTGGGCGACCCGCCCACGATGTTTTCAAAACTGTAACGACGTCCGACCTCGTGCCGTAGCGCCTCGACTTCGTGGAGCAGGGCGGCGGACTGCACTGCGCGGTCGAGCTGCAGCTGCAGCTCGTCGATGTCGAACGGCTTGGTGATGTAGTCGAACGCGCCGAGCTTCATCGCGTTCACGGCCGTCTTCACCGTTTTGGTGGCAGTGAGCATGATTACCGGCGGCGCCGGTTTGACGAGTGCAATCCGCTCCAGAGTCTCGAGCCCATCCATCCCTGGCATCAGGATGTCGAGAAGGACGACATCGACACTCTCGCCACTGAGAATCTCGAGGGCCGCCTCTCCACTCGCAGCCATCCGCAGCTCGTAGCGCTCCTTCAGAATCATCCGCAGAGACTCACGGACGCTCGGTTCGTCGTCAACGATCAGCAGACGTGGTCGTTCCATCTTTTGCTGGCACCTTCCGTGTCCCTTGGTCACAGGGGAGCTGTACCGTGATTGCAGGCCCGGCCGCGCCCTCTTGCACCTCCAGCTCCCCCCCGTTGCGTCTGATGAGGTTGCGGGCCAGAGCCAGGCCCAGCGGGAGCGGTGGTTCTTCCCCAGGGCCCCGCGAGGGTAGCAGACTCGCGAGTCGGGATAGCCCTCGGCCGCCGTTGCCGGGCAGTCGTAACACCACTACTCCCGGCTCTCCGCAGTGCACCGACAGCGCCTCGCCGTCGGGCAGGTTGCGAATCAGCGTTCGCAGCAGGTTGTCGACCGCGTACGCGACCTGTTCGACATCGACGGTGACGGTTGCCCCGCTCGGCGGTGGCCGGTAGTCGAGCACGAGGCGACGCTCGCTCAGGAGCGGCCCGAGGTCGGCCAAGACTGGGCCGAGGAGGG
>Ga0316628_100001880_pt1 | contig 15161 bp, 19 predicted proteins | sample OWC_Aug_M2_C1_D5_FD_207648 | JGI IMG/M metagenome (GOLD analysis project Ga0316628, IMG submission 207648) | Wetland soil microbial communities from Old Woman Creek delta, Ohio, United States - OWC_Aug_M2_C1_D5_C | ecosystem: Environmental > Terrestrial > Soil > Wetlands | place: USA: Ohio... | reverse complement strand
CAGGACGGATTTGGCAATGGCCGAATCATCCGCAGACAGCTTTTCCCGACGCACCTGGCCGATCATGCCGACCTGGTCGGGCTCTTCGGTCTTCCGCCGCCATGGAAGCCACACGCCTTGCTTCTGCGGGTTCAATGAACAGCGCCTCCCTGGCGGACTTTCAAGCGCTACTGGCGTTCTTGAGCCTGCTTGAGTTGGCGGTTGATCTCGTTGATGTTCGTCTCCTGGTTATCGTTCGACTCGGGGATGCACTTGCGCAGCTCCGTCACCATTTGCTGGAACCGCTTTGCTGCAAAGAACTGGTTCGCCAGCTGCGCAGAACCCGCAGTCCGGCTTTGCGCTGCAGTCATCCACCAGAATTGGACAACGGTGCATACTGCGCCTATATGACGGGCCGGAATGAACAGCCGGCCTTCTGTCTATTTGCACAATCTGCGATCCATGTTCTAATATGCCTCGTCAATGCACACTGCGCCGCACGCCCGGCGCGGGGCTGGGAGGCATTATATAAATCGCGCTCAATCGCCAATAACTAAAAGGGGAAGATGGAAAGCGCGCCGCAAAAGTTCACCCTCGCGTTGGCCGATGTTTACCCGCTGAGTATCGAAAAAACACGCAATGAACAACCGGCCCGCCAAGTCTGTCACCATGAAGCCGATCACATCACCAGCCAATTCCGGACCGCTGATCGATACGCCGCTCGCTGCCTTCTTGCAGACCGGGGTGGCGATTTGTGTCGCTGCTTGCGATCGCGAACTCGACCCGACACTCGCACGAGCTGCTGGCTGCCGCGTTTCTGAAGATCGTCGCAACGTTACAATATTCCTCTCGGCCACGCAGGGCGCCCCAGTGCTTCAATGCATTCGCGAGAACGGCAGGCTCGCAGTGGTATTCGGTCAACCGTCAACGAACCGCACGGTACAGTTGAAAGGCATCGGCACCAAGATCGGTGTGCCCCAGCCGGAAGATTGGCCGATCATTGAAGGTTATCGCGATGCATTTGTGCGCGACGTCCAATTAATTGGATTTGAAGAGGCGTTGACGCGCACGCTGCTTGCTATGGACGATCTCGTCAGCCTGCATTTCACGCCAGACTCCGCCTATCTACAGACACCGGGTCCGAAGGCCGGCGAATGCCTGAACACGAAAACATGACGATCACACTCGACGCCATTCGCGCCTGCTTCGAAGGCGTAATCCCCGGCATCCTGGCGACCGCTTCACCCGATGGCACGCCAAATGTCTCGTTCTTGTCGCAAGTTCAGTTTGTCGACAGCCAGCACGTTGCCCTGACCTACCAGTTCTTCAATAGGACGCGCCAGAACATCCTGCTCAACCACCGCGCTGCATTAATCGTTACACATCCATGGACGTCCATGCAATACCGGTTGCAGTTGGAATACCTGCATACGGAAACCTCAGGCCCGTTGTTCGAAAGGATGAAGGCCAAGCTGGCTGGTATTGCGTCTCATGCTGGCATGAGCGGCGTGTTTCGGCTGCGCGGCTCAGATGTTTATCATGTCCGTGAAATTCAACCGATTCCCGGCCAAGCGCTGCCGGAACAGCCGCCGAAACGCAATCTGCTATCCGCCTTGCGAAATTGTAGCGAGCGGCTGGCCGCATGCAATGATCTGGAACGGCTGCTTACTGAAACACTGTCTTGCCTGGATCAGCAATTCGCCATTCATTACACCATGGTGTTGCTGCTCGACAAGGTCGGTGAGCGGCTATATACGGTGGGCAGCCACGGCTATGTGGAGTCTGGCATTGGCTCCGAGATTCCGCTCGGTCAGGGCGTGATCGGTGTTGCTGCACGCGAGCGTGCATCTATTCGGATCGGCCATGCCAATTCAGAATACGCGTACGGCCGCGCCATCCGCGAAAGCACCGAAGACAGTCATTGGGTCGGCGCTCTGGAAATGGAAATTCCTTTGCCCGGCTTGGCGGATGCGCGTAGTCAACTCGCTGTGCCTATCATGAACGGCAACAGCTTGTTGGGCGTGCTCTACGTAGAAAGTCCACAGGATGTGCGCTTTACCTACGACGATGAGGACGCGCTAGTCGCACTGGCGCACCAGCTCGGCATGTCAATTCAACTTCTGCAGGGAACATCCGAGTTGGACGATGACGCAATGGCCGCTACGTCAACGCTCTCGCCACCGGCAGGAACGAAACTGACGGTCCGTCACTACGCGGAAAACGATAGCATTTTTCTCGACAACGACTACCTGATAAAGGGCGTAGCGGGTTCCATCCTCTGGGCCTTGTTGCGCGATTACGCCGACCACAAGCGCACGGAATTCACCAACCGCGAACTGCGGCTCGACGCACGTATCCGCTTGCCGGATGTCAGCGACAATCTTGAAGCGCGACTGATCCTGCTCTCTAAACGGCTGCTCGAACGACAGGCCGGAATCCATATCGAGAAAACCGCACGCGGCCGCTTCCGCCTTTGCGTGGGGCGGCCCATCGTACTCCTGGAATCGTAGCAGTACTCAGATCGTTAGGCGTTGGCGCCCCAATTCTGGGTTCGAGCGTGTCCAGCAGCTTGCCCCACTCTTTCTCCTGAAACTGCTTCCGTGCGATAGTCAGGACTGCCTCGGGCGCCGGCGCAGCAGCGTGCGCAAGGCAATAGGCAACGACAGGTTGCGATATGGCCGCACTGGCCATGTCGCGCATAATGGATATTGGCAAAGGCCTCCCGATTCGGACTGTTGAAGCTCGCTTGCGGCTCTGACTATTTGAATTGCTCCGCAGTCTCTCCCGTAGACTAAGTCATTTATCGGTACTCCAGACGCCGCATCAAAGGGGGCCGGGCAATGATTCTTAAAATTTTGCTAAGTAAATCGTAAAAAGCTCTTAAGTGCATTTTTTAGCCACGACGGTGAATTAGACTTCGTCGGACAAATTAACGGCAAGAGAGGAAAGCCATGGGGTTTGACAGAAAGTATCTGGTGTGGGCGTTGGGATATGTTGTTCTCGGCATGGGATTGGGTATTTTTATGGCGGCATCGCATAATCACGCCCAGCGCGGCACGCATGCCCACATACTCCTGGTCGGTTTTGTGGTGCCACTCATTTACGCGGTCGTTCACAAGCTGTGGCTCGGCGAGAAGCCACCACGCTTCGCCAAACTGCAATTCATCATGCATCAAATTGGCGCCGCGACAATGTTCGCTGGACTATTCATGCTACTCGGCGACATCGTGCCCGAAACACAGATTGCCCCTGTACTGGCAACGGGCTCGATCGTCGTTTTCTCGGCCGCATTATTGATGATATTCATGGTGTACAGGGACAACGTAGTTAGAACATGAAGTGCCGGCATGCCGAAGCGCATGTACTGCCCGGGGCTTGCGGCCGCCTGCGCTTCGCGCTGCGGGCTCTCCAGGCCGCTTACAACGATAACAAGAATTGGAAGGATTAGGATGAAGCTGTGCAAGCACTGGATTACCCGAAGGACAATATCTCTGACCGCTTTGGCGGTGCCCTCAACCTTGCTGCTGCTCGCCGCCTGCGGTGGGGGCGGGGGCGGAGGCGCCGGCGCGACCGGCTCCACGGTTGTCGGCTACCAGATGGGCGGGGCACGCCAGGGCGTAACGCTGTCGCTGGCAACGGCCTCCGCCACCGTCAGCACCTTCGCGGGCCAGGCGGTATGCACCGGCGCGGACGGCGCGGGCGCTCTGGCGAACTTCTGCACGCCTTACGCCAGCGTCGCCGACGGCCTGGGCGACCTGTATGTGGTGGACACCAACAGCCAGACCATCCGCAAGGTCGTGATCGCGACCGGGGCGGTGACCACGGTGGCGGGCAAGACGGGCGTTTGGGGCGCGGCGGACGGCGTCGGCACGGCGGCCAGGTTCAGTGGTCCCCTCGGCATCGCCACCGATGGGGCCCATCTCTACGTGACGGAAAATAACAACAACAAGATACGCATGATCACACCCACGGGCGGGGCGACGCTTGCCACCATGACCAGCGCCAATGCCGTGGTGAGCAGCCTGACGGGCACGGCGAACACGTCGATGGGCGGCGGCGCCACGGATGGCCCGGCCTCGGGGGCGACGTTCACTGGTCCCTGCGGCATCGCCTACGCTTCGGGCAGCCTGTACGTGGTGGATACATACAACGAGAAGATTCGCATGATCAATCTCAGCTCCGCCATGGTCAGCACAGTGGCGGGGAACGGAAGCATCGGTGCGGCGGACGGTACTGGCACGGCGGCCACATTCTATTATCCCGCCGGCATCGCCACCGACGGCGCCAACCTGTATGTGGCGGATTGGTGGAACAACAAGATCCGCAAGATCGCCCCCGCGGGCGGGGCGACACTGGCCACCATCAATGCCGCCAGCGCGGTGGTGAGCAGCCTGACGGGCGCGGCGAACACGGGGATGGGCGCCGGAACCACGGACGGAGTGGCCTCGGCGGCCGCGTTCAATAACCCCGCCGGCATCGCCACCGATGGCGCCAACCTGTATGTGTCGGACGGGTGGAACAACAAGATCCGCAAGATCGCCCCCACGGGCGGGGCGACGCTGGCCACCATCAATGCCGCCAGCGCCGTGGTGAGCAGTCTGACGGGTGCGGCGAACACGGGGATGTCCCCGGGATTCGCCGACGGCGCGGCATCGAGTGCGACGTTCTATGATCCCGTCGGTATCGCCAGCGACGCTTCGGGCCACCTGTTTGTGGCGGACTACGTCAACAGCACCATCCGCATGATCGCGGGCGGCCAGGTGTCCACGCTGGCGGGGGCAGCCCCTGCCGCGGACGGCACGGACGCCGCGGCGCGGATGGACAGGTCCGCCTTCAGCACCACCGACGGCATCAACCTGTACGTGACGGACTGCGGGTTTTACAGCGAAGTGCGCAAGATCTCGCTTGCGACCGGACAGGTCACCACGCTTGCCGGCTCCGGAACCTGGAGCTCCGTGGACGGCACCGGCACGGCGGCCACGTTCAACTGTCCGGGCGGCATCACCACGGACGGCGCCAGCCTGTACGTGGTGGATCAAGGCGGCCAGACGATCCGCAAGATCACGCCCTCGAGCGGCACACTTGCCAACATGACCAGCGCCACCGCGGTGGTGACCACCGTGGCGGGCCAGGCGGGCGTTGTGGGCGCTGCGGACGGCACCGGCACGGCGGCCACGTTCAACTCTCCATGGGGCCTGACCACCGATGGCCACAGCCTGTTCGTGGCGGACTGGTGGAACAACAAGATCCGCAAGATTACGCCGGCGAATGGTACGCTCGCCGCCATGACCAGTGCCAACGCGGCGGTCACCACAGTGGCGGGGACTGGAACCAAGGGGGCAGCGGACGGCGCCGGCACAGTGGCCATGTTCAGTGGTACTGTCGGCCTTACCACGGACGGCGTCAACCTGTATGTGGTGGATTACAACAACAACAAGATCCGTGTGATCAAACCCACGGGCGGGGCGACGCTGGCCAATATCAGCGCCGCCAGCGCGGTGGTAAGCAGCCTGACGGGCACGGCGAACACGGGGATGGGCGCCGGGGCCACGGACGGCGCGGCCTCGGTGGCCATGTTCAATTTTCCCAACGGCGACCTCACCACCGATGGCGCCCACCTGTACCTAGCGGATAGTAACAACAACAAGATCCGCATGATCACGCCCACGAGCGGGGCAACGCTGGCCACCATTAATGCCGCCAGCGCGGTGGTGAGCAGCCTGACGGGCACCGCGAACACGTTGATGACCATGGGATTCGCCGACGGCGCGGCCTCGGGTGCGACCTTCAACTTCCCGAATGCCGTCACCACCGATGGCATCAGCCTATACGTGATGGATGTGAACAACGGCACCGTGCGCAAGATTCACTAGGACCTTTTGCGCCAGCCACGGACCGCCCGCTTTTGCGGGCGGTTTTTTTTGGTGCGGCCCAGCAGCGGCGCGCAACAATCGCTTAACGGTGCACCCGTTAAACGCTTTTTCTTTTCAGCGAGGTCATTGCGGAACTTTTGCGGGACTGTCCCCAGTAAACACGGTTGGACGCTTTAAGTAGCTCAGCAAGCCCGGGTACGGAATAGTACGATGTGATGTTACTTAGGGAGATACTGAAGTCCCAGTAAGTCCATTCCTGCGGAGGCGAATCGAGCAATTTCGATAAACTGGACATCGGCGATGTCTGTGTAAAAATGCATAATTCGTAGCGGTGCGTCAGTTCATCGCCCAGCTCACCGCACGCGCACTGCGGTCGTCTGCCGCTGGTTGACAAGCCATATTCCGAGCATGATGAGGACCGCCCCCAGCGCAACGCGCGTTCCAATGGACTGATCGAGCAGCAGCCATCCGGAGGCGACGCCAAAGACGGGTGCAAGGAACAAATAGGAGCTCGCACGAGCGGGGTCACCATGGTGCAGCACATAGAACCAAGCGCCGAATTGCACGATGGAGGCCATCACTACGAGCCATGCGAGGATGGCGACTGACACGAGGCTTAGCTGGAATACCGGGGCTTCCAGCGCCATTCCAAGGATAACGAGGCACAGGCCCCCGATCAGCATCTGGTAAGCCGTCATTACCCAGAGATCGACTGCCGGACCCCAGCGCTTCATCAATAGGGTCGCCGAAGCCCAGAAGACCGCACTGGCAAGGCCGTATGCCATTCCGATGTGCAAGTGCCAGGTGGCACCGATGGCGACTGCCACGCCGGTGAGCCCTAACACCGCCCCGATCCATTGCCCACGCCGATAGCGGCTTTTCAGGAAGATTGCACTCAGCACCACAACCAGCACCGGGTTCGTGAAGGTCAGGATGGCCGACTCGCCGGCCGGAATGGTGGTCAGGCTCAGGAAGATCGCCCCCATCACGCCGGTGGTCTGCAGCAGACCTATCGTGGCCACCTGTGCCCACTGCTGCCCGCTGTGCGGGTGCCGCCGCCCGCGCACCAAGATCGCCAAAATCAAGCCCGCAAGGCTGAAACGAAGCCCGGCGAGAAGCAGCGGGGACGCATAATGAAGCCCCATCTGGCTAATGGCGAATGATGAGCCCATCAGTGCCGTAGCCAGCACCAGGAGCAATGACATTTTCAGATTACGCATGGATTCTTCTCGCTTAATGGCGGCGCGCTTTACAGCGAACGGGTATTTCTGTGCGGCGATTATTGTCGCACAGATATTCGCAATGGGTGGGCGGTGGGCTTTTTCGACTTGCTGATTTTCAAGACAGTGGCCCAAGGGTCAGATTTGGGGGCGATCGGCGCACGCCCTCCAGGCGGGAAGATCAGTTCACGGTGTAATCCGGCAGGGTGCTTAACGGCACGGCCAAGCGCGTGATGTTCATCTCCTTCAGAAAGCGGGCCTCATTTCGAGTTGGATTTTCGGCCAAGATGGCCCAATGCCGGTCGGAGGAGCGCTTCATGATCTGGCGGGCGAATATCCTGTCCAGCTGGTTGGTGAAGCGGCAGCCGAGGAACAGAAAGTGCTTCCCTGATCGTCGCTGCTGCACGATGGGCGGGATTGGCGTCTGGATGTCTATCTCGGTGAGGATTTCCACATAATCGGAATCCGAAACGATGTAGTTCTGCGCAGGGGCGCATGAACCCAGCGGGCGGTACAGCAGGGTATTCCATTTCTCGGCGGTTTCCGCATCGCTCAGTTCGCCCTGTGCGGTGTAGTAGCGTACCCACTCGCCGTGATGCTCTGCCTGGCTGACCCCTTGCACCTGTCCCCAGCTTGGATTTCTCGCCAGTGTCTGCTGCAGGGCGTCGTCATACCAAGCGTCCACAACCAGCGGCAATTGATGTAGCGAGCCGAGGAATTCATGCAGTGCCGCCGGCGTGGCCCTCTCAACGAAGGCGGAGTTCATGAGCCCGGTTAGCGTCTTGCGGTGCTTGAAGTTCTCTATGTATTGTGCGGCTGCCGTGAGATTCTTGCGTATCTTGTGAGGAACGCTGGCTTTTTCCGTGAGCTTCGCAGCGAGAGCGAGTGCATCCGTCGGATGCGCGGGCGCCGTCGCGGTCGTCGCCCAGATGCCTGGGCCGATATAGGGAACCACTGTGCCAGACCGGAGCCCGGCCATAATATCTAGGAGAGCTTGTTCTTCGGACATGATGTTTTCCTTGGATGGGTCTTAAAGGTAGATGGCTGCTCCAGCGCCTACGTTTATCGAGGCATCCTTGGCAGTCTTGACGATGAATTTCACTTGGTCCTCGGTGAGGTGTGCATGGAAGGGCAACGCAATGGCGCGGTCCGCTACTTTCTCGGTGACGGGGCAAATGCCTTTCTTCCAGCCTCGGTCGGTGTAGTGACGTTCCAGGTATAGCGGTCTGCTGTACAGCGCAGCCTCCACGTCGGCGGTGCGCATGTCTTCGGTAATGGCGCGGCAGCTGCCGAGCGAAAAGCGCGTGCCGAGGTGCACGGTGTAAAGACACCAGTGCACCTCGCTGGCTTCCGGCGCGAGATAGGGCGGCTTGATGCCTTCAAACGATTTGATCTGGCCTTCGTACCACTGCGCCACCTGGCGCCGCGCCGCCAGTATGCTGTCCAGCCTCTTGAGCTGGGCGATGCCCAGCGCGGCGGTGAGTTCGCTGATGCGCGCCGAGATGGGCAGATAGCTCGTGATGCTGACCGAGAATCTGTCCTCCGGCCGCCGGTCGCGCAGGTAGCGGAGGCGGCGCGCCAGCTCCAGATCGTCAGTGACGATCATGGCGCCTTCGCCACAGCACAGGGCGGAGGGTTGCGAAAAATCGAAAATCGAGCAATCGCCGAAACTGCCCACGGGCAAGTCGCGATAGCGTGAGCCGATGGCTTCCGTGCTGTCCTCGATCAGGCGCAGGCCGTGTTGCCGCGCCAGGGCGCGCAGGGGCTGCCAGTCCGCCGGGTGGCCGTTGGTGTTGCCGGCAAGGATGGCCCTCGTATTGCCGGTGATTCTTGTGAGGGCCTTTTCCGGGGCGAGGGTGCCCGACCAGTAATCAATGTCTGCAAATACCGGGACTGCGCCAACCAATGAAATCGCGCGCGCAATCTGGTGCCAGGAATGCGCCGGAGCGATGACTTCGTCGCCGGGCTTGATGCCCAGCGCTTGCAGGCACAGGTACAGCGCCAGCGTCGAGCCGGATACGGCCACGCCATGGCTGCGGCCGATGTGGGCCGCGAACGCCTGCTCGAATGCTTCAGCCAGGGCGCCCTGGCTCAGGCGGGGTGCGCACAGGGCGGCCTCCACCATGGCCAGTTCCGCCTGGGTGATGTCGGGATCGGACAGCCGGATCAGTTCTTCGCTCATGGCGTGGTTACGATGAAGCCGTCGGCAAGCTGGGGGTCGCCGGTGACCTGGATGCAGCCCTCCCGGCGATCGATGAGAAATAGCCGGTATCCGCTACCTTTGCGGTAAGGCGCTTCGTCCATGTCCTCGGCATCGCAGCGCGCGAAGGCCAGTCCGGGAAAGCAACTGCGAAGTCCAGGAAGCAGCGGTTCGCCGCTCTGCATCAATTCCTTGACGCATTCTTCGACTGCGTTGGCTTGCTGGCTGCTGACGGTCATGGCGAGCGGCCTAATCTCGATTAAGGTGCCTTGCTTCCACGGTGACCGGCAGGCGGGTGTCCGCCGCCATTGCCGGAAGTTCCAGTTGCCAGCCGTTCGCCAGTGTGACGACGCCGCCCCACATGGCGGGGTTGGTCATGGACACAATGGGCTCTTCCAGGTCCTTCTTGGGGGCATAGACGGAGGCTTCGCCCTTGGCATTCTTGCGGATCATGATTTTCATGTTGTCGTCCTTCTGGTAAGAAATGCGGTTACGGCCAGAACACCCGCTCGCTGTCCGGCAGCAGTATCTCCAGCGCTTCCTTCAGCGTGTCTGTCACGCTATGCAGCACCCACGTGCTGTAGTCGTGGTCCTTCCGGTAAAGAAGCCAGTGCGGTTTTAGGTATTTGAGCAGCGCGATGTCGATAATGCCGCCGCCAGGCTCCACGTTGCGGGAGCAGCAGGGGCTCTCGATGCGGTAACCATGCTCTTCCTCATCCGCGACCACGTGGGGCGTGACGTAAAGGTAGCGCTCGCGCCCGGCCAGCGCGCGCTGTATGCGCTTGTGATCCACTTCGTTGGGGTGGGCGGGCGTCTCTGGCATGCATGGCCTCAGGCAGGTGCGAGTTCCTCTTCCAGGCAGCCGACCACTTTTCCGTCGGGGAACTCGACCATGTAAACCGGCGTGTTCGATTCCTCGTGCATGCCGGTTTGCACTACCTCGCCCCTGGTGCCGGCGGTGACGAGCAGGGCGTCGCCCTGGGTATCAGGGTAACTGCCGTCGTTGACCAGGTCGATTGCGGCAATCACCGGCTGCCCCCAACGGTACTTCGGTTCCCTGATGTCAATCATCTGCTTCCTCGCCTTGTTGCGCCTGGAATTCCGCCAATTCACGGGACCGCATTCCCACCAGCGTGCCGCGCTCGTAAAAATCCACGCCATAGATGTAGTATTGCTGCAGGAATGTGCCGATGCTCGCGACATAGCCTACGTCGCCTTTCTCTACGAGCACGTCGCCGATTTCGCGTCCCCGATAAGTGCCGTCGTTGCGAATGTTGAACCGCGACACGACCTTGTCACCGTAACCGAAGCGCGGCGGGCCGTTGAGTTCCACAATTGCACTGTCTCGGCTAATTTTCGTCATTTGATCTGCGGGCAGCTTCGCTGCTTTCACTCGGATGTTCATTGAGCCTTGCCAGCGCCATTTCACGAACGGCCTCATCCTCGTCGTTTGCCAACTCGGGGAGGTGCTCGATGCCTATGTGCTGTGCCACGTCATGACGCACCCGCCAGTCCGGGTCATGGCGGAATGCAGGCAACTGGTGCGGGGGCAGGCGCATGATGGCAGCCAGCCGGACCATTCCATCCGGGTCCCCGGCCATTGCGGGAAGCATGTCCTCGGCGACCCTTCCGGCGACGACCGTGCGTACGCTCCTGTCTGGGTCCCGAAGCATGAGCGGCAGCATGCCGCCCGGCAGTCTCTTGGCGACGATGATGCGCACGTAGTAGTCATCGTCATGCATCATGGGTTCCAGGTCCTCGGGTGGGAGCCTGGACGCCACCCGGATACGCACCTCTCGATCCGGGTCGTTGCGCATGGCAAGCAACTGCCGCAGCGGCAGGCGCAGTGCCACCACGCTCCGCACCGTTTCGTCGGGGTCGTTGCGCAACCGGGCCAGGTGAAAAATGTCCAGGTATTTCGCGCCAACTGCGCGCACCTCGAAATACGGATGTCCCATGTAATCGAGCGCCAGTTCGGGAAACTTGCCGAAGAAGCGGTCGATGCGCTTGGCGTAGCGGTCGTGCACACACGCCTTCAGCGGCCCGCAGCCGCCGCCGAAGAGTAGGCCGGAATGGAGGCAAGTCGAGCAATCAACCGGCCTCCCTTGCCAGTCCAGCGATTCCGATGGTTCAAACGATTTCGGCGGATCACCCATTTTTTGCCACGAAGCGATTCAATGCTTGCGCTGTATGCTGGCCACGCTGACGGTCGCCTTCTGTGGCGCGTCCTGCATACCGGAGCTGGAGCATCCGCATGCCTGGGCATGCGGATTGATGAAGCTCAACCCGGTCGACATCGCCGTATCGGTGAAGTCTATCGTCACGCCTTCCAGCAGGACGCGGCTTTCCGCCGGGAGGTAGAGCTTCACCCCGTTGCTCTGCAAAACGGCGTCGCCCGGCATCGGCGCGGGTTCGACGGTGAAACTGGAGCTCAGGCCGGAGCATCCGCCTGGCGACACCGACAGGCGGAAGCCGTACTCCGGACCCCCGCCGTTGAAGCGGATCATCCGGCTGATGAACTTCTCAGCCTTGGGCGTGATCGTGATGTTCATGTAGCCTCCTATGCAGCCGCATAGCGGGGGTAGGCGTTGTCTATGATCACAGTCTTGTCCACCGGGCAGGCGGCGACGCACTGAGGGTCATCGAAGTGGCCAATGCACTCGGTGCATTTCTCCGGCTTGATCAGGAACGTGCCGTTCTTCTCGACGATGGCCTGGTTGGGGCATTCGGGTTCGCACGCCGAACAGCCGGTGCACGAGGAAGAGACGATTTTGTATGCCATGGTTTTCTCCTTTCAATGAAGCTGTATTGCTCGTTAAGCGTCAGGCAGCCAGGTATGCGCCCTGCCGTATCGCCGCGTCGCCCCGCGGCCGGTGCGCGATCTCGCCCGTCGCGATGCGCGCGCGATAGTCCAGGAACCAGCCCAGCGCCGCCTGCTCGATGAACTCGTGCGCGTATCGGTCCACGGGCTCGATGCCCGCCTGCTTAAGCTCGTCGCGAGGGCAGGCGCCGATCTTTGCGACCAGCACGGCGTGGCAGTCGTTGATCGCGGTGACGATGGAGGGCAGCACTTCATCCTCGCCCCATCCTCCCTGGCAATAGTGGTCGACCCGGCGGTGGCCGATGAACGTGGCGCCGCCGGCCGATACTTCATAGATCTGGAATTCGCGGGCATGGCCGAAGTGTTCGTTAACCTTGCCCTGTCCCTTGGTTGCGACAGCCACCAGGCATTTCATGCCGTCGTCTTCGCCCTGGGCGGCAAGCGCAGCGGTCTTGGCCGTGGCCTGCGCTTCCCGCTGTGCCTCGACCTTCTGCTGATAGAGGCGGCGCTTGTCCAGGTCGTAGACCACGTTCATGCTTTCCACTTGCTCGATGGTGAACTCCGAGCTGCGGTCCTCGCCCAATAGTCCCACAGCATCGGCCCGGCATTGGCGGCAATGGCGCATCAGATTGGCGCCGCCTATGCAGGCATCCTGCACCTCCTTCAGTTCCTGTGCGGTAGGGCCACGCTGCCCGGTGAGGCCGAACACCGTGCCGTGCTCGGCTTCCGAGATCAGCGGCATGATGTTGTGGAGGAAGGCGCCGCGCGCTTTTACCGCCTTGTTCACGTCGATGAGGTGCCGGTCGTTGACGCCCGGAATCAGCACGGAATTGATCTTGGTCAGCACGCCGCGCGCCGTGAGCATCTCCAGTCCGAGCATCTGGCGCTCGGTGAGGATCTCAGCCGCTTCGCGCCCGTGGATGCGCTTGTGGTTGTAGAAAATCCAGGGATAGATCTTTGCCCCGACGTCGGGATCAACCATGTTGATCGTGATGGTCACATGATCTATGTTGTACTTGACGATCTCGTCCACAAAGTCCGGCAGGGCGAGCCCGTTGGTGGAGAGGCACAGCTTGATGTCGGGCGCCTGCTCCTGCAGCATGCGGAACGTGTCGAACGTTTTTTTCGGGTTTGCCAGCGCATCGCCCGGTCCGGCTATGCCCAGCACCGTCATCTGGGGAATGGCCGAGGCCACTGCAAGGACCTTCTTCGCCGCTTGCTCGGGGCTGAGCTTCTGCGACACCACGCCCGGCCGCGATTCGTTGGAGCAGTCGTATTTGCGGTTGCAGTAGTTGCACTGGATGTTGCAGGCCGGGGCGACCGCGACGTGCATGCGCGCGTAGTGGTGGTGCGCTTCCTCGGAATAGCAGGGATGGTTTTTCACCTTTTCCCATATTTCTGCAGGCAGGTCGGCTGCTCCCGCCGCCGAGCCGCAACCGGATTTTCCGTCACCCCCGGACGTGCCGCAGCCCGTTTGCCCGGCTACCTCGATCTTGATGCCGTTTAGCGGCTTGAGCCCGCCGTGGCCTGCTGTCACTGATGTCATGTGGACCTCTAAAATCGAAGCGATTCCCTTGGTGATATAAGCAAGGCGTGTGCCAGGGGAAAAGACCCAATGGGAACAGATGGATGGGATGCGGGGCGGCGATGGGGTGGCCGGGGCTGTAGGCATTGCGACAGGCATGGGGCGGTTTGCTACATGGCGTGGTCGTTCCAGGCCAGGTCGCCGCACAGCACGACAAGCTCCTTGCCGCTGAATAATGCCACCGACAGCGTTACGCACATGTTTCCACCTGCAATCGACAGGTAAGGCCGGCTGACCTGGATTGCGCCAGGCTCGCCTGTTGCGCGGCGAAAGTAATGCCGGCGCGCCCAGGTGGCGCCGTGGCTGTCTGCAAGCGGGTTGTAGCGCGGGTCCGAAGCGGAAGATGCGGAGAGCGAGACGAAGTTCGGCCCCAGTTGCAGCCCATCCTTGTTGAGCAGATAGCAGCGCTCGGCGCCGGGCAGGTCCAGAAAGCCACGGCATGCGGCCCGGGCGTCCGCTCCGGCCTTGAATTGTTTGAGGAAGGTTTCGAAGGCGTCTAGATAGCCGTGGAGCCTTCGGCGGAGGGCGCCGCACTCATGTCTGTTTGCCACACCAAATTTTCTGGCAAGCTCATCCAGAGCGTCGCGGCCACGGCCGGGCGGCGGCAGTGTTTCACAGGGGCGCGCGAAGTAGTAGCCCTGCACGAAATCAACGTCGGTATCCAGCGTGATCAGCGCCTCTTCCTCGGTTTCCACGCCTTCCATCAAAGCCATGCTTCCTGCTTCGTGTATCAGGTTGACCACGTTGGGAAGCACGCGGCGCACGGCACGATCTCCCGCGGCCCGCGAGATCATGCAGCGATCGAGTTTTACGATGTGGGGCTGGATGCGCCAGATGCGGTCGAAGTTGGAGTGGCCTGCACCAAAATCGTCTATGGCGACCAGGCAGCCAAGCTCCTTGAAGAACATCACGGACTCGGCAAGCAACCCTTCGTCTTCGATGTTCCCTTCCAAGATTTCTATCACCACGCGGTGCGGTGGGATCTTGCAGCGCTCCAGCACGTCGGTGAAGAATGCGCCGTGGCGCTTGCCGCTGATGGTGACCATGGGGTTCACGTTGAGGAACAGCCAGTCCTGCGAATTGGACTGCGCCAGGAAGTTGCAGGTGTGAACCACCCGGCAAAGGCGATCCAGGAAAATTGTCTCTGCATCGTTGCGCGCCATTTGAAAGACGGCAAGCGGCGAAAGGCGGGAGCCATCCGCTGCCACGGGCCGCAGCAGGGCTTCATGACCGACTGCCCTCCGGTGCACGAGACTGAAAATCGGCTGGAAGCCGCTGGTCAGCCGGATGTCACGGAACAGACCGGTCGTGGTGCCGCCTTGCTGCCGGATGAACAATTCGATCTGGTTCAGGGTCAGGCTGGCAAGTGCGGGCGGGAGGCGAGGGTCGTCGGTCGTTGTGGTCATTGCAGTAAGGCGGGAAAGATCGCGCGGATGGCGGGGCGGACTCTAGTAGCGCTTCATGCTGATCCCGTATTTGCCGA
>Ga0316628_100001879_pt1 | contig 15165 bp, 19 predicted proteins | sample OWC_Aug_M2_C1_D5_FD_207648 | JGI IMG/M metagenome (GOLD analysis project Ga0316628, IMG submission 207648) | Wetland soil microbial communities from Old Woman Creek delta, Ohio, United States - OWC_Aug_M2_C1_D5_C | ecosystem: Environmental > Terrestrial > Soil > Wetlands | place: USA: Ohio... | reverse complement strand
GCAGATCCGATCCGTTGTACTTGATTTTGGTTTTTGCGTTAACGTACAGCATTACGTTTATCCCTATCCAGAAAAGATCAAGCCCGCCCAACTCGGCGCTGGATAGGTGGGGCGCCAAGCCGGACGGGCTCGAGTTCTTGTTTCATGGCGCACATCGCTTCCTATCCAAAGCGCGCCAAGTGTCAGGACTTTTACTCTAATTGTTTGAGCTCTCCAAGCCACGTGACGGTTCCCTCGGACGCGGCGTTGACGGACTGGTTGATCTGTGTGCTCTGGATCTTGCCTCGTCCGATGTACCCGACCTTGCCGACACCAACCTGGAACGTCACGTACGCGCCGGACGCGCAGTCTTGTTGGTAGTCGTACTCGGGGCCGCCGATCGGAATCGCGATCCCAAGCTCGATCTCGGTATCGCCAGACCCAGGCGTGAACCCCGCGAGACCTTCCTGAAGGAGGTCGACGCGCTGTTGACCGCTGTTCGTCGTCATACGAATACTCGTGTACTGCATGACCGATCCCCCGTTGTAAAACACTGGGATCTTTGCATAATCCTGAAGTGCCATGACAGGCCTCCGCCTGCACCCAATTGGTTCTGGGCGCTACTGTTGAGATGTGTTCAACCAGCTAACAACCAATCAGCCGGTGCTGGTTTCCGCGACTCGGAACGTGACTTGATTGCAGTGATCAATGACTTTGAGATCAAACGAAGATTCGATCCTGGAGGCATTGGCGGGCGACTTGATGGCGCGGAAGCTGTCCTTTGACGCTTGCGGTTCCTGGATCTTGCCGGCGCTGTAGTAGGCATCGACCTGCTGGAAGAACTCACGGCGGAGATGCGATGGCCGCACGACGCCAGAGATGTTGCGTTGGTTCGGGTTGACCGAGCCGTCGGATAACCGCTCATCGTCTAGGAGCTTTTGTCCCTTGTGATTGAGCGACGTCGCGGTCACGATCTCGTCAACGAACTCGTCCGCTGCCGAGACTCGGTGGCCTTCCGTTACGCGGAAGTCGTCGAGTGTTCCCGTTGAATCCTTCGACCTGGTGTTGCACAACATGACGATGTAGCTGCCACCGTCCTTACTCGCGATCTCGGTGATGCCGTCCGTGATGGCATCGTTCTGGTCATCGCTGTCCGGCCAATCTCCCGATGCGTACGCAGGCGGCACCATCCAGTCCGCTTCAGAGTAGCTCGCGAAGTTGTATGCAGAATCGGTCTGTTGCCGCTTCTGCATGACGGCCCCCAGGTTTGCCGCCACCATGGCGGGGTGCCATTCACTGTTGATCTGATGTGCGATCGTTAGGCGCTCGTAGTTCTTGCCCGTCGCAAGCGTCTGACACGTCGAAAGGCTTCCTACGTAGGCCGCCACGGCTTGGCTTCGCAGGCCTTGTCGTGGTTCGGCCTTCGTCGCCAGATGCGTCTTGAAGTGACCGAGCGTCGTCGCGTCGATCGCACTCGACACCAGGTAGTACTTCTTCGTGGCCGTTATGGCGTTCAGGGCCGTCAGGGTGTTGGCCGCCTCGGTCGTGCCGCCCTCGGCTCCAGGGGTACCGGTCCCGTCTCCCAGGAAGTTTCCGGTCGTCGCAAGCGTGATCCCGACCCCGCTCGTCACCAGTGACCTCATGCGGATCGCCGGCACCGATGCCGTGCCCTGGCTCTCGCCCTTCAGCTTCGCCGTCGCGGTCACGGTTGAATTTCCTGCACACGTGATGGGCCAGTGCGTCTTGGCATTGATGGCCGCGATGATGCCGGCCCCAATGGCGTTCTGGTCGGCGCTGCTTGCAAACGTGTAGCTTGCGGTCTCGCCGATGCAGTCAACCGTTAGGGTGCCGGTCCCGGTTGCGGTCCCGGTAACGGTCACGCCCCACGTGGCCGCGACAGGACTGACGGTTGAGGTCTCGGCAACCGGAAGTCCCCAAAGCTTGGCGTTCTTGTTGGCCTGCAGGGCGATCCTGGCCCCCAGGTGCAGTGGAGAGCCAATGCCGGCCCCGTCGATCGCGTCCTTCTCGCTAGTGATGCGATAGAGCGTTGCGGCGGTCCAACTGCCGGTCGACAGCTTGGGCATGACCAGGCAGATCTCACGTGCTCCCTGGGCAGCACTGGAGGCCCCTTGCGCGAACAGAATCTCGGCGTAGACGCCCGGAACCCTGTAGCCAGAATCGATTCCCGTGATGGGGATGAGAGCTGAAGCCATTACCTTTGCTCCTTGCGAGCAGTCGCGATCGCGGCTGCAGACCTAACCCAAGCTCCGTCGCGGAACAGGACAGAGACGAACGCAACCCCCAGGGCTGCAGCGGTCTCGGCGTTGCCCGCCCACACATCTCCGCGTGAAACCAGCTTCTGGTATCGCCAGAACTCAGGCGAGGTCTGGTCGAGATCGACCACCGTGCCCTCTTCCGTGGCGGGAAATTTTCCAACCCCGTTCTCTACGACGTGCCGTCTCCCGATGTAATGCGGAGGCTGATTGACCGCCCTGGGCGCGCCAGGGACGAACGCAACCGCGTTCTCGCGTGCGAGTAGTCGCAGCTTCATTTGATGTTGCTCCCCGTGCGGCGTAGCGCACGCTTATGTAGACTCAGAAATTACGGCTCAATCGAGCCATTCGAACCAGCATTGACTTTTCGAACGATCGCCCCGCTACCCAGGTGGCGTCATGAAGGAACCGATACGGCTTGTTGCCAGGATGGTGGACGCGCTTGCACGCCACCCATCGGCCTTTCTTCTTCCAGAAGAACCGGAGCAGCGGCGCTCGTGTGGCTTCGATGCCGTGCGGCCTCGCACCCTTGTCAATCGGGGCCGCGTAGTCCTTGGGATTCTGCAGCCTGATGATACGTCCGCTCTTCGTCCTGATGACCCTGTGGTCGGTAGCGCGCTGTAGCGCACCCGTGCGAGGCGTGAACTTGGGCCGCTCTTGCACGTAGTATTCGCCTGCTTCGCCCGCCTCCTCGGCCGCGGCCGACAGTTCCTTGTCTTGCTGGATCAGGAAACGGGTGTGGATGGCGTGGATCTCTCGTAAATTGAAAGGTCCGATCATGTGGACGAATTATCGTTGGCCACGATCTGTAGGCTTCTCCGCGCAATCGATTGTATGCACGACAGAAGCGTTGGGATGAATGAGCGGCGCATTTGAGTCCTGCCCCGAATCGCGCGAAGTACTCGAAACCGTGGTGTCTTGTTCATCCGTCCAACTGATTTCTGGATCAGCGCTAGGGATGCGGTTCCACCATGGATGCCATGGAGGAGGTACGCAGAAGTTCATCCCGACATCAGTCTAGCGATCTGCTTGCCCGTTAGTCTTTTGCGCTTCATCAGCGCAAAGGCTAGCTTTTGTATCGCTTCCCAGTGTGCACATAGCCAACGTCGCGTTGTGACGTATTGGCGTTGCAGCACCACCTCTCTGTCGTGGCGTCTACGGGCCTTCGTGGCCGCATGCTTCCTAGCTTCGCAAACGTCATCGCTAATTAGGTAGCGCCACGGAGCAGGGCCAGCATGGCCACCACGATAAGCGATCCGTTCAGCCGTCACGCCCGCAAGAGCTGTTGCGATCGCGTCCGAGTGAGCTTTGCTTCGCGGATACTTCACATGGAACACCTTAACGTGTCCAAGCGCCGTCTTGCTCTCCTTCACTGTCGCGTAGCCAACGCGTCCTCCCCTGGCTAAAGCAACCGCTGCATGCGCGGCCTCGTGAATGGCCAAACGCTTGGGGGTCATCGCTGGTACGTCTACGATCTTCACACGTTTGATGTTGCGCGGGTTGGCGATGAGCTCAGCCGCTTTTTGATACATCCGAGCTGGCATCGTGACTTACCCAGATAGCGGCCCCGTCTGGTCAGACGCCGCCTGAATGAGCGACGGGACCGACTCGGCATCGTTGCCGACCGAAACGTCGAAGTCGACGGCGTCGAAGTCTCCGGCCTCGCCCGCTAGATCGACGTTGGTCTCCATGGTCTCGAGATGCAGCGTCATGGCGTAGTAGACGGTTCGGTGCTCGTCTCCCGCGAACGAGGCCTGCCCCGGACCCTCGGTCGACGTCATGGTGATGCTGGCAAATCCACCCTTGCCAGGAAAGAATTGTAGTGCCCCGCTCTCGTATGACGCATGCCCTCGCCGGCGGATGACCGCCATGACGATCTTCGCGACCGCGACGCAGATGTCGCCGAACTGCCGCAGCCCCGCGATGTCGAGCGGTCCTAGGATGTAGTGCAGAGCCCACGGCTGAACGACCTTGTCGATCTCAAGCGTATGCTCGGACCACTGCGCGGTGCCGGTTCTGTGGATGCACAAGAGCGGCCACGCTGGCCTTCGCTCCTGCATGACCTTTGGGGTCGGCTCAAGCTCCAGCACGTCCTCGACGGGCGTGGTGCCGTAGAACGGGTGCCCTGCCGTCAACCCGGCCGTCAGCTTCGTCCATACCTCACCAAGCTCATCGTTGATCGCGGCCTTGAACAGCGCCGCCAACTTGGCTCGCCCTGGGTCCAGAGGAGTCGCGGTGGTGGTGAAGTCGGCCGCCACAACCGGCAGGTGCAGGTCGCCAGCCGTCAGGACCATTGAGTTGACGGACATCTATCTCACTCGATCAGGTACGAGAATGTGCCAGTGTCGTTGGCCCTAGTGCTCCGGACTGTAAACCCAACTCCAACCGTTTTCTCTACCACGATGTGGCCCGTGTCACCGCCGCCGCTAGTCGAGGTCCTCGTGATAGACACGAAATTATCATCGGTAATGTCTGGGAACGCAACGGAGACCGGCACCGTTCCCGTCAGGGTACCGATGCCTCGACTCAAGTATGGAGACGGTACAGTGCCGGGAATGCGGTCCAACCATCTCGTGAGCTGAGCAACGCACGTTGCGTTGTCCGTGAGTTGCACGAGATTTCCAGCACTGTCACGATACGCTACGCTGACACCGTTCGGTGCCACGCGCAAATCCCAAAACGGCCAATGTATTGGCGCCAGCATCGTGTCCCCCTTTCAAAATTTGACGGCTCTACACCGTCACGGCCTTCTCAGTGACGGGCTCCGCTTCCAACATGATCTGCGTAGCCCTCTCTTGATGCACATGCCTCAATCGATACAGAGCCCCATTGGGATGATGCGGGCCCGTGATCCGCAGGTAGACGGTATCGCCCGTGTCGACATCGGTCCCGAACCACCTGAATGATGTTCCGCCGCCTCCACTGGTTGTGAACTGCGGCGTCATGGGGCCAATGATGCAGGTCCCGCGATGCAGCTGCCCGACCGCGATCTCTTCGTTGCTGGCCCACCTAACGTGCGGCGGCTGCCCATTCGCTTGCACGATCGGGATTTCGGTCGTGGTCTCGGTGCCGTCGCCCGTATGGTCTCCTGACCACGACCCTTGGACGACCGTGACGGTATGGGGATGCACGCCAAGTAATCCTGGAATCGCCCGGATCTTGTGAATCGCGGGCAGCAGATTGGTGGCAAAGGAAGCCATCAGTACACCTCCGTCCGGTGCTGCGACGACGATCTCCTGACAGCTCTAAGGTTCGTCACCCCAAGGGTATCGGCCAGCTCTTGACGCCACTCTTTGCGTTGACGTTCCAAGTCGGACGAGACCGACGAATTGCCCGTTCTGGCGTTGGCGAAGAACTCGATCTCGTCGACTTTCTTGATTCCGGCCGCCTGCATGGCGGTCGAGCCCAGCTGAGCGTCAATTGAATCCAGCTTGCGAAATATCGCGCGAGCCCGCGCAACACCGCCGTCGACCGTCACGGGATACAGAGCCGCGTGGGCCTTGGTCAGGAAGACCCCAATGGTATTGCCGGTGACGAACCGGACCGTAACGAACTCCTGGGCGTCATCTACGTCTACGTAGACACGATCCTGTGCCGTGAACCCGACCGCGCTGGCGAGCGTCAGGGTGACGAGCGTTGGAGTCGTGGCGGCCACGACGGCAGTGCTGCTTGTCGTGTCGGCCCCTTCGTTCATGTACTGGGCGATCACCTGCTCGAAGATCGTCACGAGATCGATATACGGAAGAGCTCCGACGGTCACGAGTGGGTAGCCCAACTCGTACCGGAGCCGCCAGAGCTCTTGCGTCGTGAACGCCATCTCGTGCCTCGCTCAGAGCAGCATCAGCCCGTCACGGTATCGCGCAGGTACGACCACGAGATCGCGATCTTGTCGTCGGCCGCGACCGTAGAGGCGCCAGAAACCGTAATCCGTACTCTAGCAAACTTCCACGGGAGAGCGCCGTTGGTCCCGAGGATCGCACTCGTGATCACCTCGCTGCCATTCCCGGCAGCGGTGGCGGTCCCCGTCGAGTACGTGTACGTGGTGCTCTGGTCATTGCTGACCTGAATCGAAGGCGTCATGACGGCGGACGTCGTCTTGACCGTCATGGTCACGCGAGCATGGATCTCCGACCCGGGCTGCGCGTACGCCAGATCTAGCCAGCTGCCGTCGGAAGTCCCGGCGACCGCTACCGCGATGCCGGTCGTGGCCGTTGCGGCCTGACTTGTTGCGAGTCTTGCGTTGTAGCTCATGGGATGTTCTCCTGATATGGGGTGGCCACTGGACTCGCGATCAGTCGGACCGCATCGACAGACAGAAGCGGCTATCGAGCGCCGAGAACGCCGCGATCCACATCCAGATGACGAGCGACGTCGTCCCGTAGTTCGTAGTCGTGCTCTGTCGAGCTTCCGGCATGTCGCCCATTCCGGCCCCGATCATGCCAGGCCCGAACGCATGCCCATAGTGCACGGTCGCGCCACCAGATCCGGTCGCGCTTGTGTTGAGGGTCGCGTTCTTGAAAATGTTGAAGTCGCCAACCGTGTCGTAGTAGGTCGTGGAATACACCGAGTTGAGCCCCGTCTTGCTCAAGTCGAAGCGAGTCATTCGCTGGTATTCCGGATCTGCGCCCAAGTCAGCGATCTGCTTCGGCGTCAGGCTCATGATCCACTTCCCATCGGGGAACCGCGGGATGTGAAGCTCCGTCAGCTTCTGCCCAGCTCGCCGGACCATGTCCAGGTCGAACCTGTGGTCATTGGCCGCAATGTAGTCCGTGATGGCGGTCGCGTTTCCGCCATAGATCGCGTTGGCGGCCAGATCGAACAGCGTGACCATCCAGGAGTCGACCGACTTGTCGAAGTCTCGCACGAGGTGCGTGCCCCGTACCTGGATCAACTGATGGACCGGCAGCTTGGCCGTGTACTGGTCGATCCCGATCGGTGCCACGCAGTTGTTGGTAGAGTCGTACGGGCCACCGAACCGGTCGAGCGTCAACGATACCTGCTCGCTCTGCACCGAGATGGGCGTAACGGAGATCGTGGCGTTGGGCAGGATGCGGCGACTCGCCATCGTGTAGGTGGTGTCGCTGAACTTCGGCCGGTTCAGCCGAACCGTATCGCCAGGCCCCTTGCCCAGCTCCGGCACCACGATGATGGCGTTACTCGAGATGATGTCGCGCTCGAGCTCCAGGCGCTGTTCTTCGGCGCCTGGGTAGTCCGCGCCTTCGGTCGCGATCTCGTGTCCCGGGAGCGGCAGTCCGCCAACGTTCAGGTTGGCCAACGACAGCCCCAGCGCTCGCTTGAGCAGCAAGCCGTAGAAATACTGCGGCTCCGGCTGCTTCAGCATCGTTGCAGACGTGGTATCGAAGAACTCCTCGGGGAGTGTTGCTCTCGTGATATTTCCCATGATATGTGCTCCTGCCCGAGGAGCCAGAGGGCGTTATCGCTTCTGGCGACGGGCTTCGATTTGCGCGTAGATGTTGCGCTGGTGCTTTTCCAAATAGGTGGTGGCGGCAAACGGATTGCTGATCCGCAAACGCTCGAAAACTTCGAGATGATTGGGCGCGGACGGTGGTGTCGCGGGTGGTGTCGCGGGTGGTGACGACGTGTTGGCCGGCGCCGGCATGGGAGGCTTCGATGCCGCGGTCGCTGGCGCCGCTTGTGCCGCGGAAGCCGGGACCTCCACGGGTGTTGCTTGTCTCGGCATCGATGCCAGCAGCAGATTCAGATCGTCAATCTCGGACAGGATCTTGGCCGAATCCTCTCCTGCTCGTTTCGTGACGTATGCTTGCTGTTGCGGTGTCAGCTTGGCGAGTTCTGCCGCGGCATGCTGCTTCGCAATGACCTCCAGCTCGTCAGCTCGCCGAGCCCGGACCTCCAAGGCCGCGCGTTCTTCGGCGTCCTTCTGCTGCTTCGTTTTGGACGCCTCTTCCGCTACCTTGGCTTTGGCGATGATGGCGGCCGCTTCTTCGATTGACCCAACGCCCAGTTTGGCCGCTGCCTCCTTGAGGGTGGAGCGCGCCTTCTGTTCCATCCGGCCATTGAACCAAACGGGGTCTACGGACTGTGGAGACGTCGGCGGTGCTTCACCGGCGGCAACTGGCATTGTAGTCGAGACCGTTGTAGGTGTTGCAGGTGTTGCCGGCGTCGCTATCGCTGGAGTCGCGCCTGAAGCTGCGGGAGTCTCGACTGGAGACGTCGGGACGCTTCCGCCGCCCCCAGCCTCTCCGCTACGAAGCAATCTTGTGGGCAATGCGAACAAACCTTGACGATGAATCGTGTTCATGATCCCTCTTGCTCCCGTTTAACCGGCGGGGTATCCGTTGGGGGATTTGCTGCCGTGGCAGCGTTATCCAACTACTACTCGGCCCATGACGGCGTACGCTTCTACGATGACGGTATCGTCGTCCACCTTCAGGCCATGTCGGACGAAGTCACGGCAGAACACCGTGTCGCCCTTCTTGCATTGCTTGACGTCCTTGCCAATCCCAACACACAAGGCCATGACGGCCTTGTTGTCCTTCTCCGCGGCAACCGGTCCTGACATCGATGGCGTGCGTTCACTCTCGGGTTCCTCCTCATCGAGGATCCTTAGTGCCACGCAGCCAACGGCCGGCTCGATGTCGAGCGCCATGGCCGTTACACTTCCTTGAAGCAGACCTGAATGAACACGGGGCTGGTCTGCGCCAGCAACGCGCCCGCGTGTTCGGCCGCAAGCGTGCCGCCCGTGAGGGCTCCGCAGATGGTGCCCGCCGTAGCGCTCTGCCACGGCACCACGCAAGCGTAGGCTCCCAGCGGGGTAGAGGTCTCGAGGCCCGGCATCGCGCCGCATGCGCTCAAGAGCGTGACGGTGCGGCCATTACGACGAGCATTCTGGATAGCGGTCGTAACGGCCGCGGCGCTGAATCCATCGGTCGTCGGAGACGTGTAGGCCGCGTACGTGCCTGTGAAGTTGACGCCAACATCGCAGCACAGGATATCCTGCGCAGGAGAGTCAGACGACGCCTTGCGGCCGCCCGGCGTACGGAAGTTCGAGACAGAAACGACGGTTCCTGCAACAGCAGTCATGGGTGTTTTCCTTTTCGCAACAGGGGGCCGTCACAGCCCCCATGGGTCATCTGGTCTCGGGTTCGGCTTCTTCAGCTTCCGCCGTTGTTCATCCTCTTGGTGACGCTTGACGAATTCCTCGCTGGAGATCTCTTCAATCCAGCAGCTGGCGCCGCACCGGCATCTGTCGGGCGCTTGCTGAATCCGCACCTGGGCAGATCTATGGGGCGCCGCGACTGCACCGCAGCATCCACATTTTCGTTCCGACATCGTCACACTACGGCATCGACCTGCAGTTCAGCCGACGTCGTGACGCGATAGCTGGCACTTCCGCAATTTGGACAACGCCGTTCGATCGCGACTCCCCACGACGGATGCTCTACAGCTGTCGGAACTGGCGTGTTGCATTCTCCGCATATCCTCAGCGGCACCGCAGGAGGTCGCTCGGGCGTCATCTTGGGAGGCGGCGCGGGCGGCACCGCTTCACTGCGCAGACTCTGGTAGGACGGGCTGCCGCAGACAGCGCAACGCGGGCGATCTCGTTCGGGTTCCTCCGCAACCCACGGGGCTCCGCATTGCACGCAGAACAGGCTTCGTTCTGGCTCAGCGGGCGCCACGATGGGCTCCTCGGGTTCAGTTTCATGTTCGGTCTGGTTTTGGGCAGGAGCTTCCGTGACGCTACCCTGCCGTACTTGAGCTTGCCATCTGTTGTGCTTCGACATCGTCAGCTCGCTATGGTAATGGGCCGCAGTAACTCATTCGGTTGTCTGTCGGGTTCATTGCCTGTCGGCACTCTCGGACGCGCCGCCCGCTCATAGGCCCGCAGAACAGCCATCAGGCCATTGCGATGCGCCCTCTTTAGCTGGATCTCGGTCTTGAGCTTGCCGACTTCGGCCATCATGCTGGCGATCTCGGCATCGACGTACGCGAGTTCAAGCCTCGCGTCCTCCAAGACGCCTCCGGTGCGCTTGGGTTGCTGCTTTGCCGACACATCGCGCACGATCTGCGATGCCGAGTGTGCCTCTGGTTGGACCGCATTCGGAACCGCAGCATCGTCTGCCGACGGTTCTGGATCAGGAAGGATCGAGCTGCACTTGGGGCACTGGTTATAGAACCCTCCAGCGTGCACGGTCTCGCCCGAGATTGCCGTCATGGAGCCATCTTCCGCGATCTGCATCGTCGTTGTGGCGCCGCCGAGCGTCTTGGCTGGATGCACGTCGAGCTGGCATCGTTGGCAGAACATCACTCACCTACTTCCTCTCGTTCGCCCGTTGCCGCCGGCGTCGCGTTGAGAGTTACTTGTGAATCAGTGAACTATGCGCAGAACATCCACGCATCGACAGAATGGATGAACGGCACCAGGCTCTTCGCCACTCGAATACGGCTCGTTCAGCGGAGTCGATTGCCCGTCTAGTGCCCAGCAATGGGGACATGCATCTAGCTGGGCATTCCAAACCCGGACAATCAGCGCTTCGTCGACGCCTGATCTTCGGAGTGATTGCTTGATGGTCTCGCGCCTGGCCTCGTTGAAGAACTGCGGAGTCTCGGTAGCGGCGATACGGCTGAGGCGGTAGGCCTCCTCACCAATCGCTTCTCGGGCGGCCGCCCGCTGGCCCCACAGTCGAACCGTCTCGTGTTTGCCGTCGAGTCGCTCCAGGTACGAGTCGGCGTAGTTTCGCGCCGCCCCTTTCGCACGTCGGCGGATCAGCACCTCATCGGGTATGGACTGGACGAACTCCACCGATTGCGCCGTCCGGCTGCTGAACAGCGCGACGTCCCGCAGGCCCTCTCGGACGCCCGCCCGGTAGGACCCTATGGTGCCTTCCCTGATGGCGGCGGCCAGGAGCTCCTGAACCGACTGCTTACGTGGTCGCCCCCACAGGAGCAGCAGCGCCGCCGCGAGTTCGAGCCTTTGCCTTTGCCGGTACTCCGCCTGCAGCATTGCCGCCTGGGCCTGCTTGGTTCGGGCCGCCTCTTCGTCCACCGGTCTCCTCGTTTTCGCCCGTGGCGCTGTTCATGGCGTGCATGAGCTCAAGCTGCCGATCGTGCTCACCCTGCTCGGCATCTTCGACCGTCTTGGCGTACTCGGCCGCGTTGTTGATTCCGTACGACTCGGGCAGCCGCTCGATTGCGGTCTGGCGCGTGATGAGTTTGGCCGCAAACAACTGCACGATGCTGGTCGCGATCTGTTGCTCCTCCAGAGCATCGGGCTCGAAGTACGGGCCCCACTTGAGATCGACGTGCGGGTTGAACCAACCCGCCGCCGTCTGGCCGTCTTCGGTTTCGATGTCGCGCTCGTACCTGGCTAGGATCGGCATTGCCTTGTCGAGTCCAGGCAGATACACGGACCCGGGTTTTCGGCTATTGACCGTGTAGGCAATTCGAAGCATCATGCAGATCGACGGGATCATGAGCTCGTCGCCCATGTTCTGCCGGATCTTGTCGCAATGACTTAGCTGCCGCTTCAGCAGCGTCCTAAGCGCCTTGTTGCTGAACTCTGCCGCGTACTTGACGTGGTCGGGGTCGATGAAGATGACGTTGAGGGCCTCTTGGAGCTTGGCCCGCAGGTCGCGCGCGTTGTCGTCCAGGGCCTTCAGGGCATCGGCCCCGAGGGTCAGGTAGAATGCTTTGGCCGCCGGATCGGTGTAGCGCCACACCGTCGCGGCGCCACGCTTACGCGCCACCGCTTTCCCGGTCGGGACGGTCGCGCTGAAGCCCGCCGAGTTCGTGATGGTGCGCTGCTGCCGTCCCTGCTCGGCCGGCTCTTCATCCTTGGGTACGCCAGTCTCGACCAGCTGCGGATCTCCGCAGTAGAAGGCCGCACGATCTTTCTGACTGAGCGCGAAATCGAGCCGCTCGATGAGCTCGAACCGACGCTCGTGGATCGCGGTGCCGTCGATCTGGTTGGTAGCCGAGACGGGCTTCAGTAGTGCGAACCAGATGGCCGGGCAAAACCCGAGGTCGTGCTTCTTGGATCGCTTATGGTCAACTGCCCACTTCGGTTCGGTATCGTCTTCCGTGGCATCGGCTGGCAGAAAGTGGATGTCCTCAGTCTTGGTGATGAGGCGCCTGAACCATAGGCATTTCGCAACCCACTCGCCAGACTTCTCTTCTTGTTGTTCGTCGACGTACGGGTACCGGATATCGAGTTCTTCAAGCTCCTGCGGGTTCTCTTCCGAGAACTTCGGAAAGCACCACTTGGACCGAACCGTCTCGCCGCAAAGGCGGCCTCGCCGCACCGAGTAGATCGTGACGGCGGTCCCGCATGCCTGCGCGGCCGACAGCGCTTCCGTGATGACTGTAACGAATCGGCTTTGCTTGACCACATGGCTTATAACGCCGTCCAGCGTCTCGCTTTGCTCCTTGCTCAACCCAAAGTCAGGATCGAGCGATGTATCGTCTTCAGACGCAAACGACGTGATGTTGGGCCAGCGGCCTTCGCCCATGACCCAGTCGTTGTTCGACTCGATCGCCATCCAGACCGTCGGGTACTTGACCGGCGGCTCGCGCTCGCGAAGCGGCTTCTCGCTCGCGTCTTCCCACGGGGTGCGGCCATCGTACTGGCGGCACTCGACGTATGCCTCCAAGTTGTCAAGCCGACGATAGCGGGGCGACAAGTTCTTATGACAGAGCTCGCGCGCCTTCTCGGCGTCTCGGATCTTGAGCGGCTCAAGTTGGGGCATGGCGGTCAACCGGCGTCTTGGTATCCGGAGCGGACGAAGCGCCTAGATTGCTGCTTGCCAAACCGGCTGTGCAGCATATACCTAAGACTGTCACACGCGTCGTCCGAGACCTTTTCGATCTCGTCTGAGAACACGGGGTCTCCGCCGGCACTGCGCCTCACGTCCTTACGCCGTCGGTACTTGCCAAACTCCGCAATGAGGCCCTTACAACATGGGTCAACGAGCAGGTGCGTGTACCGGCCCTGCGCGTCCTCGCAGATTGCCATCATGTCGGCCACGGTGTCGATTCCTTCTTTGACCGAGTTGTCCGCCGGCTGGATGTTGACGTGCGCCTGATACTTCAGCGCTTCGATTCGTTCCGGTCGGTCTGGCCCGCCGTACCAATGTGCGTACGGATATCGTGCTCGGATCTCCTTGGCGCGCTCGATCCACCATCCTTCGGTGTAGCCGCTAGCGTACACTTCCTCGATGCAGTGCACGACCGCGTCTCTGCCGGACCCAATAACTCCACCGACAAGATAGCAGCCTGGATGCTCGAATCCCCAATCGCACCCGACCAGGACCTCTGACCATGTGGTCTGTCGTGCCTCGACGACGTGCGTGAATCCGTCTTCGCGCGGGACCTCGACGAAGTGCGGATAGACCAGGCCCTCACCGCTGTCAGGATTGACCAGATACTCACGGTCGTACGTGCGTAGGTTGATGCGCTGCTTTACCGACTTTAGCCAGTCCTGGTCGACCTGAGGCGACTGCTCGGACGTGATCCTTAGTCCGAAGTACCCGGGCTCTCCGGCCGACGCGAGCGACATGTCTCGATACAGGATTCCGTACCGACCTCGCGTATACGTGCCGGCTTTGACGACGATCGCGTTCTTGCCGGCCCGCGACATCGTCGGTTCAACGATCGATGCCTCGAGCTCCATGCTCATGTCGTCCGTCTCGTCTTGGACGATGACGTCGAAACGCTGTCCTCGGATGCTGCCAGCGTTCTCGAAGCCCCACGTCGACAGTCTCGACCCATTCGTGTAGACGACCGACAGCTCCGACAGATTCGGCTTTCCCCTGATGGCTCCCTTGAGTTCCCCGTAGTAGTCGGGCAGCAGATGAGGGTACCAAAACACCGCCCTAGCCTGCTTCAGGCTGGGCATCAAGAGCCCGATCTTCATGTCCGGCTTGCCCATGGCCAGGCAGTGCAGCAGCACCCGCAGGAGCCACGTCTTGCCAGCGCCGCGGCCGAAACACATCACGACAGTCTTGCCCGGCCCGACCTTCTGGAAGACCTTGGATTGGTACCGATCGAGATGTATGTCCAAACTCGTTCGCTACTTCTTCTTCGCCGGCGCGACGTTTTTGAGTCTTGGGTTCGCCTTACGGGCAGCCTTGCTGGCATGACGCGTTGAACTCGCGATGATGGCTCGTGCCCTGTCCTCGCTGATGCCTTCACGCCTGGCAACGCGAGACGTAATGGCCGCAAACCCTGGGTGCTTTGCTGAGTGCTTCATTTTGGCTCTCTCACGAATCGTCGTTGCAACTCACTGAAGTTCACGGGGATCACGGTATTGCACGCTCCTCCCAAGAAATACCTGCAGCTCAACCCGGTTCGGTACACGATGATTTGCGTCCACGGGTTCACCTTGACGGTAGGGATCACGTCGATGGTGGTGAGGCTGTTCATTAGAACTCGCTCCCTGGACGCGGCCAGTATCGGTAGTCGTCTGGATGCGGCATCGACGTCGGGAATGGCGCCAGCGCATTCTGTTTTCGATGCTCCAGGCACCGTGGCATCTGCTGGGCGATCTGCGCCCGATATTGCGCATCCCACGCGGCTGTTCTGTGGTCGCTCTTCCTATCCATGGTCGCTTCTGCTATTCTTTTCGCAATGTCTACAGAATCGGCAACTTACCCGTTTGTGCTCAAGCGACGATCCCTCGCTGCGCGAGTCGGCCGTCTACCGCTGACGTGGTATCAGCATTTCCAATGCGGCCGCCGCTGCATGGGGCGTTACGCTGCTGCCAAGGTGGCGTTGCAGTTCGCGCTCCTCAGCCTCAGATCTTCCGCTGCCAAGCGTAGACCTTAACGGTCTGCTCGGCTCCTGCGCTCGTGTCCGTGCCCGCGACCATCAGGACCCTCAGCTGATCGCCCCAATGGCCATTCGCGCACGTGCCGGCCGCCAGGACTGGCGTGGTCCC
>Ga0316628_100001878_pt1 | contig 15166 bp, 13 predicted proteins | sample OWC_Aug_M2_C1_D5_FD_207648 | JGI IMG/M metagenome (GOLD analysis project Ga0316628, IMG submission 207648) | Wetland soil microbial communities from Old Woman Creek delta, Ohio, United States - OWC_Aug_M2_C1_D5_C | ecosystem: Environmental > Terrestrial > Soil > Wetlands | place: USA: Ohio... | reverse complement strand
GCACGTAAACCCCTGGATCGTCATTATGATTATCCTGATCGCCTCCGAAGTTTGGTTCTTTTCATTCCAAATAGACTGGCACACGCTCGCGTATGCGACCACCGACGGCAAAGGATTCAGCTACCGGCTCATGTCCCGGATCACGCCATTTTACGCTCTGGCCTACGTTCTCGCCCTCATCGTGGCCATTCCTTACTGGAGATATCTTGGCTTGATGTAACAAGGCCAAGGCTGGCGACGTCGTAATCTTGGGCAAGTTGCGCTCATCGCGTTCGTGAGCGCGTAGGCAAAACGCAGCGGATTGTTTATTCCGGCCGTTGATAAACAGAATCCGCGATGGCGTCGGTCAAATCCTTGGCCGCGCAGTCACAGAAAAGCTGTCCTTGTTTCAGGCCGATCACGCGATCGGCGTAGGCCCGCGTCAGCTCCAGCGTATGCAAACTGACAAGCGCCGTGATGCCATCCTCGCGGCAAACTCTTTTTAAGATTTCCAGCACCACGCGGGCAAGCGTAGGGTCGAGACTCGCAACCGGCTCATCGGCCAAAATAAGCGCGGGCTGCTGCATCAAAGTTCGGGCAATCGCAACGCGCTGCTGCTCGCCGCCGCTCAACTCATCCGCTCGCTTGTAGGCGTGCGCTAAGAGCCCCACTCGTTTGAGGTTGGTCAATGCCCGACGTCGCTCCCCTTCTGGGAATAGCCTCAACGTGCTCCGCAGCGCGGGTTGATAACCCAGCCCCCCCGAGAGGACATTTTCCATGACCGAAAGACGCCTGACGATGTTGAACTGCTGAAAAATCATGCCGATTTTGCGTCGGAGAAGACGAAGTTCCGGTGCCGCTAGTCTTAAAACATCGACCGTGGCGCCGTCGACGGGAAGCCCTAGCAGTAAGCGCGGCACGATGATTTCACCCGAGGTGGCGTCGATGAGCCGATTGATGCAGCGCAGCAAAGTTGATTTCCCCGCGCCGCTCAAGCCGATGATGCCGACAAACTCCCCCTGGCTGATCTGCAAATTAATGCCGCGCAGCACGGGCACCGCCGGGTCATAGGCCTTGTACAGATCCTTGATTTCGAGGATCATCACGATGGCTTTTTTTGCAACGCCTGTTTAAGCGGAATACCGGCAATGGCAAAAGCCTGTCGCACGGAGTCGTAATCCTTATCGGTAGCAGGGACGAATCCGTCGATTTGATAAAGATCGCGGAGCATCTTCTTTCCCTGCGGATCGCGGCTCAGGGTTAAGAAGATCTCCTCCACCTTTTTTGCGATCCCTTCGTCGAGGCTGCCGCTGAGCACTAAGTTATCCGCCGGGATCGGCTCCGAAAAAGCGATGGCGCGAATTTTTTTGATATTTTCGGGCGTTTTGAGATAACGCGTCCAAGCCGTGTCCTGGCTATCCGGCGAATTGGCATAGGTCGCCCCGGCATCCACCTTGCCATTGAGCACCGCGAGCACCGTGGCATCGTGCCCTCCGGAATAAAGAATCTGCTTGAAATCGCGCACCGGATCGATGCCGTGCTCGTGAAACATTTTTCGCGGGAAGACGTTGGCCGAAGTCGAAAGCGGGTCGCCGAAGGCGAAGGTTTTGCCGCGCAAGTCTTCCAGGCTCTTGATGCCGCTATCGGCACGCGTGATGATAGCCGCGTAGTAGTAAGGCGAGCCCTTTCGTTCCGATTTGAGCACGACGCGGACATTGGCTTCGCTCTTGGCCAAGACGTAGGATGCGGGAGTTAAAAAAGCAACGTCCAGCTTGTTCACGCGCAGAGCCTCTACGACCCCGGTGTAGTCCGTTGCGACAAATGGCTGGACCTCCATGCCCAGCTGCTTTTGTAAAATATCGACAATCGGTTGGGCGTTCTGGATAACCTGCTGGGCGTCTTCAGAAGGAACAAAGCCGACGCGAAGAATCTTGGGTGAGTTGGCAGGCTTGCCGCAGCCAGCGAGGAGCAAGAGCAAAATCAGCAGCGCCAGGTTTCGTCGCGAGCAGTTCATCTCAGGCCTCATAGATATTCAAACATCCCGGCGCGCGCAACCGGCGGCGGTGGAGCGAAACGCCCCCCCGCGGGATCTCAAATTGCAAATTATGTGGGACGGGTAATTCCTCGCATGCCGAGGACTAGGCCCATCGGCTTCGTTCACAAGACAAAAGCCCGCTAAATAGCGGCAGTGGCCACTTCTCCAAATGCCGAGGACTAGGCCCATCGGCTTCGTTGACAGGGCTCGCCCGTCGATCGCTGTCGCGCGTGAATGTCCCGGCTAGCGCTCTCTGATGTCTTCGAGAAGCTGCTCCGCGCGTTGTTTGTGCTTCGCATCATCAGAGAACTGGATCGGCAGCTCGCGAATCGCAACCAGAGAGCTCCGCGCCATGGACCAATTTTCGACCGCCATATAGCTATTCGCCAGCTCGAGTCGGCTCGCGATCACGGTGGGGTTCAGCGCGACCGCTTTTTTCAGATATTCAATTGATGTTTCAAGATTGCCTGACGGCGGCGAGCGGCCAAACACAACGGAAGCGAACAACCGGCTCGCTTTGCCGATCTCAGCCATCTTACGGTGCCAAATTCCATAAACATGGTAAGCGAAGCCGTTTTGCGGATCGAGCGCGATCGCCTTGTCAAGCGCGCTGCGGATTTCTCCCGCCAAATCAATCTGTCTGGAAATGGACGACACCAGCGCCATGCTGCCCAACGAAGCGGCGACATAGAAATGGCCCCAGGTGGAATTGGGATTGAGATTAATCGCCCGACGCGCGTATTCTTCCGCTTTGTGATACTCCCTCATCCGTTTTTCTCGCCAGTTAGAAGCCGATTCGGGGATCATATCTCCGATATCGAGGTAAGCGCGCGACAGCTTGGTCGTCGCTTCAAAATCGCTTGGATCACGCTCAAGAATCTTTAGCAGCTCGACCGACGCCTCTTTAGGTTTGAACTGGGCATAGAGCCGCTCTGCCTTTCTAAGCAGTTGCGCGCTATCGGGGTTTTGGTTCTTGCAGCACGGCGTGCGACCGTCTTCGGCGGAAGCTGCCCCGTTTTCATAAGGAAAATTCGGCTGTACACACAGAGAAGCCACCAACACAAAAAAAGTAAATCTGAGTCGCATAAATTTACCTTATGGCAATCGGCTTTCCCGCTTCATCGACCGCCACGTAGACGACCTCGGCTTCCGTCACTTTGACGCGCAGGCGCGGCTCTTTTCCGCGCTCCGCCTCAACGACGATGGCAATGGTGATGGACGTCGTGCCTTCGCGGCACACCTGCGCATAAAAGCTTACCACGTCGCCGACGTAAACCGGCGCAATGAATTCGACTTCCCGCATCGAGCGAGTTACGAAATTTCTCGAGGCGGTTCTGGAAGCGGCAATCGCACCGGCCAAGTCAATATGGCTCAGTATCACGCCGCCGAAAATAGTCCCGCGCGCATTGGTGTCGCGCGGGAGCATCGTCACTCTGAGCGTAGGCTCGCGCTGTTCGGTCATGGTCGGGATGATGAAAGCTTCCTGCCCCGAAGTTCGGACGGCACCGGGCCATCACACGTAAGCCAACCAATGGCTGTATTTTTTTTCCTTGCCTTTGATCACGTCGAAAAAGCTTCGTTGAATTTCCTCCGTGATCGGCCCCCGGCGCCCCGCGCCGATTTGACGGTCATCCACTTCGCGGATCGGCGTCAACTCGGCCGCTGTTCCGGTAAAAAACGCTTCGTCCGCGGTATAGAGCTCATCGCGCGTAAAGCGCTCCTCCACCACTGCGTAGCCATGGTCGCGGGCAATCGTGATAATGGAGTCGCGCGTGATGCCCGGCAGAATCGAAGTGAGTGGAGTGGTCTTCACTCTCCCGTTGCGGATGAGAAAAATGTTTTCACCGCTTGCCTCCGACACATAGCCCTCGGTGTCGAGCATGATCGCTTCGTCATAACCGGCCTTTTTCACTTCGGTTTTGGCTAACACGGAATTGATATAGTTTCCCGCCGCTTTGCTTTTGGTCATCATGACGTTCACGTGGTGACGGGTGTAAGAAGACACTTTGGCGCGGATGCCGTTCTTCAGCCCTTCGTCCCCGAGATAAGCGCCCCACGGCCAAACCGCGATACAAACCTCCACCGGATTTTTCGGAGCATAGAGGCCCATATCGCCGAGGCCAACGAAGGCCAGCGGGCGAATGTAGCATTCTTTAAGATTGTTGGCCCGAATCAAATCTAAAGTGGCCTGTTGCAATTGTTCGACGCTGTACGGGAGCGGAAAGCCTAGAATTTTCCCGGAATCAGCGAATCTGAGCATATGCTCCGCGAGCCGAAACACGGCAGAACGGCCGTTTTCCAACGCGTAGCAACGAATTCCTTCAAAGTAGGCCGTGCCGTAGTGGAGCGCGTGCGCCAGCACGTGGATTTTCGCATCCTCCCAGCGCACCATCGCTCCGTTAAACCAGATTTTTTCAGTTTTTAGTGACATGACGACTCTCTATCGCAATAGCACCGGCGCACCCTTAACGCCGATTCTAAAACCCGCCTACTTTTTTGCGCTCTTGATTTCACTTTACTCGCCGGGCACCCCCGCAGCAACCATAAAAAAGGCCACCACGGCACCCGTGGTGGCCTGCGAGCAGGGTGCGTGAAATATTTACAGGCCTTTTTTTAGGTTGGGCGCAGGCTTGAATCCCACAGTGCGACTGGCCTTGATCGAAATCGCCGCCCCGGTTTGGGGATTTCTCCCTTTACGGGCTTTGCGCGAGCGTACTGTAAATGTCCCGAATCCGGGCACTTGAAATCTTTTGCTTTTCTTAATCGCTCGGGAAATCCCCTCAAAGGTCGCGTCTACCGCTTCACCGGCGCACCGTTTATTGATCTTTGCCGCTTTCGCTACAGCATCAATAAGTTCGCTTTTTGTCATTCCGTTCACCTCCCTCCCATTTCAATTCAGCATCGACTGCAATGAATAAATAAAGCGCTGTCGTTATAGAAAACAACGAGAGATCATTTCGAATTCAGCCGGAAATGTCAAACGGATTTGCGGGTCGCCAAGCGCTCATAGAGCAGCCCGTAGCGCACCCCTTGGTCGCTGACCACGATCTCTTCCGCCCCGAAGGTCGTCATGACGCGTTCGGTCAACCAGGCGCCGGCGAGAATAACGTCGGCTCGTTTCGCCTCCAATCCTGGAATCATTTTCCGTTCCGCGGTCGTTTTCGACTGGAAGAGCCGCACCTGCCGCTTGACTTCCGCGAGTTTGAGGCAAGCGCCATGAACAGCGCGATGCGAATAGCGCGCCAGTTGCTTCTCAACCGCCGCAAGCGTCGTGAAAGTTCCCGCGATGCCCACTAACGTCACTTGAGTACTCGAACCGCCCAAAGCTTTCCCCACGGGAATAAGGTCCCGATCGATTGCCGCCACCATCGCCGCGCATTGACCTTCGCCCACAGGATCCGAATGGAGAAACCGTTCCGTGAGTCGCACCGAGCCGATATCGATGCTTAAGGCTCGCGCGACTCCGTTTTCATTGCCACGGATAAATTCCGTGCTGCCGCCGCCGATATCAATCACCAATACCTCCCGCGCGCCGAGTGTAAGCCCTCGCTGCACCGCCAAGAACGAATAAGCCGCCTCTTCATCCCCTGAAATGACGCGAACGCTCAATCCGATCTCTTGCCGCCAGCGTTCCCTCACTTCACGGCTGTTGCGCGCATCGCGCAGCGCGCTTGTGCCCACGGCAGTGATTTCTTCGACGCCGAGATTCTTGCAGGCCGCCAGATAACGCTCGAGGACCTCGCGGCTGCGCCTTTCGCTTTCGGCGCCGATGAATCCGCTTTGATCTACGCCTTGGCCAAGCCGGGAAATCTCGGCGAGGTCAGCCAACACGCGGAAACGGCCTCCGTCTCGGAGTTCCGCGATCAAGCACAAAACCGTGTTGGTACCGATATCAATGAAGGCGAAACGCGGCGCGCTCATCGAGAGATCAGTGCGGCTAGCGTGGAAGGCGGCGCGGCGTTGAAAGCGATTTCGGCGGCTTGATTTTCGCAAATCCAGGCATCCATGTCCGCGAGCGCGCGGCGCGCCATCGTTTCCTTCTTAACCTTGCCGCGCAGCGGCTCCGCTAACGGCGGAATCAAGCCAAAGTTTACGTTCATGGGCTGAAATCTTTTGCGCTCTGCATCGGAAATGTAGCGCAACAGCGCGCCGAGCGCGGTGGTGGGCGGGGGAACGACCGGCTGCTGATCGACGAGCAGACGCGCGGCATTGACGCCCGCGAGAAGCCCTGTTGCGGCGGATTCAATATAGCCTTCGACGCCGGTTATTTGTCCGGCGAAAAAAAGCCTCGCTTGCTCGCGCCATTGAAGCGTCGGCTTGAGGTGAAGCGGCGCATTGATGAAAGTATTGCGGTGCAAACTGCCAAGCCGGACAAATTCGGCTTTCTCGAGTCCCGGAACCAGCGCAAACACCCGCCGCTGTTCCGGGTAAGTCATTTTAGTCTGGAAACCAACCAGATTGTAAAGCGTCTCATCGCGATTCTCCTGGCGCAATTGCACCACCGCGTACGGCCGCTTGCCGGTGCGCGGATCGATGAGACCCACGGCTTTCATCGGACCAAAAGCCAGCGTTTCTTTACCGCGGTCCGCCATTTCCTCGATCGGCATGCAACCTTCAAAGGGCACAAAGCGCTCGAAGCTGCGCGTCGGCACTCGTTCTGCGCTCAACAGCGCCGCTACGAAGCGGTCATACTCGTCGCGGTTGAGCGGCAAATTCAAATAATCGCTGCCATCGCGATCATAGCGCGACGCCTTGAACGCGGCGTCGGGATTGATAGAGTCCGCGGTGATAATCGGCGAGATGGCGTCGTAAAAATAGAGATGCTCTGAGCCCAAAAGCGCGGCCAGGCCTTGCGACAGCGCCGGGGAAGTCAACGGGCCCGTGGCGAGAATCACGACTCCCTGCGGTATTTCTCCTATCTCGCGACGCACCAGGCGCACGGTCGGAAGCGCTTCGATCGCCTCGGTCAAGGAGCGCGCGAAGCCATCGCGATCGACGGCAAGAGCGGAACCCGCCGGCACGCGCTGGGCCTCGGCGATGCGAATCACGAGGGAGTCAAGTCTGCGCATTTCCTCCTTTAACAGACCCGCAGGCGCGGACAGCGAATTCGAACGCAGCGAATTGCTGCAAACGAGTTCACCCAGATAGCCGCTTCTGTGTGCTTCAGTCATGCGCCGCGGGCGCATCTCGAAGAGCTCCACTGCCACGCCCCGGCGGGCGAGTTGCCAGGCCGCTTCACAGCCCGCCAGGCCGCCACCCACTATGCGGACGATGTTTTCCATCATCGAGTGTGAATTATTCATCATCAGAAAAAAACTGCGACGCTATGTCGATCGAGGGGTGAGCCGAAGGAGTAAAGTGCAAAGTGTTAAGAGCAAGTCAGCGATTGCTTCTGAAAAGTTCCTTGCTCCCTGCTCTGTGCCCTATGCTAACGCGCCCAGGCCCATTGCTTCGCTCTGGAAGGCTCGTCCCGCGACCGTTGTCACGCGTCACCCGGCCGATTAATCCGCCACTTGAATCGAATAGCCGCATTCTTTATTACGGCAGCGGCGCGTGTGGCCGGCACGCTTGGTCACCTTCTCAACCAGGATCGGGGCATTGCATTCGGGGCAAGGACCGGCGACCGGTTTATCCCAGGAGGCAAATTTGCATTTCGGATACTGGTCGCAGCCATAGAACAGTTTGCCCCAACGAGACTTGCGTTCCTTGACATTGCCGGCGCCGCAATCCGGACACTTGATGCCCAGATCCACCGGCTTCTCGAGCGGGCGGATGGTTTTGCATTCCGGATAACCGCTGCAACCGAGAAATTTGCCGTACTTCCCCCAGCGCAACTGCATCGGCCTGCCGCATTGCTCGCAAGTTTCATCAACCTGCACGTCCTCGGCAATTTTGATCTTGCCGCTCTCATCCCGCGTAAAGTTCCTGGTACTTTTGCATTCGGGATACTGCGGGCACGCCAAGAACTCCCCATTACGCCCCCATTTGATGACCATCATGGCGCCGCATTTCTCGCAGGGAATGTCCGTCGGCACTTCTTGTCGCTTCACGTCGCGCATCTCGGTTTCAGCCTTCTTGAGATCGCGCGCGAAAGGCGTATAGAAGCGCTTCATCGCCTTGGTCCACTTCTCCTTGCCGTCCTCGATCTTGTCGAGTTCATCTTCCATTCCGGCCGTGAACTCGACGTTGAGGATATCGGGAAAACTCTCCACCAAAAGATCCGTCACCAGAAATCCCAGGTCCGTAGGCGCTAGCGTTCGCCGCTCGTCCTGGGCGACATATTCGCGATCCAGGATGTTGGAAATAATCGCGGCATAGGTCGATGGCCGGCCAATGCCGTTCTCGTCGAGTTCTTTGATCAAGGAGGCTTGGGTGTAGCGCGGCGGCGGTTGCGTGAAATGTTGGCGCGGCTCCATCGAGATAAGCTTGAGCGCGTCGCCCTGCTGCAGGTCGGGAAGCATGCCGTCGGTCTCTGGCGCTTCCTCTTCGGATTCCTCGTCGCCGTTTTCTTTGGCGGCGCGTTCGTCCCGTCCCTCGATGTAAACTTTCATAAATCCATCGAACTTGATCTGCTGACCGGTGGCCCGAAAGACCGCTTCTTTAACCGGAATTTCAAAAGCGGTCTGATCGAACACCGCCGGGACCATCTGGCTCGCAACAAACCGATCCCAAATCAGCGAATAAAGCTGATAGGCATCGCGCCGCAAATGCCGCCGCACCCGCTCGGGGCTGTAGTCCAGCGAGGTCGGGCGGATCGCTTCGTGCGCATCCTGCGCGCCTTTTTTCGAGCGATAGGCGTTCGGTCTTTCCGGCAGGTAATTCTTGCCGTATTGTCCGGCGATGAACTGGCGCACGGCATGGAGCGCATCGTTCGAGACGCGGGTCGAATCGGTGCGCATATAAGTGATCAAACCCACAGAACCCTCGTCGCCAAGCTCTACACCTTCATACAACTGCTGGGCGAGCTGCATCGTGCGTTTAGGCTGAAAGCCCAGCTTTCGCGCCGCCTCCTGTTGCAGCTTGCTAGTGACGAAAGGCGGCGTCGGATAACGGCGCCGTTCTTTCTTTTCCACATCGCCGATCACCCACGACGCACCGTCCAGAGATTGAAGGACCTGTTGGACGCGCGGCTCGGAGTCGAGGCGGAATTTTTTGACGTCGAGCTTTTGTCCCTGCCACTGAACCAAGCGCGCCTTGAATGCAGGCGGCACGCGCCCCTCCAAAAGCGCCGTGAGCGACCAGTACTCTTGAGAGTCGAAGGCGCGGATCTCCTTTTCGCGCTCGCACACCAAGCGCACCGCTACTGATTGGACACGGCCGGCGCTCAGTCCCCGGCGCACTTTGTTCCACAGCAACGGGCTGATCTTATAACCCACAAGACGATCGAGGATCCGGCGGGCGATTTGCGCGTCAAATTTGTTGCGATCCAACTCCTGTGGATTGGCGATCGCCTCCTGCACCGCCTTGCGCGTGATCTCGTTGATTAAAACGCGATGCACCCGCTTGTGGTTCTTCGCGACCTGATCGGCGATGTGCCAGGCGATCGCTTCGCCTTCGCGGTCGGGATCGGAGGCGAGGTAAATATTCTCTTTGCCCTTGGCAGCTTTTTTCAAGTCATCAATGACTTTTTTCTTCGCTTGAATCACGTGAAAATCGGGCGCGAAGTCCTTTTTAATGTCCACGCCCAGCTTGCTTTTAGGCAAATCCACAATATGTCCGACGGAAGCTTTCACTTGGAAATCTCTCCCCAGATACTTTCCCAGGGTCTTGGCCTTGGCCGGGGATTCCACGATAACTAAATTTTTGGCTGCCATATCAACTGATTCATCCCTTGCGTCTAAAATTGAGCGGCAGGGTTTATTCCACCGTGTAGCGTTTTCCGGCGAGTTGCCGGACATAACCCTGCAATTCCAGGTCCAAAAGAACCTCCGATACTTCGGCGGGACTCAGACCGCTGCGTTCTATCACTTCGTCAATTTGCGCCGAGCCCTCTTGCAGCAAAGCAAAGACCCTCCGCGCTTCCGCGCGTGCCTGTTGTGGGAGCGCCCGTTGGGCGCCTGTGGCGCCCAGGCGCGCGCGATTCAACAACTGTGGCGCAGTCTCCTCCATAATGTCGGCGGCAGTTTCAAGCTGTGGCGCAATCTCCTCGATAATGTCGGCGGCAGTTTCAACTAGCTTCGCTCCCTGTCGAATCAAACGGTGCGTGCCGCGGCTTCGGCTCGCGCCCACTTCACCCGGCACGGCAAAGACTTCCCGCCCTTGCTCCAGCGCCAACGCGGCGGTGATCAACGACCCGCTCTTTTCCGTCGCTTCCACTACCACCACACCGAGCGACAAACCGCTGATCAGTCGATTGCGCGCGGGAAAATTGAACGCCAGCGGACCCGTTCCCATCGGAAACTCCGAAAGCACCGCGCCGCTTTCGCTGATTCGGTGATAAAGTTTCTCATGCTCCGGCGGATAGGGGCGATCCACGCCGGATCCGAGCACCGCAATGGTACGCCCGCCTGCGCTCAGCGCCGCTTCATGCGCCGCGCCGTCAAGACCGCGCGCCATCCCGCTAATCACGGTGAAACCTAATGAGGCCAACTCGCGGCACAAATTGCGCGCCACGCGCCGGCCGTATTCACTGGCGCTGCGCGAACCAACCACAGCGACGGCTTTATTATCCTCGGCGCAAAGGCGCCCTTTGGCATAAAGCAGCAGCGGCGGATCGGCGATCGTGCGCAGCCGTGGAGGATAGGCGGCGGCGGTAAACGGGATGAGAGTCGCTCCCGCCTGTTCAACACGACGGATTTCTTGGTCAACTTCCTGCCATTGCGCAAACCCCAGTAGCCCTTCAATCACACTGGCATCGAGCCCCTCGATCGCCGACAGCTCAGAAACCGTTGATGAAAACGCCGCCGCGGGATCGGCAAAATGAGCCGCAAGTTTCTTAAAAGTGACGCACCCCAGCCCTTTCACTCGCGTGAGCGCGATCCACGGCGCATAATCGCTTCGCACAGGAGCAGACACCACAAACCTTTCCGCAAAAGTTAGTGAACCCTCAATCATACTTCTTTGCGTCCTGTCAACTGAGAAGTTCAGAGAGACAAACTACTAAGATAAGGCAAATTTACATCCAAGGCCAGAACCACACGGGCCAAGCTCGGCGCAGGCAAAGTCGCAAGCGGCAGCAAAACCGCAGTACGTTGCCGGAAAGACTCGATTTTAGGGCCTGCCATGGAGTTCGCATTTATTGACTGCACGGCGCGCGACTTCATCGTTTTTTTCTCTTGGGTTGTTCGCGCCGCGCCCGCAACATGAGCTTGATCGGTGCATATTCCAAACCGAGGGCGGCGCGCAGTTGATGAACGAGATATCTTTGATAGCTTTCCGGCACCGCTCCGGGCGAATTCACAAACAAAGTAAACCTCGGGGGACAGGTTCCGGTCTGAGTTCCATAATAAAATTTGACCTGACGCCCGTGAAACTGCGGCGCCGGGTGGGCTCTCACGATGGCTTGCAGCGCCTCATTGACGGCCGAAGTGCGCACCTTGCTGCGATAACGCTTCATCACGAGCACTGCGCGCTCCAGCATTTTTCTGACCCCGAAGCCGGTTGCCGCGGAAATGAAACTGACGGGGACGTGTTCAAGGAAAGAGAGCTTGTAATAAACGTCTTTCCGGTAGGCTTCGACATCCCTGCCTGCTTGAGCCGCCACATCCCACTTGTTAATCGCCAGCAGGAGCGCCTTGCCGCGCTGACAGGCGTAACTCAAGATTTGCGCGTCCTGATCGGTTACGCCCTCGACCCCATCCACAAGATGAATGATAAGATCGCCGCGATCTACAACCCGGAGCGCGCGCTGCACGCTAAACTGCTCGACCCGATCGTCGATGCGCGCTTTGCGCCGCATCCCGGCAGTGTCCACTAAAACGCACCGCTGTCCGGCTAGATCAAACGGTGTGTCTAACGCGTCACGCGTCGTTCCCGGCTTCTCATCGACGACAGAGCGCTCGAAACCCAACAACTGATTGGTCAGCGTTGATTTGCCTACGTTTGGTCGGCCCACAATCGCAATGCAGAGAGCCGCTTCCGCCGGTTCGGTGGCATCCGCTTCAGACTCGTCGGGGAAACACTGAACAATTTCATCCATAAGTTCCGTCACGCCTAGGCCGTGTTCGGCGGAGATCGGAAATAATCTGTCCAACCCCAAAGAATAAAATTCATACAAGTTCTGCTGCTTGTGATGAGTATCTAACTTGTTGACTGCGAAAAAGACTGGCTTGCTGGTTTTTCTAAGTTGATCGACGGCGCCGCGATCGATCGGATTGAGCCCGCCCTTACCGTCGAACAAAAAGAGAATCACGTCCGCTTCGGCGATCGCGTTGCTGCTTTGTTCCTGGATCCTCGACTCGAGCCCTTCTTTGGCCTGCGCATCCAGGCCTCCGGTATCGATGAGCAAAAACTTTTTTCCGCACCAATCGGCCGCCGCATAATTGCGGTCCCGGGTAACTCCGGGAAGATCGTGAACGATCGCCTTTCGTTCACCCGCAAGGCGATTGAATAATGTCGATTTACCCACGTTGGGACGGCCCACAATGGCAACCACTGGCAAGCTACGTCCCGATTGCGGGTTGAGCACCGCCGCCGGCTTGACCACTTTATAACCCCATCTCTTTTAGCGCATGAGGGTCTTGCGTCCATCCTCTATCGACTCGAATGAACAACTCTAAAAAGACTTTGCATCCCAATAATGCTTCCAACTCTTCTCTCGCCTGCTTGCCGATCTCTTTCAACATCGTGCCTCTTTTGCCGATCAAAATCGGTTTGTGCGACTCCCGATCTGTGTGAATCGTCGCTTTAATCACAATCAGATTCTTTTCTTCTTTCTCCGTAAATTCATCAATGGTGACGGCGATGCCATAAGGAATTTCCTCGCGGGTTAGAAGAAAAACCTTCTCGCGAACGATCTCGGCGGCGATAAATCGCTCGCTCTGATCCGTAAGCTCGCCCTCGGGAAAGAACTTTGGCCCTTCAGGCAGCCCTTTCTCTATGAGTTCCAGCACAACCTGGAGATTTTCCCCTTTCAAAGCGCTGATGGGAATAATTTCCCGGTTTGGCAACAACTCGGAACAGCGCTGGATAAGCGGCAACAGCTTCCCCTTGGAAATCAGGTCGATCTTGTTCAACAGGATCAGCACCGGCCCCTTCACATGGAGCAAGGTGGCGGCAATTTTTTCGTCTTCCCGGCCGATGCGCTCATGCGCATCCAGCAGCCACAGGACGGCATCGACCTCGTGAAGGGTATCGAGCGCGATGTCCACCATCCGGCGGTTCATCAGTGAGCGCGGTTGATGAATCCCGGGCGTGTCCAAGAAAATCATTTGGCTACAGGCCGCATTTCTTATTCCGGTGATGCGATTGCGCGTGGTTTGTGGCTTCGGTGTTACGATCGCCACCTTCTCGCCGAGTATCTGGTTGAGCAATGTGGATTTGCCCACATTGGGACGCCCGACAATGGCGATATATCCGGATCGAAATGCCGTCTTTGCTTCGCCCTTGTTGTTATTTTCCGGCTCTGTCATAAATTTCAACGTAGTAGCGCAACATTATGCGCAGGCGCGCCGCGGGATTCAAGATGACCAAGACCCAATTGCGAGAAACATGTCCGGCAGGACCATTTAGGCTTACCACCCTCATGCGCAAACGGCTGACCCGTCGCGCTCAAGAAATGATTGAGAGCTCTCTGCCGCATTTTCCCGAACTCAACGGACAGATAATTACAGTAGGGTACACGCGCAAGCATTTGGGCAGCGCGACCGTCATTTATCGCAAGGGGGTAATCTCAGGGTTGGCGATTCGCCTCAAAGTACGCAAACTCACGCATCAGACTATTGGCCATGAGTTGACTCATTTGCTGCAGGGCCTGGCTCATGCCCACCGTTCAAGCGCCGGCTGCGCGGATTCGGCGAAGATACCATCCGGGGAGAAGCAGTGCGACATCTGGACGCTGGCGCGGCATGAGCTTTTCTGCGATGACGCCCCGACCTATTTGCGCCTGCCGCGCGTCATGCGCGAATCATGGCCGGCTTACGCTGCGGCCGTGCGCGCGTTGTGCATAAAGGCCATCGACAAGCGAAAAAGCCATCGACGCTATATCCAATGGCTGGAAGCGGAGATCCGCGCCCTTGCCAACACGCCGCTCAAAGACCCTACTCCGCATCAACAACTCGAGTTGCCCTGGCCGAACTAACACGAATTTCTCACAGTTCGAGGAAAAACGATGACACTGTGTCAACCGAAAAATAGCAAAGAGCAGAGCGCAAAGCGCTCAGAGCGAGTCGGCGAACACTTCTGAAAAGCTCCTTGCTCCCTGCTTCATGCCCTGTGCAAAATGCACAGGCTCATTGCCTCGCTCTGGAGAACTCGCCTCTCGATCACTCGTACACTTGAAAAATTCGGGCTATGGCCGTAGCAGGGAATCAATTTCCCCAAGCTCTTGAGACCTCAACTTCCAATCGGCAGCTTTGAGATTACTCAACAAATGATCGAGTGTTTTGGCTCCGGTGATGACCGAGCAGACTTGCGGCTGCGCAAGCAGCCACGCTTGGGCCAGTTCATTCATGCCGCGGCCTTGCTCTTTGCACCACGCTGACAACTTGACGACCTTTGCATAGTTGGCCTCGGTCATTAAAGCGCGGACATATCTGGCGTCCTCGCCGCGGGAACCCGGCGGGGGCGGCGTTCCCTGCTCATACTTGCCAGTTAGAAAGCCGCCGGCCAGCGGGAAATACGGCACAAAACCGACACCGTGAGCGCGGCAGTAAGGCAATACCTCACCTTCGACACGGCGCCTGAGCATGTTGTACTCGGATTGAATCACGACGAACGGCGACCAGCCCTTGAGTTGCGCCAGAACGTTGGCATGGGCCAACTGCCATGAGGCGTAGCGCGACGCACCGACGTAGCAGACTTTGCCCATGCGAATCAGATCGTCGAGCGCGCGCAGCGTTTCCTCGATTGGCGTCGTATCATCCCAATGGTGCGTATAATAAAGATCGATGTGATCGGTCTGCAGCCGGCGCAAGCTCCGCTCCACGGCCTGCATGAGCTGGTAGCGCGATGCCCCCCAGGTGTTGGGACCGTCTTTTCGGGGAAAGGAAAATT
>Ga0316628_100001877_pt1 | contig 15167 bp, 15 predicted proteins | sample OWC_Aug_M2_C1_D5_FD_207648 | JGI IMG/M metagenome (GOLD analysis project Ga0316628, IMG submission 207648) | Wetland soil microbial communities from Old Woman Creek delta, Ohio, United States - OWC_Aug_M2_C1_D5_C | ecosystem: Environmental > Terrestrial > Soil > Wetlands | place: USA: Ohio... | reverse complement strand
GCGCGCCTCGACCGCGTGCTCGAGCTGCTGGCCGAGCGCCTGGGCGTGCTGCGCCTTTCCAAGGAGATCGGCGACCAGACGCGCAAGGCCTTCGACGAGCGCCAGCGCGAGCACGTGCTGCGCGAGCAGATGCGCCAGATCCAGAAGGAGCTGGGCGAGACCGAGGACAGCACGGCCGAGCTCGAGGAGCTGAAGAAGGCGATCGACGAGGCGGGCATGCCCGAGGACGTGGCCAAGCACGCCAACAAGGAGCTGAAACGCCTGCAGCGCATGAGCGAAGGCGGCGGGGAGTCTTCCATGCTGCGCACCTACCTCGAGTGGCTGACCGAGCTGCCGTGGAAGGCCGAGGCGGAGAAGCCGATCGACATCGCCGGGGCGAGGAAGGTGCTCGACGAGGACCACTTCGGCCTGGAGAAGATCAAGCGCCGCATCCTCGAGTACCTCGCGGTGCGCAAGCTCAACCCCGAGGGCAAGAGCCCGATCCTGTGCTTCGTCGGCCCGCCGGGCGTGGGCAAGACCTCGCTCGGCCAGTCGATCGCGCGCGCCACGGGGCGCAAGTTCCAGCGCGTCGCGCTGGGCGGCCTGCACGACGAGGCCGAGATCAGGGGCCACCGCAGGACCTACATCGGTGCGCTGCCCGGCAACATCATCCAGGCGATCCGCCGCGCCGAGTCGCGCACCGCGGTGCTGATGCTCGACGAGATCGACAAGGTCGGCGCGGGCGGCTTTCACGGCGACCCGGCCTCGGCGCTGCTCGAGGTGCTCGATCCGGAGCAGAACTCGAAGTTCCGCGACAACTACCTGGGCGTCGACTTCGACCTGTCGAAGATGATGTTCATCGCCACCGCGAACGTGCTCGACACGATCCCGGGGCCGCTGCGCGACCGCATGGAGATCATCCAGCTGCCGGGCTATACGGAGAAGGAGAAGCTCGAGATCGCGATGCGCTATCTGGTGAAGCGCCAGCTCGAGGCCAACGGCCTGAAGCCCGGCCAGGCTTCGATCAGCGACGCCGCGCTGGCGTCGATCGTGCGCGATTACACGCGCGAGGCGGGCGTCAGGAGCCTCGAGCGCGAGATCGGCTCGGTGTTCAGGCACGCCGCGATGCGCATCGCCGAGGGCGAGGCGCAGACCGCGGCCGTGGACGCAGCCGACCTGCACGCGATCCTCGGCGCGCGCAGGTTCGAGAGCGAGGTCGCGCAGATGACCAGCGTGCCGGGCGTCGCGACCGGGCTCGCCTGGACGCCGGTCGGCGGGGATATCCTCTTTATCGAGGCGACGCGGGTCCCGGGCGCGGGCAAGCTGATCCTCACCGGGCAGCTCGGCGAGGTGATGAAGGAGTCGGCGCAGGCCGCGCTCACGCTCGCCAAGCGGCTGCTCGGCGATCCGCTGGAGAAGTCAGACATCCACGTGCACGTGCCTGCGGGCGCGACGCCCAAGGACGGGCCGAGCGCGGGCGTGGCGATGTACCTCGCGCTGGTGTCGCTGCTCATCGGCAAGCCGGTGCGCAGCGATGTCGCCATGACCGGCGAGATCTCGCTGCGGGGCCTGGTGCTGCCGATCGGCGGCGTGAAGGAAAAGACGCTCGCCGCGCTGCGCGCGGGCATCAAGACCGTGATGCTGCCGAAACGCAACGAAAAGGACCTGGAAGACGTCCCCACCGAGGCGCGCGAGAAGCTCCAGTTCGTGTTCCTGGAGAGAGTCGAGGACGCTGTCGCGGCCGCCATCGGCGAGCTGCCGGAGTCGCTGCGCAAGCAGGCCGCCTGAAACTAGGGCAACATCGCAGCGATGCGCGTGGCCCTGTTTCTGCACGTCGTCTCGGCAGTCGTCTGGGTCGGCGGCATGTTCCTCGCCTACGTGGCGGTGCGGCCGGCGGCGGTTGAGGCGCTCGAGCCGCCGCTGCGGCTGCGCCTTTGGGCCGGCATCTTCCGGCGCTTCTTCCGCTGGGTGTGGGCAGCGGTCGCGCTGCTGCTTGTCACGGGATTTTCGATGATGGGCGAGATGGCCCGCGTGCCGGTCTACGTGCAGGCCATGGCGGGCGTCGGCATCCTGATGATGGGCATCTTCATGCATGTGTATTTCGCGCCCTTCGGGCGGCTGAAGCGCGCGCTCGCCGCTCAGGACTGGAAGTCGGGCGGCGCGGCGCTCGGCCAGATCCGCGTGCTGGTCGGCGTCAACCTGCTGCTTGGCATCGCCAACCTCGCCGTGGCGGTGCTCGGTCCGGGCGTCCACTAGCGCGCGATCAGCGTTCCTCGCGCATGACGATGGGCTGGAGCCCGGGCGCGTGCTGCCCGAGCTTCAGGCGCACGAGCTCGGCGTCGCGGCGCGGCAGGGCCGGGGCCAGCCTTACGCGGAACATCTCGCTGCCGTCGGCTGCCTCAATCCGGGTCACGGTGCACGCAAAGCCCGCCGCGGCCATGCGCGCCGCCAGCTGGCGCGCATGGGCCTCTTGCCGGAAGGCGCCCAGCTGCACCACGTAACCCGTGCCGGGCGAAGCGGCGGCGCTCGGCTCGTCGGCTGGCGTCGGCGCCGCTTGAGCGGCCGCGCTCGGCTTTGTCATCGCGGCGCGCGGCAGGTACGCGAGGGAGCGCAGGTTCTCGACGGGGTCCTCGACACCCTCGCCGACCGATAAGACCCTGGCTTCGTCCACCCATACCGCGTAGAGCGCGTTCGAAGATTCGATGACGAGATCCTTCCCGCCGATCGAGACGCGCGCGTAGGCGCGCAGCTCGGAGGCGCGCAGCGCGGCATCGGGCTTGCCGAGCGGAGCGGTGGCCGCGTCCGGCATGCCGAGCGCGAACAGGACGCGCAGCGTCTTTCCGGGTGCGATACGCGTCAGGCCTCGGCCACCGTCCGACCACTTGTCCATGGAGACGAATTTCTTGTCCGGAACTCGGGGATCGAATTCGTCGTTCGGCAGGACCTTCACGACGGCGAAGACCCCTTTGGCGCCGCTTTCGACGCGCGCCGTGTACTGCAGCGCGACGCCCCGTTTCGGCGGGCTCACCGCTTTGGCCGAGATGCCCCACTCCTTCACCACGCACTCCGGTGCGTAGCCCGGGGCCTGGTACACGAAATTCGCGTAGAACCGCGTCGGGCTGGTCGCGCCGGGCGTCTGCCTGAGAATCTCCCAGACCTCGACCGCCTTGCCTTCCTTGAGCGCCTGCACCAGCGGCACGGCGTCGCTGCCGCTACCTTCCGTAATCTCGAAAAACAGACCCTGCTTCGTGTCGCCGCCTTGCGCGATGGTCCGCGGATCGAGCGGCTCGATGCTCATGCCGATCGACGCAGGCACCGGGCCCGCCAGCCCGAGCTGCGGCTGCATGTATCGTTGGAATATCAGTAAGCCGGCCCCCAGCGCCGCGATCGCGAGCGCCGCCCCGGCAACGAGGCGGGCACGCACCGGATGGGCGTCGATTGCGCGCGACAGCGCCGACAGAAAGCTCATTGCTGCGGTTTACCTCCCCCGGGCGAAGCATACCAAGCAACAATGGAGCGACCTCGATCGACGCGCTACTTCGCGAACTTGTAGAAGTTCTGGTTGAGCCACGCGACCAGGTCCTCGACCTCCTGCTTCGTGAACCTGGCGTTGTAGCGCACGCGCGCCTGTTCCTGGGGGCCGCTCGCCTTCGATACGTCACTGCGGTAGCGCTCGCGCTCGGCCGGTGTCATCAGCTCCGCGCCGTAGATGTACTCGTGCTTTTCCGCTGGCTGCCCAAAGGCAGGGAGGAGGGGGACCAGGCAGAGAGCCGCGAGGATCAGGGCGCGAAGCATGGGAACACCCTAGCGCAGCGTCGCGGCCATTCCTTGATCCTGGTCAATCGCTGCGGCACCGGATGCGCGAAGTTGGCGCCATGCCCTGGACCGCGCAGCGTTATCCGCCGTCAATGGCGCATCTACCGGCACTGGTGCGCGACAAGGCGATCGAGATCGCCAACGCGTTGCTCGACGAGGGCATGGACGAGGGCAAGGCGATACGCATCGCGATCGCCAAGGCAAAGCAGTGGGCCGCCGGACGCGGCCGCGGTTCGGGCTAGTCCCGGACCGGCACCCGGTCGAGCTCGGAGAGCCAGGCGTCGGCGACGCCGTCGGAAGGCGCGCGCCAGTCGCCGCGCGGCGAGAGCGACCCTCCCGAGCCGACCTTGGGGCCGTTGGGCAGCGCACTGCGCTTGAACTGGCTGGTCTGGAAGAAGCGCACGAGGAACACGCGGAGCCACTTGCGGATCTCGGCCAGACGGTAGCCATCCTTGCCGCGCCACGCGTTCCACGCGAGGAACGCCACCTTGGACGGCGCGTAGCCGAAGCGCAGCGTGTAATAGAGGTGGAAGTCCTGCAGCGCGTAAGGCCCGATGACGCTCTCGGTGAGCTGCGCGGGCTGTCCGCGCTTGTCGCCCGGCACCAGCTCGGGGCTGATCTCGGTCGCGAGCACGCGCTCCAGCACGCGGCTCACCGGCCGCTCGAACTGGCCCGATTTGGCTACCCAACCGATCAGGTACTTGATGAGCGTCTTCGGCACGCTGGCGTTGACGTTGTAGTGCGACATCTGGTCGCCGACGCCGTAGGTACACCAGCCGAGCGCAAGCTCCGACAGGTCGCCGGTACCGACGACGATGGCGCCGTTCATGTTGGCGAGCCGGAACAGGTGGCTGGTGCGCTCGCCCGCCTGCACGTTCTCGAAGGTCACGTCGTAGAGCTTGCGCCCGCGCGCGTAGGGGTGGCCCAGGTCCTTGAGCATCTGCATGCAGGAAGGGCGGATATCGATCTCCTCGGCGCTCGCGCCGATGGCGCGCATCAGCGCCCAGGCCTGGCTCTTGGTGCGCGAGGTGGTGGCGAAGCCAGGCATGGTGTAGGCGAGGATGCCGCGCCGGGGGAGGCCGAGCTCGTCCATGGCGCGCGCGCACACCAGCAGTGCCTGCGTCGAGTCGAGCCCTCCCGAGACGCCGATCACCAGCTTCTTTGTGCCGGTGGCGCGCATGCGCGTGACGAGCCCCTGCACCTGGATACGGTAGACCTCCTCGCAGCGCGCGTCGCGTGTCGCAGGGTCGCCGGGCACGTAGGGAAAGCGTGCCACGCTGCGCGCGAGCGGCAGGCGCCCTTCGGGCAGCGCGAGCGAGAAGCCGACCTCTCGAAAGCGCCCCACCTCGGCGCGATGCCGCGCGAGCGACTGGCCAAAGGAGTTCTGCCGCATGCGGTCGGCCGCGAGCCGGTCGAGGTCGATGTCGGCGAGCGTAAGCTGCGGCTCGCTGGCGAAGCGCCGCGACTCGGCGAGCAGCGTGCCGTTCTCCCAGGCCATGGCATGGCCGTCCCAGGCAAGGTCGGTGGTCGATTCGCCCGGCCCCGAGGCGCTGTACAGGTAGGCCGCGATGCAGCGCGCCGACTGGTTTGAGGCGAGCTCGCCGCGGTAGGCATGCTTGCCGATCACCACGTTGGACGCCGACAGATTGGCGATGAGCGTCGCGCCGGCGAGCGCGGCGAACGTGGACGGCGGCGCCGGCACCCACAGGTCCTCGCAGATCTCGGCGAACAGCTTGAGCTTCGACTGCTCCTCGAGCCGAAACACCAGGTCAGTGCCGAAGGGGGCCGTCTGCCCGGCGAGCGTGATTGCGCTGCGTATGCAGGTCTCGCCCGGCGTGAATTGGCGCAGCTCGTAGAACTCCCGGTAGTTCGGCAGATAGGACTTGGGCGCTACGCCGATCAGCCTGCCGCCGCAGATGAGCGCCGCGCAGTTGTAGAGCAGCCCGTCGACCTGCACCGGCAGCCCGACCAGCGCGGCGATCGGCAGCGCACGCGTGTCGCGCAGCAGCGCGGCGAGCGCTGCCTCGGACGCGGCGATCAGCGCCTGCTGGTGGAACAGGTCCTCGCAGGTGTACGACGACAGCCCCAGCTCCGGGAACACGACGAGGATCGCACGCTCGCGCGCGGCCCGGCGCATGAGCTCCGCCGTGCCGCGCGCGTTGAAGGCCGGGTCGCCGACGCGCAGCGCCGGGGTGCCGAGCGCGACGCGCACGAAGCCGTGGCGGTAGAGGTTGAAGAATGCGCCCCGGGCTGCCATGGGCACATTCTAGCCCAGTCTGGCTATGGTATCCTATGCCATATGTGGCTGCTCCAAGAGAAGGTGCTGCTCGGCGACGGCACGTTGCTCGAGGTCGAGCTCGCCGCGGACGGCCGCTACCGGCTGCGCTACGGTGAGCTGGTCGAGTACCGGGACCACCAGCGCCGGGTGGGCGGACGCGCGCTCGCCTACGCCTTCCGCTCGGTCGAGCAGCTGCGCTACGACTTCGAGCGCGACGTCGAGAGCCTGGGTGGGACGCTTGGCGAAACGGCTTGAGCTGCGCGTCGGCGGTCCGGGCGACGCGCTCGACCGCTTCGAGGCGGCATGGAACCGGAGGCTGGAGGGCGGGCGAGCGCTGCCGCTCGCGATCCTGACGCTTCCCGACCTGCCGGCGCTGCTGAAGCAGCTCTCTCCCGCGCGTTGGACGCTGCTCGCGCGACTGCGTGCGGCGGGACCGCTGTCGGTCTACGAGCTGGCCAGGCAGCTCCAGCGCGACTACAAGAACGTGCATACCGACGTGAAGCGCCTGATCGAGCTCGGGATGATCGAGCGGCGCGCAGAGGCGGCGGTCGCAGTCGCCTGGGACGTCGTGCGCGCCGAGCTGCGCCTGGGCGACTGAGCGTCGGGTCAGCGCGACGCGGCGGGAGCGATGTCGAGCGTCGTCACGCGGCGCAGCTCGCGGCGCTGGTTCGCGTCGTCGAACGGGCGCCCGCGATGCATGGTGGCGCGGTTGTCCCAGATGACCAGGTCGCCGACGCGCCAGGCGTGCCGGTAGACGAACTGCGGCTGAGTGGCGTGCTCGACGAGATCGCGCAGCAGCAACCGCCCTTCGGGCACCGGCCAGTCGAGGATCCGCGAGGCGTGCGAGGCGAGGTAGAGCGAGCGACGCTGCGTGCGCGGGTTGGTGCGCACCAGCGGGTGGACGGCTCCCTTGAGCGTCTCCTGCTCCTCGGCGGAGAACTCGAAGCCGAGCGTCTGCCGCGAGTAGGCGATCGAGTGGTGCACGCGCAGGCTCTCGATCTGCGCCCGGGTCGCGTCGTCGAGGGCTTCGTACGCCGCGCGCATGTCGGCGAACTCGGTATCCGCGCCGGAGGCAGGCACCACCCGCGCATGCAGCATCGAGTAGCGCCCCGGCGGATCCTGGAACGAGGCATCGGTGTGCCACAGGCGGTTGCCGAGCGCGTACTGCCGTCGGCGGTCGCCGCGCGCGAGGATCTCCCCCTCCGCGCCGAGGTTGGATATGTCGGTGAGAGCCTCATTGCCGAAGCGGTTCGCGCCGAGCGCCGCCGATCCGGTCTTCGTATGCAGCGCGCCGTCGAGGCGCTGTGCGAACGCGAGCTGCTCCGCGTCGCCGAATGGCTGCCCAGGGAACACCAGCACCAGGTATTGGTCCATCGCGTCCCGGATCGCGTCGAGCGTTGCGCGCTCTTGGACCCGGCGCAGGTCGATCGGGTCCGCCTCGGCGGCGAATTGCGCGTGCAGCTTGCGGAAATTGAGGGCCATCGCAGGTTCCCGGGTGGCGCGCTGCGCTACCATAGCATGATGACCCCGAACACGCAGGCCGCGCCGCTCGAGCTCGAGCACTACTGGATGCCGTTCACCGACAACCGGCGCTTCAAGCGCGCGCCGAAGATGGTCGTCTCGGCGAGGGACATGTACTACACGACCGCGGAAGGCAAGCAGGTGCTCGACGGGCTGGCGACGCTGTGGTGCGTGAACGCCGGGCACTGCCGCCCCAAGGTGGTCGAGGCGATCCGCAAGCAGGCGGGCGAGCTCGACTTCGCCTCTTCGTTCTCGCTCGGGCATCCGTTGCCGTTCCGCGTCGCGGAGCGCATCGCCGGGCTCGCGCCGCGGGGCATGGGGCACGTGTTCTTCACCAACTCGGGCTCGGAGGCGGTCGACACCGCGCTCAAGATCGCGCTCGGCTACCACCGCATCCGCGGCGAAGGCGCGCGCGCCAAGTTCATCGGCCGCGAGCGCGGCTATCACGGCGTGAATCTCGCGGGCATCTCCGTCTCGGGCGTGCCGATGAACCGCAGGGCCTTCGGCGCGGCGCTGCTGCCCGGGGTCGATCACCTGCGCCACACCCAGGACCTCGAGCGGCGCGCGTTCGTGCGTGGCCTGGCCGAAAACGGCGGCACGGAGCTCGCGGACGAGCTCGAGAACCGGTTGATCCCGCTGCACGGTGCCGAGAACATCGCGGCGCTGATCGTCGAGCCGGTGTCGGGCGCGGGCGGCGTGCTGGTGCCGCCGAAGGGCTACCTGGAGCGCCTGCGCGAGATCTGCACGCGTCACGGCATCTTGCTGATCCTCGACGAGGTGATCTGCGGCTTCGGGCGGCTGGGCACGCCGTTCGCGGCGCAATACTTCGGCATCCAGCCTGACCTGATCACGTTCGCCAAGGGTATCACCTCGGGCTCCGTGCCGCTCGGCGGCGTGATCGTGAAGGACGCGATCTACGACGCGTTCATGCAAGCGAAGGGCAGCGGCGTCGAGTTCTTCCACGGCTATACCTACTCGGGCCATCCGCTCGCCTGCGCCGCCGCGCTCGGCGCGCTCGACACCTATGCCGACGAGGGACTATTCGCGCGCGCGGCAGGGGAGCTGGCGAAGTACTTCGAGGATGGGCTGCACGCAATGAAAGGTTTGCCCCATGTCATCGACTGCCGCAACCTCGGGCTGATCGGCGCGGTCGAGCTCGCGCCGCGCCAGGGAGCGGCCGGCGCGCGCGCCTTCGAAGCCTTCGAGAAGTGCTGGGACAAGGGCGTGTTCGTGCGCCCGATCGGCGACGCGCTCGGCTTCTGCCCGCCGTTGATCGCCGAAAAGAAGCACCTCGACGAATTGTTCGGCACCGTCGCCGAGGTGCTGAAGACGGTCTCCTAGGCTAGAGCCAACCCGCCTTCCTGAAGCGGTACCAGAGGTAGCCGTCGATGCCCGCCATCGCGGCGAGCGAGACCGGGTAGCCGAAGGCCCACTTCAGCTCCGGTATGTGCTCGAAATTCATGCCGTAGACGCCGGCGATCAGCGTAGGCACCGCGACCAGCGCGGCGTACGCCGCAAGGCGCTTGGTCACCTCGCTCTCGCCGATCGTGATCATCGCCAGGTTGACCGAGATCGCAGTGGTGACGGTGTCGCGCGCCGTGTCGATCGACTGGTTGAGCCGCACCAGGTGGTCGTAGACGTCGCGGAAGTAATCGCTCAGGCCGGCGCAGACTTGCGGCACGCGGCCGCCGTAGAGCCGGCTCACCGCCTCGAGTAGCGGTGCCGTGGCGTGCTTGAGCACCATCAGCTTCTGCTTCAGGCCGTAGAGCGCCTCGATGTTGGCGCGCGGCGAGCGGTTCGCGAAGATCTGCTCCTCGATCGTCTCGAGCTGCGTCTCGAGCGCATCGAGCACCGGGAAGTAGCGGTCGACCACGGCGTCCATCAGCGTATACAGCACGTAGCCCGAGCCGTTTCTGAGCAGCTCCGGCTCCCGCTCGCAGCGCGCGCGCACCTCCTGGAAACCCTTGGGCGAATGGGTGCGAACCGACAGCACGTAGTTGCGGCCGACGAAAATGCTCATTTCTCCGACGCTCAGCTCGCCGTCGGCGAACTCGAGCGTGTGCAGCACGGCGAACAGCGAGTCGCCGTACTCGTCGAGCTTGGGTCGCTGGTGGCCGTGGCGCGCGTCCTCGACCGCCAGCTCGTGCAGGTCGAACTCGTCCTGCATCTCCTGCAGCTCGGACGCGTCCGCGTCGCGCAGCGCCACCCAGACGAAGCAATCCGGGCGCGACAGGTAGGACTTGATCTCGAGCTTGCCGATCTCGGCGAGCTTCCTGCCGTCCTGGTAGGCAACGCAAGCAATCAGCATGCGGCAATCATAGCCTCATCGGCTAAAATCGGCCTCTTCTCCGCCTGGAAGGAATGCCATGCCCGAGATCAGCAAGCGCGCAGCAAGCCTCGGAACCGAGAACGCCTTCGTCGTGCTCGCCGAAGTGAACGAGCTCGTGCGCCGTGGCAAGGACATCGTCTCGTTCTGCATCGGCCAGCCCGATTTCCCGGCGCCGCAGAACGTGCAGGAGGCGGGCATTCGCGCGATCCGCGAGGGCCGCCACGGATACACGCCCTCTGCGGGCATTAGCGAGCTGCGCGAGGCCGCGGCGAAGTACCTCGCCGCGATGCGCGGCGGCTTGCCGATCCGCGCCGATGACGTGGTGGTCGGCGCGGGCGCCAAGCCGTTCATCGCCTACGCCATTCTCTCGACCACCGACTACGGCGCCGGCGACGAGGTGATCTATCCCAACCCGGGATTCCCGATCTACGAGTCGCAGATCATCGCCAGCGGCGCGAAGCCGGTGCCGATCCACCTGCGCGAGGCGCGCGGGTTTTCCTTCGACCCGGCGGAGCTCGAGCGGCTGATCACCCCGAAGACGAAGCTTCTGATCCTCAATACCCCGCACAACCCCACCGGCGGGCTGCTGTCGAGGAAGGAGCTCGAGGCGATCGCCGCGATCCTGAAAAGGCATCCCCAAGTGTGGGTGTACGCCGACGAGATCTACAGCCGGCTGGTGTACGCGGGCGAGTTTTTCTCGATCGCCCAGGTGCCCGGCATGTACGAGCGCACCATCATCTCCGACGGCGCCTCCAAGACCTGGGCGATGACCGGCTGGCGGATCGGCTTCACGTCGAATCCGGTGCTGGCGCCGGTGTTCACGCGCTGGATAACCAATACCGACTCCTGCGCCTCGCAGATCAGCCAGTGGGCGGCGCTGGCGGCCGTGACCGGGCCGCAGGACGCGGCCGAGGCGATGCGCGCGAGCTTCCTGGAGCGGCGCGACCTGATCGTGCGCTTGCTGGGCGAGGTGCCCGGCGTGACGTGCCAGGTGCCCGGCGGCGCCTTCTACGTCTGGCCGAACGTCACCGAGGCCTGCCGCATGATCGGCGCGGCCGACTCCGAGGAGTTCAGGAAGCGGCTGCTGAACGAGGCGGGCGTGGCGCTGCTCGCCGACATCCATTTCGGAGCGCGCGTGCCGGGCGAAGGCCAGCACGTGCGTTTCTCCTATGCGGCCTCGAACGAGGCGATCGAGAAAGGCGTGGCGCGCATGGCGGAGTTCATCCGCACGAACACCAGGAAAGCCGCGTGAGCGAGGTCTGGCGCCCGAGCGCGACCGTGGCGGCGGTCATCGAGCGCGAGGGAAAATTCCTCCTTGTCGAGGAGATCGCGGACGGGCGCAGAGTGCTCAACCAGCCCGCCGGCCATCTCGACCCGGGCGAGAGCCTGGTCGAGGCTTGCGCGCGCGAGACCTTGGAGGAGACCGCGCACCGCTTTACGCCGACCGCGCTGTTGGGCATCTACCGCTGGGTGTACGAGGCGGCGGACGTGACGTTCCTGCGCTTCGCCTTCACCGGCCGGCTGGACGGGGTCGAGGAGGGCCGCAGGCTCGACAAGGAGATCGTGGCCGCCCACTGGCTTACGCCCGCGGAGCTCGCCGCGCGGCGCTCGGAGCACCGCTCGCCACTGGTGCAGCGCTGCGTCGACGATTACCTGGCCGGCCGGCGCTTTCCGCTCGAGGTCTTGTCGCGGGAATTTTCCTGAGCGCGGGCGGTCCCTCGATCCATGGCCGAGAAAGTCATCGTGGGAATGTCGGGGGGCGTGGATTCTTCCGTCGCGGCGTTGCTGCTCAAGCGGCAGGGCTACGAGGTCGTCGGCCTGTTCATGAAGAACTGGGAGGACGACGACGACGATGAATACTGCTCGACGCGCCGGGACCTGATCGACGCCGCTGCTGCGGCGGACGTGATCGGCGTCTCCCTCGAGGCAGTGAACTTCGCCGCCGAGTACAAGGAGCGCGTATTCGCCGATTTTCTGCGCGAATACTCCGCGGGCCGTACGCCCAACCCGGACGTGCTGTGCAACGCGGAGATCAAGTTCAAGGCGTTCCTCGACCACGCGCTGCGGCTCGGCGCCGAAAAGATCGCGACCGGCCATTACGCCCGGGTTCGGGAACGCGCCGCAAGGTTCGAGCTGCTGCGGGGTGCGGACGCGGCCAAGGATCAGAGCTATTTCCTGCACCGGCTGAGCCAGGCGCAGCTCCGTCGCGTGATGTTCCCGATCGGCGAGCTGAAGAAGGCCGAGGTACGCCGCATCGCCCTCGAGGCGGGGCTGCCGAATCACGCCAAGAAGGATTCGACGGGAATCTGCTTCATCGGCGAGCGCCCGTTCCGCGAGTTCCTCAACCGCTATCTACCGCACGCGCCGGGACCGATCGTCACGCCGGAGGGCAGGCGCGTCGGCGAGCACATCGGGCTGGCCTTCTACACCATCGGACAGAGGAAGGGCATCGGCCTGGGCGGCGCCGGCGAGCCGTGGTACGTGGCGGCGAAGGACGTCTCGAGCAACACGCTTACGGTGGTGCAGGGCCACGATCATCCGTTGCTCATGACGCCGTCGCTCGCCGCGCTCGAGGCGAGCTGGGTGGCAGGTGAGCCGCCGCCCGCGCGCTCGCGCCACGGCGCCAAGACGCGCTACCGCCAGGCCGACGCGGCGTGCACGCTCGCGCGCGTCGACGACGGGACCATAGCGGTGGACTTCGCGGAGCCTCAGTGGGCTGTGACGCCCGGACAGTCGGTGGTGCTGTACGATGCCGAGGTCTGCCTCGGCGGCGCGATCATCGCCTAGGACCCTACCTCGGGGCGGTGTCGGCGAAGGCGGGCCGCTCCGAGAGCCGGTCGTAGAGCTTCGCCAGGTTGCGGTACGTGCCGCGCCAGTCGATCGACGGGTGGCGGAAGGCAAGCCAGCCCAGGCAGCAGCCGACGGCGATATCGGCGAGCGTGTAGCGATCGTTGTGGCACCAATGGTCCTCACCGAGATCGGCAGCGAGCGCGGCCAAGCCGCGCTCCACCTTGCCCCGCTGGCGGGCGATCCAAGCGCTGCTCTGCTCGTCCTTCGGCCGCAGTGTCTCTGCGCGCAGCAGCGCGCCGGCTTCGCTCACGCCGTCAGCGAGAGCCTCCCAGCGGCGCACCGCGACGCGCTCCCGGTTGTCCTCCGGGATCAGGCGGCTGATCGGCGACACGTTGTCGAGGAATTCGACGATCACGCGCGAGTCGTAGAGCGCGGTGCCATCGTCGAGGACCAGCGTGGGAATCTTGCCGAGCGGATTGTAGGCGACGACAGGCGAGTCCTCGGGCGCCACGTCGACCAGCTGGAGATCGCAATCGATGCGCTTCTCGGCGAGGACGATGCGCACCTTGCGGCCATAGGGGCTGGGAAGCGATACGAGAAGCTTCATGCTGTGCCGAAGTGGGACCGGGCGCGAATTATACAATCACGGGCCTTATAATACGGCGTAAAGAAGAATCACTCCCGCCCGATGCCCTCGCCGCTCACCGCGCTCTCACCGCTCGACGGTCGGTACGCAAGTTCCGCGGATCCGCTGCGCCCTTATTTCAGCGAGCACGCGCTGATCCGGACGCGCGTCAAGGTGGAGCTCGCTTGGCTGCGCGCGCTCGCCGCCGAACGCGGCATCCGCGAGCTGAAGCCGTTCTCGGCGTCGACCTCCAGGGCGCTGCAGCGGCTGGTGGCGAACTTCTCCGAGCGCGACGGCGAGCACATCAAGAACATCGAGGTGCAGACCAATCACGACGTCAAGGCGATCGAATACTGGCTGAGGGGCAGGCTGGGCAACAATCCCGAGGTGCGGCGGTCGCTCGAGTTTATCCACTTCGCCTGCACCTCCGAGGACATCAACAACCTGTCGTATGCGCTGATGCTCGCGGAATCGCGTGCCGCGGTGATGCTACCGAGGCTGGACGAGCTGATCGCGGCGCTCGCCGCGCTGGCGCACCGCCACGCGCGCCTGCCGATGCTGTCGCGCACGCACGGCCAGCCCGCATCGCCGACCACCCTGGGCAAGGAGATGGCCAATTTCGCCCATCGCCTGCGGCGCGCCCGGCAGCGCATTGCCGCGGTCAGTATCCTCGGTAAGGCGAACGGCGCGGTGGGCAACTACAACGCGCACCTGGCCGCCTACCCGGGCATCGACTGGGAGCGCTTCAGTCGGCGCTTCGTCGAGCGCCTCGGGCTCGAGTTCAACCCATACACCATCCAGATCGAGCCGCACGACTCCTTTGCCGAGTTGTTCGACGCCTACGCGCGCGCCAACACGGTGGTGCTCGACCTCGATCGCGACGTCTGGGGCTACGTGGCGCTCGGCTACTTCAGGCAGAAGCTGAAGGCGGGCGAGGTCGGCTCCTCGACCATGCCGCACAAGGTGAATCCGATCGATTTCGAGAACTCCGAGGGCAACGTCGGCGTCGCAAACGCGCTCCTCAGGCACCTCGCCGAGAAGCTGCCGGTGTCGCGTTGGCAGCGCGACCTGTCGGACTCGACGGCGCTGAGGAACGCGGGCAGCGCGCTCGGACACACGCTGCTCGCCTGGGGCGCGTGCCTGCGCGGGCTGGGCAAGCTCGAGGCCGACCCGAAGCGGCTCGCCGCGGACCTGGACGCAAACTGGGAAGTGCTGGCCGAGCCGGTGCAGCAGGTGATGCGCCGCTACGGCGTGCCTCAGGCCTACGAGAGGCTGAAGGCCCTGACGCGCGGCAAGCGCCTCGGGCGGCGCCAGCTCGCAAGCTTCATACGCCGGCTGCCGATTCCGGCCGCGGCCAGGAAGCGGCTGCTCGCGCTCACGCCGGCGACCTATATCGGCCGCGCGGCCGAGCTCGCCAGGCGCATCTGACGCCAGCGTTCAGACGACGGCGCCTTCGTGCTCGTCGCGCCGGTCGCGCTGCGGCTTGATGAACTGCGCTCGCGTCACCCTGAGCCACATGAGCAGCGGGCTCGCCACCAGCACCGAGGAATAGATCCCGAACAGAATGCCGATGGTGAGCGCCAGCGCGAAGTAGTGCAGCGCCGGCCCGCCGAAGATCAGCATGGTGGTGACCATCGCTTGGGTGCTGCCGTGGGTGATGATGGTGCGCGAGATGGTGCCCGTGATCGCAGCGTCGATCACCTCGGGCGTCGAGGCCTTGCGCATCTTGCGGAAATTTTCGCGTACCCGGTCGAACACCACGACCGACTCGTTGACCGAATAGCCGAGCACCGCAAGCACCGCGGCCAGCACGGGCAACGAGAACTCCC